>JAEAMG010000668.1_pt1 | contig 35242 bp, 30 predicted proteins | sample 8958741 | NCBI WGS metagenome assembly JAEAMG01 (sample SAMN16933256, study PRJNA681125) | bioreactor sludge metagenome | isolation source: anaerobic bioreactor treating anionic surfactant - SDBS | place: India: Bengaluru | collected 2019-02-28 | reverse complement strand
GCCGAACAGCACGGTCAGGACCAGCAGCATCCAGGCGCGCTGACGGGCTTCGATCCGCCGCCCCAGCTCCCAGAACCACATGCCGTTCATCGCCAGGTGGAGGATGCCGAAATGCACGAACATCGGCGTGAGCAGCCGCCACCACTGCCCCGCCGCCAACGTCTGCTCCAGCGTGGCGAAATAGACGTACTCGCCGTCGATGCGAAAATCGACGAAATTCAGCCAGCGGATGGTCGCGAAGTTATCGCCGAGCTGGGTAATCAACGCGGCCAGCAGCGTGACAATCAACACCACCGCCGTGAGCGGGCTGGCACGCAAGGCTGCGATGAAACCACCGCGCCGCCGCGGCTGCTCCGCCACCGGCACGGCGCCGCCGTCGGGATAGCGCGCATAGAGTTCGCGCACCTGCTCGACCGCTGCGTCCGGCACCCGCAACACCTGCTGGTCGCCCTCCACCGAAACCCGGCACGGCACTCGCAGATGGCGCAGCAGCCCGACGAACCCACTCAGATCCTGCGACAACGGCAGGCGCAACGCCTCGACCACGACACTCATGTACGGAACACCGCGCAGACGTCGACCCAGGCGAATTTCGCCGGGTCCAGACGGGTTTCCTGATCCAGCCGATACGCCACCAGCTTGCCCTTCTTCACCGCGCTGTAATCCAGGCAGGCCAGGTTGTCGCGCAGCGGCCCCGGCTGCCCGCGCCGCCAGTAATGGCCGACGAACAGCAACGGTTCGTCCGGCCCGTAGAGGAACAGCCGGCTCTTCTGCTGCGGCGACAGCGGCAGACGCGCCGCATGGTCCGGCAGGCCTCCGGGCTGGAACACCACATCGCCGTAGGTCTGCGGGTTCTCCTCCCAGAACTTGGTGCGGAAGAAGGTGCGCACGAAACCTTCCTCACTGGTCAGCGTCATGCCGTGCGGCAACGGCATGTCGGTGCCACGCAGCAGCCGGTCAAACGCCTGACAGATGAAACTGCCGGGCAGCCCCGCTTCGCGCAGAAGCGCCGGGTTGATCCGCCCTTCGTTGAGAAACGGCTGCAGGCGGGCGATCACATCGGCATCCCAGCACGCGTGCACCGCGCGGAAACGCTCGGTCTCCAGGTACAGCGGCAGCTCGTAGAACCAGTCACGAAAGGCCTGCCATTCGGCGGCGTGGTGTTCGAATTGCTGGAAAGTTTCCTGCAGCAGGCGGGCGAAACGCGGCGAGCGATCACGTACGAACTCCCGGCCACTGCCCGGCGGCGCCCGCATGTACCAGCCCAGCGCATTGAATTCGTGGTTGCCCATGATGCAGTGCGCCTGCTGGTGATCGACCATGTCGTGCACCAGATGCAGCGCCTCGCGGATATGCGGCCCACGGTCAATGATGTCGCCGAGGAAGATCGCCTGTCGGCGCGGGTGCCGCCAGACACCGCCCTGCAGGCGATATCCGAGCCCATCCAGCAGGCGTCCCAGCGCATGAGCGCAGCCGTGAACGTCGCCGATCAGGTCATAACCGCGTCCGGGATCGAGCTCCATCAATCGCCTCCGCCGAGGCGACTGCCCCAGCCGAGCTTGGTCCGGCAGACTTCGTAGTAGTTGTGATCCAGCGGGTGGATCAGGTGCAGCTTCTGCGATTTCTTGCGCACGGTGACGGTATCGCCCGGTGCGCAGGTGAAATGGTTCTGCCCGTCGCAGGACACCTGCGGATAGATCTGCATGTTCGACGACACAACGATCTTCAGCTCGCTGTTGCCGTCCACCACGATGGGGCGGCTGGACAGCGTGTGCGGGTACATCGGCACGATGACGATGGCGTCCAGGCGCGGATGCATGATCGGTCCGCCGGCGGAGAGCGCGTAGGCGGTGGAGCCGGTCGGCGTGGCGACGATCAGGCCATCGGCCTTCTGGCTACAGACGAACTGGCCGTCGATGAACAGCTCGAACTCGATCATCCGCGTCGACTTGCCCGGATGCAGCACCACGTCGTTGAGCGCATCGCCCGCCCCGATGGTTTCCTCGAAGCGCCGCGCCTGGGCTTCGAGCAGGAAGCGGTTCTCCAGCGTGTACTGCCCGCTGAGCACCTCGGCGACCTTCTCTTCCAGCTCGTCCGGCTTGATGTCGGTGAGAAAGCCCAGACTGCCGCGGTTGATTCCCAGCACCGGCACGCGGTGCTTGGCCATCGCCCGCGCGGCGCCGAGCAGGCTGCCGTCGCCGCCGACCACGATCACCAGGTCGCAGGCCTCGCCCAGGCGCTGGCGGGAGGAGGTCTGCATGCCATGGCCGGGCAGGACCTCGGCGATGTTTTCCTCGAGAATCACGTGCAGGTGGCGCTCGACGAGAAACTTCTTCAGCCGGCGGATGGTATCCAGCACCTGGGAACTGCCCAGGCGGCCGATGATGCCGATATTGCGAAATTGCTCCATTGAGGCTCCCAGGTGTGCATGGCGGGACGGGGCAGGCGAACAGCGCCGGCGAAGCAAGCGCCGGGCACGGCCTCACATCGCTTGGAACACGCGCAGGCGCATGTGATCCACCGGCGCGGCGATTATGGGCGAAACCGCGAACCAGCGGCAAACCAACCTCGGCTATGCTGCTGGCATGTCTATTCCCAGTCTGTACGACTTGCCGGCACGACTCCTGGACCCGCAGGTACGCGACCTCGCCTGGGCCATCGTCTCGCCGCCGCTGCTCGACGGCGGCCCCTGGGCGCAGCGCCATCCGCTGGCGGCGAGCCGATGGCTGGCCCAGCCGGAGCTGCTGGCCGACTGGCTGTTGCGCCAGGACCGCGATCCTTCGGCGCTGCACGGCTGGCTTGCCAGCCGCAGCATTCGCCGGCTGGGGCTGTATTACGAGCGGCTCTGGCAATTCGCGCTCTGCCAGGTGCCGGATGTCGAACTGCTGGCGGCGAACCTGCCGATCCGCCAGGCCGGGCACACGCTGGGCGAGCTGGACCTGCTGCTACGCGACGCCGAAGGCGTGCACCACCTCGAACTGGCCGTGAAGTTCTACCTCGGTCTCGATCGGGCTGAAGGGCATCGGCACGATCACTGGCTGGGGCCAGGCAGCCTCGATCGGCTGGACCTCAAACTGGCGCATCTGCGCGAGCACCAGTTGCCGCTGGCGGGTGCGGAACCCGCCACCGCCCTGCTGCGCGAGCTGACCTGCCAACCGGTACGCAGCAGTTTCTGGCTGGGCGGCTACCTGTTCCGACCGTGGCCATCCGGCTGCGCGCAACCCGCCGACTGCAATCCGCAACACCTGCACGGGCGCTGGTTGCGCGAGGCGCAATGGCCCGACCTCATGCACTCGCAGCCGACTGCCCACTGGCAGCCGCTGGCACGCCAGCGCTGGCTGGCACCGGCGCGCATCGATGCGGAGCAACTATGGACGGCGGCAGACTTTGCCGCTTGGCTCGCCAGCGCGCCAGTCGCAACGCAGCCCCGATTGCTGGTGCGTCTGGAAGCCGACGCTAATGCCTGGGTCGAACAGGAGCGCCTGTTTCTGGTAGGCGATGACTGGCCGAACCCGGCGCAGTGAGCTACTTCAGCTTGTCATGAAGTCCGACTAAGCTGGCCGACCGCCAGCCTGCAACGCTCTTCGCACGTAAGCCAACGGACCGATCATGACTGCTCCGCATCACCCTGCCGCCACCTCGCAATCCAGCATCTGGGCGATCTTCCTGGTGTTTCTGCGCCTGGGCCTGACCTCGTTCGGCGGGCCGGTTGCGCATCTTGGCTTCTTCCGTAACGAATTCGTCGAACGCCGCCGCTGGCTGGACGAACGCAGCTACGCCGATCTGGTCGCGCTGTGCCAGTTCCTGCCAGGTCCGGCGAGCAGTCAGGTCGGTCTGGCGGTGGGTCTGCTGCGCGGCGGCTATCGCGGCGCCCTGGCGGCGTGGGCCGGCTTCACCCTGCCCTCGGCCATCGCCCTCGCGCTGTTTGCCATCGGCATCCGCTCGTGGGGCGATGCGCTACCCGGCGGTGCGCTGCAGGGCCTGAAGATCGTCGCCGTCGCGGTGGTGGCCCAGGCCGTGTGGGGCATGAGCCGCAGCCTCTGCACCGACCGCCTGCGCATCGGCATCAGCGTTCTTGCGGCAATCACGCTGCTGGCGCTGCCCTCTGCCTGGACACAGGTGGCGGTGATTGTCGTGGCGGGCTTGCTCGGTCTCTGCTGGTTCCGCACCAACAGTGCACCGGCCACCACGGAGCTGCGGGTCACGGTCGGACGGCGCAGCGGATTGGTCTTGCTGGCGCTGTTCTTCGCCCTGCTGCTCGGTCTGCCGCTGCTTGCGCAGGCCTCCTCGAACTCCCTGCTGGCGATGGTCGACGCGTTCTATCGCACCGGCTCGCTGGTGTTCGGCGGCGGTCACGTGGTGCTGCCGCTGCTGCAGGCTGAAGTGGTGCCGACCGGCTGGGTCGACCAGGACGCTTTCCTCGCCGGCTACGGCGCAGCGCAGGCCGTACCCGGCCCGTTGTTCACCTTTGCGGCATTCCTCGGTGCCTCGATGAACATCGCACCCAGCGGCTGGCTCGGCGCGACCGTCTGCCTGCTGGCGCTGTTCGTTCCGTCGTTTCTGCTGGTCATCGGTGCCCTGCCGTTCTGGCAGCAGCTGCGCCAAAGCTCGCGCACCCAGGCGGCGCTGGGCGGGATCAATGCAGCGGTCGTCGGTCTGCTGCTTGCCGCGCTCTACGATCCGGTGTGGACCAGCGCCATCGGTGGCCCCACGGACTTCGCCGCCGCTCTGCTGGCCCTCGCGGCGCTGATGGTCTGGAAGCTGCCGCCCTGGCTGGTCGTCGCGGCAGGTGGAGTCGGTGGCTGGCTGCTCGGTCTCGCTGGCTGACCACACCTGCGCAACCGGTGCAACGCGCGAGCTGCTCAGCCACGCAGGCGCAATAACTGTTCCTCGGCAGCGCGACGTCCTTGCAGTCCGCCGGTATGGATGAACACCAGCCGGCTGCCGACGTCCCACTCACCCGCGTCGATGCTCGCGCGCAGCGCCAGCAGCGCCTTGGCGGTATACACCGGGTCCAGCGGCAGTCCGCTGTCGCGCTCGACCTGCAGGATGAACCTGGCGAGTTCGCCATCGAAGCGGCCGAATCCGCCACGGCTGGCATCCACCAGCCGATAACCGGCATCCGCCCTGCCGGCCTCGTCCAACAGCCGTCGCACGTTGTCCGGCACCGCATGTGCTGGCGGCCCCGCCAGCGCACCGATCACCGGATGGTTTCCGGCTTCGCCGATCACCAGGCCGGCAAGCGTGGTCCCGGTGCCGACCGCCAGCCAAAGCGCCTCATAGTCATCCCAACCGATCTCGCCCAGCCGCGCCCTAATCTGCGCCACCAGCGTCACGCAGCCCAAGGCGCCGGCCAGTCCGCCGCCGCCCTCGGGTACACAGTGATAATCCGGGTAAAGCGCCCGCCAGGCGTTCCAGAACTGCGGCTGATGGCGTGCACGGTAGCCACCGTAGCCCAGCCAGTGCAGTCGCATGCCGAAACGCTGCAGGTCGCGCACGGTCGGCGTGTCCTGCTCGGTGCCGCGCAGCAGGCCGACAGTCGCCAATCCGAAACGCTGTCCGGCCGCAGCCAGCGCGTGCAGATGGTTGGAATGCGCGCCGCCGAGGCTGATCAGGCCGGGAGCCTGTGCCGCGTGGGCAGCGGCAAGATGATGCGAGAGCTTGAACCACTTGTTGCCCGACAGTTCCGGATCGACCAGATCCAGACGCAGCACCGCCAGACGCACGCCACGCAACCAGTCGAATCGCAGCTCCTGCAACACCACGTCGGCTGCGAACGAATCCGCGACAACCATCAGCTGCCAGTGCGTTCGCGGCTCTCGGCGCGATGGCGCGAACAGCAATTGGATTGACCGATGACGAAACGGCTCGGGGTGTCGATCTTGTCCAGGGGAATGGCGCAGCGCTCGCCGCTCGGCAGGCGCCCGACGCAGGCAGGCTGCTGATAATGCTCCAGCCACTGGCGGTACTGCTCCTCGGAAACGGAGCACTTGGCAGCGGCATAGGCCAGCGGGTTGGCCTGGTAACGGGCCATGTCCTGCAGGGCGATGGTGAGATGCCCAGCCCCCGGATGGTAGGCCATGAACTGCACGCCCTGGCGTGCCAGCTGGATGCCCAGCCCCCGGATGGTAGGCCATGAACTGCACGCCCTGGCGTGCCAGCTGCTCGAGAATCCGATCATCCTTGCGGGCGGCCAACTCGTCGCGCTCGGCGGTCAGACGGCGTACCTCCTCCTCGAACTGCGCGTCCAGCTCGTTGCGGTAGGCCAGCTCCACGTCGCGGATGGCGACCTGCTCCTTGTACTCGGCGACGGCCGCAGCGATGCGCGCCTGCGCTTCCTGCTCGAACTGATCGCGCGCCGCAGTGACTTCGATTCGACCGTTCTTTTCCAGTGTGCGCAGCTGCCGGCTCATTTCCTCGCGCGCGCTCTGAAAGGCCTGAGCCTGCTCGACGACCTGCGCGTGCAAGCTGGCGTTCAGATCGACCTGCTGCTGCAGACGCAACTGCAGGTCGGCCAGCTCGCCTTGCAACTGGCGAAGCTGAGCCTGTGCCGCTTCACGCAGTCTGGCGAGATCCTCATCCCGCTGGCGCTCCAGATTGGCGATGCGCTGGCGCTGCTGCTTGATCAGCAGCGCGGCCTTTTGCCGCTGCTCCAGCGCGGTGGCTTCCGAACGCTTGCTGGCTTCGCCCTTGGCCGCCTCGCGTGGATACCAGGCATCCTCGGCCACCATCTGCAGACGTTCGGCCGGCACTGCGGTCGGTGCTTCCTCTTCCACCAGCAGGCCGAGCTGATTGCGCTTCACCCGTTCGACCAGCAGCGAAAAGACCTTACTGGTTTCGCCGTCCTGATTAGGGTCCCACAGATGCATCTGGTGCCACGTCACCGGGCACTGGCTGCGGCAAGCGAGACGGATCGGCCCCGCGCCCAGATCGGGCCCGCGCCCGGTACGCTCGGCCAGGTTGCGCAGCGGGATGTTCCAGCCCTTGTCGGCTGAGCCGTCATCGTTGAAATCGATGTAGAACAACACGGCCGCGCGAATCAGCAGCCGCGGATCGATCAGCACGTAGGCCGCGCGCATTTGCTGGTCGGCGAACTCGCGCAGGTTCACCACGCCGTCGAGCACGGCCTCGAATTCGGGAAACAGCATTTCCTTGCAGATGCCGCCTTCGTTAAAGAACAGCACGGCCTCGACCATCTGCGGTTTGATCTGCATTGTCGATGTCCCTTTTCGCTCGCAAGCAAGGCAATGGTAGTCGGCAGATAGCGCATCGCCATCAACGCGCGCGGCTATCTCGCGGGTTGCGCAAGTTTAGGGGAAACGATTGCGGGGGCAATGTGACTGGGTTGGCAGCGACCCGGCCGCTCAGATGGCGCGGGCACGCCAGCCGGTTTATTTGCGATGGGTTTGGCTAAAGCAAACGCTGCGACCCGGCATTGCACCGGGCCGCAGCACGCAACATCAGAGGCTCGCCGCCAACCGGCAACCCTGATCGATGGCACGCTTGGCATCCAGCTCGGCGGCCACATCCGCACCACCGATCAGGTGTACCGACACACCGGCCGCTTGCAGGCCATTCTGCAGCTCGCGCAGCGGCTCCTGCCCGGCGCAGAGAATCACCGTGTCCACCGGCAGCACCATCGGCTCGCCTTCGGCGACGCGGATGTGCAGGCCGGCGTCGTCGATCTGCAGGTACTCGACCGCGCTGATCATCTGCACGTGCTTGTTCTTCAGCCCGGCGCGATGAATCCAGCCGGTGGTCTTGCCCAGGCCGTTGCCGACCTTGGATTTCTTGCGCTGCAGCAGATAGACCTGCCGCTTCGCCGCATGCGGTGCCGGCTTCACCCCAGCCACGCCGCCGCGCGCCTGCAGGCCGAGATCGATGCCCCACTCCTTCCAGAACGCCTCGCGATCCAGGCTGGTGGACTCGCCATCATGGGTAATGTATTCGGAGACATCGAAGCCGATGCCGCCCGCGCCGATCACCGCGACCTTCTGCCCGACTGGCTTGCGCTCGAGAATTGCATCCAGGTAGCCGATCACCTTCGGATGATCGACACCCGGAATGTCCGGCGTGCGCGGCACGATCCCGGTGGCCAGGACAACCTCATCGAAACCGCCGGCGAGCAACTCGTTCACCCCGACGCGGGTGTTCAGACGCAGCGTGACGCCGGTTTCCTGCAGTCGATTGCCAAAGTAGCGCAGCGTCTCATAGAACTCTTCCTTGCCCGGCACGCGCTTGGCGACATTGAACTGCCCCCCGATCTCCGCGGCCGAGTCGAACAGCGTCACTTCGTGGCCGCGCTCGGCGGCGACCGTCGCGGCGGCGAGGCCGGCGGGTCCGGCACCGACCACGGCGATCTTCTTCACCGCGGTGGTGGGAATGTAGTTCAGCTCGGTTTCGTGGCAGGCGCGCGGGTTGACCAGACAGCTGGTCAGCTTGCCGCTGAAAGTGTGGTCCAGACAGGCCTGGTTGCAACCGATGCAGGTGTTGATCGTCTCGCCGTGACCGGCGGCAGCCTTGTTGACGAATTCCGGGTCGGCCAGGAACGGCCGCGCCATCGACACCATGTCGGCATCGCCCTCGGCCAGCACCTGTTCGGCAACTTCCGGCGTGTTGATCCGGTTGGTGGTGATCAGCGGAATCTTCACCTCGCCGCGCAGCTTGGCGGTGACCTTGGTGAAAGCAGCACGCGGTACTTTGGTGGCGATGGTCGGAATCCGCGCCTCGTGCCAGCCGATGCCGGTGTTGATCAGCGTGGCGCCGGCCTGCTCGATGGCCTTGGCCAGCGTCACCACCTCGCTCCATTCGCTGCCGCCCTCGATCAGGTCGAGCATCGACAGCCGGTAGATGATGATGAAGTTCGGCCCGACCGCATCACGCACGCGCCTGACAATCTCCACCGGCAGGCGCATGCGATTTTCGTAGCTGCCACCCCAGCGATCGGTGCGGTGGTTGGTGTGCGCGACCAGGAACTGGTTGATGAAGTAGCCTTCCGAACCCATGATCTCGACGCCGTCGTAGCCGGCCTGCTGGGCCAGCCGGGCGCAGTTGACGAAGTCCTGAATCTGCTTCTCGATCCCCTCCTCGTCCAGCTCGCGCGGCGTGAACGGGTTGATCGGTGCCTGAATCGCGCTCGGCGCTACCAGCTTGGGACTGTAGGCGTAGCGCCCGGCGTGCAGGATCTGCATGCAGATCTTGCCGCCTGCCTCGTGTACCGCCTGGGTGACGATCTTGTGCTCTTCGGCCTCCTCGGCCGTCGACAGCTTGGCCGCGCCGGCACGTACCGAGCCTTCCTCGTTCGGCCCGACGCCGCCGGTAACGATCAGCCCGACACCGCCACGGGCGCGCTCGGCAAAGAACGCGGCCATACGCTGGAAGCCATTGGGCATTTCCTCGAGGCCGGTGTGCATGGAACCCATCAGGGTACGATTGCGCAGCGTGGTGAAGCCCAGGTCGAGCGGAGCCAGCAGATGCGGGTAGGCGGTCATGGTCGTTCCTCATGGCAATTGCCGCGCCTCGTGGGACGCGGTCGATGTGCAGCGACGATAACCACAGCCCTCCACCCGCTCAATGATCGAAAGTGACAAGTTCCTGATCATCTTGCGCAAAAGGGTTGGCAAGCCCGACAGCCTTGCCTAGTCTGATTGCCTGCCCCAAGCGATCCGACTCATGCGCGTCTATCTGAAACTGCTGGTACTTCTGCTGCTCGCCCTCACCGGTCTGGCCCTCTACCTGAACTGGACCGGCGACCGGCGCAGCGGCCCGCTGCTCTCCGACCTGCGCACACTGCCGATCCACAGCGTCGGCGTGCCGGGTGACCACGGCAACCTGCTCGGCATCGAGACGCGGCTGCAGCCGGCCGACTATCAGAGCCCGCAGCGGCTGCGGCTGAAGTTCGCCACCTACCTCGATCAGGCGCGCGACGCCGGCCTGCTCAATCCACGAACCATCGTCGTGCTGCCCGAGCATGTCGGCACCGGCCTGTTCGCGCTCGGTGAAAAACCCGAAGTGCAGCAGGCACGCACGCTGCGCGATGCCATGCAGTGGACGGCGCTGAGCAATCCCGGCCGCTACCTGCGCGCGCTGACCGGCAACCAGCAGAAGGACGACCGGCGCACCGAGGCGGTGCTGCTGCTCAAGGCGAAACGGATGGCCGAGGCCTATCAGGCAATCTTCGGCGAGCTGGCGGCGCACTATGGCATCACCCTGGTGGCCGGCTCCATCGTGTTGCCGGAGCCGCGGCTGGAAGAGGGTCGCTTGCAGATCGGCGAGGGTCCGCTGCGCCAGATCAGCCTGACGTTCGACCGTTCCGGCCAGCCGATCGGCCCGTTGCAATACAAGCGCGCACTGGGTCGCTACGAACGGCGCTACAGCGCGGCGCCGGATCATATCCAGCGGCAGACGCTGGCTACGCCGGCCGGCCCGCTGGCGGTGCTGATCGGCTGCGACGCCTATCACGAGGCTTCGCCGGCAGACGCTGTGCTGCTCGCCGTGCCCGGCGCACGCGACGACTGGGCCGAAGCCTGCCCCGAGGCCCCCGGCATCGCCGCGGACCAGCGCACCTACATGGCGGTGCGCACGCTCGGCGTGCCGTGGAACCTGCTCGGCTCGCCGCGCAAGCCGGCGCGTAACCTGCACGGTACGCCGGTGCAGCTGACCAGGCTCGCCGCGCAAGCCGGCGCGTAACCTGCACGGTACGCCGGTGCAGCTGACCAATCTGTGGTTGCAACGGTGACGCTCAAGGCACAGTCGGTGCGCCTGGGCGATCTGTCGGTCAGCTTCACGCTGAGTCTGGGCGAAGCCCTACGCGAGCGCGGCCTGGACCCGCGACCGCTGCTCGCTGGGTACGGACTGGACGCCGAGCGCCTCGCCGAGCCACAGGGGCGGCTGTCGATTCCGCGCTACATGCGCCTCGGTCACGCGGCCATCCAGCTGGCCGGCGATGCTGCGCTCGGTCTGGACATGGGTCGCTTGCGCCTGCCGAGCCACCTCGGTCTGGCCGGCATCACCGCGGCCCAGGCGCCGAACGTGCGTGAAGCGGCGCGCACGCTGATCCGCTTCGAACCGTTGTACGCATCCAACTACCGCGGCAGCTCCAGTTTTCACGAAGACGCCAGCGGCGCCTGGCTGCGCTTCTATTCGATCAGTCCGTACAACGCGTTCAACCGCTTCGTGGTCGACACCGTTCTGGCCAGCTGGTTGACCCACCTGCAACGGCTGGCCGGCCAGCGCCTGGTGCCCACCGCCGTGCATATCGAATTTCCCGCCCCGGATTACGCCGCCTGCTACGAGGCGCTCTTCGGCCGCGCCGTGGCGTTCGGCGCCAGTGCTAACGAACTGCATCTGGATCAGGCGGCGCTCGCCCTGCGCAACCCGGAGCATTGCCCGGCGACCTGGCGGCAATTGCTGGCCTTCTGCGAGGCCGAACTGACGCGCCTTACGCGCACGCGCAGCCTGCGCGAGCGCGTCACCCAGGTGCTCGGCCCACTGCTCAAGGGTCAGGAGCCGGACCTGCAGCAGATCGCCAACCGTCTGCAGCTGCCCAGTTGGACGCTGCGGCGCAAGCTGCACGAGGAAGGCACCCGCTACCGCGACATTCTCAACGACACGCGGCGCGATCTGGCGATGGCCTATATCCGCGACACCGATTCGGCGTTCGGCGAAATAGCCTGGCTGCTCGGCTTTTCCTCGGCCGAAGCCTTTCAGCGCGCGTTTCGCCGCTGGACCGGGCAGACGCCCGGCGCGTACCGCCGCGCCCAGCGTCAGCTGCCCTGATCAGAGCTCGACGGCGTCTTCACTGGCGTCTGGGCAATCCTGTTCGGCGGCACGCAATTCGAGTAGTTCGTCCTGGTAGTCGTCCATCGTTCTGGCTCCAGTCTGCAGACATGGCTCATGCGGATTCGCATCAAGCCTCGTGCCAACCAAGCTATAAGCCGCAGATGAAGGAACGATGACGTCCGCGCGGGGTGCTGCCCGCACCGACGAAGTGCACGGGCATTCGCTCACGCACTCAAACCGGCCGCCTGCATCGCCTGGCGCAACAGCCAGGCGACCACCGCCAGCGCCAGCACGCTGCCGCTCCAGAGCAGCACCAGCCAGGCCAGACGCCGCCACAACGTCTTCTGCTCCATACCAGACATGACCACCTCCTAGTGATAACCGTCCTCGGCACTGACCTTGCCGCGGAACACGTAGTAGCTCCAGGCCGTGTACATCAGGATCAGCGGGATGATCAGCAGCGCGCCGACCAGCGTGAAGCCCTGGCTCTGTGGCGGCGCGGCGGCGTCCCAGATGCTCACCGACGGCGGGATGATGTTCGGCCACAGGCTGATGCCCAGGCCGCTATAGCCCAGGAAGATCAGCGCCAGCGTGAGCAGGAACGGCGTGAAACTGGCGTAGCGGCGGATCGCGCGCAGCAGGCCGAAGGCACAGAGCAGCACGAGGATCGGCACCGGCATGAACCAGAACAGATTGGGCAGGCTGAACCAGCGCTCGGCAATGTCCGGGTGGGTCAGCGGCGTCCACAGGCTGACGATGCCGGTAACCGCGAGTACCGCCCACACCAGCGGCACGCCCAGGTCGTGCATGCGTTTTTGCAGCTCACCTCCGGTGCGCATCATCAGCCAGGTGCAGCCGAGCAAGGCGTAGGCGACGATCAGCGCCAGCCCGCAGAACAGCGAGAACGGCGTCAACCAGTCCCACGCGCCGCCGGCGAATGCACGCCCCTCCACCGGCAGCCCGCTGATGAATGCCCCCAGCACCACACCCTGGAAAAAGGTCGCCGTCAGTGAGCCGCCGATGAAGGCCTTGTCCCAGATGTGCTGGCGTCGTTCGCTGGCCTTGAAGCGAAACTCGAAGGCGACGCCACGGAAGATCAGCCCCATCAGCATCAGGATGATCGGCAGGTACAGCGCCGACAGCACCACCGCGTAGGCCATCGGAAACGCCGCGAACAGCCCGGCGCCACCGAGCACCAGCCAGGTTTCGTTGCCGTCCCACACCGGCGCCACGGTGTTCATCATCACGTCGCGGTCGCTGCGACCGGGCACGAACGGAAAGAGGATGCCGACGCCCAGGTCGAAGCCGTCCATCACCACGTACATCATGATCCCGAAGATGATGATCACCGCCCAGATCAGTGAAAGATCGATACCCATCTCAATTCCCCTGCCCCAGTTGATCGCCACCCTGTTCGTCCAGCGCCTCGTCCGCCGCCGAGATCGGCCGCATCGGCGTGCGCGGCTGGCCCGCGCCGCCGATGCCCTGCTCGCGCCCCTCGTTGACCTCTGGGCCCTTGGCGACCAAGCGCAGCACGTAGACGATGCCCACGCCAAACACCGCGAAATACACCACGACGAACAACGCCAGGGTCAGCCCCAGCTGCCCGGCGCTGTGCGCGGACACCGCATCGGCAGTTCGCATCAGCCCGTAGATCACCCACGGCTGACGGCCGATCTCGGTCGTGAACCAGCCGGCGAGCAACGCCAGCAGACCGGACGCGCCCATCCACAACACCAGCCGCAGGAACGCCCGCGAGTGATAGAGGCGATCACCGCGGCGCAGCAGCAGGCTCCAGATACCCGTGAGAATCATCAGCAGACCCAGCGCTACCATGATGCGGAACGACCAGAACACCACCGTCGAGTTCGGGCGATCCTCGGGCGCAAAGTCCTTCAGCGCCGGGATCGGCTCGGTCAGGCTGTGTTTCAGGATCAGACTGCCGAGGTAGGGAATCTCGACCTTGTAGCGGGTTTCTTCGGCTTCCATGTCCGGCCAGCCGAACAGCAGCAGCGGCGTCGGTTCGCCGGAGGAGTTATCCCAATGGCCTTCCATCGCGGCGATCTTCGCCGGCTGATGTTCCAGCGTATTAAGGCCGTGCAGATCGCCGATCACCGCCTGCAGGGGCGCCACCAGCAGAGCCATCCACATCGCCATCGAGAGCATCGTGCGGATCGCCGGATTGTCGCGCCCGCGCAGCAGGTGCCAGGCGGCGGAGGCGCCGACGAAGAATGCCGTGGCGAGGAATGCGGCCGTGGCCATGTGCGCCAGGCGGTACGGAAATGAGGGATTGAAGATGATCGCCAGCCAGTCCACCGGCACCACGATGCCGTCGATGATCTCGTGCCCCTGCGGCGTGTGCATCCAGCTGTTGGAGGCGAGAATCCAGAAGGTCGAGATCAACGTACCCAGCGCCACCATCACCGTCGAGAAGAAGTGCAGCCCCGGACCGACGCGGTTCCAGCCGAACAGCATCACGCCGAGGAAGCCCGCCTCGAGAAAGAAGGCCGTCAGCACCTCGTAAGTCAGCAAGGGCCCGGTGACGCTGCCGGCGAACTCCGAAAAGGCGCTCCAGTTGGTGCCGAACTGGTAGGCCATGACGATGCCGGAAACCACGCCCATGCCGAAGTTGACGGCGAAGATCTTCAGCCAGAAGTGGTACAGGTCGCGATAGACCTCGCGCCGGGTCTTCAGCCACAGCCCTTCCAGCACCGCCAGGTAGCTGGCCAGGCCGATGGTGATGGCCGGGAAGATGATGTGGAAGGAGATGGTGAAGGCGAACTGGATTCGCGCAAGGTCGAGTGCTTCCAATCCGAACATGAAACGGTCCTCGGCTGCTGCACATGGACGCCCGGTTTTTCGGCGCCCCGTGCAACTGACAGCAGAACACCGCGAGGGTGCGCTGCAGACATGGAGGATCGGCGGTGCGGCGGCGCTGCCCAGCCGTTGTAATCACCCGGCCTGGCCGTGCTCCAGCATGTGGCACATGGCGGTCTTTAGCTTCATCGGCCGCACCGGCTTGTGCATCAGCATGTAGCCCAGTTCGCGCACCTGCTGTTTGAGGTCGTTGCTGTAGTTGGCGGTGATCATCAGCGCCGGCAGCGGGCTGGCGCGACGGTCGTTGACCGTGGTGACCACGTCGATGCCGGTGTGGCCGTTGTCCAGGTGGTAATCGGCGATCAGCAGGTCGGCCTCGGCGTGGAAGTTGTCCACCTGGCGCGCCAGGTCCTCCTCGGACAGCGCCGTGGTGACCACGCAACCCCAGCCTTCGAGCAGCGTGCGCATGCCGGCGCAGATCGCCGTGTCGTTGTCGAGCACCCACACGCGCGCGCCCTGCAAGCGCTCCAGGGCCAGCTCCGCGGTGCTCGGCTCGGGCCGCGCCTTGGGCGCGCGACGCGCCAAAGGAACCTCGATGGCAAAGCGCGAGCCATGTCCGAGCCGCGAGCCCACCTGAATACGATGGCCAAGCATGCGCGCAATCTTCTCGACGATGGCCAGACCTAAACCAAGGCCGCGATCCTGATTCGGCCGCACGCCGTCGCCACGCTTGAACTCCTGGAATATCTCCTCGAGCTTGTCTTCGGCGATGCCGACGCCGGTGTCCCAGACCTCGATCGACAGGCTCTGGCGCCGCCGCCGGCAGCCGAGCAGCACCCGCCCTTGCGGCGTGTAGCGGATGGCATTGGTCAGCAGGTTGCGCAGGATGCGCGCCAGCAGCTGGATGTCGCTGCGTACCAGCGCCGAGCAGGGAATGAAATCCAGCTGCAGCTGTTCGCAACCGGCCAGCTGGCGAAACTCCAGCGCAAGGTTTTCCAACAGCTCGCTGACGGCGAACGGCGCGATATCCGGTTTGATCACGCCGGCATCCAGCTTGGAAATATCCACCAGCGTGCCCAGCAGGTTCTCCACGTCCTCCAGGGAGTTGCTGATGTTGCGGATCAGCCCGCCGCTGGACGTCGTCGGCTGCTCCAGCAGCGCGCTGGTGAACAGCCGCGCGGCATTCAGCGGTTGCAGCAGGTCGTGGCTGACCGCAGCGAGGAACTTGGTCTTCGACAGGTTGGCCAGCTCCGCCTCGCGTTTGGCCTCGCGCAGGCGCGCCTCGACCTGGCTGCGCTCCTCGATCTCGCGCAACAGCTGGTCGTTGAGGCTGGTCAGCTCGGCGGTACGCTCGCGCACCCGCTGTTCGAGGTTCTGGTAGGCCTGGTGCAGCGCCTCGGCAGTACGCCGGCGGTCGGTGATGTCCTGGATCAGCACGAAGATACCGGCCACCTCGCCGCTGGCCAGCCGGTTCGGCACGTAGGAGCGCAGCATGTAGCGCTGCTGGCCGGCGTGGTTGCGCTCGGCCATCTCGAAGCTGACGCTCTCGCCGGACAGCGCGCGGTCGATGTACGGCTCCAGTTGGCGCCAGTGCTCGCCGCTGTGCACCTCACGCAGGCACTGACCGAGCATGCCGTCGCTGGGCCAGCGGTACCATTCCTCGTAGACCTTGTTGGTGAACTCGTAGGTCAGGTCGGAGGAGACGTAGGCGATCAGCGCCGGCACGTGGTCGGTGATCAGGCGAATCCAGCGCTCGCTCTGGCGCAGCGCCTCGGCGTGGCGATAGCGCTCGGTGATGTCGGTGAAGGTGTTGACGAAGCCGCCGGTGGGCAGCGCGTGGGTACGGATTTCCAGCATGCGGCCATCGAACATGCGCTGCTCCAGCTCGCGCATCGGCCGGCCGTTGGCATCGCGCGTGTTGGGCGTCAGCAGGCGCAGCTCGCTGTCGGCCATCACCTCCTCGAACGGTCGATGCGCCTCGATCGGCGCCAGCCCGCAGACTTCCAGGAAACGCCGGTTCCACAGCTCCAGCGCCCCCTCTGCGCTGACCATCGCCACGCCCTGGGACAGATTGTCCACCGCGCGCTGCAGCAGCCGCGACTTCTGCGCCAGCGCCTGCTCGCGGCGCATGGTCTCGCTGACCTTCACCTCGGTGATATCGGTGTAGAGCATCACCAGGCCGCCCTCGCGGGTCGGCCGCTCGCTGACCTGCACCCAGCGTCCGTTGTGCAGCCGATAGACGGTGGGCTCGTCACCCTTGCCGCGATGCTCCTCGACGATCAGCCCGGTGCTTTCAGCCATCCGCCGCACCTCGGCCAGGCGGGTGCCAGCGTTGATGCGCGCACGGGTGCGGCTCCACAGCGACTTGAAACGGCGATTGAACAGGACGATGCGCTGGTCCTTGTCGAACAGCACGAAGGCGTCGGAGATGCTTTCGATGGCGTCGACCAGGTTCTGGTGGGCAGTTTCGGCGCGCAATCGCGCATCGCTGAGCAACTGGTTGCTGCCCTTGAGCTCGGCCATCGCCTGATTCAACGCATCGGTGCGTTCGCGCACCTGCTCGGCCAGCTCCACCGAATGCTGGAATGCCGCATAGGAGGCATCGCGTCCCGCGCCGCCGGATTCGACGCGCTCGATCAGCGCGGCGTTGATGCGCTTGAGCTTGAGGTTTTCCCGTTCGAGCTCGGCCTGCCGGCTCAGCAGCTCAGCGACCGCCCCGTCCGCCGGGGCGGCCAATGGCGACACCGGTGAAGGTCTGGTTGATGTGCATGCCATTGAACTGCTCTCCGTAGGTGTTGAAGCCGATCACCTGCTGGCGTCGGAGAAAAGCCGAAGTCTCTTCACTGGTGCCGGCGGCCTCGATCTCCAGACGCCGCAGGAAGCAATCGCAACCGATGGTCAGCAACGGTGGCCCGAGCCGCTGCTCCAGCCGCTGGAACAGCGCCTCCAAGTTCGGCATCAGCGGCCCGGGCTGCATGGCAGTGAGCACGATGCCGTTCTCCACGGCGCAGTAGAAGGTCAGACTGAGGTCGTCGTTGACCTTCTGGATGGCGCGCACGTAATACTGATCGTTGATGCGCACCGCCAGCGGATGCGCGGCGAACAGGCGATGGTCGAGATCGGCGACGTTCACGCCGATCAGCCGCGCGTACTCCTCGGCGGCCGGCTCGGCATTCAGCTCGTACACGCGCCGGCCGTGGCTGTCGGCGCGCGTCACCACCAGCTTCTCGCTGCGCGGCAGGATGTGATGGGTGGTGAACACCTCGAAATCCAGCCAGGTGTTGATCAGGACCACGATCGCCGCGCCGCTGTGGAACTTGCCGTCGTAGTAGACGTGGGTGTCGGTCAGATGGTTGTCGTCGCCGGCCGAGCCACCGAAATGCGGAATGCTGCCGAATGCGGCACTGAGTGCGGCAAGCACCACTTCTTCGCGACTCGACAGGCCGTCCAGCAGCGTCAGGGCGAAGCTGTGGTCCTTGATCGGAGCCAGCGAATTGCTGCGGCAATCGCTGCCGAGGCGCTCCACCAGCTGCTGCGCCTCGACCAAACCAAAGCGCTCCATCTCGTCGATCAATTCGCAGGCGATGGAGAAATTGCGGTGATCGAAGCCGATGGCGCTGACACAGCTGCGGTTGTAGCCCTGAGCGGTGATTTCCCCGGCCGTGGTGCAGCCGACCAGGCGCACCCCGCCGAAGTACTGGCGCAGCGCATCGCCCAGCGCCGGCAGGTCGTATTCGGCCGAGCAGAAGAACAGCACGAAGCCCAGATGCGGATGCATCAGCTGGCGTGCCAGGTCCTGCGCGACCGTCTCGGCCTGGCAGGCTTCGGACATCGCCGTGCGAATCACCTCCGTCTGCTGTTCACTCACGCACCACACTCCCGCACCACCGAATCGGATTGACCCCATTCTTGGGTAGGGCTTTGGGTACGAAAATGCTACTTGAGTACCGGAAAAGGCCTGCCTAGGTAGCAGCGCGGCGAAACAACGCAGCGCGTTGCGGCGGATGCATCGAGTGGCCAGTGCGGCAGACTGGCACGGTGCGGCTGAGGCGCGAAGTTGCCGCGCCGATCAGCAAAAAGGCCGGCCCCTGCGTGGGTACCAGCCTTATTGTCGGTAGCGACGTGACGCCGTACCGTCAGGGCGTGGGTCGTACGCTCGACGACGAGCCCACTGCCATGCAACGAATGGAGCGACCTACGGTTCGACTGTCATTCGCACCCTGATCCTGCATTTAGAAGCTCAGTGCAGCACCGACCGCGAAGGTGCGGGTGTCTTCGTCCAGAGTCGGATCATCCTTGCCGGCGATCTCGAACTGGTTCAGCTCGGCAACCAGCGTCAGGTTGTCGTTGATGCTGTGGAACAGCGCCACGCCGCGGGTTTCATACTCGGCTTCACTACCCAGACCGTTGCCGTCGTCCTTGGTCTTGCCATAGGACAGCGCCAAGCGGTTCTTGCCGAAGCGGTAGGAACCCTGCAGCAGGTAACCGTCGCTGTCGACTTCGCGCAGCAGCGCTTCGCCAGCGTTGTTGGTGAAGAACGGGTTGATACCCTCGGCCTGGAAGCCGGATGCGGTCAGCGAGAGGTTGCCCATCTTGGCTTGGATACCGTAACCCAGCCCCTTGGAATCAACTTCTTCAACGGTGCTATCGGTGTTGTCCGAGCTCTGCTGCATGCCGTTGATCCAGGTGTAGAACTTGGTGCCGCCCAGATCGAACTGGTAGGTGACCTCGGTCTCGAAGCGCGGCGCTTCCTGATAGGCCTTGCTGAGCGCCTTGCTGGTGTCCTCGGTGGTGTCCACCGGATCCATGATGCCAGCGGCGATACGCAGGCCGTTCATCTCAGGCGAGCGATAGGTGATCTGCGAGGTCGGGAACGGATACGGGTAGCCGGTACCGATGTTGCCGAAGGACACGCCGCCGCCGTCGACCAGACCCAGCACATCGCTGACCTGCCCGTAACCGCTGAGCATCTCGTCGAGCAGGATGTTGGAACGGGAGAACAGACCGAAGTCTTTACCGAACAGCACCTCACCCCACTGCTCGTTGGCGGCGGTGGCGTAGAACTGACGAACGTCGATGCCGGTTTCGGTGCCGTTGGTGTCGCTGTCGTTGATCGTCACCCAGAACGAGGAGCGGCCGCCCAGCTTCAGATCGCCGACCTGCTTGGTGAAGTTGAACCCGATCCAGTTGGGCAGGAAGCCCATCTTGACCCGCGACTGGCGGCGATCGAACTGCTCGCCGTCACGATCCACGTCGCTGTTGACGTAGAAGGTGTTGAAGTAGCCATCGGTGGAAAACTTGGTGTCATCTTGATCGTAGAGCACGATTTCGGCGACAGCCGACTGGCTCATGGTCATGGCTACGGCACTGGCCAGGGCCAGGGGCAGCAGGGTTGAAACGGCTTTCTTGTTGTTGTGCATGGCGCTCTCCGCTGTATTGACGACAAGCAGTCGTGACGGAGCGATTATCGAAAGGCCATCAGGGGCCACATACGCTGCCATAGCGGCGAAACGCTAGTACTTTGGCCGCGGATCGAGGCTCGGTCTCAAAGCACTGCTCCCCCGCTCCCCGAAAACAGCGCTTAGGTCGTAAACCCAAAGCAGCTGGAGGTACTGGTCAGTGCTGGCATGCCGGTTGCGGGCGCACGCCGCCGCGCCCGAGCGGTGGCTCGGGCGCAAGGCATTTACTGAAGTGAGAGCGATTGCCGAGGGTCAGCGCGCCTGCCAGCCGGCATCGGCTACCGCTGCGTTGGCCAGGCAGCACCAGCCACCCTGTGCATTGCGCAGCGTGGCGAGCGCGGCACGCAGTGCTTCAGGCCGCAACTCGCGCATGGCCGCGGCCACTTGAGCAGGATGGTCAGTGGCCTGGCCGGCCAGGCAGGCCTGCCAGATGCGCTCGGCGCGCTGACGCGGATCGTCCAGGGCGCTGTCGCCCGGCACTTGCGCGGCGTCCGAATCCAGACTTTCGCTCAGCCGTGCGAGGAACTCCTCGATATGCGCAACGATCTGCCCCGCCGAGGCACTGGGTGACTGCACCGCGAAAAGGATGCCCGCGTGCTCGCCGAACTGGCGAAAGCCGCAGAACACCGCATAACCCAGCTGTAGCTCGCTGCGCAGACGCCGGAAGAAGCCACTCTCCATCGCCCGCGCCAGCGCCCGCCAAGCGGCTTCCTGGCGGGCGTCGCGCGTCGGCAGCGGGCAGAACAGCAGCACGGCCGTCTCTGCGGCAGGCTCGCCCAGACACCACCAGAGGCGGCGCCCTGCGTACCACGGCTGCGTGGCGTCAGCCGGCTCGCGCAGAGGCCGGCCGGGCGTGTCGCCCAGCACCGCATGCAGCGCGTCGTTCAGCTCGGGGGCGAGACCGACCGCCAGCGCCTGCCAGTGCGCCCGGGTCCAGGCGGAGGCCAGTGCAGCCTTATCGAGCGCCCCCGACGCGGCGGCATCGGCGCTGCCCAGCAAGCGTGGCAGGCGACCGATCAGCTGGCGAATGAGCAATTCCTCGCCATGCAACCGCGCGGCTTCGCCGAACCGCCGGCGGCCGTCGAGATAGGCGCCAGCTGGCGGCGCGCTCAGCAACTTGAGCAGATCACCCGCGATAATCGGCAACGCGGCGGCGTAGCCGAACAGACTCAGGCACCAGCCGTTGCCGAAATCCTCGAAACGCAGCTCGACGCCCGCCTGCCGCGCCGTCTGGATCGCTGGGCGCAACGCGCTGTCCAGCACATGCCACAACCCGCCTGGACTTTCCCCGTCGAAGCGCCAGTGCAGGTACAGCGCGCCCTGCCCGTTGGCATCCAGCGGGCCGACGCAGCGCAGCGCCGGTTCGTTTTGCGCCGGCGATGGCAGCGGTCGGGCACATAACCATGGATTGCCCGCCGGCAGAGCCCAGTGCCAGCTCGGCGGCGCAATGGGCGGCAGCTCCTCGGCAGCCATACGCAGCGCAAAGCCGGCGGCTTCGATAGCCGGTGCCGGGCGCGGGTCTGCCGTCAGGACCGCCGGTGCGCTCTGCAACCGGACCACAACCTCGCGTAGCGCCTGATAGACGGTATCCGGCTGCTCATGCGCCAGCAGCGCCTCCGGCTCGACCCAATGGCGCAGCCGCGCCAGCGGCGGCATTACCTGCAGGCTGCGCTCGCGCACGCGCCGGTACTCGCCCCAGTGGTGCGTGAGCACCGCGTCCTGACCAAGGAAACACAGCCAGCTGTGCAGTGCATCGATGATGCCTGCCCGCGCCGCCAGACCCTCTGCGGTCAGGCCGAACTCGATCACCACCACGCCCTGGTCGGCGTGCCAGTATCTCGGCCGACAGCTGAAAGAAGAAATCGGTATGCCGCTCGCGGGTCGATGCGTTGAGCTGGCCGCCGCAACCCTGCACGAAGGCCATCAGGCTGTCCTCTACTGGATAGCCAGCGCTACCTAGAAACAGCAAGTGCTCGAGGAAATGCGCCAGCCCCGGATAGGCTGCCGGCGCATCGTGCGCGCCGGCATGCACTCGCACCAGCGCTGCCGCCTGACTCCCGGCAGGCAACTGCAACAGACGCACCCGCAGCCCTTCGGCAGTGGAGAAGCATTGCGGTGCAGCGGTCGGTTCGAAGCGCAGGTGGGCCATGGGCATGTCGTCGGCAAACAGTTCGCAGGACGCACAGCATCGGCGGAATTCGCGGCTCAGCACAATGCTGCTTGCGCACTAGCAGCCGGGGCGCCTTTTGCGTACAGCCGGCTTCGCCGCGTCAGGTATCCAGACGGCCCGCCAGAAACTGCTGCAAGCGCTGCTGCATCTGCCGGCCGCCACTGCCCAGACTGGCAATCGGCGAGCCGCGCAGGCTGTCCTCCGCGAGCGCCGCGCCCTCGCCAGCGACCGCGAGCGGACAATCCAGGCGCAATGTCAGGCGATTCAGCTGGCGCACCTGCGCGCCGCTCGGCGGCACATTGGCGTACAGCACCAGTGCCTGCGGACGGACCTTTTCGCACACCAGGGTCAGCTCCTCCAACGGTTGGCCGCTGGGCAGCACCCGCACTGTCAGGCTGTCGCTGCCAAGCAGCAGGCCGGCCACCAGCAGCTCCAGTTCGCGACACTGAGCGGACAATGCGGCAAGCAGCACGACCGGCGCGCCCGCCGACTGTCCGAGCTGCAGCCGCTGCAACACGCGGCTGCGCAGAAAGGCATCGAGGAACAGCCATTCGCTGGTACGACCGAACTCCTCATGGCGCAACAGCCACTCCTGCCACACCGGCAGGAGCACGTCGTGGAATACGGTCGTCAACGGATAGGTGGAAAAGATCTGGCCGTACAGCTGTTCGAGCCGAACGCTGTCGAAATCGCTGATCGCCTGGCGCAGCTGCCCCTGCCACTCGCCACGATCGGCGTCGAGCGATTCCTGGACCGCCGCCGGGCGCTGCCCCTCGCCGGCCGCGCGAGTCGCGGCGCTGCGTTCGAGGATGCTGCCGACCTTGCTCACCGCCACACCGCGCTCGGTCCAGGCGAGGATGTTGCGCACCGCCTCGATGTCGGCCAGCGAATAGAGCCGATGGCCGCTGTCGGTGCGCGTCGGCTGGATCAGCCCGTAACGGCGTTCCCAGGCGCGCAGCGTGACCGGATTTATCCCGGTCAGTCGGCACACCTCGCGGATGGGGAACAGCTCCTGTTGCTCGAACGTGCTCGGGGCCAGTGTCGAAGCGCCGTGGGAATCGGTCATGGGGCGGCTCGGTCGGGAAAGAGTGTCGCGATTGTAACCCAGCATTTCGCCAGATACCCTCTACAAAGGTTGTACAAACGCAGGAGTCGATGAAATGCCGCCCGATCTGCCGTTGACGCTGTTTGTCGATCGCGCCTGCCCGCTCTGCGCGCGTGAGATCCGCTGGCTGGAGCGTACGGCCGACCCTGCGCGACTGCTGCTGGTGGATGTCAGTGCGGCCGACTTCTCCTGCGCCGGGTTGGGCAAGGATCTGTCGCAGCTGCGCCGCCGCCTGCATGCGCGCAGCGCCAGTGGCGTCTGGCTGACTGGCGTGGATGCCACCTACTGGAGCTGGCGCCTCGCCGGACACGGCACATGGGCCGCGCCCTTGGGCTGGAAACCGCTGCGGCCGCTGTTGCGGCTGGCCTACACGCTGTTTGCCACACTCCGACCGCACCTGGAGTGGCTACCGCATCCCGAGGGCGCCAGCCGTTGCGGTGCGCAATGCGCGATCAGGCAAAAACCGCCGGCCTCCTGAAGTTCAGTCGTCAGCGTAAAGCGGCAACCGCAGCCCAAGTTCCGCTTCCAGGCAGCTCGGCCGACCGATCATTTCGTCGTGGCTGACCGGCTGGCACCAGTACACCTCGCGTACCCCGCAGCCGCGCAGCAATCGCTTGAGACTGCCCTGGTCGCTCCAGATCGTCCGCCCGCCATCGGCAAACGCCGCACGCCGACCAGTTCGGTCGACGATCCACGCACTGTAACCACAGCAGCGCAAACCATGCAGTTCGACCTGCTCGACCTGACCGCGACGCATGGCGAAGCGCAAGTCCGCGCAGGACATTCGCTTTCTCGACATCCCAGCACCTGTACAAAAATCATCTACCGTACAAATTATTGTACAAATAAAAATATTCGTATAGGTTTACTCACATACCGCTGGCGCGTACGTCAGCGCACTGCCCTTCGCCAGCGGCGACTGAAGGAACCACCATGAACGACCTGCCCGGCCACTACCGCCAAATACTGCTTGGAGTGGGTGAAGACCCCGAACGCGAGGGCCTGCGCGACACGCCGCTACGCGCGGCCAAGGCCATGCAATACCTGTGTGGCGGCTACCAGCGCAGCCTGGAAGAGATCGTCAACGGTGCGCTGTTCGCTTCCGACAATGACGAGATGGTCATCGTCAAGGACATCGAGCTGTACTCGCTGTGCGAGCATCACCTGCTGCCCTTCATCGGCAAGGCCCACGTGGCCTACATCCCCACCGGGCGGGTGCTCGGCCTGTCCAAGGTCGCGCGGATCGTCGACATGTACGCCCGCCGGCTGCAGATCCAGGAAAACCTGACACGACAGATCGCCGAAGCCATTCAGGAAGTCACCGGTGCCGCCGGCGTTGCGGTGGTCATCGAGGCCAAGCACATGTGCATGATGATGCGCGGCGTCGAGAAGCAGAATTCGGTGATGAACACCTCGGTGATGCTTGGAGCCTTCCGCAACTCCTGCAACACGCGGATGGAATTCCTCCAGCTGATCGGCAGGTCGCAGTGATGCCGCGGCTGGAACCCGGCATGGCGCGTATCCGGGTGAAGGACCTGCGCCTGCGTACCTACATCGGCATCAACGAGGATGAAGTCCTTAACCGCCAGGATGTACTGATCAACCTGACCGTGCTCTACCCGGCCGTCGCTGCGGTGCGTGACAACGATATCGACCGCGCGCTGAACTACCGCACCATCACCAAGGCGATCATCCAGCATGTCGAGCAGAACCGTTTCGCCCTGCTCGAACGCCTGACCCAGGAAATCCTCGATCTGGTGATGGCGCATCCGGCGGTCAGCTATGCCGAGGTCGAAGTCGACAAGCCCCACGCGCTGCGCTTCGCCGACTCGGTATCGATCACGCTGGCTGGCTGTCGCTGAGCTGCCGGCCATGGTCAGCCGCCTCCTCCTCGTCTGCCTGCTCGGGCTTGTCCCGCTCGGCGCCTCGGCCAGCTGGCGAGAGGCGGTGCCCGAGGCACGACTGGTTGGCCAGGGAGAACTGCGCTTCTTCGGATTTCGTATCTACGACGCGCGCCTCTGGAGCACGACAGCGCCACTGCAAGCGCAGACGCCGTTCGCGCTGGAGCTGACCTACCATCGCGCCATCAGCCGCGATGACTTCGTGCGTACCAGCCTTGAGGAAATCGCACGGCTGTCCGGCATACCGGAAGACTCCTCACGCCTGCGCGATTGGCGCGCGCAGATGCACAAGGCCTTCGTCGATGTGCAGCCTGGCGAGCGCATCACCGGCGTCTATCTGCCCGGCCGCGGCTGTCGCTTCTACGTCAACGATCGACTGCAGCACGAAGTCGCCGATCCGGCGTTCGCCGAGGCCTTCTTCGCTATCTGGCTCGACCCGCGCAGCCGCGATCAGGCCCTGCGGCGCAGCCTGCTGGGCGAACGATGAAAGCCCCGGCGCTCGCCGCCTATGCGCTGCTCGGTCTGCCGCTGGCGATGGCGATGCTGCCGATCTACGTGCTGGTGCCGAACTTCTATGCGGCCGACCTCGGTCTGGGCCTGACGCTGACCGGTACGGTGCTGTTTCTCGCCCGGCTGCTCGATACCGTCCAGGACCCCTGGCTCGGCCGGCTGATCGACCGCCGCTCCGCACGCGGCTGGAAGTACGGCATGTCGACCGCGCTCGGCGTGTTCGCGCTGACGTTCGCCGTGCTGCTGTGCCTCGGTGGCGCGATGCTCCTGCGCGCTGCGCCGCGCCCGCAGCGGGTCGCGCGCAGCGATGCACAAAGCTGGCGCCTGCCGCTAAGCAACGGGGCGTTCCGACGGCTCGCCGGTGTGTACTTCATCAACGCGGTAGCGGTGGCCATTCCGGCCACGCTGGCGCTGTTCTTCATCGCCGATCGCCTGCAGCTGGCGAAGCTGACCGGGCTGTTTCTGGCGCTGTACTTCGTCAGCGGCGCGCTCGGGCTACCGTTCTGGACGCGCCTGGCCGACCGCCTGGGCAAGCGGCGCAGCTGGCGGCTCGGCATGCTCACCGGTTGCGCAGCCTTCATCTGGGCGGTGTTATTGGAGCCGGGGTCCGCCTGGGCCTATGCCGGTGTATGCGTATTGTCCGGCCTCGCCCTGGGCGCCGATCTGGCGCTGCCACCGGCGCTGCTGGCCGACATCATCCCCGCCGGGCAGCGCGACTCGACCGCCGCCTACTTCGGCCTGTGGAGCTTTCTCGCCAAGCTCGCCCTGGCGCTGGCCGGCCTTGCGCTGCCCTTGCTGGCCTGGGTCGGCTATCAGCCCGGCTCCCCGGCCGCCTGGAACCTGGCCCTGGTCTATGCCGGGCTGCCCTGCCTGTTGAAGCTGCTAGCGGCCCGCCTGCTCACGTCCCTGCCCTGCGGAGATCCAACGCCATGAAAAGAACCCTGATGCTGATGCTGTGCCTGCTGCTTGTCAGCTGCACGGCCGTGGAGGTCGAGCATTACCGCAACGAAGAGCCGCGGCTGGACCTGCGCGAGTACTTCGTCGGGCGCGTCGATGCCTGGGGCATGTTCCAGAAGCGCTCCGGCGAGGTGGTCAAGCGCTTCCATGTCGAAATCACCGGCAGCCGCGACGGCGACAAACTGATCCTCGACGAGCGCTTTCGCTACAGCGACGGTACCACCCAGCAACGCGTCTGGACCCTCACCGAAGACAGCCCCGGCCGCTGGCGTGGCACCGCCGCCGACGTGATCGGCGAAGCCCGCGGCGAAGTGGCCGGCAACGCCCTGCGCTGGCGTTATGTACTCAGCCTGCCGGTGGACGACAGCGTCTATCAGGTGGACTTCGACGACTGGATGTACCTGATCGACGAGAACACCCTGGCCAACCGCTCCTTCATGAGCAAATTCGGCGTCGAACTGGGCCAGGTCACGCTGTTCTTTCGCAAGCAGGTCGACTAGCACACCGCTTGCAGCGCACCTGCGTGTGCTGTGAGCGCTAGGCCGGGCGCAGTTGTTCTAGAATGCGCCGCACGCCCCTTCAGGATCCCGCGCCATGATCAATGCCAAGCTGTTGCAACTGGTAATCGAAGCCTCCAACGACGGAATCGTGGTTGCCGAGCAGGAAGGTGACGACAACATCCTGATCTACGCCAACCCGGCCTTCGAACGGCTCACGGGCTATGCCGTGGATGACATTCTCTACCGCGACTGCCGCTTCCTGCAGGGTGATGACCGCGACCAGCCGGGCCTGCAGGCGATTCGTGAGGCGGTGAAGAGCAACCAGCCGTGCCGTCAGGTGATCCGCAACTACCGCAAGGACGGCACGCCGTTCTGGAACGAGCTGTCGATCACGCCGGTCTTCAACGAAGGCGACCAGCTGACCTACTTCATCGGCATCCAGAAGGATGTCACCGCCGAAGTCGATGCCTTGCAGCGGGTCGAGGAGCTGGAAGCGCGGGTGCGTCAGCTCGAAGCGCAACTGGCCGAGCGCAACGCCTGAGCGAACGCCTCGTGAGCGCGCCAAGATACGCGCAAACGCCCGGCTGACGCTGACTGCAGAGGATGTCATTGACGTTTCATGGCATAATGGCACTCCGCCATTTCCTGCAGTCGGGCGCATGGCGCCCTTGGATGACGCTCGTTGATTACCAACGTCCTAGTAGAAAACACGGTCATTCTGTTCGCGTTGTGCTGGCCGCTCTCCTTCTACTCAAGCAGTTGGACGAGAAAAGACCGCCCCGTGGCGCAATGTGCAGCCGGTACCTGGTTCGGCATTGCCTGCATCATCGGCATGATGATCCCCAACGCCATTCAGGCCGGCCTGGTCTTCGATGCGCGCACCGTCGTGCTGAGCATGGCCGCCCTGTTCGGCGGGCCGCTGGTGGCCGGCATCGCCGGCGCGCTGGCCGCGGCCTATCGCATCTGGCTCGGCGGCATCGGGATGCTGACGGGCCTGGGCAACGTGCTGTTGCCCATCGTGCTCGGGCTCGCCTATCGCTACTGCCATCAGCGCGGCCTGGTGCGCATCGGTTGCTGGCAGCTGCTGGCATTCGGCCTGCTCCTGCATTTTGGGGTGCTGGGGCTGGTCGCGCTGCTGCTGCCGACCGCCGTGGTGCTGACGGCCTTTCGCGAAGTCGCCGCGACGCTGCTGGTGGCACTGCCGCTGGGCACGACGGCCCTCGGCTTGCTGATCAAGGACCTGATCAAACGCAACAACACCGAGCAGGCGCTCAAGATCAGCGAGGCGCGGCTGCGTGCCATCACCCAGGCACTGCCCGATCTGCTGTTGGTGATCGACGAGGACGGGCGCTACCTGGACATCATCTGCTCCGAACGCAGCCTGCTCTACGACGATCCCTCGCGCCTGATCGGTCGCCGCCTGCACGACGTCATGCCACCGGCGGAGGAGCAGCGCTTCCTCGATTTCATTCATGAAACGCTGCGCAGCGACACCCCGCAGCTGCTCGAATACACGATGCAGACGCTCGGCGGCCGGCGGGTTTTCGAGGGACGCGCCCTGGCGCTGGACATTCCCGACATGGAAAAGCGCGCGGTGGTCTGGCTCAGCCGCGACATCACCGAACGCACCAATGCCGAGCTGGAACAGCGCATCGCTGCGATCGCCTTCGAATCGCAACAGGGCATGCTCATCACCGACGCGGACAACCGCATCCTGCGGGTGAACAAGGCCTTCAGCCAGATCAGCGGTTTCACCAGCGAGGAAGCCATCGGCCAGACCACCCGCCTGCTGGCGTCCGGCAAGCACGACGCGGACTTCTACCGGGCGATGTGGGAAAGCATCGCCACGACCGGCACCTGGATCGGCGAGATCTGGAACCGACGCAAGAACGGCGAGGTGTATCCCGAGTGGCTGACCATCAGTGCGGTAAAGGATGCGCAGGGCAAGATCAGCCACTACGTGGCGGCCTTCTCCGACATCACCGACCGCAAGCTCGCCGAACAGCGCATCCACCATCTGGCCTTCTATGACCCGCTGACCGGTCTGCCTAACCGTCGGCTGCTGCTCGATCGCCTGCAGCAGGCGATGGCATCCAGCCGGCGCTCCGGCCAACTGGGCGCGCTGATGTTCATCGATCTGGACAACTTCAAGAACATCAACGACCTGCACGGGCACCAGACCGGCGACGAGGTTCTACGTCTGGCCGCCGGGCGGTTGTCCGCCAACACCCGCGCCAGCGATACCGTGGCGCGGCTCGGCGGCGACGAGTTCGTGGTGATGCTCGAAGGTCTGGCCAGCGATGCCGTACTGGCCGGCAGCCAGGCCGAACATGTCGGCATGAAGCTGCTCACCTCGCTGGATGGTGCCTATCGCCTGGACGAGCTGAACCTGCACAGCAGCGCCAGCATCGGCGTGGTGCTGTTCGGCGAGGACGACAGCACCAGCGACGAGCTGATGAANACTTCATCACCCTGCTGCTGCAGCTGCTGCAAGCCAGCGGCGCCAACCCCCAGCGACTCAAGCTGGAGCTCACCGAAACGCTGCTGCTGGACAACATGCCCGAGGCCATCGCGCGGATGAACCAGCTGAAGGCGCACGGCATCCGCTTCTCCATCGATGACTTCGGCACCGGCTATTCGTCCATGAGCTACCTGCAGCAATTGCCGCTGGATCAGCTGAAGATCGACCAGGCCTTCGTCCGCGGCCTGCCGGACGACGCCAGCAGCCAGACCATCGTGCGCGCCACCTGCGCACTGGCGGCCGGTCTGGGTCTTGAGGTCATCGCCGAAGGGGTGGAAAGCGAAGAACAGCGCACGGCGCTGCTCGCCAACGGCTGTCACCGCTATCAGGGCTATCTGTTCGGCAAGCCCATGCCGGTGGAAGAGTTTGAACGACTGGTCGTCGCTCAGCCGCAGCGCGCAAGCGCCAGCGGCTGAGCGCGGCGATTCACAGTTCCTGCGGCGCCCGGCGGCACAGTGCGACCAGCGCCTGCACCCAATCCTCGTGGGTGTTCAGGCACGGCACCAGCAGCAGATCCTCGCCGCCGGCCTCGATGAATTGCTCGCGGCCGCGATCGCCGATTTCCTCCAGCGTTTCGATGCAGTCGGCAACGAACGCCGGACACATCACCAGCAGTTTCTTCACGCCGCGCTGGGCCAGTTCATCCAGACGCGTTTCGGTATAGGGTTCGATCCACTTGGCCCGGCCCAGCCGCGACTGGAACGACACCGACCACTGATCGTCACGCAATCCAGCGCGCGCGGCGAAACCCGCTGCGGTGCGCATGCACTGTGCGCGATAGCAGCTGGCGAGCACCTCGCCTTCGGCGCGCTGGCAGCAATCGTCACCCTTGAGGCAGTGCGCCCCGGTCGGATCACTCTTGTGCAGATGGCGCTCGGGCAGGCCGTGGAAGCTCAGCAGCAGATGATCGAAGTCCTGTTGCAGAAAGGGCGCGGCACTGGCGGTCAGCGCATCGAGGTATTCGGGCTGATCGTAGAACGGCTGCAGGATCGACAGCTGCAATTTCAGCCCATGCGCGCGGATCACCCGCCGGGCCTCCTCGATGACCGTGGTCGTCGTGCTGTCGGCGAACTGCGGATAAAGCGGTGCCAGGGTGACCCGCTGGATGCCCTGCCCGGCCAGCTCGACCAACCGGGTTTCGATGGACGGCTCGCCGTAACGCATCGCCAGCTCGACCGGCCCCTGCGTCCAGTGCGGCCGCACCGCTTCCTGCAACTGCCGGCTCAGCACCACCAATGGCGAGCCCTCCGGCCACCAGATCGAGGCATAGGCATGTGCCGACTGCTCCGGCCGCTTGATCAGGATCAGCGATACCAGCAGGCGCCGCAGCGGCCAGGGCAGGTCGATGACATACGGGTCCATGAGGAACTGGTTGAGGTAGCGGCGCACATCGGCGACTTCGGTGGAGGCTGGCGAACCCAGGTTGACCAACAACAACGCCTGCTCTGTCATGCAACATTCCTGACTACGGTTTGGGGGGCGCGCCGCCATGCTGCACGCGGCGCGGTATTTTCACACATGGCGCAGGCGCTGGGAGCCGGGCTGCGTCAACAGGTCAGCCAGCGCGGCATCGAGGCTGTCGAAGTGAAAGACGAAGCCCTCCGCCTGCGCCCGCGCCGGCAACGCCCGCTGGCCGCCGAGCAGCAGACCGGACAACTCGCCAAGGCTCAGCTTGAGCACAGGCGCCGGCACCGGCAGCAGCGCCGGACGATGCAGCGCCCGGCCCAAGGCACGGGCAAAGTCGGCGTTGCGCACCGGCTGTGGCGCGCAGGCATTGTAGGGGCCGCGCGCCTGTGGCTGGTGCAGAAGAAAATCTATCAGGCCGATTTCGTCATCGAGATGAATCCAGGGCATCCACTGGCGACCACTGCCGATGCGCCCACCGAGCCCCAGACGGAACGGCGGCAACAGCCGCTGCAGGAATCCGCCGTCGGCGGCCAGCACCAGTCCGGTGCGCACCAGCACCACGCGAATGCCGAGCGCCTCGGCCTCGCGCGCGGTTTCTTCCCAGGCGCCGCAGAGCTGGCTGGCGAAGTCGCCCGTGACCACCTGGCTATCCTCGGTCAGCGTGTGCTCACCGCCATCGCCATACCAACCGACTGCGGAACCGGAGATCAGCACCTGCGGCTTGGGCTCGCGCTGCCCCAGCCAGGTCACCAGTTGTTCGGTCAGGCGCACCCGGCTTTGCCACAGCAGTGCGCGGCGCGCCTTGGTCCAGGGTCGGTCGGCAATCGGCGCGCCGGCCAGGTTGACCACTGCGTCCAGAGCCTGTGCGTCGAGTTCGCGCAGCTCGCCGATACCGCGTACCTGTGGCCCGCACAGCTGGGCGACGCGCTGCGGTGTACGGCTCCAGACCCAGAGATTGTGTCCCTGCGCGGTCCAGTGCCGACACAGTGCCCGACCGATCAAGCCGGTACCGCCAGTGAGCAGGATGTTCATGCGGGTCTCCTCGTAGCACGAGCGGATTGTTCGCTGATCTCAGCATACACCTGTACGCGATGATTTTATTGTATAAGTTTTTACGCTCGCGTAGCCTGCCCGACCCAACGGGAGGTGAACGATGTCCCAGAAGATCGCCATCATCGGTGCCGGCATGGCTGGCCTTTCGGCAGCCCATGCGGGCGTTAGCCATGGGCCGTTCAGCCACGTCATCGTCGCGGTACCGGCTCCGCAGGCCGCAGCCCTGCTGAGCGCGGCGCCAGTGCTCGCCGCGCGCGCCGCCAGCGTCGTCATGGAGCCGGTGTGGGCGGTGGCGCTCGGTTTTGCCGAGGTGCTGCCATGTGTGCGCCACAGCCTCCGGTTCGACGACGAAATCCTGCGCCAAGCAACGCACGACAGTGCCAAACCAGGCCGCGACAACCGGCTCGACAGCTGGGTGCTGCACGCGACTGCCGGCTGGACGCGCCGGCATCTGGATCTGCCGAAAGAAGCCGTTATCGACCGCCTCGCCCACGCCTTCGCCGAGCGCCTGGGCCAGCGCTTGCCCCCAGCTGAATTCACCCTCGCCCACCGCTGGCTGTACGCCTACTCGGCCCGGCGAACTGACTGGGGTGCACTGGGCGACCAGCAGCAAGGCCTGTTCGCCTGTGGCGACTGGTGCCTGGACGGCACGGTCGAAGGCGCCTGGCGCAGCGGAGCACGCGCCGCACAGTTGCTGCTGGCCAGCCTGTGAACCGCTTCAATCCAGCCAAGCTCAGGCTGTCCAAGTGGACGGCCTGCGAGCCGCGCAACCGCGAAAAGCACTTCCTCGTCATCGATCTGCAGTACGACGACGCCGGCGTGCTGCAGCAGGTCGAGCTGCAGGCGGTGTACAGCCTGCGCAGCGAATGGATCGACTGGCGCCAGCTGCGCGACGACCTGAGCTGGCGCATGGGCTGGCATTGAGCGCCGCCGGCCTGCGCCAAACCTATACACAGCTTGTAATTACTTATACAAGATCGCTTGACTTGTACAACTCAATATCTATGATGACCTCAGGTTGTACAGAACCACTGCTTGTACAAGACGAGGTCATCCCATGCTCAGCTCCGTCGCCACGCCCAAGATCGGCATCAGTGCCTGCTTGCTCGGTAATCCGGTGCGCTTCAACGGCGGCCACAAGCAATCGTCGCTGTGCAGCGACGTGCTGGCCCGGCATGTCGAGTTCGTCCCGCTGTGCCCGGAGGTCGCCATCGGCCTCGGTACACCGCGCGAACCGATCCGCCTGGTCGGCGAGCCGGATAATCCCCGGGCCCGCGGCACCGTGCGCAGCGAGCTGGACGTCACCGACGCATTGGCCGCCTACGGCCGGCAAATGGCGACGCAGCTGGACGATATCAGCGGCTTCATCCTCATGCAGAAGTCGCCGTCCTGCGGCATGGAGCGGGTCAAGGTCTATCGTGACAACGGCCACACAGTACCCGGCGGCGGCACCGGTATCTTCGCCCGCGCGCTGATGGAGGCGCGTCCCGACCTGCCGGTCGAGGAAGACGGCCGCCTGAACGACCCGGTGCTGCGCGAGAACTTCCTCACCCGCGTCTACGCCTATGCGCAATGGCAGCGTCTGGTGCAGACCGGCCTGACGCGCAAGGCCATCGTCGATTTCCACTCACGCTACAAGTACCAGCTGATGGCTGCGCACCCGCAGCAGTACCGCGCGCTGGGGCGGATGGTGGCGAGCCTGCGCGACTGCTCGGTGGACGAGTTCGCGCCAGGGTATTTCAGCCAGTTCATGCAGGCGCTGAAGCGCCCGGCCACGCGCGGCACCCACAGCAACGTGCTGCAGCACCTGAGCGGTTATCTGAAGAACGCGCTCGCGTCGGAGGATCGCCGCGAGATGCGCCGGCTGATCGACCAATACCGCGCCGGCATCGTCCCGCTGGTGGTGCCGCTGACGCTGCTCAAGCACCACTTCCGCCGCCACCCGCACCACTACATCGAGCGCCAGGCCTACCTGCAGCCGCACCCGGAAGACCTCAGCCTGCGTAACGGAATCTGATCATGAGCGATGCGTTCGACAACACTCCGGCCGACCTCGAGCCGGGCTGGCGGCCGATCCGCGACGTTGCCCGGCTGACCGGCGTGAACCCCGTGACGCTGCGCGCCTGGGAGCGTCGCTACGGGCTGATCGTGCCGCGCCGCACCGCCAAGGGCCACCGGCTGTATGACGACGGCCATGTCCAGCGCATCCGCGACATCCTCACCTGGCTCGACCGTGGCGTGGCCGTCAGCCAGATCAAACAGCTGCTGACCGCCGGCCGCGCGTCCGCTCCGGTCGAGCAGAACCTCTGGGTGACGCTGCAGGACGAGTTGCTGGCAGCCGTCGAGCGACTCAACGAACGGCAACTCGACGACGCCTTCAACCGCGCGCTGACGGTCTATCCGCCGCTCACGCTCTGCCAGCATCTGCTGCTGCCGCTGCAGGCGCGGCTGACCCAACGCTGGCACGGCCAGTTCGGTGCCGCACTAGAACGCGCGCTGTTCGATAGCTGGCTGCGCAGCAAACTGGCCACCCGCATCTATTTCGACAATCGCCAGTACGCCGGCGCCCCGCTGCTGCTGGCGACGCTCGGTGATGAACCGTTCGACGCCGGGCTGTGGCTGACCGCCTGGCTGGTGTCCAGCAGCGGCTGCCCGGTGGAGCTGGTCGAGTGGAAGGTGCCGTTGGCCGAACTCAGCCTCGCGCTGGAGCGCATCTCCCCGCGCGCCCTGCTGCTGCATGCCGGGCACAGCCTGGATGCCGATTGCCTGCAGCGCCAGTTGCCGCGCCTGCTCACGCAGCATGAGCTGCCACTGCTGCTCGCCGGTCCCGCCGTGCATATCCACGGCGATGCCCTGACCCAGCAGCCGGGCCTGCGTTTGGCTGGCGATCCACTGGCGGCACTGCAACAGCTGCAGGCAGGCGGGCTGCTGCCTGACGTCACGGAGAGCCACGCATGACTCAGTTGATCTGGCTGCGTCGCGACCTGCGCGTGAGCGACAACACAGCCCTGAGCGCCGCCATGGCTGCCGGGCCGACGATCGCGCTGTTCCTGCTCACGCC
>JAEAMG010000683.1_pt1 | contig 35288 bp, 19 predicted proteins | sample 8958741 | NCBI WGS metagenome assembly JAEAMG01 (sample SAMN16933256, study PRJNA681125) | bioreactor sludge metagenome | isolation source: anaerobic bioreactor treating anionic surfactant - SDBS | place: India: Bengaluru | collected 2019-02-28 | reverse complement strand
TTCGAAGGACTCGAACACATCCACCTGGCCAAAGTGTTTTCAGAAGGCCCGTACTGGGGGGCCTGGCACTATTACTGCGCGCCCAACGCCCACTTTGCCTGCACCGACACCGAGCCGCCCGTCATCGCGTCGGTCCATTTCTTCAAGAACAACACGGACGAGGCCTTCCCGATCGATGCTTCGGGATTGGTCACGGTCACCGGCGACGTCGACATCGTCGCCGCCATACGCGATCCGGGCGAGATGGCCCGTTCGCGAGAGAACGGGTTCGGCGACCGGCTGGGCGTCGACCGGCTCGACTATGCCATTCACCGCGCTGAAGACACAGACGCTCTTGTCCGCCGGCGCAGTTTTGAGTTCAGCCGCCTCTACATCAAGAAGGCGTACGACAATCCGGAATTCAACACCAGGCAGACCGCGCTCGTCTTTAAGCACTGGGCACTGTTCGAGGGGCACCGCGCGCGTTACGACAAGACGCTGTCCTACTACATCCTCACCAATTGCGCCGGCGACAAACCGCCCCAGACCGTCAACACCGTGGACGGCAACCACTGCTGGCGCACGGGCGCACGCAACACGGAGGGCGTCCCGCTCTTCCCCGACGGGGAATATGCGATCAGCATCGAGGCCACGGATTTCGCCGGCAACCGCGCCGAGCAGACCTTCCGCGTGAACGTCAGGAATCCGTGAGTGCAGGCTCCGGGCCCTGGCAGGGGCCATCCCGTCCCGTCCTGGATGCCCGCAATGGAACCGCGAGACGCCTGCGCGGCACGGGCACCGACGCTCATTCCACCACCCGGTACTCCATCAGCAGCGACCCCGGGGCTTCTTCGATACGCGCATCGAAATTGGCGAGCTCGGCCCCTGTCATCCGGACGGGCGCCTCGGGCACATACCCGCGCGACACGGTGACGTCGTATTCGGCGTCGGGACGAATCCCCCGCAGAGGACACGCGAAACCGGTGTAGGGCGACGCGGGCCGCCGGAACGCCAGCACCATCCCCTCGCCGGAGCCGGCAAGATGATACTGCATCACCAGCCATGCGGAGGGCTCGATCGAGACGTCGGACAGCGCATAGAAATCGCCGGGATAGTACTTCTGAATGCGTTTCCCCTCGGCAATTGCCGCGGCGAGCTGGTCACGCGGATAATCCGCCGCGCGGATGTCTTCGCTGAACGCCATACCTCCGTTGAACCCGCTGCGGAACAGGTACGGCGTCACGCCCATCTGGCCACTGGTGTGGAACGGCAGGTACCGGTTCAGTCCGGCGGTGATGACCTGGTTGCGCAGGGCCGCCTCCGCGTAGTTCTTCTCCAACAGCGGTATGATGGTGCCGTCGGTCCGCCACAGGGGGATGGACCGCGCACACAATTCGAGATCGATGCGCTGCCCGCCCGAGGCGCAGTTGTCGATGAACAGGCCGGGATGGGCGGCCAGGAGATCGTCCCACATGCGATAGAGCCCCTCGACGTACCGTACTTCGTCGATGCCCGCACGGTCCGGGTCCCGTTCATCGAGAATCCCCCACAACACATCGTAATCCACCGCATTGTCGATGCGCAGGCACTCGATGCCGTACGCGTCGATAGCGGCGTTCAGGTACTCCGTCGCGTACTGCCGGGCCTCGGGAATGGCCAGATTGATCATGCCGCCATGCCCCATGCGCTCCGGCGGAGGCATCACCACCCATTCGGGATGCTCCTGGTCCATCAAGGACCCCGGGGAGATGCGCTCCGGCTCGAACCACAACAGGAACTTCATGCCGGCGTCGTGGGCGGCCCTCGAAATCGGCGCCAGCCCGTTCGGGAAGCGGTTCTTGTCGACTTCGCGGTCGACGGGCAACACGTAATGCCCGATGACCGGAAAGCGGGTGATGCCGCGGTACGCGTCCAGCCAGAAATATTCGAACCCCAGGCCTTTGGCGGATTCGAGATGCGCCATCACGTCGGCCTCGGTGCCGTCGTCCATCTCGTAGAACGAGGTGCTCATGTGCGCGATCGGCGGCACAACGGGCTGTCCGTCAATCTTCGGCATGATATGGCGCAGCATCACCTGCCGGAACGCGTTATAGCCGTACCAGACATCGTCGCCCTGCCAGTAGACCTGCAGGATACGCGGCCCGCGCACCGTTTCGCCGGGTCTCAGCTTCGCGCGGAACTTCTCGAGGCCCGCCTGAAGCCGAAGGGTCTGGCCGCTGTGCTCGACCGAGGCCGTCCAGCGCCCCGTCCAGCCAATGGCAGTGACCACGCCCCCGCCCTGCCACGCGCAGGTGAAAAACGGCGACGCGCCTTTCGACGACCGCCCCGACTGCGGCTGAATCGTGACCGCGTGTCCGTCTGCGACCCCCTGTGAGAAGGGACGCCAGTCGGTCGCGCCTGCGATGCTCCCTTCGAGCTGGTGCAGCACCGGTTCCGCGACGTCCGGGATCACGACATCCAGCGAACGAATTGCCTCGAGCACCGGCGAATCCGCAGTGCCGGTATTGGTGAAGTAGAGCGTCCAGTCCACCCCCGGCACATCGGTATACAGCGTGCAGACGGCGCGCACTTCGAGGCCCGTGGCCGGATCGCGCAGGGTCAGTGTGCGCGTGCGCGGCCCGTCTCCCGGCGCCGGGCCGTCCACCGACTGTTCCCACGCGCCCAGCAATTCCGAGGAGGGCTTCCCGCCATACACAAACGAAAACGGAGGCCGATCGAGGTACGACGGAGTGAAATCCAGTTCGTCGAGCCACAGGACGGCGCCGCTGGCGAGTGTCACCCTTGCATCGCCCCAGTCTCCCTGGTCGAAGTACCGGTTGTCGCCGCCGGTGTCGACCACCAGGTCGAACTCTTGCGCGCCGTTCAACGGAACCTCGATGGATTGCACCGGATCGCCCGGGCGCATCACCTCCGTCTCGAAAACCGTCTCACCGGCCACGAGCACCTGGAAACGCACCGAGGCGGCGCTCCCGTCGACATTGCGGTCGAGCCCGATGTCCGCGGCGAATTCCCGGGCCGGCTCCGCAAGGCTCACCCGCAGGACGCTGTGGGAATTGACGCCAATGCCGTGTTCGTAGACCCGCTCGCCCAGGCGCAGCGGGCCCCCGAAATTACAGCGCCGGAGCTTGGTCTCTCCGGCGCCGTCTTCATGAACCACCACCAGCCGGTTGCGCGGCGTCCTGTCCGGCGTGCGCGCCGCGAACGCGCGTTCGGCCCACGCGATGGTGCGCTGCGCGTCCGCGGTGTAATCCGTCGCGGCCGCCGCACCGCCGCCCGCAAGAACCGCTGCGATCCCCAGACCCACGCAAAGCACGACACCACGCATGGCCCAGTTTCTCCGCGCGCTCATGCGCTTCCGGACACGCCGCCAGCGCCGCGCTTATTGCGCGACGAGTTGCTCGACGAATTCGCGCGCGCGTTTCGCCTCGGCCAGCAATTGCGCTTCGTCGCCGGGCTTGAGGCACTCCACAACCAGCGCGCCTTTCGTGAACCCGCCCTGCTTGAGCCGGGCCAGCACCTTCGCGAAGTCGACCATGCCGTCGCCGGGCGTGACCGCGACTTCCTTGGGATGCACGTAATCCTTCACGCACATGCCCACGACCAGGCCGTCCACCGTCGCGGCATCGTCCACGGGGCTGAGCGCGCCATCCGAGTAGTAATAGATGTTGCCCGGGTCGTACCAGATCCGGAAATTCTTGTGGCCCACGGTCTCCTCGACGGTCTTGCGGCACTGGGGCCCCGTCGCATTGAGCCCGCCATGGGGTTTCACGCTGATCCCGATGCCCTTCTCCGCGGCGTAGTCGCAGGTCTCGGCGATCGCCTGGTAGTAGAGCGCGTACAGCGTCTCGTCTCCGATGCCGCCCATCAGCAGGTTTTCGGCCTTCACGATGGCGCAGTTGTCAATGAGCGTACGCATGCCCGCGATGCCGGCCTCGAGCGATTCGTTGACCGGAATGCCCCCGCCGTATACCGACGGAACCTGGAGCCCGCGTTTCGCGCATTCTTCGGCGACCTGCTGGGCCTCTTCCGGCGTGGTCTTGACTGAAACGACCAGGTGGGTATCGTTGTTGGTCGTCATCAGCCCCGCATACTTGTAACCGGCCGCCGCGATGGCGTCGAGCGCCACGCGGTAGTCCAGTTTGTCCCACGGGCGGGTATAGATGCCGATCTTCCACGGGCCGCCGGCTGGGGATTCGGCCGCTGAGGCCCCCAGCGCCACGGCCGCAAGACCGGCCGCTCCGAACTGGGCGGAGCGGCCGAGAAACTCGCGTCGAGTGCTTTTCATAGTGCGATGTCCTTCATCGTAAACCCTGTTTGTGACAGATCAGGCGCTGCGCATTTCGCGCTTGTCCGCGTCGTAGATCTGCCGCTGGCCGGTGTTGCAGGCCCGCATGGCCAACAGCACCGCGACGGCGTGCTGGTACCCGGCATCGAGCGACGCGTTCGGGGTCTCGCGGCTGCGCAGGCACTGGAGCCAGTCCAGGAAGTGGTCCGCGCGCTCGACAGGCGCCACGTCCTGCTTTTCAAAGGTCTCGCCCTTGGCCGTATTGATTCCGTCCGACGTCAGCACGGGCTGATTCCAGTTCTGGCAGTCCAGCACCGCGGTGTCGCCGAAGAACTTGAAGGAGTTCCCGCTGCCGTTGCCGAAATGGGTCGAATACGACACCATGAATCCTTCCGGGTACTCCCACAGGGCGTGCACATGGTCATGGCACGTGAAGTTGTAATCGTCCTTCCACGTGTAGGTCCCGCCCATGCAGACCGCCGACGTCGGGAACGCCGCCCCCGTGATGTAGTGGACCAGATCGATGAAATGGCTGCCCAGCCCCGGCACCGGACCGTCCGAGAAGTCCCGGTAACCGTACCACCCGGAATACTGCGCGGCACTGAACGGCCGCGGCTCGCGGTCCGCCAGAAACTCGTTCCAGTCCACATCCGCCTCGTTGACTTCCTTCACGTAGGAATACCAATACGGCTGGGCGGCGTTGCGGCACTGTTCGATGCGTCCCACGGTGCCCAGCTTGCCGGACCGGTAGACTTCCCGCGCGCCGGTCATGCTGGCCATGCTGCGCAACTGGGTGCCGGCCTGGAACACCACGCCATTCGCCTTGACCGCGTCGCAGGCGGCCTTGAGCTGGTCGAAATCCATGGCCAGGGGCTTTTCGCAGTAGATGTCTTTCTTCGCCTCGGCCGCGGCCTTCATGTGGGTGGTGTGCAGGTGGTCGCACGACGCAATCATGACCGCGTCAATATCTTCCAGGGCGACCAGATCCCGGTACGAGACAAACTGGCGGGCTTCACGGCCGTACCAGCTCTTGGTGTCCGCGGCGGCCCGTTCCCGGTTCACCTTCCAGGGATCGCAGACCGCGGTGATTTCGACGTTCTGCTCTTCAGAGTAGCGGTGTATGTTGGTCATGTGGGCGTTGCGGCCGCGTTCGCCGCAGCCGATAATACCGATGGAAATGCGCTCATTCGCGCCCTTGATCCGCGCGTAACTCGCGGCGCTCATGCTGATCGCCGCCGCGCCAACGGCGGCGTTGCGAAAAAACTGACGACGGGTCGTGCCTTGCGACATGCTGGTACCTCCTCTGGATTGCGTGACTGACAGAACCGCCCCAATCATACCCTCTACGGGCGCCCAATGAAAGCATGACGTCACGGGCCTGGACTCCGTCGCTTGTCCGGGTGTTCCGGGGTGCGTCCGCTTGCGCGCAATGCGCCGTTGCGCTATGGTTTCCCGCGACATCCAGGCTCGAATACCAACGACACCGACTCAGGGAGCTCGCAGCATGCAGCGCAAACCGGTCCTTCTCGCGATTCTCATGGCACTGGCCCTCTCCGGAACTGTTTTCGCGGACGGCCCGCCTCTGGACGGCATCCTGAAGGCCGCGGGCGTCGACGACCCGTCCAACATGGTCCGCCGCTACATGCTCACGGAGGTCGAAGCCACGTGGACCGCCTGGCAGGAGGCGTACGAGGCGCGCACCGAGCCCGCCGCCATCGCGCAGCATTACCGGGCGCTTCAGGCAAAATTCATCGAACGCCTCGGGGGATTTCCCGAGAGAACCCCGCTGAATCCGCAGATTACAGGGGTAATCCAGCGCAACGGCTACCGCGTTGAGAAGGTCCTGTTTGAAAGCCAGCCCCGGCATTACGTCACCGCCCTGCTGTTTGTGCCGGAACAGCCCGAATACGCCCCGCCATACCCCGGCGTGCTGGTGCCGTGCGGGCACGCGCAGGACGCCAAACACCACGAACCGTACCAGTCCGTGGGAGCGCTCCTGGCCCTCAACGGCATGGTCGCGCTCGTGTTCGACCCCATCGAGCAGGGGGAACGGTGCCAATACCTCGACGAAACCGGCAAAGCGCCCTATCAGGGAACCACCGCCCATACCATGAGCGGCGCGGGAAGCATCCTCCTCGGGAGAAACACCGCCACCTACGAGATCTGGGACGGCATGCGCGGCATCGACTACCTCCAGTCGCGCCCGGAAGTCGCTCCGGAACGCATCGGCATCACCGGCAACAGCGGCGGCGGCACCCAGACCTCGTATCTCATGGCCCTCGACGAACGCATCGGCGCCGCTGCGCCGAGTTGTTACCTGAACCTCCTCAAACGCCAGGCGGAAAACGCCATGGGCGACGCCGAACAGAACATCTACGGCCAGCTCCGCTGGGGAATGGAACACCCCGACTACGTCATGATGCGCGCGCCCATGCCCGTCAAAATTCTGGCCGCGACCCGCGATTTCTTCGACATCAACGCCACCTGGGTCAATTTCCGGTACGCTAAACGCCTGTACACGCGCCTCGGCTTCTCCGAGCGGGTCGACATCCTCGAGAATGACGCCGAACACAACTACGACACGTCCCAGCGCGAGGCGGCCGTCCGCTGGCTCGCCCGATGGCTGACCGGCGTCGACAAACCCATCACGGAACCCGAACTCGACCTGTTGTCGGTCGAGGAGACCCACTGCACGCCCCAGGGCGAGGTCATGCGGCTCGAGGGCGCCCGGTCTGTCTACGACGTGAACCGTGAATACCTCGGGGCGCTCGCACCCAAACGCGCGGACTTCCTCAAGAACGCCGATGACGCCGCCCTGCGGGCCAAGGTGCGGGAAGTCACCGGCATCAGCGATACCGTGGCCCCGCTGGAACCCACGCGCCTGGGCGCCGATGAACGCGGCGGCATCCGCATCGAAAAACTGGCCCTTTCCAACGGTCTCGGCATAACCCTGCCCGCCGCATACCTCACGAGAGGCAGCGCCGCGCCCGGCGCGGTCACCCTGTTGCTCCACGAAGCCGGCATCGCCGCCGCCTGCGCGCCCGGCGGGCCCGCCGAAAACCTGCTCGCCGAGGGGCGTGCGGTGCTCGCCGTCGACGTGCGCGGCACCGGCGAATCCCGCCAGACCGGGCAGACCGCGTTCGGCGAGGCCGTCGGGCTCGACTGGCAAGATTCGCTCATGGCCTACCTCCTCGAGAAGCCCAACGTGGCCATGCGCGCCGAGGACGTGCTGGCCGCCGCGCACGTTGCGGGACAGCTCGCGGGTGCGGCGCCGGTCCACCTCGTTTCCGTTGGCCACGTGGGCGTCCCGGCCCTGCACGCCGCCGCCCTCGAACCGGCTCGCTTCGCATCGGTTCGAATCGAGGGCTGCCTGCTCTCGTGGTCCAACGCCATTGAGCTCGGCATCACCCACAATCAACTGCACAACGCGGTTCACGCCGCATTGTGCTGGTACGATTTCCCGGATCTCGCGCGCCTCGCCGGCGAGCACACCGCCGTCGTCGCGCCCGTCGACGCGATGGGCAGGCCGGCGGCCCTGAACCAGTAGAAAAAGATGGTGTCGTCATTGTCTATGCGCGAAACGCGGGTGTTCTCCGGCGGATCCCTCCGGTGAACGCCCCCGTGCGCAGGGGAGTTTTGCCATGCTCGTACTTGCACTATCGATAACCGTGGTCCAGTCCGTTCTCGCGGGTGCGGAGGCCCCGTTTCCCGGCGAGCAGTCGGATTGGCACGGCTACCGTCAGTACACCTTTCCGGTGGACAGCCGCACCTGCTACGTGGTTGTCCCGCAGACCCCGGCCGCCGGCAAACCCTGGATATGGCGCGCGCGGTTCTGGGGCCATGAGCCTCAGACCGATCTCGCCCTCCTCGAAAAAGGGTTTCACGTGGTCTACTGCGACGTGGCCGGGCTGTTCGGCAACCCGCAGGCCGTCAAACACTGGGACGCCTTCTACGCCTTTCTCACGGAACAGCACGGTTTCGACCGCAAACCCGCCCTGGAAGGCATGAGCCGCGGCGGACTCATCATCTACAACTGGGCCGCAAAGAATCCGGACAAGGTGGCCTGCATCTACGCCGACGCGCCCGTGTGCGATATTCGAAGCTGGCCCGGCGGCAAGGGCAAAGGCAACGGCAACCCGCCCGAGTGGGAGGCTTGCCTGAAAGCCTACGGCATCACCGAAGAAGAGGCCGCGACATTCACCGGCAATCCCATCGATCATCTCGAACCCATCGCCCAGGCGCGAATCCCCCTGCTTCACGTGTGCGGCGCAGCCGACACGGACGTGCCCGTCGCCGAAAACACCGCCATCCTCGCCGAACGCTACCGGGCGCTGGGCGGCAGCATCACGCTGATCATCAAGGAAGGATGCGCCCACCACCCCCACAGCCTCGAAGATCCCAAACCCATCGTGGACTTCATCCTCAAACACACCGGGCAGGCAGGCACGGACCTCTCGGCTCAGCCGTAGACGGATGAGAATGGAACCGACCCGCGAAGAACGCGGACACGTTCAGGATCGAGCATCACGAGACGGTCTCTGTCAAGAGATGAATTGAGTATTGTGTCCCCGAAATTCACTGCATGACGTCGCGTTCGGGGCAGAACTCTTTGCGCTGACATTCGGGGCAATGCACCCCCATCCAGAGTTCGTCGAATTGCCGCATGATCCGGGCAACCAGGTCCGGGTCGGTGGTGATGATGCCCGCTTCGAAATTGCGCCGGTGATCGCCTTTCGCGTATACGCGAATTCGCCGTCCACAATAACGGACTTGAAATGCACCCGCGGGCAGAGCAGCCGGTCCAGCCCCTCGATGAGATTCGGGTACCTGTCAAAATCTTCCCGGAACGCCGGACCGGGCTCTTTTGCATGCACCAGGCGCACCAGCACCCCATCCTCAATCAGGTTCGACAACACCTCCAGAAACGGCCGCATGCGGCCGCCCCCGGCCACATAGAGATCTTTGATGTCCGCCGTCGCTATCCAGAGAAACTCTTCGGCGCGTGGGACCGCGTCGAGAATCACGCGCTCATAGATCTCGCGATCCGTGATGAATTCCGTTGCCGCCATTCGCCAATCCCCCTGAGGCCGGAAAAGTGACCGGAATTCCGGGAGTCTCCTGCACACGTCCCCCAAACCGGCTCCATCACAACGCCGCCAGACTGCTCCAATGTATCACAGTGCCTCCTTCCCGGGAGCAGGGAGTTGAGTCGCCGCACGAAGGGTCACTAGAAGGGGATGGCGCTGAATCCAGCTGTCGCGGGGTCCCGCAGGCCCGGCGGCTGCGTTTCCGGACACGGCATAGAAGAAGCCGCTGTCACCACGCGGAGCGTGGGCCATCCGAGAGCATTTGTGTCGGCTGTATTGAATTTATTGTTTTACTGCAATGGGCGATAATCAATAAAAACTCTAAACATCAATTACGAGGCCTGTCACGTCCCATCGCACCCTTTCCTGGAATCCGATACGCAGGAGCCTCAGATTTTCCTTGACTTCGGGTCAGGAAGTTCGTATCATGCCATTTGGGACGGGGGGATTGTGCACCTCACAACATGGCAAGCGTTTTGCTACGGTCAACCCATGCGGAGAGGAGGTGAATCTGAACTGCCCTGCCCGCCTGCCATGATGCGCGATCCCCGCATTCACCGAAATTCCCGTGTATTCGCAGTAGGCCATAACCAATGGAGACCCATGAAATGCATACCAGACGTGGATTTACGCTCATTGAACTGTTGGTTGTCATTGCGATCATCGGTATTCTTGCAGCCATCCTCCTGCCCGCCCTTGCCCGTGCACGGGAAGCCGCCCGCAGGGCCAGCTGTGCTAATAACCTCAAACAAGTCGGTCTCATGCTGAAGATGTACGCCAACGAGTCCAAAGGCGAGAAATTCCCCAACGCCAAGTACGCGGACTCAAACACGACAGACGAGGCCAGCGGGCTCTTCTGCAACGAAATCGGCGAGATCGGTTTCATGCTGCAGGGCAGCGAGGTCTACCCGGAATACCTCACGGACGTCAACATTCTCATCTGCCCCTCGGATGAAGACGGCAAGAGCGCAATGGCCAAAGGCCGGTGGAATGAGCAGGGCGATCCTGAACTGCCCATCTCCCCCTGCCGCATCGATGACGTGTCGTACGTGTACGTCCCTTGGGCGCTCACCGACGAGATCATCGTCACCGACGGCGTCAACCCGAATGACGCGGGCATCACCATGGACACCGTGGTGACGGGCGGATACCTCAACATCAACCTGTACAACGGCCTGGTGGCGTTGATCACGAACCTGGCCATCAACGAAGCGAGCGGGACCGTCGAGCAGGCGGCCGCGCTCCTGGACGCGGACCTTCCCGTCGGGCCGAAGACCGCGTACCGGCTTCGCGAAGGCATCGAGCGGTTCCTGGTAACCGACATCAACAATCCCTCCGGCGCCGCCAAGGCCCAGAGTGAACTGCCTGTTTTCTACGACAACTTCTCGGCGGAAGCCGACAACTTCAACCACGTCCCCGGCGGCGGCAATGTGCTCTACATGGACGGCCATGTCGAGTTCCTGCGCTACCCGGCCGAGGAATACCCCGGCCACCGGCTGTGGGCGTGCTTCGTGGCTGCCGTCAGCAACATGTAGTCCAGACAACGACCGCATCATGCGCGCGGCGGGCCGGCAACGGCCCGCCGCGTTCGTTTCCGGGGCGAAGGGCGACCTGTCTGGAGCGCCGTTTGCGGCGCTATTTCGCCACCCGTTCGCGGGGCCTACTGTCGAATTGGAGATTCCCGGAAGGATCGGCGACAAGCACCCGCACGAACCAGTCTCCGCGGTTGTTGATGAGTTTCACCAGCAGCGTGTTCCACCCCTCCCGCAGGCGGAGCGGGACATAAGTGAACCCTCCGGGCGCGCCGAAATCCTGGCCCTGCTGGACGACCTCGCCGTTCAGCATCATGTACGAGAAGTTGTCGCTGTACATGACCGCATGGGTCGTCCGGGCCTCCGGGGCATACACGCCGCACAACGCATATCCCAGTGCGAGATCCCGGGTCCCGAGGATGCCGTTGAAGTTCAACAGCCCGCGGCCCTGGCTGGCCACCGTCTGCCATTGCAGGCCGCCGTCGTATTCGCGGTCCGGATCATAACCCGCCTCGGGACCGAACGCGCGAAAGAAATTCGGATTGGCGGCGGCGGGCTCGCCGGGCAGCTTGCCGGTATCGATCTCGCCGAGGGGAAACGGCCCGACAACCTGCCATTCCGGCACGGCGCGCAACGATTCCACAGGATACGCCGGAATCACGCTCTCCTGGACCATGGGATAACGTTCTCCGTTCAGCCAGGCCTCCCGGTAACGCACGCGAAACGCGTACCGGGGCGGATACGACAAGTGCTCCTCCGACGTGCGAAACACGATTCCCAGGGCAGCGGTCTGGCCGGGCGGCAGCACGGTCTCCGCGAGCAGCGCGCCGCCGTCGCGCCGCCACGGCGAACCCGCCTCCCACTCGGCGTCCCACATGAACTCGTCGAGCGAAGGCACGGTGATTTCAATGTGAATCTCCTCCTCAAACGGATTGGCGAGACGGGCGGCCGTGCGAAGCACTACCGTGCCGCCGTCCGTCTCCGGCGGTTCGAGCGCGTCCCAGCGCACGACATCATGCGCAATGGCCTTTCGGAACGAGGCCGGGGCCACGTCCACGGGCCAGATGGCGCCGTCCGGTTCCACGATCGCGCAGGTGACCTCATCGCCATCGACCGTGACGTAGCCGAATCCGTGAAACGCGCCGAATTCACGCACCTCGCTCACATCGATCCCCCCGCCCGTCGCATTCAGGATGACGTACAGGCGGCCGTCACGCCGTTCGGCCATCAGGTAATGCTCATGCCCCGCGACCACCGTATACGGCCGCGTGCCCAGCGCGCGTTCGAGCCGCCGCATGTCTTCATCAAAGCGGGGATCGTCCCACATCGGCTTGTGAAAAAAGACAAACGTGTGCCGGGCCTCCCGGTGCGCGTCCAGATCCGTTTCCGCGAACGTCATCATCGCGTTCCAGACCGGGCCCCGGCCGTCGAACCGTTCCTCTTCGGTGTTCAGCACCAGAAAATGACAGCCTTTGTAATCGAACGCGTAATACGTCGGCCCGAAATCCTCCTTCCAGAACCCGTAGCACTCCACGTTCGCGATGTCGTGATTGCCGGCCGTCAGAAACTGCGGCGCCTTCAGACGCCGGGCATGTTCCAGGTATTCCGCCCACTCGGCGTCCCACGCCTCGCGCTCCTGCATATGCCCGGGGATGTGGTCGCCCACTGTAATCACAAAATCCGGATTGAGCAGGTTGATGGCGTCCACGGCCCGATCGAAAATGGGCCACTTCCCTTCGCCCCCGCTCGTCTTATCGCCCAGAATCACAAAACTGAACTTCTCCCCCGATGTCGACGGCCATGCCCCCTCCAGCAGCGGATACTCCTCCCCGCTGAAAAAACCCTCCGCCGCGACAACGGCCGCCACACACACCACCATACCCAAAACGCGCATCGTTCCTCTCCAATTTCGGGGACACAATACTAAAATATTTTCTTGACAGCGCCGATCCAGATTTCGAAGACACCATACCAAAAATTGTCTGCATCGGCCCGGCAGCGGAATCGATTCTGTCAAGAGATAATTTTAGTATTGTGTCCCCGAAATTTGACATCTGATTAAATTTTCAGTATTCTGTCCTCCGGTGTGGAAACGGCCGCGGAGGATGCTGGGATGAAAATGACGGAATTGCTCCGGTATGACATTCCGCCGGAGGTAATTCGCCTGTGGCAGGCCCGGGAAAGCGACGCCCTCCTGCCCATCCAGGAACTGGCCATCAAACGCCACAGCCTGTTTGGCAATGGCAATCTGCTCATTCAGGCTCCCACGAGTTCCGGTAAGACGTTCGTGGGCGAAATGGCGGCGATTCAAACGGCCCTGCGCCGCAAGAAAGTCGTCTATCTGGTGCCGCTGAAGGCGTTGGCGGAAGAGAAACACCTCGATTTTGACGAGAAATACACTCCTTACGGTCTCAAGGTCATCATTTCGACGCGCGACCACCGCCAGTTTGACGCGCAACTGGAATCGGGGGACTTCTCCATCGCGATCGTGGTCTACGAGAAGCTCAGCCAGGTGCTGGTGCGGCGGCCGGAACGTTTCGCGGAAGTCGAGCTGGTGATCGCGGACGAGCTGGAGCTGTTGTCCGATCCCGAACGCGGGGCGAACGCGGAACTGCTTCTGACCCAGGTTTTGCAGAGCGGGTGCCGGGTCATCGGCATGTCGGCGGTGCTCGGGGAAGCCGACAAACTCGCCGGCTGGATGCGCGCGGACCTTGTGCAGCACGACCGCCGCCCGGTCGAATTACGGTACGGCGTGCTTCACGAGGGCCTGTTCCGTTACCGCACGTATAACGAACTGTCGGAAGGCGAAGAACGGCTGGCCGACACGGATCTCGAATGCTCGGCCTGGGAAACCCTGATGGAAAACGTCGCGGTTTTCGCGGCCCGTGAGGAACCCTGCCTGATCTTCGTCAAGGCGAAACACGAATCGCGCCGGGGCGCGGAACTGCTCGCCCGCCGCCTCTCGCTGCCGGCCGCCGAACGCACCATCGAGCGCCTCACACGCCTCGAGAGCACCCATTCGCGCGATACCCTCCTCGAAACCCTGGCGAACGGCGCCGCCTTCCACAACGCCGACCTTTCGCCCGAGGAACGCCGCATCGTCGAGGAGGGATTCCGCCAGGGCGAGATCAAGGCGCTGGTTTCGACCAGCACGCTGGCAACGGGCATGAATCTTCCCGCGCACAACGTCTTCATGACCTCGGAAAAATGGCAATACGACAACCGTTTCGGCATGCCCTGGAAGACCCCCATTCTCCGGGGCGAATACGAAAACATGGGCGGCCGCGCGGGACGCTACGGTTCGGGCAAGCCTTTCGGGCGCTCCATCCTCATCGCCCTGACGCCGTTTGACCACGAGACCTTCTGGCGGCGCTACGTCGAGGGCGAGCGGGAATGCATCCAGCCGCAACTGGCGGAGGGCGCCCTTGAAGATCACGCGTTGCGCCTGGTTGCCGGCCGGACCTGCCACAGCGAAGACACCCTGCGGACCTTTTTTGAAAGCACCCTGACGGGACAATGGCGGTGGAACGCGACCCTGACCCTCGAAGAAGTGGATTTCCGGGTCCGCGCCGCCGTGAACCGGGCCATCGACGCCGGCATGCTGGCCCGCGTGGGCGACCACGGCCTCGAGGCCACGCCGTTGGGACTCGCGGTAACGGCAAAGGGGGCGACCATCGCCACCGGCCTGCAACTGGCCGCCTGGATTCGTGAATCGGAAACCCGCCACTGGAGTCCCACCGATCTTCTGCTGGCGATGGCGCTCACCCCCGACGCCCGCGGCCCCTACCTCTCGCTCACCACCCGGGAATACGACCACGCGGATTATCCCGGCCGTCTTAAACGCCTCACCCTGGACGAAGACCTCTCGGCGAACGTGCCGCTCAACCGCCTGCGCAATTGCGATCTCATGCCTTTCTTTGAAGAAGTTCGGGCCATCAAGGCAACGCTTGTCATGCTGGAATGGATCGAACAGGCCAGCCTGTACGACATCGAAGAGACGTTCCGCGTGTTCGCGGGACAGATTTTCGCCACGGCCGACCAGCTCGGCTGGCTCATCGACGCCACCGCCACGGTCGCCACGGCCTTCGGCGCGCAGGAATCGTTCGTCAAACGCCTGCTCACCTTCGCCGAACGTGTGCAATGGGGCATCCGCGATGCGCTCCTGCCCATCGCCCGGCTCCGGTTGAAGGACGTCGACCGCAACATGCTGCTGGCATTGCAGGCGCACCGTCTCGATTCTCCCGAAACGCTCCACGCCGCGGCCGAGTCTCAGGTGGCGCGCTGGGTCGGCAAAGCGAACGCCCAAACCCTCAAAGCCTGGGCGCAACGGGAAGTGCAGCGTGCCGCGCCCGGCCCCGAGGCCGGCCCGCCCGTGCCCGCGCTCATTGTCGATGAACGCCATCCCGGGCAGGTCGTGCTCGACGGACAGGTGGTCCGTCTCCAGGACAAGCAGTACCGGCTCCTCCGCGTGCTGGCGGAAACCCCGGGAGAATGTGTTCCCTACGATCGCATTTACGAGGCGGTGTGGGGAGATACCGTCGTGGAACCCAACCAGATGCATTTCCAGAAGCGCAAGATCCTCGACCGGGTCAAGAACGTGCTTCCCGCACGCACCGGTCTGATCCGCACCATCCCGAAACGGGGTTTCGTGCTCGAACTGGCGCCCCAGGAGGTGATGCTGGCCGAAGGCGCGTCTTCCCAGACCGCCGCCTGAACCGGCGGAAAAGGCGTTAGACCGGCCTTGCCGCATCCCCGCCGGGCCGCAATATAATTCAATAAAATCAATGGCGCCAGCGCCGAAGGCTCGCTCTGCAAAGAATTCCCCGGTATGGTACAATTTCGACGCAGGAACAGGGCGGCTTTCAGCATCGGCACTGCCCCATTTGAAGCGCATAACTCGCCAAGTCAAGGCGAAAATACCCGATATGCGGTGTGCGAAACGCACGGAAAAACCGCATGTAGATGCTAAGCATCCATGTAGCACCGGGTTGCGAAAAGCAATGAAACTTGGCACCGCGATTGCGTATCTAATTCAGTGAAAGTTGAGGCATTCATAACCACGCGATCCCAATCGGCCTAATGTGGCGCATGACCAGGTCTGAAGTTCCCCACTTTGGACCCTTCCCTCCCCCGGGACCGGGCGTCCTCCCCAGCGTCCGGTCCCGGACGCTTTTCAGTGACTTGCGCAGACGCTCCCGCATCGATATAGTCACCCGAGTGTTGCCCGCGCGCGCAACCCGTGCGCAGGAATAACCCTGATCGGGCCTCTGTTTCGTCTGCTCAGGATAAGCACTGTGTGGCCAATCAGTTGCAGGGGAGCGAAGTAATGCAAAGGAGACTTTCCCGGCGGCATTTTCTTACCACGGGAGCCCTGGCCGCGGCGGGCGGGGCGATCTCGTGCGGAAAACGGCCGTCCAGCCCCGCCGAGCCGCCTGCACAGGCCCGGCAGGAAGCGTCCGCCCCGCCAGCCGCCCCATCTCCCCGGGGGAAGGGCAGGGTGATCATTCTCGGCTTCGACGGCGCGGAACCCACGATTGTCGAAGCGATGATGGACGCAGGCCGCCTGCCCCATCTCAAGCAGTTGCGGGATGGAGGGACTTTCGCCAGACTGCGGTCAACCATTCCTCCGCAGTCTCCGGCGGCCTGGAACTCGTTCACGACCTGCAAGAACCCCGGCGGCCACGGGATTTACGATTTCATCCGCAGAAACCCCGCCACGCATCTGCCCGAGATCGGCACTTCCAAAATACTCCATCCGTCCAAACGGCACGACGGCCGGGTCACGGAACGAGCCAAGGCCGTGGGGTTCCGCAAAGGCGAGCCGTTCTGGGTGGTGGCCGACCGCGCCGGCATCCGCTGCAAGCTGTTCAATGTGCCGTACGCGTTCCCCGCGGACCCGCTCGAGCACGGCAAGATGCTGTGCGGGCTCGATGTGCCCGAGATCCGCGGTTCGCAGAATTCCTTTTCCGCCTTCTCGGATGCCTACAGGCCCGAACAGCTCGAGGAGGACGTCGCGGGCGGCGCGCGGTACGCCCTCGAGTTCGTCGATGGCAAGGCGACCGTGAACGTGCGCGGCGCCCGCATCCCCAAAGGCGGGCAAGGCGCGCGCCGCGAACGCTCCGAAGACACCGAACTCCCGTTCGAGTTTGTGGTCGATCGCGACGCCCGCACCCTCACCGTGTCGGCCCAGGCCCACACGGTCACGCTGGCGGAGGGGACGTGGTCCGACTGGCTGGAGTGGACCTTTGAACCCGCCAAGGAATTCACCGTCAGGGCGATCAGCCGGTTCTACCTCATGGAGGCGGGGGAACGGGTGCGGCTGTACATGTCGGCCTTCCAGTTTCACCCCGGCGCCCCCTATGCGCCCATGAGCTGTCCCGACGAGTTCACCCGCGAACTCGCGGAACGGTACGGCCTCTTCAAGACCCTGGGCTGGGCGCATGAGACCCATGCCCTGCGCGAAGGCGAATTGACCGAGGCGGGGTTCATGGAAGATTCCCTGCGCACCATGGACTGGCGCGCCATCCTGACCCTCGACGAACTGGACCGCGACGATTTCGACATCCTGATCGCCGCGTGGACCGCCACCGATCGCATTGGCCACATGTTCTGGCGGTACCGCGACCCCGAACACCCCATGTACGACGCCGAAGGGGCCAAGGTCTTCGGTGAAGCCCTCGAACAGTCCTACGAGAAAATGGACGAAATCGTGGGCAAGGTGATGCCGAAACTCCGCGAAGACGACCTGTTTATTGTCATGTCCGACCACGGCTTCGAGACGTTCCGCAAGGGATTCAACATCAACACCTGGCTGGTGCGCAACGGCTATGCCGCGGTGCAGGGCCAGGACGATCCCGCGACCGCCGTCGGCGAGAAGGGATTCCTCCTGGACTTCGACTGGTCGCACACGCGGGCATACGCCATCGGGCTCAGTTCGCTGTATCTCAACATTCAGGGCCGGGAGCGCCACGGCATCGTTCCGCCGGAGCAGGCCGACGCGCTCATACAGGAGCTGCGGGAGAAACTGCTCGCCGTCACCGACCCGGAGACGGGCCAGCCCATCTTCGACGAACTGTACTCGCGCGACGTGTACAGCGGCGCGGCCCTGTACGACGCGCCGGATATCTCCCTGGGCTACGCCCGCGGCTATCAGAACACCAAGAGCGCCGCCAAGGGCGCCGTCCCGAAGGAGCTCCTGATCCCGAACCTCGACAAGTGGAGCGGCGATCACGTGGCGGCCAACTTCACGCGCATCCCCGGCATGCTCTTCGTCAACAGACCGCTGGCTGCCGGAGAGCCCGACATCCGCGATCTCGGCGTGACCTCGCTGGCCTATTCCGGCGTGCGCGCGCCCGAGGACTTCGAGGGGCGGAACCTGCTGTAGCGCCGTCCGCAGCGCGACGGCGTGTCCCCGTCTGGAGAAGGGAAAAGGATGCCGCGCGGCGTCAGCCGGGGCGCCGCCGGGTCAGCGCCTCCGGATTCACGCGAACCGGGCCACGCGTTTCTGGAGTTCCTGGGCACGATCCACCAGGCGGATGAGCGCCTGCGCCCGGTCCGGATGCCCCGAGTCTTTGGCGGCCACCATGGCAGCATTCAGCGCCTGTATCAGCGCGTCGAGCTGCCGGCTCATCTGTTCCGCCATCTGGCGCTCCGTGGGCACACGGGTCGTGAGGATCACATGCGGCACGAGGCGCAGCCCCGCGCCGTTCAGGTCGGCCTCCTGCAGGTCCCGGGCGTCGAACTGGATCGGATCCACCACCTCAAACAGCTCATGGTCGCGCAGAAAGTCGAGCAGTTCGGACTCCGTGAATGCGCCCAGGTCCTCCTCGCGCTGGAGGTACTCGAGCAACTGGTCAAACGGGACCAGCGGGTTCTTCGCCTGTTTCAGAAAACGGAGAACGCGCTGTTCGATGGCTTCCAGGTTCATGGGAAACACTCACTGTTGGGGCAGCAGGAAAGCCGCGGCCGTCACTCTTCGAGCAGATTGACTTCCCGCGCCTCCCAGGCGCCGGGCTCGAGCCTGAGGGTCTTGATTTCGTGCGGCGCGAAACGGGCCGTGATTTCCTTCTGGAAGTAGGGCCAGCGAATGCGGACCCCGGTCTCCACGCCGTCCGTCTCGTAGCCGCGCACGATCACGTCGCCGTTTTCTTCGCTGAATTTTACTACGGAGAGGATAACATTTCCGGCGTCCACTTCCATAAACGCCGCGCACGGGGGAAGCGTTCCGGAATGCGCCGACTCGACATGCACGGCCGGGGGCTCGTTGAGCGCCCAGGCTTTGCGCGGCACGCGCGCGTCCTGCCACGTGCCCGCGTGCGGCACGAGCCGGAAGTGCATGCGGTGCCAGCCCTGGTCCATGATTGGCCAGGGATACGACGCGTCGAGGCGGCCGTTATCGTGGTGGGCGTAGGCCGGACTCCGCAGCAGGGTCTGCCGAAGCACCCCGTCGCGAGCGTCGAACCCGTACTGGCCATCATTGAGCACGGCCAGGCCGTACGGCACGGCGCCGATCGTCCCCGTGAGGTCGATCCATTTCTGGCACGGTTCCTCCTCGCCGCTGGCCGTGCGCTCCTGCGCACCGTAGGCCGTGTCGCAGCAGACCCCGCCGCCCTCGATCCGGGTTTCGTAACCAAGTTTCAGCATCGTATACCGTTCCTGCCAGTTCACGCGGAACCGGCAGTCGATGGTGTCGACCAGGCGGTGCAGCGTCACGAGTGTCTCGGCCCGGGAACAGCCATACGACGACGTGACGAGCACGGTGGCGCGCACGGCGCCCGCCTCGAGGAGCGCGAGCGACGCGTTGCCAAAGCGGCCGGCCTCGACGCGGAATTCGTCGTACCCGTGGCTCCAGGTGTCCGACGAATCGACCATCGCTGCGAGGACGTTGCCCTTGTTCAACACTTCGACGCCGTGCTTCTTGTCGAACAGGCGCGACAGATGCCCGCCGTACGGATCGAACTCGAGGCGCCACCAGTCGTTCTCGAGGAAATCGCGTCCGGATTCGAGCCTGCCGGGAAGCTCCGGGGTTTTCGCACCCGTCCGAAAATGGTAGCAGCGATAGCCAAGGGCCGGGAGCTCGGCGGTAAACGCATAATTCACGTGGCCGATGCGTTCACCGGACACCGGCTGGACGGGCACGGCCTGCCCGCGGTCATCGGCCACGTGCACCGGCGCGTTGAGCGTGCGTGCGGCATTCCGCGGCGCGACGAGGGTCTCTGTGACCGGCCAGGGAAGCGGATTGAAGGCAACGACGGTGTTGCCCTCCGGGGTGGTGTCGAGCCGTCCCGCGATAACCTGAAGGGCCTCGTTGGCGGCTTCGACGGCGGCCGTGCGCGCGGCGCCCTGCTGGTCGCGCGTGTCCTCGTAGGCGGATTCGAGACTGGTGCCGGCGAGGATGTCGTGAAACTGGTTATAGAGCACATGCTGCCAGGCTTTGGCGAGCGCATCTTTTGGAAACGGATGCCCGGTGAGCAGGCTGGCCAGGGTGGCCAGGCGCTCGCCGCTCATCAAGGCGTGTTCCGCCCGGCGGTTCATGCGCTTGACCTCCGCGTGGGCGCTGTAGCAGCCCCGCGCGTGGTGCTGCAGGTCGCTGGTAATCACGGGGATGGAAACGTCCCTGGACGTGGCCATGAACCCTTCGAAATAACCGATCAGGGTGGAGAATTCCGTGTTGGGCAGGTCCGGGCGGCGCTGGGCCTCGAGGATGTGCTCGATCGCTCGTTTGGTTGGTCCTCCCCCGTGGTTGCCGACCCCGAAGAAGGCGATGACGTGGGTTTGGCCGGGGTTCAGGTGCGGATTGTCGGCAATCCGGCCGATCCGCTCCAGGGTTTCCGCATCCGCGTTGTACGTTTCCTGGAGGTTGCAGGCGAGGATGCGGGAGCCGTCCCTGGCCTCCCACCAGAACGTCGTGCCATTGGGATAGCGCATTTCATGCGCAGCGTCCGGGCGCATGTAGACGTAGTACTCGATGCCCATCTTCTTGTAGATCTGGGGCAGCGTGCCCGCATGTCCGAAGCTGTCCGGGTTGAACCCCACGCGCGCCCGTATGCCGAATTCGCGCTGCAGAAAGAGCTGGGAGTACAGGCCGTGCCGCACAAACGACTCGCCCTCGGGGAGGTTGCAGTCCGGTTCGACCCACCAGCCGCCGGCGATCTCCCAGCGCCCTTCCTTGACGCGCCGGCGAATCTCTTCGAACAGGGCGGGCTCGCAATCCCGTATCCACGCGTAAAAACAGGCGCTGCTCGCCGTGAACCGGAAATCCGGCGTTTCGTTCATGCGGTCGAGCGCGCTGCGAAAGGTCGCGCGGACCTCCTCGTAGCCTTCGGTCCACCGCCACAACCACGTCGGATCGATGTGGCCGTGGCCAATCATGTGAACGGTCTTCCGGTGTGCGTTGTCCGTCATCAAAACCCCCTGCGTTTGCGCGCTGCGTGCGCGACTCTCTGCATGGCCGGGCGCCGGGTTCGGAACATCAGACGCCCCGCTCCAGGAATTTCTTCCGCTGCTCCTCGACGAACCCGCCGCCGCTGACGTGCACGCTGCGGAAGATCGTCGGATTGACGCCCCGCGCCTGCAACCGTTCGACCGCCTCGGCATGGACCGCCCACAGACAGTACGCGCCGGCCATCCCGCTCATGGGGCACATCTTCTCGTTGTCTTTTACCTCCACGGCGGCGTCGCCGAACGGCGCGCAGTTGTCGAGGGCCACGTCGACCACATCAAACAGTTTCTTGCCGGAAGGATGGGCGGCGGTACACCCGCGCATCTGCTCGGACGACGAGATGCCGATGGTGACGATGCCCCGTTCGCGGCACTGCAGCGCGGTCTCGATCACGTTGGGCGTCCGCCCGGAATTGGAGTTGATGATGAGCACGTCGCCGGGCCTGAGCAGGCTGCGATCAAGCGCGAGGGCCACGGTGCGGCCTTCGACTTCCGCGTTCTCGGCCTCGGTGCGCGCATCGCTACGCTGCGTGAGGGGGTTCTCGACGCTCAACGCGTACGAAAACGGGGCGATCGCCATGAGCCCGCCGGCGCGGTTAAAGGCCTCGTGTTTGAGCATGTGGCCGGTATCCATGACGCACAAGGCCCCGCCGCCGGCCAGACTGGCGGCGATGGCCTCCGCGGCGCGTTCAATGGCCGTCCGCTGGGTCGTGCGGATCTTCGCGAACACACCATCCGCCGCCGTGAAAAAACTGTCGAGGTATCCCATTACGAAACTCCCTGGCGCTGTTGTTCGATTATCTTGAATATGGCCTCCCCCGGTTCCGTCACCACGGGGAAGACCCGAAACGCTATGCCGCTTCTGCGAAGCACCCGTTTGAGCGGGGTCAGGATCAGCGCGCCGCCGTTGAACACCCCGCCGGTCAGCACGACCGGGACGGGCCGTTCAACGAGGCCCGCCCGCTGGACCGTGGCCACGATGGTGTGCCCGAGCGCATGGCCCGCGCGGCGGCACACCGTCTGGGCGACCGCGTCGCCCGAACGCGCCGTTTCAAACACGACGGGCGCGCACGAAGCCACCTTCGGCCCGGACACGTGCCCGCCCGGATCCCGGAATGTGTAGATCTCCATGATGTGGCCGATCCCATAAAACGCGCACAGCGCGGGACTGAGCGCGGTCTTCGGGCCCCGCCCGTCTTTTTCGCGCATCGCCGCCGCGATGGCCTCCCGGCCAATCCAGTAACCGCTGCCTTCATCGCCGAACTGCGGTCCGAAACCGCCGCAGCCCGCGCCCTCCCCCTGTTCGTTGAGGGCGACGCAACTCGCGCCCGTTCCCGCCACCAGGCTGACGCCCGACGTCAGGTCATGGCATGCCAGGGCGACGGCCGCCTCCGACGTGAACACACACGTCACCTCGCCCAGGACCTCGCGAATGAGTTTCGTCACCAGTTCCTGAACCATGGGAGCGGCCAGGCCCACGGCTGTCACGCGGCCCTGCACCGCATCGGCGGAAGCCTTGATGTTGCGCAGCAGGCCGCGCATACGCCCGGCGTAGGCCTCGTAGTCCGGCGCCTGTACGTACAGTCCGGAGGAGGTGCCGCCGATCTCGCGGGCCAGGATGTTGCGCGCCGTATCCGACAAAAGCAGCCGGGTCTTGCTGCCCCCGCCTTCAATGGCAAGCCACAATTCTTTCCTGATAGCGGCCATGGCGATGTTGATCGATCCTGCGACAACCCACCCGTCCGGACATCAGTCCGGACAGCGGTCCGGACATCGGTCCGGACAGCGGCGGCATTGTAGGTGCGGGAACACGCGATTTCAACAGACGGCGCAGGAGCGAGCAACACCGCCTCGGCGGTCCGGTGGAAATCCGCTGTCACGCTGAATTCAGGCCCGCCGGCGCTTCCCGGCCGGCCGTTGCGCGGCGCTCGAATACGAAAAGTGCAGCGAGATTCCGGTTGCGACGGGCATTTTCTCTCAAAAAGCACTATTCCCTTTTTTTGATTCCGTTGTGTGTATTGGCCTACCATATATGGGTAAAGCGTGTCCAACGCGGGCTGGCCAACCGGCTGACGCAACCTTCGTTGCCTGAAACCAGGGTGGTGGAAACACGATGAACACCGAAGCGATCAAACAGGGATTTCAACAGGCGGCGGCCCTCTTTCAGGCACAGCAGTACGACCAGGCGCTTCAGATCCTGGATCGACTCGACAACGCCGTGCCCAATACGCGGGACATCTTGTATTTCAAGGCGCGCGTGCTGGGCGTGCTGAACCGGGCTCAGGAAGCCGCCACGCTCTGTGACCGTCTCACGGCACTGGGAGACGCCCGGGGCGAACAGTTGAAGGCCGCGCTCGCGGTCGTCCCGTCCGGGCCACCGCCCGTGCCGTCCACGGGGAGCGACGGAACCGCGGGGCCGCCCCCTCTCCTGCCGGACCAGGACATGGCCCCTTCGTATGCCATGCCGCCCCAATTCGGCTCGGCGCGACGCAGCAAGAAAATGATGAACATCGTCGGCTTCGGGCTGATGGGGGCCCTGCTGCTGGCCGCGGTCATTGTCGTCATCGTGCGAGGGGGAGATGGCGGCAAGGACGGCGCCGCCCCGAAAGCAGGGGCCGCCTCCGAAGCTCCGGAGCCGACCGGCGCCGCGGACGCCGCTGAAACCTCCCCGGAACCGGCGGCCACCGCCGAACCGGCCCCGGCCGCGCCCGGCGTAGGCGAGTCGGTCGAATCCCTGGCGGCGAGACTGCAGCAAATGGACCCGGCCGAGCAGTTCAAGACCATGTCGGAGATGGATACGGCGCAGTTGGCGGAATTGATCAAGGTCCAGTCCAAAGCCCTCGTGGACGCAATGGCTCAGCAGGCCGCGACTCCGGAAGACCAGCAGGCCGTGGCGCAGATGCGCCAGGAGCTCGAGAACACCGATTTCCAGGAAGCCGCCCGGATGACCAAGGAGATGATGGCCCAGGCCGACCCGCAAGCGCTCGCCCAGATGGGCATCTCCCCCCTGGAAAGCAGCGCCCAGCCGAAGGAAAGTTATACCGACGAGATCATGCGCGGGTTTCATTTCGACAACGACGAAGACGCCGGGCAGGCCGAAGCCGGAGACACCGGCGCGGCGGAACAGGCCCCCGGTGACGCCACCATTGAAGAGAGCACGGAAAACGCGGTCCCCGAAACGCCCGAACCCGTGCCCGATGCGCCCGTCCGGCCCATCTTCGGCAACGTGCTGGCTCGAACGCTCGAGTTTCCGAAAGACGTGAATCTCGGCGTGGTGTACCTGCGCAAGACGGGCGCGCTGGAACGCGAACCCTGGGAGCGCGCGGCGGACGCCCGCGGCAAACTCGGCATCCCTCCCGGCTACGATGTGAAACTCCAGATACAGACGCGCAAGCTGGAGTATCTCGAGAAATTCGGGCCGGATGACATTCAGGTGTTGAGCCTGTGGAGCGTGAAGATTGACGACAAGAAACTCGAACCCATCAAGCGATTGACGGGGCTTAAGGAACTCGATATCCGCCAGACGGACGTCACGATGGAAGGTTGGGAAGCGCTTCGCAAAGCCCTTCCCGAGTGCCGTATTCTGTATTGAACACGGCAGCGCCATCCTCCGGCCGGCATCTCCTCTCAGCGGGCCCTCGGGGCCAAAAACGAAAGGCAAAACCAATGCGTGCATACTATTGTCCGGGGACCCACTGGGACCGTGAATGGTACGAACCGTTTCAGGAATTCCGCATGTGGCTGGTCGAACTGGTCGACGACCTGCTCGACCTGCTGGAACGTCAGCCCGCCTACACGTGCTTTCATCTCGACGGCCAGGCGGTCGTTCTCGAGGACTATCTCCGGGTGCGGCCCGAAAACCGCGACCGGCTTGTCGCCCAGATGCGCGCGGGTCGCATCGTGGCCGGCCCCTGGTATGTCCTTCCCGACGAGTGGCTGGTCTCCGGCGAGAGCTACATCCGCAATGTCATGAAAGGCCGGGCGGTCTGCCGCGAACTCGGCGTGCCTGCGATGCGTTTCGCCTACACGCCCGATCAGTTCGGCCATATCGCCGCGCTGCCCATGCTCATGCGCGGACTCGGCTTCGATGCCGGCATCTGCTGGCGCGGCGCACAGGATGAAAACTACCCTGCCCTGTTTCTGTGGATCGGTCCGGACGGAAGCCGGATGCCCACCTTCAAGCTCCGCGACGACGGCAGTTATGCCCCGTTTTTGTTCAAGTTCCGCAACCTGCTCGAGAACAATCAGCTGACCGAGGACCTGATCCGGGAACACTTCGAACCCTACTTCAAGGAGGAGTGCGAGCGGGGCCATGCCCCCCTGGTGCTTCTGCTCGACGCCATCGACCATTACCCCGCCGACGAACAGAGCGTGACCATCCTGCAGAAACTGAAGGAGATGTATCCCGACGTCGAATTCGTGTGGGCCTCGCTGGAAGAGTTCGGACGCGAGATGGCCGCGCACGCGGACCAATTGCCGGAACGTACGGGTGAGTTACGGGAACCGTGCCGCACCAGCGGCCGCGGCGGCCAGTATCTCATCGTGCATACGCTCTCCTCGCGGTATCCCCTCAAGAAAGCCAACGACGAGTGCCAGGCCCTGCTTGAATACTGGGCCGAACCGGCCGCCCTCATGGCGCGCATGCGCGGCGGGCAGCCCAACCTGCAGTATCTCGCGCTGGCCTGGGAATACCTCCTCAAGAACCATGCCCACGATTCCATCTGCGGCTGCAGCGTGGACCAGGTCCACCGCGACATGCGCTACCGCTTCGATCAGTGCCGGATGCTGGCGGACGGGCTGGTGCGCCGCCTTACCGCCGGCATCGGCGCCGCAAGCGATACCCCCGAAGCCCTCGCCAACACCGTCGTCCACAATCCCCTGCCGTATGAACGCAACGGCGTCTTCGAACTCGCACTGCCTTTCCCCAAAGACTACGCGCCCAAATACGTTGACGGGCTCGTCACCGGCGAGCCCATCAACCGCTTCCGCCTGTTCGCACCTGACGGGTCGCCCATCCCGTATCAGCTGTCGCGCATCGAACACGGCGTCCTGCACAAACGCATCCGAGACAACGGACGGTTTTCAAACTTCCACGGCGACGTGTATCACGTGGCCGCTGAGCTGTCCCTGCCCGCCTGCGGTTGCACGGGCCTTCGCATCGAGCCCACCGAGGCGGCCAACCGCAACGCAGGCACCCTGCTGTCCGGACCGCTCACCGCAGACAACGGCCACATCGCGCTCTCCATCCATCCCGACGGCACCGCGTCGCTGACCCACAAATCGTCCGGCAAAACCTATGGCCCGCTCTTCCTCTATGAAGATGCCGGCGATTGCGGCGACGGGTGGACCCGCGGCCCACTCGTCAATGACATCGTCTTCAAGACGCCGGGAAACGTCGTGTCGGTTGCCGTGGACGAAGACGGCCCCCTGCGCGCCGTGTTTCGCATCGAACGCGAGCTGCACCTTCCCCGGATGCTCGACAAGGCCACCCGCTGGCGCGCCAGCGACCGCGTCCCGCTGCGCATCACCGATCGGGTGTGCATCGATAAGGACGCGCCGTTCGTACGGGTGCGCACGCGCGTCGAGAACACGGTCGAGGACCATCGCCTGCGCGTGCTCTTTCCCACCCCTATCGCGACAGACCGTTCGTTCGCCGAAACGCCCTTCGCCATGGTGGACCGGCCCATCGACCCGCCGGCCGAGACCGCGGAGTGGCATGAACGCGTCAATCCGGAAACGGCGTTCACGAGCCTGTTCGGCATTCAGGACGCCGCCGGAGGCCTCGCCGTGCTGTGCCCGTTCGGACTCCACGAATACGAGGTCACCCGGACCCCGCAGCGCGTGCTGGCGCTCACCCTGTTCCGGTCAACGTACCAGACCGTCGGCACCGCCGGCGAACCCGACGGCCAACTGCTCGCACCCCTGGACTTCGAATACCTGGTGTATCCGTTTGCCGCGCCCCTCAATCCCGCGGCGGCCCTGCGGCTCGTGCAGGAGGCGCAAACGCCCATCCGCTGCCATCAGGCGAAGTCCCTGCCCGACACCGTGTCCTTCTGCCGTATCGAGAGCGGCGCCGCGGTGTTCACGGCCCTCAAACCGGCTGCGGACGGCAATGGCGGCATTGTGCGGTTCTGGAACCCCGGCGCTGCCGTCGCCGAAGCCGTCGTCGCCTTCCCGCAAGCCCTGAAGTCGGCCCACGCTTGCGACCTCAACGAGGAACCGGGCGAGGAGCTGGCCCTGCGCGACAACGGAAAGCGGTTCACCGTGGCCGTCCCGCCACGCGCCCCGGCCACCGTGCGCTTCACCTGGTAAACGCTGCGTCCACATAAGTGGGCGCCGGGCCCGCACCGGAGAAGAACGGGGACGCGCTCCAGGCGCCGCCCCCGGCGTGACCGCGTGTCCCCCGCTCGGGTATTGTGCGCGGAATGAGACCTATTTGAACGCGCCGGGCCGATTTCGTACAATTATGTATGGTTTGAAGGTCTTTTCTACCGATTTGTTGCCCGAAATTCCAGGCATTCCGGGAAGGTACCGTCACCATGTCCGAACCTGCTGACCCGCTCGCGTCCCACCGGCGCAACGAACTGGCGCTGCTGTTCGACATCAGCCTGATCCTCGACCGCAGCCTCGATCTGCGCGACGAGGTCGGGGCCATCCTCCGTGCCCTGGCCAAACATACCGGCATGGTGCGCGGCACCCTGACCCTGCTCAATCGCGAGACCGACGAGATCCTGATCGAGGAAGGCCACGGCCTCTCCGCGAAGCAGCGAGAGCGCACGCGCTACCGGCCCGGCGAGGGTGTCACCGGAATGGTCATCCAGACCGGGCGGCCCATGGTCATTCCGCGCATCTCCGAGGAACCCCTGTTCCTCGACAAGACCGGGGCGCGCAGCAAGATGCGCAAAGATGAGATCGCCTTCGTGTGCGTGCCCATCAAGATCGAGAACGAGGTCCTGGGCGCCCTCAGCGCCGACCGGATCTACCACGAACCCGTGTCGCTCGACGAGGACCTGCACCTCCTGAGCATCATCGCCCGGATGATCGCCCAGGCCGTCCAGCTGCGCCGCAAAGCCCTCGAAGACCAGCAACGCCTCATCGACCAGAACAAACGCCTTCAGCAGGAACTCCAGGACCGGTTTCGCCCCGCCAACATCATCGGCAATTCGGGCGTCATGCAGCAGGACTACAACCTCGTCGCCCAGGTCGCCAAGAGCGACACCACCGTCCTCATTCGCGGGGAGAGCGGCGTCGGCAAGGAACTCGTGGCCCAGGCCATTCACTACAACAGCCACCGCACCGCCATGCCCTTTATCAAGGTGAACTGCGCCGCGCTGCCCGAATCGGTCATCGAAAGCGAGTTGTTTGGACACGAGAAAGGCGCGTTCACGGGGGCGATTCGCGAGCGACAAGGACGTTTTGAGCTGGCGGACCGCGGCTCGATCTTCCTCGACGAGATCGGCGACCTCACGCCCGCCATGCAAATCCGCCTGCTCCGCGTGCTTCAAGAGCGCGAGTTCGAGCGCGTCGGCAGCACCGACACCATCAAGGTGAACGTCCGGGTCATCGCCGCGACCAACCGCGAACTCGAAATGCTCATGGAACAGGGCACCTTCCGGCAGGACCTCTATTACCGGCTCAACGTGTTCCCTATCCACCTGCCCCCGCTGCGCGAGCGCAAAAGCGACATCCTCGATCTCGCAAACTTCTTCGTCGAGAAATACAGCAAAGCCAACGGAAAGAACGTCCGCCGCATCTCCACCCCCGCCATCGACATGCTCATGAGCTACCACTGGCCGGGAAATGTCCGCGAACTCGAAAACTGCATCGAACGCGCCGTGCTCCTCAGTAACGACGACGTCGTGCATGGACACCACCTGCCCCCCACGCTCCAGACCGCCGAGGCCAGCAATACCGTCATGGCCGGCACCCTCGAAAACGCGCTCGACGCCGTCGAGCGCGAGATGATCATCGAGGCCCTCAAAAATGCCCGCGGGAACAAGGCCAAAGCCGCCCGCGACCTCGGCATCAGCGAACGCATCATGGGGTTGCGCGTCCGCAAACACGCCATCAGCACAAAAGCCTTCCGTCCCGCCCGGACCCGCGCCTGACCACAACGCCCCCGCGGAAATCCACGGGCGTTTCCGGCACCCCCCTGTCAAGAGAATATTTTAGTATTGTGTCCCCTAAATTGGGGTAATTACTTGACAAGAGGGCGGGCGGGGGATAGTATTGTTGATGGGGAGATGTTTACACCTCCGTGACGGCGTGCGAGCGGCGCGCTGGCGCGGTTCTTGCTCCCGTATATGGGGTTGTACAACCGGATTTTGGGGACGTCCAGAATGGAGGGATTGACCGTGAAACACCTTAAGTATGTGACAAAACGGACACCTGGGAAGGCAAACATCTGGCAGGACATCGTCTGCTACGGCGCCCAGTTCATCGCGGATCTCCTGGGTGCGTTCGGCGGGGCCTCACCGATTCTTGACTATATGACGGAAAAATGTGATCTGCCCCTCGAAGAAGAGTCGTAAACCGCGTTCGTTCCCGGTCGTCTCGTGCCGGGGGCGCAGCGTTTCTGCCGGCCTCCGCCCATAGGGCAGACGCGGGGGCGGGAACAGGCATATCCCATCATGGGAAGGAGCCATACGGTGGCTTCTTCCCTTTTTTCTTTGATTCATTGCGGGGTACCCGGCGAGGAACGACATCTGCCCGCCGCGTTCCCGTTCGTGTTCGCGCGGGTTTCTGCTTGCGTTACACGGCAAGGAAAGGTATACTCGATTGGTGCTTTTTTTCACGAATCCGTGGGAAAGGGCGCCGGGTAGCGCAAGGGACGAATTTGCACTGTCCCGCTAACTTATTGTAAGCTCTATTCCTACCGCGTGTTTTCACCGCAGTATGATGCACGCTTGACGACCGCCCCGCCCGGGCGGAACGGCGGGCCAGGGGAATGCAACACGTTGCCTTCCCGCTCCATCGTTGCTGGCCGGCGACGATGCAGAGAAAGCCGCGCAGACAGAGGAAAGTGGATGCTTGAGAATCTTCTAATTGCCGCGTTCATCATGGCGGGTCTCGGCGTGCTGCTGTCCGTCCTGGTGGCGATCGCGAGCAAACGCCTGTTCGTTTTCGAGGATCCCCGGATTGACGACGTCGAGCAGATGCTCCCTGGCGCGAACTGCGGCGCCTGCGGCCAGGCGGGCTGCCGCGCCTTTGCCGAGGCGGTCGTCGTGGGTAAGTCCGCTCCCTCCCAGTGTTCCGTAAACAGCAAGGACATGATCGAACAGATCGCCGCGTATCTGGGGGTCGACGCCGGCGTGCAGGTGCGCCGCGTGGCGCGTCTCGCCTGCGCCGGCGGCAGCAACGTGGCGCGTCAGATGGCCACGTATTACGGCGCCCGGACCTGCCGCGCCGCCGCCCTCGTGGCCGGCGGCGGTAAGGGCTGCGTCTGGGGCTGTCTCGGGTACGGCGACTGCATGGACGTGTGCCAGTTCGACGCCATCGTCATGAATGAGAATGGCCTGCCCGTGGTCAGCGAGGACAAGTGCACCGCCTGCGGCGCGTGCGTGGACGAATGCCCCAAGGACCTGTTCACGCTGTTGCCCGTCAACCAGCGGCTCTGGGTGGCGTGCAAGAGCGAAGCCGAGGGCGAACTGGCTGAGGCGGAATGCGCCGTCGCCTGCACGGGATGCGGCCGCTGCGCCATGGACGCCCCCAACAACATGATTTCCATCGTGAACAATCTGGCCCGCGTGGACTATAGTAAGTGGAGGCCCGACTGCAAGGCCGCTATTGAACGCTGCCCCACGGGCGCGATCGTCTGGCTGGACAGGGACCTGGGCCCCATCAAGGGCGTCAAGGCCAAACGCATCACGCGCAAGAGTCCGCTGCCTATCGGCTGAGCGTAGCGCGCGACAGGGATGTCTGCATCCCGGAACCCCGGCCAGCGGTGAATTGCGCGCCGACGGAGACGGGCCCGGGCACTGATGAAACTGACGGGCGGCCGGTTCGCCTGAACCGGCGGCCATTGGCGAAGTTGAGACTGGTTTAACGACACAACTAAGGTTTAGGACATGAAAGACGCCAAGGAGACTACCAAGTACCCGGGAATTCGCGAAGCCATGGACGGCAACACCGCCGTCATCATGTGTGAGCGAGAAGCCAGTGACGCCGCGGGCGCATACCCCATTACGCCGTCCACACAGATGGGCGAATACTGGGCGGAGGCCGCCGCGGCTGGTCATATCAACATTTCGGACCGCCCGTTGATCTTCATCGAGCCCGAGGGCGAGCACGCCGCGGCGGCGGTCACGGCGGGGCTGTCCATGGTCGGCTTGCGTTCGTGCAATTTCTCCTCTGGACAGGGCATTGCGTACATGCACGAGTCGTTGTACGCGGCCGTGGGCAAGCGCCTCACCTATATTCTGAATATGGGCTGCCGCGCCATCACCAAGTCCACGCTGAACGTGCACGCCGGTCACGACGACTATCACGCCGTCGACGACACCGGGTTCTTCCAGGTGTTCGGAAAGAACGTCCAGGAGGTCGCCGACCTCAACATCATTTCGCACAAGATCGCCGAGCTGGCGCTCAACCCGGGCATCGTCGCTCAGGACGGGTTCCTGACGACCCACCTCATCGAATCGCTGCTCCTGCCCGAACGCAAGCTGATCGAGGAATACCTGGGCCATCCGGATGACATCATCGACACCCCCACCCCCGCGCAACGGATCATCTACGGCGACAAGCGCCGCCGGATTCCGCTGCTGTGGGACGTCGACAACCCGGTCATGGCCGGCATCGTTCAGAACCAGGACGCCTACATGCAGAGCGTGGCCGCGCAGCGCCCGTATTTCTTCGACCACATCGCCGACATCACCGACGAGTGCATGGCCGAATTCACCCGCCTGACCGGCCGCATGTACAAGCGTGTGCTGACCTATGCCATGGAAGACGCCGAGTACGTCCTGGTCGGCCAGGGCAGCGTGGTGCCCAGCATGGAAGTGGTGGCCGATTACCTGCGTGAAACGCGCGGGATCAAGGTGGGCGTCGTCAACATGGTCATGTTCCGGCCGTTCCCGTCGGACCTGCTGACGCCGCTTCTGAAGGGCCGCAAGGGCGTCTGCGTCCTCGAACGCACCGACCAGCCGCTCGCCGAAGACCTGCCGCTGATTCGCGAAGTGCGCGCCGCGATCAACAAGTGCGTTGAAAACGCGCGGGCCAACGGCAAGGGCCTTCCGTATCCCAAACACGACCAGTACAGCAAACCGGCCGATGTGCCGTCGCTGTATTCGGGGTGCTACGGCATGGGCAGCCGCGACCTTCAGCCGGAAGGCGTTATCGGCGCGGTGGAGAACATGCTGCCCGACGGCAAACAGAAGAAACTGTTCTATCTCTCGATCGAGTTCGTCCGGGACAAGGCCTACACCCCGAAACAGGAAGTCTACCAGCAGCAGATTCTGGAGGCATACCCGCAGGTCAAGGAATTGGCCGTCAGCGGCAGCGAGAATCCCAACCTGCTTCCGAAAGGCAGCATCACCGTGCGCCTGCATTCGATCGGCGGCTGGGGCGCGATCACGACCGGCAAAAACATCGCCATGACCCTCTTCGACCTGCTCGGCTACCACATCAAGGCGAATCCGAAATACGGTTCGGAGAAGAAGGGCCAGCCCACCACCTACTACCTGTCCGCGGCGCCGGAACCCATCCGCGTCAACTGCGAGTATTTCTATGTGGACGTGGTGCTGTCTCCCGACCCCAACGTGTTCAGCCATTCCAACCCGCTCGCGGGACTCAAGAAGGGCGGCGTCTTCATCATCCAGAGCGAACTGGACACCCCGGAACAGGTGTGGAAGGAACAGATCCCGCCGCGCTTCCAGAAGATCATCGTGGACAACGACATCCGGGTGTACTACGTAGACGGATTCAAGATCGCGCGTGAAATCGCGACGGATCCCGAACTGCAATTTCGCATGCAGGGCATCGCGTTCATGGGCTCGTTCTTCGCGGCCTCCCCGCTCCTCAAGCAGCGGGACCTGTCGGAAGACGCGCTGTTCAAGGCCATCGAAGACCAGCTCGAACACAAGTTCGGCGCCAAGGGCCGCCGCATCGTCGACGACAACCTGAAGGTGGTCCGGCGCGGCTTCACCGAACTGACCGAGATCACCAAGAAAGCCGTCATCGACGCGGATGCCAAGGCCATCCGCAAGGAACCGTCGATGCCGATCATGCTCAAGCGCCAGCCCAAGGGCGATGCGCCGCTGACCGACATCCACCGGTACTGGGAACAGACCGGCCACTTCTACGCGACCGGCCGCGGCAACGACAACCTGACCGACCCGTTCATTGCCATGAGCTGCATTCCGGTGGCTTCGGGCATTTTCCGCGATATGACGAGCATCCGCTTCGAGCATCCCGTGTGGGATCCGCAGCGGTGCACGGCGTGCGGCGACTGCTGGTCCATCTGCCCGGATTCCGCGCTGCCCGGTCTGGTCAACACCGTCGCCGACGTGCTGGCCACGGGCATTAAGAAGGCCCAGGAAAACGGCACTGAATTCAAGCACCTGCCGAAACTCACCGGCGCCATCGAAAAGAAACTGCGCACGGCCATCGGCGACAACGTCGAAGCCGACATCACCGCGCTGCTCACCCGCGCGGTGGAGGAAATCCTCGCCGAAAGCACGCTGACCGGCGAGAAGAAGACCGAACTCGCCGACGAAGCCGCCGCCCTGATGGATGTGCTTCGCCCGTTCAAGTTCGGCGTCAGCGCTCCGTACTACACCCTGAAAGAGAAGTCGAAGCCGGGCACCGGCGGGCTCCTCTCCATCACCGTGGATCCGTACACCTGCAAAGGCTGCATGGAATGCGTCCGGGTCTGCCCGGCCAATGCCCTTCACGTGACGACGCAGACCCCCGCGACCATCGACGAGTTGCGCCGGAACTGGGAGTTCTGGCTGGAACTGCCCAACACGAAACCCGAGTACATCCGCATCGACAACCTCGAAGAGGGCGTCGGCGCGCTGGATACGCTCCTGCTCGACAAGGTCAACTACAAGGCGATGGTCGGCGGCGACGGCGCGTGCCTCGGGTGCGGCGAAAAAACCGTCATGCACCTCTTCACGTCCGTCATCGAAGCGCTCATGCAGCCGCGGGTGAAGGCGCAAGTCGCGCGTCTGGACGACCTGGTCGACCGCCTCGAGAAGCACATCCGGCTCAAGCTGGCCGAGCAGGTCAACGTGGGCGATACGGAAGCGATGAACAAGGCGCTCACCTCGTTGCAGGGCAAGGACCTGACCCTCGCGAACCTCACCACGGCGCTCGAAGCGGGCAAGGTCAACAGCACCATCGACAGCGAGTGGCTGAAGACAACCACCGACATCCTCGCCAAGCTCAAACACCTGCGCTGGGAATACACCACCGGCGTCACCGGCCGGGGCCGCTCGACCATGGGCATGGTCAACGCCACCGGGTGCACGTCCGTGTGGGGCTCGACATATCCGTTCAACCCGTATCCGTTCCCGTGGACCAACCACCTGTTCCAGGACTGCACGTCGATGGCCATGGGCGTGTTCGAAGGCCACATGGTCAAGATGGCCGACGGGTTCAAGGCCATTCGCAAGGCCGAGATGGAACTGGCCGGCGGCTACAATCCGAAGGAACACGAGGAGTTCTTCCGCTACTTCAACTGGCGCCAGTTCACCGATGAAGAATTCGCGCTCTGCCCGCCCGTGATTGCGGTCGGCGGCGACGGCGCCCTCTTCGATATCGGGTTCCAGAACATGTCGCGCCTGTGGATGAGCGGCAAGCCCGTCAAGATCATCTGCCTGGACACCCAGGTCTACTCGAACACCGGCGGCCAGGCCTGCACCTCGGGCTACTTCGGCCAGGTCTCCGACATGGCCCAGTTCGGCAAGGCCATCCAGGGGAAAGAGGAGATCCGCAAGGAGGTCAGCCTGATCGCGATGGCCCACC
>JAEAMG010000681.1_pt1 | contig 35360 bp, 34 predicted proteins | sample 8958741 | NCBI WGS metagenome assembly JAEAMG01 (sample SAMN16933256, study PRJNA681125) | bioreactor sludge metagenome | isolation source: anaerobic bioreactor treating anionic surfactant - SDBS | place: India: Bengaluru | collected 2019-02-28 | reverse complement strand
CTGGCGATCACGGTCCCGCCCCGCGGCTGGACGGTCTGGGAATACCGGGACTGAATACGGGGCCGGAGGGCAGGCCCGGAGAACGAGTGGGGACACGTACCTTCGACGAATGGGGACACGTACCTTCGGTACATGTCCCCGATCCGGGAGCGGGACGGACGCGGCAACGCCGGCGCACGAATGGGGACACGTACCTTCGGTACATGTCCCCGGCCCGGGAGCGGGACGGACGCGGCAACGCCGGCGAGTCAGCGGGCACGAATGGGGACATGTACCGAAGGTACGTGTCCCCGATCCGAGAGCTTGCCGGCCAGGTCCGCCTCCGCCCACCCCGGAGGTCAGGCCCGGCGGGCGGTGATGACGCGCGGCTTGCCGGCCAGGTCCCAGGCCGTCTCGATCTCCGTCCAGCGCCGGCCGAAGAGGGCCAGGACGGCGTCCCGCTGGCCTTCGCCGATCTCGAAAACGAGGTAGCCGCCGGGCTTCAGGAACGAGGCCGCCCGCCGCACCAGCCGCTCGATCGTCTCCAGGCCGGACGCCCCGGCCAGCAGGGCCCGCCGCGGCTCGAACTCGCGCACGTCCCGGGGCAGGCCGTCCCATTCCGCCCGGGCGATGTAGGGCGGATTGGAGACGATGAAATCGAACTTGAGGCCCGTGCCGCGAAAGGCCGCCAGCAGGTCGCTCCGCCGGAACTCGATGTGTCGGGCCTTGTGCCGGGCCGCGTTGCGCCGGGCCACCCGCAAGGCCCTTTCCGAGACGTCCACGGCCCGGATGCGGGCCCGCGGCAGCTCCCGGGCCAGGGCCACGGCGATGCAGCCGCTGCCGGTGCCGACGTCGACGATGTCCTCCTCGCCGCGGGTCGAGAGCTCCAGGACCTTTTCGACCAGCCCCTCGGTCTCGGGCCGGGGCACGAGGACGGACGGCGAGACCTCGAAAGCCAGGGACCAGAACTCCTTGGTGCCGGTCAGGTGGCTGAGGGGCTCGCCGTCCCGCCGCCGTCCGACCAGGCGCCAGAAGGCGGCCTCGGCCCGGGGCGGGCAGGGACGGTCGGGCGCGGCCAGGAAGCGCTCCTCGGCCAGGCCGGCCGCCCGCAGCAGCAGGACCTTGGCGTCGAGCTGGTCCTGGGGACGGCCGCCCAGCCGGGCGGCCCCGTCGCGGAAGAGGGCGAGATAGGTCGTGTTAGCGTCCAACGTCCTTGGCCCGGGCGCCGTCGCTCTCCGTCTCGCCCAGGGCCTCGGCCTGGGCCCGGCGGACGAGCCGGTCCAGGAGGTCGTCGATGTCCCCGTCGAGAACGGCCTCGATGTTGTGGAAGTTCTCGTTCAGACGGTGGTCGGTGATCCGGGACTGGGGGAAGTTGTAGGTCCGGATCTTCTCGCTCCGCTCCCCCGTCCCGACCTGGGAGCGGCGGTGGTCGGCGATCTTGGCCTGGCGCTCCCGCTCGGCGATGTCCATGAGCCGCGAGCGCAGGACCCGCAGGGCCTTCTCCTTGTTGCGGTGCTGGGACTTCTCGTCCTGGCAGGACACGACCAGGCCCGAGGGCTTGTGGGTGACGCGGATGGCGGTGTAGTTGCGGTTGACGTTCTGGCCGCCCGGCCCGGACGAGCCGAAGGCCTCGATCTTGAGGTCCTTGGGATCGATCTTGAGGTCGATCTCCTCGGCCTCCGGCAGCACGGCCACGGTGGCCGTCGAGGTGTGGATGCGGCCGGCCGCCTCGGTCTTGGGCACGCGCTGGACGCGGTGGACGCCGCTCTCGTACTTGAGCACGGCGTAGGCGCCCCGGCCGCGGATCTCGGCGATGGCCTCCTTGAGGCCGCCGACGGGCGAATAGCTGGTGTCGACGACCTCGAGCTTCCAGCCCTTCCGCTCGGCGAAGCGGGAGTACATGCGGAAGAGGTCCTGGGCGAAGAGCGAGGCCTCGTCCCCGCCGGCCCCGGCCCGGATCTCGAGGATGACGTCCTTGGCGTCGTTGGGGTCCCTGGGCAGGAGCAGGGTCCGCAGCTCGGCGGACAGGGCGGTCTCCCGGGCCTCCAGGGCCTCGGCCTCGCCCTCGGCCAGGCGCTTGAGCTCGGGCTCCGTGGCCGGGTCGGCCAGCAGGGATTCGGTGTCGGCGCGGTCCTTGCGGACGCGCTTCCACTCCTCGTACTTGCGGTAGACGGGCTCGAGCTCGGCCCGTTCCTTGGCCAGGTCGCGGATCTTCTGCGGATTGGCGGCGATCGCGGGATCGGAGAGGGCTGCGGTCAGCTGGCGGTACTTCTCCTCGATCGCCTGGAGTTCAGGGATCATCGAGACGATTTTTTCTTCTTGGCCAGGCTCTTGACGTCCCGGGCGGCCCGGGCGTCGCGGGCGGCCTTGAGGTCCTTGGCGTCGCCGAATTTCTTCTTGAACTTCTCGACCCGGCCGGCGCTGTCGATGAACTTCTGCTTGCCCGTGAAGAAGGGGTGGCACTGGGAGCAGATCTCGACCCGGATCTCCTTCTTGGTCGAGCGGGTCTTGAACGTGTTGCCGCAGGCGCAGGTCACGAGGCATTCCTGGTAGTCGGGATGGACGTCTTTCTTCATGGACCGATCTCCTTGAGCGCGGATTATAGCAGAATCTAGGCCCCGCCGCAAAACGTCGGGATGTCGGCGGACTTGCGCTCGAACTCGGCCGTATCGACGGTGAAGGACAGCGACTTCAGGTCCGTTTTGACGACCTCTTTGTACCGCCGGGAGTCGAAATAGTCCTTCAGCGGGCGGGTGAAGGGGAAGAGCTGCTCGGCCGCGTGCCACTCGTAGACGGAGCCGTCGGCCCGGCGCAGGCAGTTGAGGTGGACGACCCAGGCCAGCTGGCGGAAGGGCATGTGGCGGAACTCGCGCCGGATGGCCAGCACCTCGGCCTCCTTGCGCGGGTCCCAGAAGTGGAAATAGCGCGAGAACAGGACGCCGTTGTGGAAGTAGGCCGGGAAGGCCAGCAGGCAGTCCTTGCGGGTCAGGCGGCCCAGGTAGACGAACAGGTCCATGATCTTGGACCGCAGGCTCAAGCCCGGGCGCGTCTGGCCGGGCATGGGGGCGAACGGCTCGCCCGGCTTGACCAGGGGGTTCTGGATGGTCAGCCATTCGAAGGCCAGGGCCTTCTGCGGCGGCAGGGCGGGCAGGCCGCCGACGGTCTCCTTGCCGGCGAACTCCGACTCCCTGACCTTGATGTCGACGATGAGGTTGTCCGGGCCGGGCTCGCGCAGGTAGATCTTGAGGCGCTGGGCCGGGTAGTCGGCGGCGTCGAGCTCGTAGGCGAGCGGCCAGAGGAAGCGCTTGCGGGCCTCCTTGAGGAAGCCCTTCTTGTTGAGGACGGCCAGGACCTCGTTGAGGGAGTAGCGGCCCAGGAAGAGCGAGCTGCCCTGGGTGACGTGGAGCTCGGTGAAGATGTCGGCCTCGTCGACGATCGGGGCCTCGTTCCAGAACGGATCGGCCCCGCCCCCGGTCTTCTTCATGCCCTCATTTTACGGGAACGGGCCGCGGCGGGCAAGGGGGCCGCCGGCTCCCCTTCGGCCGGGGCCGCGTCCGGGGCCCGGTACATCTCCAGGACGTCGTCGCCCAGGGCCACCCGGCGCGCCAGCGGGAAATCGCCGGCCTTGGGCTCGGTCTTGAAATAGTGGCGCAGGACGATCAGGCCGCCGGGCTTGACGAGGCCGCGCTTGCGCAGCACCTTGAGCGGGTTGCGCTCCTCGAGCAGCCGGTAGGGCGGGTCCAGGAAGACGACGTCGAAACGCACCCCCTGGCGGGCCAGGTCGATGACGGCGCGGTTGAACTCGCGGTGCAGGACGACCGACTTCTCCTCCGCGCCGCAGTGGGCGACGTTGGCGCGGATGACCTTGACCGCCGGGTAGAACTCGTCGACGAAGACGCACTGGGCCGCGCCGCGGCTCAAGGCCTCCAGGCCGATCGAGCCCGTGCCGGCGAAGCCGTCGAGGCAAACGGCGCCGGGAAGGCGGTCGGCGACGATGTTGAACAGGGCCCCCTTGACCTTGTCCTGCATGGGCCGGGTGGCGGCGCTGGGCACGAGCTTGAGCCGGCGCCCCTTGTACTGCCCGCTGATGATCCTGATCATGTCAGTAGACGACGTCCACCTGCCCCGGCCGGGTCTCGAGCCGCAGGACGCCGTCCGGCAGGTCGTACCAGTCCCCGAGGCTCATGGCCGGCACGCCCTGGAGGCGCGAGGCCGCGGCGATGACCACGTCGATGAACGACGGCGAGAGCTCCTGGGCGCCCAGGTAGAGCTTGTCCATGGTCAGGCGGATCTGTCCCTCGCGGGTCTCGAAGCGGCCGGCGAAAAGCAGGTCCTGTTTCTGCGGCACCAGGCCGGAGGCCTGGGGCCGGCCCAGGTCGACGCGGACGCGGCCCTCGATCCGGTCCCCGCCGAGGAGCTTGATCTCGAGGCTCTTGACGTAGGGGCCGCCCTCGGACTCGACCCGGCAGGCGGCATAGGCGTTGAGCTCGGCCTCGGAGAAGGTCAGGCGGCGGGAGCCCGGCGCGGCGGCGGCATCGGCGAGCGCCGGCCGGGCCGGCGCCGGGCGCCGCGCTTCGGCGGCGATCTTGTCCAGAGCGGCGAAGACCGGGGCGGCTTTGGCCCGCGCTTCGGGCGTCGCCTGGGCGGCGGCGGCGCCGGCGGCCAGGGCGCAAAGCGCGGCCAGCGCCGCGGCGCGATGGAGCAAGCGTCTGTTCACCATGAGGAGCGTCCGCCCCCATGTTAGCAGATATGGCGGACGGGGGGAACTTCGGAACGGTCCGGACGAGCGGGCGGCCGCCTAGCGGATCCGGTACGGAGAGGCCTGTTCCTCGTCGAAGGTCGCGGCCAGCGGCACGGCCCCGGCCACGATAGCGGCGATGCCGAGCGGGGCCAGGAAGAAGGGCGGGACGCCGCGCTTGCAGACGATGTAGACGAAGTCACCGGCCTGGCAGGACTTGGCCGTCCTGATGACCGCCGTCGAGCCGGAGGGGACCCGCTTGGCCTTGGTCCCGTCGGTCCTGAGGCCGCGGACGTCGAGGTAGAAATCGGTGCTCTGGCCCTTGACGTGGAGGCGGTCCTCGGCCTGGATGAGGCCGATCTCGACGAAGACCTCGGCCTCCTTGGCGGCCGGATCGCAACGGACGACCTTGCCGATGAACGATTCGCCCTTCTCCCGCTGCTCGCGGATGACCGTCGTGGCCGCGGCGGCCGAGGCCGCGTCGTAGCGGTCCAGGGCGATCGAGATCCGGGCCGTCTTCTGGGCGGTGATGCCGAAGAAGTCCTGGGAATTGAAGCTGCCTTTTTCCGAAGTCACCCCGAGGGCGTAGAGGCCCGGGGCCAGGGACTGGACCTGGAACATGCCCAAGCGGTCCGAGGGCGGGGCTTCGGAAACGGCCCCGGTCGTCAGGTTCTTGATCATGACCACGGCGCCCTTGACCGGCGTCGCGCCGTCATGCTCGTAGACGTACCCGACCAGGCTGCCCGTGTCCGGGGCCTGGGCCGTCAGGGCCGGGGGCAAGAGCAAGACACCCAGGGTGAGCGCCGTCACGGCCGCGACAGCGGCCTTGCTGCCTCGCTTCATTGGCATTCTCCTTGGCAATAGATATGATAAGCGGCCAGGATGGGCCCTGTCAAGTCGTTAAGCATTTCATTTCCCTATAAATAGGCGGTAGCCGCCGGGCGGCATCTCCTGGTTGAGCGTCCCCAGGCGGACGGCCCCGCCGACAGCCGTGATCTCCAGGGTGTTCCGGCCCGGACGGGGGGAAACGCCGAACTCGGCCAGGCCGGTGTCCCCGTTTTTCTCCCAGACGACGCGGCCGTTCATGACGATGGACACGAGCGGGGCGCCGCCGGGGGGATCGCTCTCGAAAGCGAGCCGCAGCGTTCGTGGCCGGCCGTCGGCAACCAGGTCGACGGTGAAGGACTCCCCTTTCCCGACGGCCCGGCCCCCGAGATCGATGGCCGCCGGGCTGACCAGGCGATCGATGGTCCGGCGGACGCCGGCCGCCGCCGGGCTCGGATCGGCAGGGTCGTAGCACCGTTCCAGGCCCAGGAGGATGTCGAGGTTCTCGGGATCGAGCTCCAGCGCCTGACGGAAGGACTTCTCGGCCGCCGGCAGGTCCTGCCGTTCGAGGCAGGCCTCTCCGACCAAGCCCAGGATGCGGACATAACGGGCCCGGTAGGCCGCGGGGACGGCGGAGGCCCCGGGAACGGCGAGAGCGCCGATCCGGGCCACTTCCTCATAGTTCCGCCGCCGGAAATCGAGGGCCAGGCGCAGGGCTAGGGCCGGCAGGTCGGCCAACGAGACGGGCCCGGCCGGGGGCTCGCCGAGCAGGCGCTGCGCCTTGACGAAGGCCTCGAACTCGCCGAGCGCCGCGGCGTCGTCCTCGAGCCCCAGATAGGAGGCTATGACGCCGTCCTCGTCGGCGATGGAGCGCGTCCGGGCGATGCCGTTCATGGCCTGGAAGCGCCGGGCCTCCGTCAGGACCCGGCGGTACTCGCCAGGGTCGATGAACTCGCGGCCGGCCAGGTCCTGATAGAACTTGATTGACCGCAGGACCCAGGCGGCGTCCTCGTAATGGATCTTGGCCTCGGCCGGGCGATAGGCCTCGTCCTGCTGCCGCCCCCGGGCCAGCTGGCGCCGGGCCCGCGCGAAATCGAGCGCCTCCGCCCGCGCCAGGGCCGACTGCCGGGCCGCGGGCGCCAGGGACCGCTCGCCGAGGTGCCCGGCGCAGGCCCGGAGCATCGGGCCGTCGTCGGGCAGGACGCGCTCGAGGAGCGCCTCCTCCCCGCCGTCGAGGGCCCAGACGTCGAGCAGGGCGAGCAGGCGGTCCTCGTTCCGGCCGGCCAGCGTCTTCTTGAGAATGTCTTCGGCGAATCCTTTCTCCGCCGCGGTCAGCGCCGGCCAGCGGCCGAGGAGCACCCGGCCGACCTCGAAGTAGATCTGGCTGTTGTGGCCGGTCAGCGCGGCCGCCTTGAGGTATTCGTCGAAGTGCCCGAGCGGCGCGGGCAGAGGGATGTAGCTCATATAAAGGAGCGTCTGGGCCAGGTGGAAGTGAGTCTCGGGCGAGGCCGGATCGAGGCCCAGGGAGCGCTCGAAGGACTCGACGGCCAGGCGGAAGAACCGGTCGCGGGCCTCCGGCTCGCCCAGGGCCTCGGACCCGCGCTCGAAATAGGCCCGGCCGAGCTCGAAATGGGCGGCGGCGTTCCATGGGAAGACCGCGTTGGCCCGGACGAGGAGGCGGGTCTTCTCCTCCGGCCCGGCGGCGGCCTTGGCCCGGGAGCAGAGCCCGGCGTTCCAGGCCACGGCGGCTTGCAGGGCGGCCAGGACCGCCAGCCCGCCCAGGAGAACGATCTTCTTCACCATGGCCGGCCTCACGTCTTCCTGTAAAAGGCCATGCCCACGGTCAGGCTCAAGGTGACGGCGAACAGGACCATGACGGCCGGGATGTGCAGATTGAAATCGGTGCAGGCGTGGACCCCCATCGCGGCGAGCGAGACGAAGCCGCCGAGGGCCAGCCCCCGGGCCTGCATGTCCTTGCGCGTCTTCCAGACAAGGACGGCCCGGGAGACGAGATAAAGGACCCCGCCGAGGAGGAGGGCCGCCCCCGCGAGCCCGGTCTCGGCGGCGTATTCCAGGTAATCGTTGTGGGCGTGGTCGAGGCGCGCCTCGGCGCGGCCGGCCCGCTTCTCGTAGGCGCCGTAGACCGAGGCGAACGTGCCCAGGCCGGTCCCGAAAACGGGAAAGTCGCGGACGATGCCGGCGGCGTTGGACCAATAGACGGACCGGGCGTCGCCGAGGACGCTCTCGCGGGCGAAGCGCTTGAACGTCGACCCGAGGCCGAGATAGATGGCCAGGGCCGTGACCAGGAGGACCGTGACCTGGATGGACTTGCCGATCCAGGGCCGGCGCTCCCCCGTCCGGGCATAGGAGAAGACGGACAGCCCCAGGAAGAGGACCGCGATCAGGCCCAGGACGGCCAGGCCGGAGCGCGAATTGGACATGACGATGCCGAGAGACATGAGGACGACCGCCAGCAGAACGAGGACGTTGGCCAGGCCGTCCTTGGAGGCCCAGAGATGGAACTTGTCCCGGAAGCCATCGGCGTCGAAGCCCGAGAGATTGGTCCGGGCCAGGACCAGCCCGAGCGCCAGGGGCACGACCATCTCCAGGTAGCCCGCGAAATGGTTGGGGTTGACGAAGGTCCCCGTCACCGCGTCCGGGTGGAAGACCTTCTCGTAGAACAGCAGGCGGGGCCGGGCGCGATGGAGCTCGAAGAAACCGTAGAAGGCCTGGAAGACCCCCGAGCAGACGATGACGGTGATCAGGGCCCGGATCGAGCGGCCCCGGACGACGGTCTTGAGGACGAGGAGGCCCAGGATGAAGCAGGCGGCCAGGAACAGCCCCTCGCGCAGGGTGGCCGAAGGGACGATCGACAGGCTGGCCAGCTTCCGGGACCCGAACCCGGGAGCATAAAGCTTCTGGAACTCGTAGCTGGCCGGCGAAAGGACGCGGACGACGCCGACCGGCAGGGGCGCGATCTGCAGGGCGATGAAGGCGAAGAAGGCGGCCGTGAAGAAGCGCATCGGCTTCAACGCCGGCCGCAGATGGCGGTTCGGCTCGGGCTTCGGCTCGAGCAGGATGTAGGCGGCGGCCAGGACGGCCGCGGCCAGCTCGATGACGAAGACCGCCCACGCCTCGACCGAGGCGGCGGGCAAGGGGCTCCACAGGAGAAGGGCCAGGAGCCCGTATCGGACGGTCTTGTCCATCATGTCGAGGCGGCCGGTCCCGGGCGCCGGCGCCGGCCCAACCAGGCCAGCAGGGCCAGGCCCGTCAGGATCCCGGCGCTGTCGATGATCCAGTCGAAGGGGCTGCCGGTGCGGTTCGGGACGAAGGACTGGAGGAACTCGTCGAGGAAGCTGTAGAGGATGGCCACGGCGGCCGCCGCGAGCGCCGCTTTCCTCGACCAGGAGGGCCGCAGGCCGCGGCAGAAGGCCCGGCAGAGGAGGACGGCCAGCAGCCCGTAGCAGACGAAGTGGGACGTCTTGCGCAGGATGATATAGACCAGGCCGATCGTTTCCGCGGACGCCCGGGGGACCACCCAGCGGAACACGACGCCGAAGATCTCGAGCAGCCGGCTCGAGCCCAGCCCCCGGTTCCCCAGGGGGAAGATGAAAGCCATCAGCAGGATCGGCGGCAGGTCGTAGGTCAGGAACGTCTTCAGTTTGGAAGCGGACATCCGGTCATCCTTGCGGCGGCATACCTCGCCCTGTCACGGCGAATCCATGATTATACACCTTCCCCCGCCTGCCTATGGACGGGACCGGTGAATCCCGGGGTGAAAAAGCCCCTGCGGACCTGGCCCTTATGGGTGACGGCGCGCCGCCGCCGGCGGCTAGCCGCGCCGCCGGCCGTTTCCTTGACAGCCCCCGGGGGCTCCACTATACTTTGGCTTCCGCCCAGTCGGACGCATCGAGCCATCATGACGCAAGCCGAAAAAGCCAAGATCGGTGTCTTCAGCCCGGCCCTGAAAAAGGTCGCCAAGGACGAGGGGCTGGCCCCCGAGAAGCTGGCCGAGCTCGTGGCCGGCGGCCTGGCCGTCATCCCTTTCAACCCGGCCCACGCCCCGGCCCGCCCGGCCGGCATCGGCCGCGGGCTGCGGACCAAGGTCAACGTCAACCTGGGCACCTCCCGGGACTTCCCGCGCCTGGCCGACGAGCTGCGCAAGGTCAGGATCAGCCTGGACTACGGGGCCGACGCCCTGATGGACTTGAGCACGGGCGGCGACCTGGTCCGCATCCGCAAGGCCATCCTGGCCCGCACGCCCATCCCCATCGGGACCGTGCCCATCTACCAGGCCGCGGTCAAGGCCCTCGACCGCGGGGCCTCCATCGTCGACATGACCGAAGAGGACCTGTTCGGGGCCGTCGAGGCCCAGGCCCGCGAGGGCGTCGACTTCATGACCGTCCACAGCGGCCTGACCCTGAAGGCCATCGACCGCCTGAAGAAGCAGGGCCGCGTCGCCGACGTCGTCTCGCGCGGCGGGGCCTTCCTGCTGGCCTGGATGCTCCACAACGGGAAAGAGAACCCGTTCTACGCCAAGTTCGACCGGCTGCTCGAGATCGCCCGCCGCCACGACGTCACCTTGAGCCTGGGCGACGGGCTGCGGCCGGGCTCGGTCCTCGACGCCACCGACCGGCCCCAGATCGAGGAGCTGCTGACGCTCGGCGAGCTCGTCGACCGCTGCCGGGCGGCCGGGGTCCAGGTCATGGTCGAGGGCCCGGGGCACGTGCCGCTCGACCAGGTCGAGATGAACATGCGGCTGGAGAAGCGGGTCTGCGGCGGGGCGCCGTTCTACGTCCTCGGCCCGCTCGTCACCGACATCGCCCCCGGCTACGACCACATCGTGGCCGCCATCGGCGGCGCCGTGGCCGCGGCCGCCGGAGCCGACTTCCTGTGCTACGTCACGCCGGCCGAGCACCTCGGGCTGCCGACCGACGACGACGTCCGCGAGGGCCTGGTGGCCTCCAAGATCGCCGCCCACGCGGCTGACCTGGTCAAGGGCGTGCCCGGCGCGCTGAGGCGGGACCGCGAGCTGGCCCGGGCCCGCAAGCGGCTCGACTGGGAGACGCAGCGGCGCCTGTCGATCGACCCGGTCAAGTTCGCCGCGGTGCGGAAGCGGCGCCGGACCCGCAGCCGGGCCTGCTCCATGTGCGGCGAGTTCTGCGCCATGCGCATCGTCGGCGAATTCCTCGGGGCCAAGGGGACCGCCGATGGCGGGTGCGACTAGGGGCCTTTTCTTCGGCACGGCCGGCGTCCCCTTCTCCGCGGCCGACGACTCCAGCGTCTCCGGCATCGAGTGCGTCCGCGACCTGGGCCTGGGCGCCCTGGAGATCGAGTTCGTCAACGGCGTCAAGATGGGCCCGGACACGGCGGCCAAGGTCCGCGAGACGGCGGCCCGGTGCGGCATCCGCTTGAGCGTCCACGCCCCCTACCACATCAACTTCAACTCCGAGAACCCCGGCATCCGGCTCCAGAGCCGGGAGCGCCTGCTCAAGACGGCCCGGGTGGCCGCGGCCTGCGGCGCCCCGAGCGTCGTCTTCCACGCCGCGTTCTACGGCGCCGACCCGCCGGAGAAGGCCTACGAGGCCGTCCGGGGGGAGCTGGCCGCGGTCCAGTCGGTCGTCCGCAGCGAGCGGCTGCCGGTCACGCTGCGGGTCGAGACCATGGGCAAGCGGGCTCAGTTCGGCTCGCTCGACGAGGTCCTGGCGCTCTGCCGCGACGTTCCCGGGCTGCAGCCCTGCCTGGACTTCTCGCACCTCTACGCCCGCGAGGGCAAGGTCAATTCCTACGACGACTTCGAGCGCGTCCTGGCCAAGGTGGCCCGCAAGCTCGGGCCGCGGTCGCTGCGCAATATCCACATCCACATCGCCGGCATCCATTTCGGCGACAGGGGCGAGATCAAGCACCTCAACCTGGAGGAGACGGCCTTCCGCTACGACGAGTGGCTGCAGGTCCTGCGCGACCTCGGCGTCGAGGGCCTGGTCATCTGCGAGAGCCCCAACCTCGAGGGCGACGCGGTCATGCTGAAAAAACTTTACGAGGCCCAGGCCTCCGGATAGAATAAGAAGGGGTCAAACCTAAATTAATTCGATTTTCGAGCCCGGAATCCCCGCCACCGGAAGGACCGGCTGCGAAATTCGATAGGAAAGGAAGGGGTCAAACCTAAATTAATTCGATTTTCGAGCCCGGAATCCCCGCCACCGGAAGGACCGGCTGCGAAAATCGAATTAATTTAGGTTTGACCCCATCGGGAGGTGCGAGATGAGATGGCAAGGCAGACGGCAGAGCGAGAACGTCGAGGACCGGCGCGGCGTTAGCGGCCGCGGCCTGGCCGTCGGCGGCGGGCTGGGGGGCGTCGTCATCATCATCCTTTATCTGCTGCTCGGCGGCAATCCGTCCGACGTCGGCCAGGGCCTGCAAGTCGATCAGCCGGCCGCGACCGGGGCCGGCGAAGCGGCCCTGTCGGCCCGTGACCAGGAGATGGGCCAGTTCGTGTCCACGGTCCTGGCCAGCATCGAGGACGTCTGGCGGGAGCGCTTCCGGGAGATGGGCCAGGCCTACGTCGAGCCCAAGCTGGTCCTGTTCTCGGGCCAGGTCGATTCGGCCTGCGGCTACGCCGGGGCCTCGGCGGGGCCCTTCTACTGCCCGGGCGATTCCAAGGTCTACATCGACCTGGCGTTCTTCGAGGACATGCAGCGCCAGCTCGGGGCCCAGGGCGATTTCGCCCTGGCCTACGTCATCGCCCACGAGGTCGGCCACCACGTCCAGAACCTGCTCGGCATCAACGACCAGGTCCAGTCCCGGCGGGGCCGCGTGACCGAGGCCGATTACAACAAGCTCTCGGTGCGCATGGAGCTCCAGGCCGATTTCCTGGCCGGGGTGTGGGCCCACTACGCCAACCTGGATCCGAGCTTCCTCGAGGCCGGCGACATCGAGGAAGGCATGAACGCGGCCAGCGCCGTCGGCGACGACCGCATCATGAAACAGACGCAGGGCTACGTCGTCCCTGACGCCTTCACCCACGGCACGTCGGAGCAGCGCGTGCGCTGGTTCCGCAAGGGCCTGGACACGGGCGACATCCGCCAGGGCGACACCTTCGCCGCGTCCGTCCTCTGACCGGGGCCGCGGCCGTTCCGTTCGCGGGCGGCGCCCGCCGCGCCGCCGCCGTCGTCAGCTCTTCGTCCCGCCGATCCAGCGGTAGACGCCCGCGCCCAGGACCGCCCCGGCGATGGGGGCCGCCCAGAAAAGCCACAGCTGGGCCAGGGCCCAGCCGCCGACGAACATGGCCACCCCGGTGCTGCGGGCCGGATTGACCGAGGTGTTCGTCACCGGGATGCTGATGAGATGGATCAGCGTCAGGCACAGCCCGATGGCGATGGGGGCCAGCCCCTGCGGCGCCCGTTTGTCGGTCGCCCCGAGGATGACGATCAGGAACATGGCCGTCATGACGATCTCGCAGACGAGGGCCGCGGCCAGCGAGTAGCCGCCCGGCGAGTGGGCCCCGAAGCCGTTCGAGGCGAAGCCGCCGGAGAGGTCGAAGCCGGCCCGGCCGCTGGCGATGACGAACAGCACCGCCCCCGCGGCGACCGCGCCCAGGACCTGCGCGACGACGTAGGGCAGCAGGTCCTTGGCCGGGAAGCGGCCGCCGGCCCAGAGCCCGATCGATACCGCCGGATTGAGATGGCAGCCGGAGATGTGCCCGATGGCGAAGGCCATCGTCAGCACGGTCAGGCCGAAGGCCAGGGCCACGCCGGCGAAACCGATCCCCAGGCCGGGGAAGGCCGCCGCCAGGACGGCGCTGCCGCAGCCGCCCAGGACGAGCCAGAACGTCCCGAAGAACTCCGCACCGTATTTCCTCACGCCCTCCTCCTTTCGCATGCGGCCGCCGTCCGGGTCCCGGTGAGCCCGCGGATCGCTCAAGGCCGGGAGCGGGACCCGGATCGAAGCGGTCCTCCCCCCTCTCCGTCCGGCACGGCGAACATAACCCACGCCGCCGCCGCTGTCAATGCCGCGCGGTTGACTTCCCCCCGGGCCTGCCTTACACTCCGCCCGGGGATCGATCCATGACCGGCCGCCGCCCTCCGGAAGCGCCGACCGCCGCCGCCCGCCCCGGGCCGCTGCGGCGCGCCTTGCGGTTCGCCTGCCTGGCCCTCCTCCTCCTGACGGCCGCCGTTATCGTCGTGGCCATCCCGGCCAACCTGAAGCGGCAGCACACCGTCTCTCTGGGCGGCCTGCAAGGCCGGCTCGACGCGGCCGGCGAGGTCGTCCTGACCGGCGTCGCTCCCGGAACGCCCTCGGCCTTGGCCGGCCTGCGGCCCGGCGACGTCATCGCCGCCATCGAAGGGCAAGCCCTCAAGGGCCTCCGCGATCCGAACCCGGCGCTCGGCCGTCTCGAAGGCCGCGCCGGCACGTCCGTCACGCTGACCGTGCGCAGCGGCGCGGCCCCGCCTCGCGACGTCGCCGTCGCCCGCACGCCCGAGCCCGGCAGCATCGCCGAGCGGCTGGGCACGATCGGCATCGGCATGGATGTCATCATCGGCTACATCCTCCTCCTCGACATCGTCGTCCTGCTGGTGTATCTCGGCGTCGCCCTGGTCCTGATCGCCCACCGGCGCGGCACGCCGCTGATCTATTTCGGCTCCGTCGCCCTGGCCGCGTTCGGCGCCGCGGCCACGACCAGCGTCCAGGTCCTGGCCGCCGAGCCGTCGGGCTGGGGCCGCCTGGCCGCGGCGCTCGTGCCCACGGGCTTCGCGGCCGCCTTCACCTTTCTGGGCTTCCTTTTCCCGAACGGCCGCTGGGTGCCGCGCGGCGGACGCGTCCTGGCCGCCGCCGTCTGGCTCTGGACGATCGCCCAATGGTTCTGGCCGGCGGCCCGCCCGGGCAACTGGAATTCGGTCGCCGCCCTCGTCGTCTATCTGGCCATGATCGTGGCCATGTTCGCCGCCCAGCTCCGCCGCTACCGGAAGCTGGCCACGCCCGCCGAACGCGAGCAGATCAAATGGTTCGTGGCCGCCCTGGCCTCGGTCGTCGTCGGCTACGCCGTTTCGCAGGTGGCGGCCCTGGCCATCGGCGAGCTGGGCCGGCGTCCGGCCGGGGTCTCGGGCGTGGCCGTGTTCGTCCTCTGGCAGATCAGCGCGCTCGGCTACCAGGTCCCCTACGCCCTGCTGGCCGTGGCCATCGGCCGGGCCCTGCTGAAGCACCGGCTCTGGGACATCGACATCGTCATCAACCGGTCGCTCGTCTACAGCTCCGTGACGACGCTGCTGGCCGTCGCCAGCGCCATCATCCTGCCGCTCGTGAACCGGCTGATCGGACGGCTGGCCGGCCGGGTCTCGCCGGCCCTGGCCCTGGCCATCACGGCCGCCTTCCCCATCCTGGCCTTCAATCCCCTGCGGGCCCGCGTCCAGCGCTTCGTCGACCGGCGCATGAAGCCCGAGGACGTCACCTTCGACGAGACGAGCGGTCTCCTCGCCCTCGAGCTCCAGGCCGGGCTCGGCCCGAGCGAGCTGCTGGGCACGCTGGTCGGCGGCGTCGCCGGCCAGCTCGACCTGGCGTCGGCCGCCGCCTACGCTTCGGAGGGCGAGAGCGGACGCCTGGTCCTGGCCCGGGAAACGCCGGACGGGGCGGGCTCGCCGCCCGAGCTGGCGCTCGACGACGGCGCCCGGAGCGCCCTCGGCCGGGGCGGCCTCGTGTCGCCGTCCGACGGGTCGCCCTTTTCCTTCCTTGTTCCGCTGGCGGCCTCCCGCGCGCCCGGCGGCGCGCTCGACGGCGTGCTGGCCCTCGGACGGCGCCGCAGCGGCAAGGGTTATGCCACGCCGCTCGAGCGGGGCCTGCGGCTCTTGGGCGCCGAGGCGGGCAAGGCCCTCTACGTGGCCCGGCGGCGCGAAGCGGACCGCACGGACCTCGAAGGCCGTTTGGAGCGCATCGAGCGCCGCTTGGAAGCCCTCAAGCCCTAGGCGGCCGGAATCGCTCCCGGCGGGCCTTGGCGACGCCGCAGAGGTAAGGAACGGGCTCGGTCAGCGTGCCCGTTTCCATCAGGGACCAGGCCGGGCAGCGGCCGCAAAAGGCCGCGACGCCGCAATCCCGGCAGGCGGCGGAGGGCGGCGGCGCCTCGTCGACGTAGCCGACCACCCGCGCCCAGGCCTCGGCAAAACCGGTCTCGAGCGGCCGGGCCCCCGGCCGGGGCAGGAGCGAGCAGACGTTCATGGCCCCGGAGGAGTCGACGACGAACGCGGCCCGGCCGGCCCGGCAGTAGAAGTTGCCGCGGCCGGGCGAAGCGCCGTCCTTGAGCGCCAGCTCGGCCCATTCATCGGCCGTGGCCCGGTCCGAGGCCTCGAGACCCACCCCCTCGTCCTCCGGCAGGCGGCAAACGTCCGCCGCGGATGGCGCCCCGTCCGGGCGGCGGGCCAACAGCCAGCTGGCGGAGAAGGGCAGGCCCCAATCCCCCGCCATGCGGCGCATGGCCTCGAGCTCGCCGGCGTTGCGGCGGGTCAGGGTGGTCTTGAGGCCGAGCGGCAGGCCGCGCTCGAGCAGGGCCTCGACGCCGCGGCGGCAGGCATCGAAGCTGCCGGCGACGCCGGTGACCGCCTCGGCCGTGGCCGCGGTGGCGCCGTAGAGGGTGATCTCGATGCGGCTGGGCGGGGCCTGGGCCAGGCGGGCGGCGACATCGCGGGTGACGAGCGTGCCGTTGGTGTAGAGCGCGATGACCAGGCCCAGGCGCGTCAGCGGCCCGTAGATCTCGAAGAAGTCGCGGCGGGCGAAAACCTCGCCGCCGGTGAGGAGCAGAAAGACCATGCCGGCGTCGACCGCCTGCCGGGCCAGATCGAGCCAAGCCGGGGCGGAGAGCTCCGGGGCCGCCGGGACGGACGCGCCGGGGACGCCGGCGCGGGCCGGCGCCCGGACGTAGCACATGCGGCAGGCCAGGTTGCAGCGCGCGGTCAGCTCGAAGGTGCCGTGGGCCGGCTGGCGGACCGCGGCGGCGCGGCCGAGCAGGGCCCGGACGAGGGAGGCGTAATCCGGCGCCGGGGCCGTCACGGCTCGAGGAGCCCTTTGCGGTCGAGGTCGGCCAGGAAGTCCCGGACATCGGCCCGGGCCCGCTCCGGGTCGACGGCGAACCGGGCGGCCACCGCGGTGGCGATGTCGTCGGGCGAGCGGTCCTCCGCGAGCAGCTCCCAGACGTGGCGGCCGACGGCGTTCAAGGTGACAAGGGCGTTCATCGCCCCCACCCGGGCCCCGAGAGGCACGAGCAGGGCCTGGCCGCCGACGTGCTGCAGCCGAAAGTCCCGGCTCCGCCTCATGCGTTTCGCGCCTCCGCCGCGGGCCGCGCCCCGGGAGCCGGGACGGACACCTGACCGGCCTGAAAAGCGGAGCGGACAGTCCTCTCCACCCGGCCGCCGGCCCGACGATCCCGTCCGGGGCTTTCCCCGGCTAGACTTCGGTCAGCCCGCAGACCTGGATGGTGGAGAAGTTGCAGCCGCCCAGCTTCGGCTGGACGTCGACGGGGACGACCGTCGCTTCCGGCGGCGCGTAGGCCTCGCGGCGCTCTTCGTCCAGGTCGCGGTTCTTTATGAGGTCCCGATCGTCCATGAAGCCCTCCGAATCCCCAGGGATCATGAATGAGATACGCCGACTATAAGCGCGCTCGGGCCGGCTTGTCAAGGCGGTCCGCGCCCTGGCGGCGGAACGGTTTGACCCGCCCCGGCCGGGGACATATAATAGGCCTCCATCCATCACGCAAGGAGTCGCCCATGGTCGAAATCCGTTTCCATGGCCGCGGCGGTCAGGGGACCGTCGTCGCCTCCAAGATCCTGGCCGATGCCATCGCCAAGGAGGGCAAGTGGGTCCAGGCCTATCCCGAGTTCGGGGTCGAACGGCGGGGCTCGCCCGTCGTGGCCTTCATCCGCATCGACGACCGCCCCATCTACGACAAGAGCCGCATCTACACGCCGGACCACGTCGTCGTCGTCGACCCGACCCTGGTCGAGGCCATCGACATCACCGAGGGGCTCAAGCCGGGGGGCACGATCATCATCAACAGCGACCGCAAGCCGGAGGACTTCCCCTTCCACGGCAAGTTCAAGGTCCGGACGATCGACGCCACCAAGATCGCCGTCGCCCACCGGCTCGGCAGCATGGCCGCGCCCATCGTCAACACGGCCATCGCCGGGGCGGTGACCAAGATCCTCGACCTGGCCAAGCCCGAGTCCCTGGCCGCGGCCATCCGGGCCGGCGTGCCCATCAAGGCCGAGGACAACGTCAAGGCGGCCGAAGACGCCTACGCCGGCGCGTGAGGGAGGAGCCATGAGACCCAAGAAAGCGAAAAAGATCGTTTTCGCCTCGGCCGAGGACATGCCGACCATGATCTGCTCGGTCGGCCACCAGACCCACAACCTGACCGGGGCCTGGCGCAACATCCGGCCGGTGATCGACCGCGACAAGTGCATCCAGTGCGGCATCTGCTGGAAGTTCTGCCCCGAGCCGTCCATCGACGTCGTCGACGAGTGGCCGGTCGTGGACCTGGACTACTGCAAGGGCTGCGGCATCTGCGCCGAGGAATGCCCGTCCAAGTGCATCGTCATGGTGGAGGAGCGCCGATGAAAAAAGTCATCATGGGCAACCACGCGCTGTCGTACGGCGCGATGCTGGCCCGGTCCCAGGTCATCTCGGCCTACCCGATCACGCCGCAGACCCAGGTCGTCGAGCTGCTGTCCGAGATGTGCTCCGACGGGACGCTCGACGCCCAGTTCATCAAGGTCGAGTCCGAGCACTCGGCCATGGCCTCCTGCATCGGCGCCTCCGTCGCCGGGGCCCGGGCCTTCACGGCCACCTCGTCCCAGGGCCTGGCCCTGATGCACGAGATGCTCCACTGGGCCGCCGGCGGCCGCCACCCCATCGTCATGGGCGACGTCAACCGGGCCATGGCCCCGGGCTGGTCGATCTGGGCGGACCAGAACGACAGCCTGTCCCAGCGCGACACGGGCTGGATGCAGTTCTACTGCGCCTCCAACCAGGAGGTCGTGGACACGGTGCTCCAGGCCTTCAAGGTGGCCGAGACGCTGATGATCCCGGCCATGGTCATCCTGGACGCCTTCGCCCTGTCGCACACCTACGAGGTCGTGGACGTGCCCGACCAGGCGCTGGTCGACAAGTACCTGCCCCCGTTCAAGCCGCAGATCAAGCTGACCCCGGCCGACCCGCGGGCCTTCGGCGGGCTGACGGGGGCCGAGCACTACATGGAGCTCCGCTACAAGCTCCAGAAGGACATGGAGAAGGCCCCGGCCCTGATCGAGGAGACCGGGCGCGAGTACGAGAAGCTGTTCGGCCGCGGCCTCGGCCTGGTCGACCCCTACCTCTGCGACGACGCCGAGTTCGTCTTCGTCACCTCGGGCACCTCGGGCTTCACGGCCCGGGTGGCCGTCGACGAGCTGCGGGCGGCCGGGATCAAGGCCGGCAACCTGCGCATCAAGGTCTTCCGGCCCTTCCCCTTCGACCGGGTCCGCGAGGTCCTCGGCAAGGTCAAGAAGGCGGCGGTCGTCGACCGCAACTGCTCCTACGGCGCGGGCGGCATCTTCTACCAGGAGGTCAAGTCGGCCGTCTACGGCCGGCCGGGCATGCCCCCGATCCTCGGCTATGTCGCCGGGCTGGGCGGGCGCGACATCACGACCGATTCGTTCAAGGAGATCGCGGCCGACGCCATGGCCAAGACCCGGGCCGAAGAGGAGATCGTCTGGATCGGAGTCAAGAAATGAGCCAAGACGCCAAGAAGACGAAAAAGTTCACGATGACCATCCCCGGCGACGAGCTGATGGCCTGCGGCCACCTGGCCTGCCAGGGCTGCGGCGCCACGCTGGCCATGCGCTACATGCTCAAGGGCCTGGGGCAGAAGACCGTCCTGTGCATCCCGGCCTGCTGCTGGGCCGTCATCGACGGGCCCTACCCCTACTCGTCCATGGACGTGCCCATCTACCACTGCGCCTTCGAGACCGCCGCCTCCACGGCGACCGGGGTCAAGGCCGGGCTGGAGATGACCGGCGACACGGAGTCGACGGTGGTGGCCTGGGCCGGCGACGGCGGCACGTTCGACATCGGCATCCAGGCCCTGTCGGGGGCGGCCGAGCGCAACGAGGACATCATCTACGTCTGCTACGACAACGAGGCCTACATGAACACGGGCATCCAGCGCTCGTCGGCCACGCCGTACGGCGCCTGGACGACGACGACGCCCGTCAAGCACTTCAAGGAGCGGCCCAAGAAGGACATCGTGGCCATCATGGCCGCCCACCGCATCCCCTACATCGCCACGGCCAGCGTCTCGCACCCCGAGGACTTCCTCAAGAAGGTCAAGAAGGCCAAGGAGATCAAGGGCACGCGTTTCTTCCACGTTTACGCGCCCTGCCCGACGGGCTGGAAGAGCCGGCCCGAGGACACGGTCAAGCTGGCCCGGATGGCCGTCCAGAACGGCTACTTCCCGCTCTTCGAGATCGAGAACGGCGAGAAGACGACGCTGAACCTGAAGCTCAAGGACCGCAAGCCGGTGGACGACTACGTCCGGCTCCAGGGCCGGTTCCGGCACCTGAAGCCCGAGCAGATCGCGGCCGTCCAGGCCGAGGTCGACGCCCGCTGGGAGCGCCTGGTCAAGGCCGCCGGCTGATCCCCCGGATCTTAAGAGGGGGTCAAACCTGCACCGGGAGCGGCGCATCGGAGCGACCGCCGGAGCCGCTCCGGAGCGGCTGTCCTCTTTTATTTCGAGGGCTCTTTCACTATAATTCATATCGTCTTTGTCTGATTTCCCGGCAGGAGACGCCCATGATCAAGTTCGCGAAAACGCTGCCCATCGTCCTGATCGCGCTGACCGTCCTGGCCGTCGCGGCCGCCTGCGCCCCCAAGGCGCCGGAGGGCCCGGCCGTCGCCGCCCCCGACTTCAAGATCCAGGACCTGCAGGGCCGCACCTGGACCCTGGCGGACTTCAAGGGCAAGGTCCTGGTCATCAACTTCTGGGCCACCTGGTGCCCGCCCTGCCGCCGCGAGATCCCGGACTTCATCGAGACCTACGCCGAGCTCAAGGGCCGCGGCCTGGAGATCCTGGGCGTCTCGGTCGACGACATGGCCGCCCCGGCCCTGCTCGAATGGGTCCGCAAGCAGGGCATCAACTATCCCGTGGCCCTGGCCACGCCCGAGATGGTGGCGGCCTACGAGCCCGGCGACTACATCCCGGCCACCATCGTCGTCGACCGCAAGGGCGTCATCCGTTTCCGCCAGTCCGAGCTCATGACCAAGGCCGCCCTGGTCAAGCTCTTCGAGCAATACAAGTAAGGCCGGATGGGGTCGAGCCTGCTCTTGGGGTCAATGGTCGGTTTGACCCCATCGGGTTGGCAGCGGCGGCGGCGCTGTGTCATAATCGTGCCGTGGACGCGCCGCTGCTGACCCAGGCCCCGGCCGCCGCCGAGGCCGCCGAAGGCCTCCCCTTCTGGCTGCTCTGGCTCCTCCTCTGCGTCATCCTCCTCCTCGTCGTCTTCATCTTCCTCCGCGACAAGGACCTGCGCCGCCGCATCAGCGCCTTCCTGTCCGGCGCCCGCCGGCACATGACCCGGCTGCGGATCCAGGCCAAGCTGAAGCGGGAACGGGAGCGCAAGACCGCGCTCTGGCGCGAGCTCGGCAAGAAGGCCTGGGACCTGGACGTCCAGGACCCCTGCATCGAGGCCGAGTGCGCCAAGCTGGCCACCCTCGACGAGGAGATCGGCCGCCAGCAGAAGACCTGGCACGACGTCTACTCGCGCATCGAGGCGCTGGGCCGGGAGCACGACGCGGCCGTCCGCCGCTTCCGCGAGCTCGTCGCGGAGCAGGAGGCGGGCCGCGCGCCGCACCAGGAGGAGATGCTGGCCCTGGCCAACAAAAAGACGGAGGTCCTCGAGGCCCTCGAGTCGTCCCTGCGCGAGATCGAGGCCGACGAAGCCCAGCTGGCCGCGGTCGAAAAGGACCTCCGCCAGATCGAGGCCCATCCCCGCCTGGCCGAAGAAGAGCGCGCCGCCCGCCTCGGCAAGGCCCGGGACAAGGCCGCCGCGCTGTCGCGCCTTCTCGGCGAGCTGCGGGCCCGGGCCCCGGTCCTGCAGGAGGAGCGCTACCGGCTGGACCGCCGCCTCGAGGAGGTCGAGGCCCGGGTGCGCGTCCACAACGCCGCCATCCAGCGCATCGACGAGGAGTACCGGTCCCGCCTCCAGGCCCGCGAGAAGGAGATCCGGGAGTGGCAGAAGGCCAAGTCCCGCGTCCAGGACAGGATCGTGGACGTCAAGCGGCTCCAGGAGCCCCTGTTCGAGAGCGTCGGACGCATCCTCGACGCGGCCCGCATCGACCACGAGGAGCTGACCGTGCTCTACTTCCAGATCGACGGCGTCGACCGGGCCATCGCCGGCCTCGAAGAGCGGCTGGAGGGCCTGTCGTAGCGCCGTGCCCAAGCCCCGCCTGCTCGTCCACGTCTGCTGCGCCCCCGACGCCCTCTACGTCTTCGGCGTCCTGGCCGAGGCCTACGACGTGACCGGCTTCTTCTCCAACTCCAACATCCAGCCCCGCGAGGAGTACGAGCTGCGGCTCGACGAGGCCCGCAAGGTCGCCCGCGCCGCCGGCGTCCCGCTCCTCGAGGACGACTACGATCCCGAGGGCTGGACCGCCCTGACCGCCAAGTTCAAGGCCGAGCCCGAAAAGGGCCGCCGCTGCGACGTCTGCTACGCGGTCCGCCTGTCGCGGACGGCCGCCCGGGCGGCCCGGGACGGCTTCGACGCCTTCACGACGGTCATGACCTTGAGCCCGCACAAGAAGGCCGCCGTCCTCTTCCGCATGGGCCGCCAGTTCGCCGCCCGCCACGGCGTCGCCTTCCTCGAGGCCGACTTCAAGAAGAAGGACGGCTTCAAGAAGAGCTGCGACATGAGCCGGGCCGCCGGCCTCTACCGTCAGGACTACTGCGGCTGCGCCCACAGCCGCGACGAGGCCCGGGCCCGGGCGGCCGCCCGCGCCGGGCGGGAGCGGACATGAGCGCCCGCGGCCGCCGCGCCGCCGCCCGCTTGACGGTCTTCGGCGTCGTCCAGGGCGTCGGCTTCCGTCCCGCCGTCTACCGCGTGGCCCGCGGCCTCGGCCTCGACGGCTGGGTCCTCAACGCCGGCTCGGGCGTCGAGATCCATGTCGAGGGCCCGGCCGGCGCCGTCCGCGGCTTCGCCGCCGCCCTGCGGGCCGGCCTGCCGCCCCTGGCGGTCATCGAACGCCTCGACGAGCGCCCGGCCCGGCCCGAGGGCTCGCGCGGCTTCGAGATCCGGGCGACGCGCGACACGGCCGGTTTCGTCTTCATCTCCCCGGACATCGCCACCTGCCCCGACTGTCTCGAGGAGATCGAGACGCCCGGGGCCCGCCGCTTCCATTACGCCTTCGCCAATTGCACCAATTGCGGCCCGCGCTACACCATCGTCCGCGGCCTGCCCTACGACCGGCCGCGCACGACCATGGCCGGCTTCCCCATGTGCCCCGACTGCCGCCGCGAGTACGAGGACCCGCTCGACCGCCGCCACCACGCCCAGCCCATCGCCTGTCCGGTCTGCGGACCGCGCCTGGTCCTGCTCGATGCCCGCAGCGGCCGCCGTCTCCGCGGCGGCGTCCCCGAGGCCGCGGCCCTCCTTCGGGCCGGCCAGGTCCTGGCCGTCAAGGGCCTGGGCGGCTTCCATCTCATGTGCGATCCCTTCCATCGCGCCGCCGTGGCCCGCCTGCGCCGGGCCAAGGCCCGCCGGACCAAGCCCCTGGCCCTGATGGCCCGCGACCTCGCGGTCGTCCGCCGCTACGCCGTGGTCGGGCCCGCCGAGCGCGCGCTCCTCCTGTCGCCCCGCCGGCCGATCGTCCTGCTCCGCAAGAAGGCCGACATCCCGCTCATCGCGCCCGGCCTCGACGAGATCGGCTTCATGCTGCCCTACACCCCGCTCCACCATCTCCTGCTCGAGCGCCTCGACCTCGTCGTGGCCACCAGCTCCAACGCCAAGGACGCCCCCATCGCCAAGGACGAGGCCGAGGGCGTGCGCGCCCTCTGCCGGACCGTCCTGACCCACGACCGGCCCATCGCCATGCGGGCCGACGACTCCGTCGTCAAGGCCGCCGCCGGCCGGCCCCTGTTCGTCCGCCGGGCCCGGGGCTACGTCCCGGCGCCCCAGCCCGTGCCCGCGGCCCTGCGCGCCGGCGTGGACCTGGTCGCCCTCGGCGGCGAGCTCAAGGACACCATCTCCCTTTACAAGAACGGCTACGTCGTCACCAGCCAGTTCCTGGGCGACCTCGACGACTACCGCAACTTCGGCTATTTCGAGGAGACCCTGGCCCACCTGCTGCGCCTCTTCGACGCCCGGCCCGCGGCCGTGGTCACCGACCTCCACCCCGACTTCCGGACGACGCGCTACGCGGCCCGCCTGGGCCTGCCCCATCTCCGCGTCCAGCATCACTACGCCCACGTCCTGGCCCCGCTCCTCGAGCACGGCCGGGCGCCGCGGCGCCGCGTGCTCGGCGTGGCCCTCGACGGCTACGGCTACGGCGAGGACGGGACGGCCTGGGGCGGCGAGTTCCTGCTGGCCGACTACGACGGCTACGAGCGCTTCGCCCGCTTCGAGGCCGTGCCCCTGCCCGGCGGCGACCTGGCCGCCCGCGAGCCCTGGCGGATGGCCCTGGCCTGGCTCGACCGGGCTTTCGACGGCGACATCCCCGACCTGCCCGCCCTGCGGCGCGTCGATCGCCGGCGCCGGCAGGCCGTCCTGGCCATGGCCCGCGGCGGGCTGCGGAGCCCCCTGGCCTCGAGCTGCGGCCGGCTGTTCGACGCCGTCTCGTTCCTGGCCGGGACGGCGCCCGAGCGCCTGGAGTTCGAGGCCGAGGCGGCCATGCGCTTCGAGGCCGCCGCCGGCCGGACCGCGGCCCGCGGCCGCTACCGGATCGACCTCCTCGACCGGGGCGCCGGCGCGCCGCTCGAAGCCGCCTTCGGGCCGCTCATCCGCGGCGTCGCCGCCGACGTCGCGTCCGGCGCGTCCGCCGCCGTCGTGGCGGCCCGCTTCCACGACGCGCTGGCCGCCCTGATCGTCCGCGTCGCCGAGCGGGCCCGCCGCGACCGGGGCACGGACGAGGTCGCCCTGGCCGGAGGGGTGTTCCTGAACAGGCGGCTCCTGACGAGCGTGGAAAAGGGATTGACGGCCCGGGGCTTCCGGGTCATCCGGCCGCTGGCCTACTCCCCCAACGACGAGTCCATCTCGCTGGGGCAGATCGCCTGGGGCCTGGCCCGGATCAGGTCCGGCGGAATTTGATCCCGCCGACGAGCGACAGGATCCCGTTCGAAACGACGGCGGCCAGCGCGCCGCCCCCCGCCCCGGCCGCGAAGCCGATCAGCCCGCCGAAGAACGAACAGGCCAGGCCGCCGAGCATATCCCCGCGGTGCTCGACGAAGAAGCCCGGCAGGCGGTCGACGAAGCCGGCGAAGAGCCCGGTCACGCCGGCCAGAAGCCCGACCAGCAGGCCGGCGAAAAGTCCCAGGACGCCGAAGAACCACAGGAACGACAGCGGATCGACGGCCCGGACGATGACCGTCGCGCCGGACGGGGCTTCGACGGCCTCGGCCGCCGCGGCGGCGCCGGCCGGCAGGGCGCCCGTCTCCGGCCCGGCCGGTCCCTCGGGGTCCGCGTCGCCGGGCGGCCGGCCGCAGCGGGCGCAGGTTTCGGCCTCCAGGTCGTTCTCGAAGCCGCAGGCGATGCAGATGGCCTTCTTCTCCATCTGCGAGGGCGGCTTGCGCTCGAGCCACTCGCCGTTCTCGTAGGCGTACCACTTGCCGCTCTCCGCGCCGATGACCCAGAAGCGGCCGTCGTCGTCCTTGATGCGCAGCTGCCGCAGCGAATCGGCGAACTCCTGGGGCGAAAGCTTCTGGGCCTGGAATTTCTCCCGCAACTGGGCGAAATTCGCCTCGGCCTCGCGGAACTGGTCGGCCATGAACGCCTCCTTCGGCCTCCCGTTATCTTAATCCCACAACGCTTGTCTTTTCAATGAGTTATTAACTCGTTGAAAAGACGGGACATGCGCCCTTGACGAAGTTTTGTGCAATCCGCGCTATCTTCAAGCAAGACCGGGCATTGGCCCCGCGGAAGGGGGCGATATCCACAGCTTTTCCACAAAAGCTGTGCATAAATCCCGGCCTCCGGAGCGGTCCTCCGGCGCTCACAGCGCCGCTCCCGGCCCGCCCTTGAGAAGGTCCAGCAGGCCGACACCCTGAACGGGGTCGGGGATGAAGGACAGGACGAAAATGAGAACGAGGGCCGCGGCGAGAAGGGTCCTCTTCAGGCCGAGCGGCGCGCCCTCGTCGAGGACGGGCGGGTGCCGCAGCCGCGACCGCGACCGGAACTCGAAAAAGAGGATGACCGCGGCCAGGACAAGCCAGGTCAGATGGAACAGGACGCCCATGACCACCAGGAAGGCGGCCATGATCCGCGACAGGAGCCAGGCCCGGCGGCCGAACACGGCGTAGGCGACGTGGCCGCCGTCGAGCTGGCCGATGGGAATGAGGTTGAGGGCCGTGACCAGAAGGCCGACCCAGCCGGCGAAGCCGACCGGGTGCAGAACGAGCGTCGCGCCCTCCGGGACCGGGCCGACGAGGAGCCGGCTCAAGAGCCGGAACAGCAGCGGCTCGCCGAAGGTGATGGCGTCGGGGGACGGCACCAGCGGGGCGACCTTGGAGAAGGCCAGGCCGAGGGCCAGGACCGGGACCGTCAGGAAGAACCCCGTGAGCGGCCCGTTGGCCCCGACGTCGAAGATCTGGCGCTTGAACGGGACGGGCGCCTTGATGCGGATGAAGGCCCCGAACGTCCCCAGGAACGGCGGCCCGGGCAGGAAGAACGGCAGGCTGGCCGGCACGCCATAGCGGCGGCAGGTCAGGTAATGGCCGAGCTCGTGGCCGACCAGGATGACGAGCAGGGCCAGCGGGTAGAGGACGCCCAGGCCGACGACGCGGGGATCGAAGAGGCCGGGCCCCGGTCCGGCCGGCGCGGCCAGGAACGAGGACGCGAAGAGCAGGCCGGCGAACCAGGTGGTCAGGAAGGTCAGGCCGAACAGCAGGGCGTTCAGCCAGGTCTTGGAAGGTCGGAGGGCCGGGTCGGTCATGGGCCAGCGAAAAAAAAGAGGAGTGAAACCGGTTCACTCCTCTTCCGGGTCGTGTGCGGTCGGATCGGCTTACTTGCCGGTGAGCTTATGGAACTTGGCCATGAGCTCTTCCTTGGTCTCCTTGCGGTCCGGGTCGGTCACGCAGGCGTCGACGGGGCAGACGGAGGCGCACTGCTGCGTGTCGAAATGGCCGACGCACTCGGTGCACTTGTCGGGGTCGATGACGTAGCGCTCTTCGCCGGCCGTGATGGCCTGGTTGGGGCACTCGGGCTCGCAAGCGCCGCAGTTGATGCACTCTTCGGTGATGATGAACGCCATGGAAGTCCTCCTCGATGGGTTTCGGGGATATTATATCCCTTTAGGGGAAAATGGCAACGTCCGATCCTTATTTCCGGACCTCGAGCTTGCCGGCCTTGAGGGAGGCCTCGTAGCCGAAATAGGACTGGGGGAAATCGGCCTGGAGCTTCTTGTAGAGGTCGACGGCGGCGGCGATGTCGCCCTTGAGCTCGTGGCTCTCGGCCAGGCGGAACAGGGCCGCGTCGAGCGGGTAGACCGCCGGCTTTTCGTCGACGGTCTTTTTGTAGATGGCGATGGCCTTGTCGAAGTCCTTGCGGGCCAGGGCGATCTGGCCCTTGAGGTCCTCGGCCTGGTAATACAGGAGGTCCTTGGGCGAGGCCCCGATCTTGGCGAGATAGCCGTCGGCCTTGGCCCAGTCGCCCCGGCCGGCCCAGTACTTGGCCAGCTCGAGCCCGGCCAGGCGGGCCGTCCGGCCCTTGGCGGCCAGCTTCTCCAGGTCGGCCAGCTTGGCCGGGTCGGCCGCGACCTCGGCGGCCAGGGCGCCGACCTGCCCGATGGCTTCGCTGCGGGCGTTGCGGGTGTGGGAGCGGACGACGAGCAGGGCGACGAACACGAGCGCGGCGACGGCGACCGCGCCGGCCACGAGCAGGATCTCGCGCCGGTATCTCTCGAAGAAATCGACCAGCCAGTTGACGCCTTCCGCCACCTCGTCTTCCTTGAGATGATGCCGTTCCGTTCTCTTCATGGTTCACTCCCGCGGGCCGAATGGAACATCTTTTGTAGCATATCCGAAAGGCGGGGTCAAACCCGGTCGTGACACGGCCGCCCGGCTTGCCGAGGACAGCGGGCGAGTCGGGGAACGAAAGCCGGGAGAAGGCCAAGATGGGTCAAACCTGCATCGGGGAACGGATCCCGGGGAGCCCCCATCGGCATCGCTCCGGATCGATCACTCCGCGCGGCCCCAGCCGGGATCGTCGCCGGCCGCGTCCAGCAGCTCGCCGACCGTCGAGACGGCCACGCCGACGGCGGTGTCGGCCGCGCCGTAGTAGACCCGGGCCGGGCTCGACGGCAGGGCGAACCCTTCGGCATCGCACTCCTCGACGACCAGCCCCGACGGGAAGACCACGTTGGGGACCTGGCCGCAGAGCTCGTAGGGCTCGCGCGGCTCGAGGATGTTGCCCCGCGACCGCCCCAGGACCTTGGACGGGTCGGCCCGGTCGAGCAGCGCGACGCCGGCCTGGTAGATGTTGGCGCTGCCGAAGTGGCTGGCGACGCCGTGATAGAGATGGAGCCAGCCGCGGCGCGTCTTGACCGGGGGCGGCCCCGAGCCGATGAACTCGTCCCAGTAATGGAACCGCCCGCCCATGACCGGGGCGAGGCGCCGCCACGCCAGGAGATCGTCCGAGCCGGCCAGCCAGATCTCCGAGCCGGTCGTCGGCCCGCCCTCGAGCTTGGCCTTGTTGGGCCGCTCGAGCCGGAGGTAGAGACCGCCGACCTTTTCCGGGAAGAGGACGCCGTTGCGGACGTCGTCGGCCGACGTTAGGCCGAGGAAATCGAAGGACCGGAGGTCCGCGGTCCGGGCCAGGCCCAGCCCGCAGCCGTCGTCCATGTCCATGGCGAACATGACGTAGAAGGCCCCGTCGAGCGGCGTGATCCGGGCGTCGTAGACGTGATAGATCCTCTTCGACAGCTTCTCCAGGCCGCGGAACTCGACGATCTCCGGCCGGACGACGAAACGGAACCCGTCGGCGCTCTCGGCCGCCATCGTGAACGTCTCCCGCGACCGGGCCTGGACGCGAAGAAGCAGCGTGGTGATGCCGCCGGCCAGGGCGGCCCCCGGATTGAACACCGACGTCGCGTCGACCAGCCGCGGCGGGACATCGGGGATGTCGGCCCGGGTCAAAGCCGGATTGCCCGGATCGCGCCGCAGCACGCCGCCGTCCCTTTTCATGGCTCCCTCCCCATCCTGACGGATACCCGGCAGACCGAGCCCGCCGGCCGCGGCGCGACGACGTGCCCCTCGTGCGGGCGGCCGTCGACGGCCAGGGCCGCCACGCCCCGCTCGACGCCGTCCGGGTTGGCGACCTCGACGATGTAGCGCGCGCCCCGGAAAACGCGCTCGACCTTGAAGCCCCGCCAGCCGGCCGGAACGACCGGATCGACGATCAGCCCCTCGTAGGACGGCCGGACGCCCAGGATGTGGTCGTAGGCCACGCGGTACATCCAGGCCGCCGTGCCGGTCTGCCAGGAGTGGCTGGCCCTACCGGCCGTCTCGTGCTCGTCGCTGGTGATGTACTGGGAGTAGACGTAGGGCTCGGCCATGAACGTCGCCTGGTCGATCCGGCCGGGCAGGAGCTTTTTGAACGTCGCATAGGCCTGGTTCCCCGCTCCGAGCAGGCACCAGGCCTGGACGACCCAGGCCGCCGGATGGCAGAAGACGGCCCCGTTCTCCTTCTTGCCCCGGACGCAGCGGGTGATCAGGCCGATCGTCGGGTCGATCTCGCGGAAGGCCGGGGCGCAGATCTTCGGGCCGAAGGGCGTGCCGAGGCGCTCGTCCAGGCTGGCCATGGCCCCCTTCAGGCGGGCCCGGTCCGGCAGCCCGGCGATGACCGCCCAGCTCTGGGTGTTGATGAAGATCTGCCCGTAGCGGTTGTCCTTCGAGCCGATCCTGCGCTCGCCCTCGCCGAAGGCCCGGATGTACCAGTGGCCGTCCCAGCACCGGGTCTCGATGGCCGCGACCAGCCGGTCCTTGAGAGCCCGGACCTCCGGGTACCGGTCCGCCGTCCCCAGGAACGCCAGCAGCTCGAGGAGCCGGTCGAGCATGGCCGCGTAGAACATGCCGCCCCAGACGCTCTCGCCGCCGTCTTGGCCGCCGATGTAGTCGAGGGTGTCGTTCCAGTCGCCGCGCCCGAAGCGAGGCAGGCCGTGCGGCCCGAGGCCGGCGCCGGCGAAGCGGGCCACGGCCGAGAGATGCTCGAGGACCGTGCCCTCGCCGCCGTCGAGGAACGGCTCGCGGGCCTCGAGCAGGGCCAGATCGCCCGTCTCCTTGAGGTATTCCGTCACGGCCAGGACGAACCAGAGCGGATCGTCGCAGTGCTCCGTGAATTCCCCCTGGCCGTCGCCGTAGAAGTGGTGGTAGACCTTGCCGTCGCGCCGCATCTGGCGGGCCAGGAGCCCCACCCGCTCCCGGGCCTTGTCCGGGTCGGCGATGACGATGGCGATGGTGTCCTGGGCCGTGTCCCGGTAGCCGAAGCCGCGGCCGATGCCCCAGTAGTAGAAGCTGGCCACGCGCCCGACGTCGAAAGCGGTCTTGGCCTGGTAAGGGATCCAGTAGTTCAGGAAGACGTCGGCTTCGGGGTCGGGCGTTTCGGCCCGGGTGTGGCCGAAGAACCGGTCCCAGCCGGCCTTGACCCGTTCGAGGGCGGCGTCGATCGACGCGCCGTCCCGGTATCTCCCGACGACGTCCCTTTTCGTCCGCTCGAACCCGGTTTTGGCGATGACGCCGAGCGAGAAGACGACGTCCGCCGATTCGCCCGGCGCGAGCTCGAGGTCGACCTGGAGGGCCCCGACGGCGTTGCCGCAGTCCATGTCCCGGGAGCTCAGCCCCGTCTCGAGGGACAGCGGCGCCGACTCGTTCCGGAACGGCCCGAGGAACCGCTCCCGGACCGTCTCGTAGGCGGCGACGGGCCGGTCGACCGTGAAGAAGGCCCAGCGGTCCCACTCCTTGTTCTCCTGGCGCTGGGTGCCGCGCGTCTCGGTCACCCAGTAGGTCTTGGTGGCGAACAGGGCGTTGGCGTCGCGGTCGAAGCGGACCCGGTTGAAGTGCTGGTCGTCGCACTGGTTGATGAGGTCGACCAGGGCGTGGCCGAGGGCGAACTCGACGTAGCCCGTGACCGAGAGCCGGCGCGGCCGGCCGGACGCGTTGGTCAGCGCGGCGCGCCAGATCTCGCGGTCGTCGTCGGGGGGCACGAAGAAGACGGCCGAGGAGCGGACGCCGGAGACCTCGGCCTCGGCCCGGGTATAGCCGAAGCCGTGGGCCGCGCGGTAGTCGGAGGCCGGCTCGTGCCCCACCGGCTGCCAGGTCAGGCTCCAGACCTCGCCGGTGTCGCGGTCCCGGACATAGATGTACTTGCCCGGCCGGTCGGGCGGGACGTCGTTGATGCGGTAGCGGGTGATGCGGCCGTGGAGCGGGCTGCGGTCGTAGGAGATGCCGCCGCCGTTGGCCGAGATGGTGGCGAAGTAGCGGCCGTTCTCGAGATAGTTGATCCAGGGCGCCGGCGTCCGGACGTCGTCGATCAGGAACTCGCGGCCGTCGTCCGAGAACCTGCCGAAGCGGCCCACCGCCTCACCCCCGGTCCTTCTCGACGAAGCCGGTGTCGGCGTGATCGCGGGTCATGACCTTCAGGCTGCCGATCATGTCCTTGAGGTTGGCGATGCCGCCGATCGAGAACCAGACGATGACGACGACGGAGACCGCCAGCATGATCAGGGTGTAGGCCCGCCAGAACCGCATCCAGGACAGGTCCGCGACATGGCCGGTCAGGTTGAGGACGGTGCCGACGACAAAGACGGCCACCCAGGCGGCGGTCCAGGCGTACGTCGCGACATAGAGGACCTTGTCCCAGCGGGTGAACTCGCGGCCCATGCCCAGGACCTTCCAGCCCTTGACCGGGACCTCGTCGACGACGGCGGTCTCGCCGCGGACCAGGTATCGGCCGCGGTGGAGCATCCTGTCCATGTCGAAGGCCCGGCCCCGCCCGGTCAGGAGCGAAACGACGACGTAGACGACGGTCGACAGGGCCATCGCCAGCCCCCAGAACATCTGGCCGTTGACGGGGAAGGCGGGCACGAGCTGCTGGACGACGATGCCGCCGACGGCGGTGACGGCGCCGACGATCATGGCCGCCCAGGCCGCCGCCGTCGTGCCGCGCTTCCAGTACAGGCCGCCGATGATGACCGCGCCGCTGCCGCCGGCGAAGATGGCCCCGGTGATGGCGAAGAAGAGGAAAATGTACTCGCTCTGCTGGAACAGGAGGCTGAAGACGAAGCTGAAGGCGGCCACCCCGAGGATGGACGCTTTCAGGACCTTGATATGCCGCTCCGGCGCGAACGCCTTCCGGCGCAGGGGCTGGACCACGTCCTGGATGAAGATGCTGCCCCAGGAGTGGAGGTAGGTCTCGTTGCAGCCCACGGCCGCGGCCAGCATGACCGCGGCGAAGGCCCCCGTCAGCCCGGCCGGCAGGAGCTTGGTCAGGGCGACGGGGACGGTCAGCTGGCTCCGCAGGGCCTCCGAGCCCAGGCCGTCGAGGACCGGCCGGACCGAGGCCGCCGCGGCGGCGAAGCCGGCGCCGTGCCAGAAGGTGTAGGCGACGATGGGCACGAACACCAGGAACAGGCCCCACTGCGGGACGCCCCGCCAGTTGGCCAGGACGTCGCCCATCTTGGCTTCGTGGGCGCTCTTGGCCGAGGCGTTGTAGGCCTGGGTCCCCTGCCAGGAGAGCTTGCCGTAGATGACGCCGATCATGCCGATGAAGAAGTACCAGAAATTGTAGTCCTTGGTGCTGCCGGTGTGGAACGGATTGACCAGCGAGGCGTTGGCCGGGGCCGCCGCCAGGGCCTGGAAGATCTGGCCCCAGTCGACCGTGAGCATCAGATAGACGACGATGACGATGAAGACGGCGTTGACGAAAATGCCCTGCAGGAAATCGGTGATCATGACCGCGATCTGGCCGCCGGAAAAGACGAAATAGAGGGGGATCCAGAGCAGGACGATCATGACCAGGGCGAAGGTCGAGACCTCCAGGCCGAAGACGCCGACCGTCTTGGGCAGGCCGCAGTAATAGAGGAAGAAGCGGGCGCTGACGGCCGGGAAGATGCCGAAGTTGATGATGCCCGAGACGAAGGCCAGGGCCCCGGCGAAGACGCGGAACGACCGGTTGTAGCGGACCTCGAAGAACTGGGCCATGGTCAGGCAGCGGGTCTGGCGGAAGCGGTAGAGGACCCAGCCGGAGACGCTGATGCCGACGACCACGACGGCCATGATCATCTCCCACCAGCGCATGTTGAAGCCGGCGATGTAGTTCATCTCCAGCATGCCGACGATGGTGATGGCCCCGAGCGAGGCCGTGCCCTGGGACAGCGAGATGAGGTAGCGCCCGCCGGTGCGGCCGGCGGCCAGGAAGTCGGAGACGCTCCGCATCAGGGGCTTGACGACGGCCACCGCCGCGAAGACGAACGCGAAGACGACGGCCACGATGGCCCAATCGATCCAGGTCAGGTTCAAGGAACTCCTCCTTGGCGCCGCGGGTCGCTCGGGAGGGAATTCTATCCGGGTCAGAAGAAGGGGTCAAACCAAAATTTTTTAAAATTTTGGGGCGGGGCGCCCCCCCCACGGACCCGGGGGGGGAGCGCACAATGAGGAAATTTATGGTTTGCGGCGCCCGCCGATCGTACCGGGCTGGCTCACGAAAATTGAAGAAATTTAGGTTTGACCCCTTCTTAGATCTCGAAGGAGACCAGGCCGGTCTTGAGCTTGATCTGCTCGCGGATGGCGTCCTTGGCGACCAGGTTCTCCTTCTCGGCCTTGATGGCCCGGAACAGCTCGTAGCTGGTCAGCAGCCCGTTGCCGTCCTTCTGGGCCTCCTCGATCTGGGAGGCCGAGAACGGGCAGGCCCGGCCCTTGGGGTCGGCCGCGGCGAAGTAGTTGCCGACGAGCAGGGCCTTCATGCGGGTGTTGTCGAACTCCTGCATCCGCCGGCCCTTGTACTTCTGGAGCAGGGCGCACTCGTCGTCCGTGGCCCAGTTCTTGCCGCCGCGCACGAGCACCAGCAGCAGGTCGCCCTTCCGCAGGCCGGCTTCGACGGCCAGGTCGGCCGGCTCGATGATCCAGACGTCCTCTTCCTTGTCCCGGATGGTGTTCTTCCAGTACTGGTCGACGTCCACGACCCGGCCCCAGCCGAGGTAGCGGAGGGCGTTGACGACGGCCTTCTTGAGCGCCGTGCCCTCGCCGTCGAGCAGCCGGTGGAGCTCTTCCTGCCCGCCCCCCTTCAGGACCTTGATCTGGCGGTCGTAGTCGGCCAGGACCTCCTCGAACCGGCGCTTCTCCTCGTCGCGGCGGGCCACCAGGGCCTTGAGCTCGGGGAAGGCGTAGTCCTCGCTTTCCAGCCAGCCGGCGCCATCGCCGTCCGGGGCTACGGCCGCGGCCGGCGGCGTGTCGCGCAGGAGATAGCCGGCGATGTCGACGTTCTTCGGCCCGAACGACGGCAGGAACATGAGCGAGCCCTTGTCCTTGCGGACCAGGATGGCCACGGGCGCGCCGTCCCCGGTCTTGGCCAGGACCTCGATCCGGCCGTTGGTCGAGCTGTCCTTGTCCCAGACGCCGTCGGCAAGGGCCTCCGGCAGGAGGCGAAAGGCCTTGGCGATGAACGGCTTGAAGCGCTCGTAAGGGACATGGAAAAGGGCCCGGGGGCTGAAGACGACGGCGTCGGCCCGGACGCCCTCCCCCACCTGGAGCCCTTCGACGGGGCCGACGATATTGGTCAGGCGGGACGGCTGGCCGCCGCCGACGAAGCAGACCACCCGGACGCCTTCGCGGACGCGCCGCAGCAGGGCCTCGTGGGCCCCGGGGTGGAAGTCGGGACCGGCGGGCGCGGCCCCGCCGCCTTCGATCTGGTAAAAGACGACCTCGGCGTCGCCGGGCAGGTCCAGGGGCTCGTCCCGGCCGGTCACCCAGCCGGTGGATTTGAGCTCGACGTCGTATTTCTCGGCGGCCAGGCGGTCCCGGTCCGCGGGGCTGAAATCGATGAGCGTGATCTTGGCCATGGGCCCACTCCTTGCGTCCGTACGGGGCTACTGTCAGGCTCGCCGTCCTCCCCGTCAATCACCCCTTCGGGTGAACCCCGGGAGGATTCCCGGCCGGGCCGCCCCGCCGGCCTTCAAGGGATTAGTCGCGCGGGCCGGGAGGGCGTGGAAAACGACCGCCCCTTGCCAGGGAAGAACAGTGGGAACGGACCGTCCGAAAGACGCCTGTGCTATACTGGACCGCCCGAGGAGCGCCCCGATGAACCGAGACCGCCGCCCCGTCCCGATCCTGACCGCCCTGGTCCTCTGCGCCGCCGCCGGCCTGTTCGCAGGGCCCGCCGGCCCCGCCCGGGACGCTCAAGGGCCGGCCAAGATCCTGGTCGTCAAGAGCCTGGCCGTGGCCGCTCCCAGGGTCGACGGCGTCCTCGACGACGCCTGTTGGCAGGGGCTCGAGCCGGTTTCCGGGTTCTTCCAGCACGACCCCCGCAACGGGGCCCCGGCCACCGAGGAAACGTTCGTCCGGGCCGCCTTCGACCAGGACTACCTCTACTTCGCCTTCCTGATGAAGGAC
>JAEAMG010000676.1_pt1 | contig 35375 bp, 26 predicted proteins | sample 8958741 | NCBI WGS metagenome assembly JAEAMG01 (sample SAMN16933256, study PRJNA681125) | bioreactor sludge metagenome | isolation source: anaerobic bioreactor treating anionic surfactant - SDBS | place: India: Bengaluru | collected 2019-02-28 | reverse complement strand
TTTTGCGCCGCCGTGATCTGCTTTTGCAGCGCCGCGATCTGCGAACTGCTGCCCGAACTGGCGCTACTGGCCGCGCTGACCGCGCTGCCTGAACCGATTGCCGCTACCATGATGCCTCCTCAGTGTTTCAATACCAAGGTTAACGGCAAGCATGGGGCGTGGATGTAGGGCGGCAGATGTAAAGGCAGGTAAAGACAGCGGGCGCCGCACCCTTCAGAATAATCAGGTCTTCGGCAATGTCACGCCAACCTGGCCCTGGTATTTGCCGCCGCGGTCCTTGTACGAGGTTTCGCACACTTCGTCGGATTCGAAGAACAGCACTTGCGCCACGCCTTCGTTGGCGTAGATTTTCGCCGGTAACGGTGTCGTATTCGAAAACTCCAGGGTCACGAAACCTTCCCATTCCGGTTCGAACGGGGTGACGTTGACGATGATGCCGCAGCGCGCATAGGTGCTCTTGCCCAGGCAAATCGTCAATACATTGCGGGGAATGCGGAAATACTCGACCGTACGGGCCAGCGCGAACGAGTTCGGCGGGATGATGCAATAGCCCTTGCCCGACACATCGACGAAGTTGTTCGCGTCAAAATCCTTCGGGTCGACGATGGTAGTGTTGATGTTGGTAAACAGCTTGAACTCGTCGGCGCAGCGGATGTCGTAGCCATAGCTGGAGGTGCCATAGGAAACGATGCGGTTGCCGTCGCGTTCCTTGACCTGGCCCGGTTCGAACGGCTCGATCATGCCCGTTGATTCAGCCATGCGGCGTATCCATTTATCGCTTTTAATCGTCATCGCAGGGGTATCTTTCTAGAATATCGGAATGGCGGGGGCCGCACGCCTGCTGCAGGCACGGCCCGAATGGCAGGATTTTACGCGAAAACCCGCCACTGTTGGCCCTTGAAAGATGAAAATCGTTGGTCTCAGACTACTGTTTCGCCAGCAAGGAAGTGATCATCTCGCGCACCACTTGCGCCGTCAGTTCAGGGTTTTCCATGGGAAACAGATGGCCACCCGGCACCTGGCGGAAAAACTTGCCGACCAGCTTGCGCGTGGCTTTCAAGCCCGCCTGGCGGCATTCCACCGATTCCGTGCCGCCGATAAAGCCGATGGGAACCGGGAAACCATCCTTGACGAGGCCGCCGATATGATGCGGCAAGCTGCGGTAGACATCCGTTTCCACTTCGCGCGTAAAGCGCAGCTGCACCCCGTCCGGATGAGGGACCAGGCCGCTGTCCATGTAGTCGCGCAAGACCTGCGGCGCCCAGATGGCGAACATGTCCTTGGCGGCAAAGTGTGCATACGCGGCTTGCGCATCGGGCCACTGCTTGCGCCGCCGGGCGGAAAAGCGCGACGGCGAAAACCGCTCGCCCAGCGCCGTATTGCGCGCCAGGCGCACCAGCAAGGCGCGCCAGCCCGCCACCACGGGCGAATCGAGCAAGACCACGCAGCGCACCAGGTCGGGCCGCTGCTTGGCCACCATCACGCTGAGCATGCCGCCCAGCGAATGGCCGACGAGGATCACGGGCGCGCTGTAGCGGCGCTCCAGGTCATCGATATACTCGCGCACCAGCTCGGGCCAGCCCGTGCTGACGGGATAATCCGGGTCGTGCGCATGCATGTCGAGCGCCTGCACACTGTAGTGCTGGCCCAGCAGGCCGAACAGCTTGCGGTAGGTGCCTGCAGGATAGCTGTTGGCGTGGGCGAAGTGCAGTTGCGGGAGTGTCATCGTGGGATGGTGCCGGTGAATGCGATAGGCAATTGTAATGGCATGCCGGCAAGCCGTATCAGAGGAAGGCCTCTAATTTCCGAGGTGGCAATGGGTGCGCTGGCGCCATGCCGGGCACGAACGAGGCCAGCACCGCACCCAGCTCGGCGCTTGATTCCACCACGCAAAAGGCGTCGTCGAACGCATGCTCGCGGTTCATGTGATTGCGCACGATGATGCATTCCAGCCCGGCGGCCCTGGCGGCGCGCAAGCCGCGCGGCGAATCTTCCACCGCCACGCATTGGGCCGCAGCCAGGCCCAGGCGCTGCAAGCCCAGCTGGTAGCCGTCGGGGGCAGGCTTGCTTTCGCCATACATTTCACGCGTCAGCACGAAGTCGAAGTGTGGCAACATGCCCGTGGCCGCATGGCTGATCTGGAAATGCTGTGCGTAGGCGCTGGTGACCACGCCCATGGCCACATGCGGGCGCAGCGCCGCCAGTACTTGCCCGATGCCGGGCATGGCCAGCTGGCGCGCCTGGCGCAAGCGTTGCGCAAACAGCACGGTGCGCTCGGCCCGCAGACGCTCGACCAGCTCGATGGCGTGGCCCTGCCCCAGCAGCACATGCCAGGCGCCGTAGTTATTGTCCAGGAACCAGTCAAAGAATTGCTTGGGCGTCAGGTCTACGCCGTAGGGCAAGAGCAAGTCGCGGTTGGCCTCATAAAACAGCTGCTCGGTGTTGACCAGCACGCCATCGTTGTCCCACAGCACGCCCTGGATGGTTTTCATGGCTTGTTGTCGTTTAAAACTTACTTGAAGAAAATGTCGTAGGACAACTTGACGATCAGCAGCACCAGCAGCACGAGGAAGAGGATGCGCACGAAGGCGGCGCCGCGGCGCACGGCGATCCAGGTACCCGTCAGGGCGCCCAGGATATTGCACACGGCCATCGGTGCGGCCACCGCGTACACCACGTGGCCGGCGGGAATGAAAAAGGCCAGCGCGGCCACGTTGGTGGCGATATTCACCAGTTTCGAGCAGGCCGAGGCGAGGATGAAATCGAAGCCGAAGACGCGGATGAACAGGAAAATCAGGAAGCTGCCCGTGCCCGGCCCGAACAGGCCGTCATAAAAGCCGATGGCGCCGCCGATGACGATGGCAAGGATGCGTTCACGCGGGCCGATGGGGCGCGCTTCGCGCGTCGTGCCGAAATCCTTCTTGATGAAGGTGTAGATGGCCATGATGATGATCAACACCAGCACCATCGGGCGCACCACCTGCTGCGGCACATACGATACGGCGGCAGCGCCGATGAAGGACATGACGAAGGCGCTGGCCACGGCGGGCAGCACCAGCAGCCAGGGGATGTGGACCTTGCCGACGAACGAGCGGGCGGCAAACGTGGTGCCGCAGGCCGATGCCAGTTTATTCGTGCCCAGCAAGGAGGTCGAGGCCATGTTCGGCATCAGGTTGAACAGGGCCGGCAGCTGTATCAGCCCGCCCCCGCCCACGGCGGCATCGATCAGGCCGGCAAAGAAGGCAAATAAACACAGCAGTGAGATGGTCAGCATGATAGGCAATGAGGAATGGGCGACAGCGGCAGTATAGGCGCCGTGGATTTTTCCGGATGCAACTTCATATTGCGGAAAACGCAATCAGGCGTAACGCTTGACGGAATGCGCCCCATGCGGTCTACTGGCCTCTTTTGCCGGGAGTCACGCGATGTCGATGAAACTGATGTGGGAGATCCGCGCCTTCTGCACCGTGGTCGAAAAGCGCAGCTTCATCCACGCGGCGCGCATGCTGGGACGCTCGCCGTCGGCCGTCACGCGCGCCATCCAGTTCCTCGAAGACGCCATCGGCGCCGAGCTGATCTTGCGCACGCAAAAGCAGTTCACCCTGACGACGGCCGGCGAGACGTATTACGCGTCGGCCAAGCATTTGCTGGAAACGCAAGCCGAGGCGGAAGACCAATTGGCGGAATTGAGCAACTCGCCGCAAGGCTGGGTGCGCCTCTCGGCGCCGGAAATTTTGTCGCTGGGTTTCTTGCCGAAAGTGGTGGCGCAATTTTCGCGCGACTACCCGAATGTGTCCGTGGACATCCATTTCTCCGATAAATCGATCGACCCCATCCAGGAAAAGCTCGACTTCGCCATCCGCGGCGCCTTCCCCCAGTCGAGCGAGCTGATCGGCTATCCCCTGTGGAACTACCGCCGCTACATGTACGCCTCGCCCGACTATATACAACGCATGGGCGCGCCCGACGAACCGGAAGAACTGGCCGGCCACGACATCATCATGCACTCAGCCCCGCGCATTCTGCGCGACTGGCATTTTGTCTCCACCGAACGCAACGTGCGCTACCAGGTGCAGCCGCGCTTCCGCTTCACTTCCGGCATCGCCACTTTCCAGGCGGCCCTGGAAGGCGCCGGCATCGTGCGCCTGGCCAGCTGGCTGGCCGAACCGGCCGTGGCCGCCGGCAATTTACGCCGCGTCTGCACGGCATACCGGCTGACGTCGTCCAAGGAACTCGATCCCAGCATCCATGCCGTGTATGGCACGTCGAGGATGGCCAAGGGGGCAAGGCTGTTTCTGGAATATGTGCGGCAGCGGGGGCTGGACATACCGGACGAGCGGGCAGATGTGGCGCGCACCGGATTACACACATAGGCATCGAGGCGCCACCGGCGCAGCTGGACGCCAGCTTAACTGCGTGGCGACAGCCTGCGGAACAGCCATGGAATGGAGAAAACAAGAAAGAGAAAAAATCCGAAGAAATAAAGACCGAAAGCCTTCATGACAAAAAATCCGGCATCCCCGTCATCCATGACCTTATTTATTATTTTTTGCACTATGAAACTGTAAATGGCGTAAATCACTCCCCATTTAGCGAGGAATTTGAACGTGGCCAGGCGACGACGCTGATACATTTCCACAGAATGGCTGGCATTCAGTTGATAGCCGAGATAACTGGCAAGCAAAAACAGGCCGATATTAAGGCTATATAAATTAAGTAAGATCTTGAGCTCATCGCCATCTGGCCCACTGCCGTTGACATGATAAGACACGCTATAGCCATACGCTAAGCTCAGGCAGAAAACCGCGAGAAACAGGAACCTGAAAGGCTTGGACATGGTACAAAGTCCGCCAATTACCACAAAAAAGCCAATTGCAAAAAACATACACACCCTTCAGTTAATTCTACTTCCCCACATAACATCCACATGCGCTTTCCCGAATGCAGTGACCATCGGTCGCCCGCTCGGCGGCATTGTCCCGATGCATATCCATGAACGGCAAAGCCCTGCACCGACCAGCACGAAGTATAAATAAATTACCCAAAAGAAATATCACACAATGTCACCCGCACCTTAAAAAGGCTATCTCACCGTCAAGTGCCCTGGCGCTGGCTCAACGCGTCATGCACGAAGCGATGTACAGGCAGGCGACATGCACGCCATCACTACCGACCGTGCCAATACCGTGGCCGGCCAAGCCGATACCGCAGCACATCAATCTCCTCGCCAAACACCAGCACCACCGCCCCTTCCACATCGGTGCGCAGCCGCACGATTCCCATCTCGCCATAGCGCGCATACACCTGCGCCTTCGGATGTTTATAGCGATTCCTGTGCCCGACCTGGAAAATCGCCAGACCGGGATCGACGGCGTTCAAGAATGCCTGTGTCGACGAAGTACCACTGCCGTGGTGCGGTGCCAGCAATACGTCGGCGGCCAGTTCGCCCTCCACCGAGCGCGCCAGCAATTGCGCTTCCTGCGCCGCTTCAATATCGCCGGCCAGCAGGATCGCATGCTTGCCTGCCGTGATTTTCACGGTGCAGCTGCGGGCGTTCGGTTTCAGTGCAATGTCCGTGTGGCTGGCGGGCAATGGGTGCAGCATGGCGAAGTGCACGCCTTCCCAGCTCCAGCGCTGGCCCGCCATGCAGTGCAGATACGGACGCCGGGCTTGCCGCCGGGCCTCGACGGCCGGGTGGCCGTCGAACAGCGACGAGGCCAGCCAGCCTACGTCTATGTTTTCCAGCAAGGATACGGCGCCGCCCGCGTGATCGAGGTCGCTGTGGGAAATGATCACGCCGTCGAGCCTGGCTATGCCGCGTGCGCGCAAGTAAGGCACGATGACCCGGCTGGCGCCATCGGAGTCGAGGCTGTAGGCGGGTCCCGTGTCGTACAACAAGCGGTGCCCGTGCGTTTCCACCAGCATGGCCATGCCTTGTCCCACGTCAAAGGCCGTGATCCACATCTGGCCAGCTGGCGGGCTGGACGGCAAGGCCGTCAGCAGCGGCAGCCAGCCCAGCATGCCCGCCCAGCGATGCGGCCATCCGCGTGGCGCCAGCAGCCATGCCGTGCCAAACAATGCCCAGCAAAAACTCCACATAGGCGGCGCGGGCGCCGTCCACACGGCAAAACGGCGCGCACCCAGCCAGTCCAGTACCTGCGCCAGCATCTGCACGATGGCGTGTGCCAGCAGCAACAGCCAGTCGCACAAGGGCGCCGGCAGCAGGCTACCGGCCAGGGACAATGGCGTGACGAGCAGGCTGATGACGGGAATGGCCAGCGCATTGGCCACGGGGCTGAGCAATGACACTTGCGAGAACAGCAGCATCGTCAAGGGCACCAGCCCCACCGTCACCACGTATTGCGTGTGGGCACCCAGCGCCACGGCGGCGCGCAAACGGCGCCAGCGCCCGGCGCTCTGCGGCAAGGACGCTGTGGTGCGGCCCGCCGTCGCGTACAGCATGGTGGCGACGGCGCCGAACGACAGCCAGAAACCGGGCCATAGCACGGCCCACGGGTCGAGCAGCACCACCACACCCAGCGCCAGGCACAGGATATGGCCGATGCTGGTGATGCGCCCGAGCCACAAGGCCAGCGCCACCACCAGCAACATATATAAAGTGCGCTGCGCGGGCACGCCAAAACCGGCCAGCAGCACATACACAAATGCCGCCAGCGCGCCGGCCAGGGCCGCCACTTTTTGCGCCGGCAGCAGCAAAGGCAGTTGCCGCTCCGTGAAAAACGAGCGCCGCCACAGCGCACCTGCGCCCAGGGCGAACAGGCCCGCGATCATCGTAATGTGCAAGCCGGAAATCGAAATCAAATGGCTCACGCCCGTGCGGTTGAACACTTGCCAGTCCGACTGGGGAACGGCGCGCTGGTCGCCCACCACCAGCGCCACGATCACGCCCGCATACTGTTTTCCGTCCAGGCTACGCAAGATGCGCGCGCGCAACGCCGCGCGGCTGGCCTCCACCACGTTGCCGAAGCCGGGCACAAAGCTCGCCAGACGCACGTTCGGCGTATCGGCGCGCGGTTGCGGCCGTACATAGCCCGTGGCGCGCACGCCCTGCTCCAGCAGCCACGCCTCGTAGTCAAAGCCCATGGGATTCGCGTTGCCATGTGGACGCTGCAATCGCACCGTCAGGCGCCAGCGCTCGCCCGGCTGCACGTCGCCCACCTCGTTCGTCACGGCATCGCGGAAACCCGCGTACCAGGACAGGGCGATCAGGGGCGGCACCTGCGCGCCAACCGCCTTTTCCACGGCAACATTGAAGCGCACGCCCTGCTCGAAGCGGTACGGCAGGCTGGCGATGGTGCCCGTCACGCTGATATCCTGCCCTTCGTCGGCCAGCGCCAGCTGCGGGGCCAGCGCGGCCTGGGCCAGCCAGGCGGCCCAATAAAAGCCCAATCCCACGCCAGCGGCAAGCGCAACAACGCAGCGCCAGCGCGCGTGGCGGTGCAGCGCCAGACTAACCGTGAACCCTGAGCCAGCGATCAGCCACAGCAGCACGCCAGCATGGGGCGGCAAACTTGCCTGCGTTTGCAACCAGGCGGCGCCGGCTGCAAAGCCGAGTATCAGGGTGCGCATGGGGTGGCAGGATCAAGGCAAAATCCGCTCGCTGCGAAAGGGACTCAGATACTCTGATCGCTTTCTACTCCTTGCCGTCTGATCTGGCGCAAGGGTAGCGTGAAGAACACGCTCATGCACGCAATGCGCCACGGCCGCTGATGAAACTTTCTCCATGCTAAGATGACCATCAGGCGCCAGGCGCCACGACTGTGCGGATCTCGCATGCCCCCACTGACAGCGGCAGAAACCTATTTGCAGGATTTTCATCAACGGCAGGTCGGCGTGACGAGCGCCGCGTTTGCACACCTGCAGCCCGCTCGGCGTCCACCAGCTACGCCTCGTCCTGTGCCGCACTGAGCGACCGCGTACCGGTCGGCAATAGGCCGTTGAACCTGCCCGACCTGGCCTGCGGCGATGGCCATCTGCTGGGCCTGCTGGCAGCCAGGCGGCAGCCCCATTTGCAACTGCTCGGCGTCGACATGAGCGAAGCGGAACGGGCCGCCGCGCGCGCCGCCCTGCCCGCCTGCGTGCGGCGGCTGCCAGGCAGCGTCTGCGCAGCGCGTTCCCCGATGCCGCGGCGCCGCTGCAGGCCGGTGACGGATTGATCAGCACCGGCTAGGGTCTGCATCGGGTGCGGGCACGCGCCGCCTGAAAATACCGCAGAGAAACTTATTTCTATAGTAATATTGCTTTTATAAAAATTCCGCTTGCCGCCACGGCGTCGAATAGCGTATATCGTTGCGATAGGACAGCATGAGGACGCAGGCATGCCCCCATTCAAGAAACTGATCCTCGCCGCCATGCTGAGCTGCGGCGCCACGGCAGCGTCCGCTAGCAGCGTAGCCGAGTACAACAGTCCCGACAGGTATCACTGGTGGAAGTACTTGCAGTTACTGGAGCAAACTGTCCAGAAGGAAATGCCGGCCGGCTCAACGGTCCCGGTCTCGGATGCGCAGCGCATGCAATTGTTGCGCGCCGTGGGCTCACCGCTGCAGCGCCTGGGCACGGCGCGCGCGATGCTCGGTGACAGCATGGGCGCCATGGCCGCCTTCGATACCTTTGAACAGCTGACTCTGTATCAGCAAAGAAAGGGGCAGCCGCATGCCGACGACGATGCGCGCCTGGCCGCCGCCACGCCGCGCGACGCCATACAGGCCATTGTCGAAGCAGCCAGCAAGCGGCAGATCGTCATCCTCAACGAGTCCCACCACGTGCCCATGCACCGGGCATTCGCGGCGGCGCTGGCGCGCGAGTTGCGCAAGATTGGTTTCGACACGCTGGCGGTGGAAACCTTTGGCGCGACACCGGATGCCTGGCCCTACATCCATGAGCAGACCGGCTACTATTCAAATGAGCCCGTGTTTGGCCATTTCCTGCGCGAGGCGCGCCAGGACGGCTGGACCTTCGTCCAGTATGAAGAAGAGCGCGCGGACCGCAGCGCAGACGACTATCCGCGCCTGCGCGAACTGGAGCAGGCCGAAAATATCCAGTCCAGGATCTTCGCCAGCCGCCCCAACGCCCGCGTCTTCATTTATGTCGGCTATTCGCACAGCGTGGAAACGCCCATCGCGAACAAAAGGGAGGACGACGTCCGCATGGCTTCGCACGTACGCCGCATCACCGGCATCGATCCGCTGACGATAGACCAGACCATCATGTACGCGCACGCGTCGCCGGGCGCGGAACAGGCCTCATACCAGCAGGCACAGGCCAAGTCGGACAGCCAGTTCCCCTTTGTCCTGCTCGCCCCGGGTGGACAGCATGAAGTATTTGGCGAGTACCGCAACGGCATGGACATGCAGGTCATCCACCCGCGCTACGCCGACAGCGCCAGCGGGCGCCCCGGATGGTACGCCATGCTGCCCCAGCTTCAGCCACATACGATTCCCGCCAGCCTGTACCCCGCCACCGGCAGAAAGCTGATCATGGCGCGTGCCACGGGCGCGGACCCGCATGCCGTACCTTACGACGCCATCGTGATTTCGGCCGACGCCCCAGCGCCGCAGCTGATGCTGCCGCCCGGCTCCTACACATTGAGGGACAGCCTTTAAAGGGGGCGGCGCACGGTATAATCGGCCTCGCTTACTTCAACACCCAGGCACGACATGAATTCTTCCGCACTTCCTCCCGACACTTCCAGCGACATTTCCGACAGCACCGAAGACAATAACGACGCCACCCTGGTCGCGGAACTGGGGGAACTGGCCGAGCATATCCGCCTGGTCAAGATGGAAGGCCGCGTCTTCGTGCGCTTTTCCGGCGTGGTCAAGGCCGGGCATCTGGTGGTGCCGTATGCGTTGGTGCCAGCGCAGGGCGTGCTGGCGCGGCCGGCCAAGTGGCGCAAGATGGACCGCGAGGCCAAGCTGGCCCTGGTGCGCGAACGGGCCAGCGCGGCCGTCTTCGAAGAGCTGCGCCAGCATGTGATCGATTTCGTCGCCGATATCGCGGGCCTGAGCGAGGATGTGGATACGGACCCGATGGTCTTCCTGCACACCTTGGCCGACATGCAGACGTCCGAGCCGGCAGGCATGGTCTTCGACCGCATCCGCCAGCGCTTCAACCACGCCATCGAGCGCCAGCAGGAAGAGCAGCACGCGGCGCGCACGCGCCAGAGCATCAACCTGGCCGAGTATCCGGCCTCGTTCGAGATGGCGCGCCGCCTGCCGCGCCGCTTCATCGCCCTGCTGGGACCGACGAATTCCGGCAAGACGCACCGCGCGATGGAAGCGCTGGTGAAAGCAAAGAGCGGCATCTACCTGGCGCCATTGCGCTTGCTGGCCCTGGAAAACTACGAACGGCTGCTGGAAGCTGCACCGCACGGAAAACCCTTGGCCGTGAGCCTGATCACGGGCGAGGAACGCCGCGTGGTCGACGGCGCCACGCACGTAGCCAGCACGGTGGAAATGCTGGACACGAAAACCGTCGTCGAAGTGGCTGTCATCGATGAAATCCAGATGCTGGCCGACCCGGACCGGGGCGCCGCATGGACGGCGGCCGTCTGCGGTGCGCCGGCCCACACCGTGTACCTGGTGGGCGCGCCGGAAGCGCGGCGCGCCATCGAGGCGCTGGCCGAGCGCCTGGACTGCCCGCTGGAAGTGCACGTTCTGAAACGCATGGCGCCCCTGTCGATGGAGCCGAGCGCCGTGCGCAAGGTGCGCAACCTGCGCCGCGGCGACGCCGTCATCGCCTTTTCGCGCCGCGAAGTGCTGATGTGGCGCGACATGATCACGGAAACGGGGCTGTCCGTGGCGACTGTGTACGGCAATCTGTCGCCCGAAGTGCGGCGCGCGCAGGCGCAGCGCTTCCGCGACGGCACGGCCGATATCGTCGTCGGCACGGACGCGCTGGCGATGGGCCTGAACATGCCGATCGCGCGCATCGTCATGACCACCTGCGTCAAATACAATGGCCGCGAAGAGGAAGAGATTTCGGCCGCGCTGGCGCGCCAGATCGCCGGGCGCGCTGGCCGCTATGGCGTGCATGAAGAGGGACTCGTGGCCGGCTACGACAACGAGACGCATGAAGTGATGCGCGCCCTGCTCAAGGAAAAGCTGCACCCGCTGAACACCAGCGGCTTTGCCGTGGCGCCCTCGCTCGAACATTTGCACCGCATTTCGTCGGTGACGGGAGAGCTGTCGCTGTCAAAGCTGCTGCGCCGCTTCATCCACAACATCGACGTGCCGGACGGCTTCTTCTTCCCGCGTATCACGGAAGACCAGAAGGAGCGCGCCGTCTGGCTCGACACCCTGCCCCTGTCCGTGGCCGACAAGTTCACCCTGTCGCTGGTGCCGATATCGAGCAAGGTGCCGTCCTTGCAAACCGCGTGGGAACACTGGTCGAAGAATCTGTCGCAGGGAAAAACCAGCACCTTGCGCCAGCATGCGTATGGCGGCGGCACGCAGAATCTGCAGCAGGTGGAAGACACTTGCCGCTACTACTCGGCGTATGCCTGGCTCAGCTACCGCCTGCCCGAATTTTTCCCCGATATCGCCGTGGCGCAAAACCTGTCGCGCGACGCGTCGGAACGGGTCGACTCCATCCTGCGCGCGCACAATGCGGCTTCGCGCGGACGCGCCAGCAAGAAGTTCAAATAGGCGTCAACGGATTTCCCAGAACCACACTTCGGCGCAATCCCAGTAGCATTCGCTGCCGCAGACCTTCACGCCGATGGATGGCAGCAGGATGTCGATATGCCCGCCCGCGCCGCCCAGGTAGCCGGGAATGCGGAAAAAGGCGACCAGGCCCTGGCGCTGGCCGATGCCGGCAATGGCCGCATCGCGGCTGAATTTTTCGGGCGCGCCAAACATCGAGGGGCTGGCCAGCATATGCGCCAGCTTGGCTTGTCCCGGCTCGATCAGCGCACCGCTGAACGGCCCCTTGCGAATGGCCATGCGGCCTTTCAGCGCGATGCCCGCCTTGATCAGCGCCAGGCTGACGCGGATGGCGCAGGTGTTGGCAAAGCTGTCCTCGCCGATCAAATCTTCCCAGCCGATTTCGCCAAACAGGGCCGCCTGGTCAACGGACGCCACGCTCGAGTAATTTTCACGCAGATTGGTGAATGCAGGTTTCACGTCAGCCTCCCGTTGCCCCTGGTCGACAGGGAACATCCGGCCGATTGTAGGAGGATGCGGCAGCCCCGCACTGAGCGACGACAGGGAACATCCGGCCGATTGTAGGAGGATGCGGCAGCCCCGCACTGAGCGAAATCAAGCGATATGCATTACGGTTTGACCACCTCGTAATGCAGCTTGAGCACCAGCCCATTATGGTCGTCGGCCATGTAGATATCGCCGTCCTGGCCCTGCTTCACATCGACGGGCGCACCCCTGCCCTGTTTGCCCTTGCGCTCCCAGTTGCCGATCAGCTCGACGGACTTGCCCAGCGGCGCACCGGCCTTGTCGGGCAGCAGCGCCACCAGGCGGTGGCCGTTGCTGCGGTAGCCGTGGTAGCCGATGATCAGGCTATTCTTGTACAGTTCGGGGAAACGGCTGGCCGTGTAGAACGTCATGCCCAGCGGCGCGGCATGGCCGGGCAGCAGGCGCTGCGGTGCCGCGTATTGGGCGGCGCAAGCCGTCTTCGGATACTCCGGACTGGCGACGTTGTCGTCGTAGCAGTACGGCCAGCCGTAATGCCGGTCGGCCTTGATCAGGTTCAGTTCTTCGTGCGGCAGGTTCTCATCGCTTTTCAACTGCGGCATGGCGGCCTGGATGGCGTCGCGCGCGTTTTCCGCCTGCCACAGCTCACCCGTGGCCGGGTGAAAAGCCAGCGCCATCGAATTGCGCAAGCCGCGCGCATGCGTGCGCCAGCCCGTCACCGTGCCGGCCGGCCAGGCCATCGTGTATTCGCGGATGGCGCCCAGCGCTTCCGGTCCCTCCGCCGAGGCGCATGGTTTGCTCGCATCGGGCGCCTTGCCATCGTTCTCGCAGTGGTCGGTGCTCGAGCCCACGTTCACATACAGGTCGCCCTTGGGGCTGAAACGCATGGTCGTCAGCAGGTGCAAACCGAGGCCCGGCAGGCGCGGCGTCTTGGCCGTGCCGCCGATGATGTCGGTGAGGGCGCGTGCGGGATCGCGCAGGTCGAAGCGGAAGATGCGTCCCACCTCGCCCACGTAGACCATGCCGTCGGGTCCCTGCACGATGCCGTTCGGGCGATCGAGCTTGTCGAGCAGCAGCTTGCGCTCGTAGCCGGAGCCGGCCGCCTTGCGCTGCAACAGCCATAATTTACCCTGCTTCGGCGCCCATCCCGCCATGTCCGTGACGAGGATATCGCCATTCGTCAGCGGCAGCACGCCACGGGGAAATTTCAGGCCGTCGGCCAGCACGGCCACGCAAAAGCCGGCCGGCGTGGTCACGTCGAGGCGCGGCATGCCATCGCACTGGGCGCTTGGCGCCGCCATGGCGGGCGCCGACACGGTGGACAGGCAGGCCGCCAGCGCACCGGCGATGATCTTCTTGTTCATGAGGATGTTTCCATCAAAGGTAATCGGGGCAGCACGGCGCGCGCGTTGGCGCTGGTAACGGCCGCCACTTGCGCACTATCGAGGCCGCGCAATTCGGCCAGCACGGCGCCGATACGCGGCAATTCTTCGGGACTGTTGCGGCCCGGGTGGACCCAGCTGGGGGAAATGTCGGGCGCGTCCGTCTCCAGCACGATGGCGTCGAGCGGCAAGTCCGTAGCCATGCGGCGTATCTGCAGCGCGCGCGTAAACGTCATGGCGCCGCCGAAACCGAGCTTGAACCCGAGGTCGATATAACCGTGCGCCTGCTGGAAGCTGCCATTGAACGCATGCGCGATGCCGCCGTTCGGACGGATCTGGCGCGCATGCTTGAGGACGATGTCCTGCGAGCGGCGCACGTGGGTCAGCACGGGCAGGTCGAAGTCGCGGGCGATTTTCAGCTGCTCGCGCAAAAAATGCTCCTGCCTGGCGCGCATGGCCGGTTCGCACAGCATGGGGAGGAAGAAATCGAGGCCGATCTCGCCGATGGCGACGAAGCGCGGGTCATGCATGGCCTGCGCCACGGCCTCGCGCAGGACGATCAGATCGTCCTCGGTGGCGTGCGGCACGTAGATCGGGTGGATGCCGAGCGCATAGCAGGCGTTGGGCGCCGCTGCCGCCAGCTCGCGCACGATGCTGAAATTGGCCCGTTCGACGGCGGGGATGACGATCATGCCCACGCCCTGCTGCTGCGCGCGCGCCGCCACCTGCAGCGATTCGCCGCCGAATTCATGCGCGTCGAGGTGGCAGTGCGTGTCGATCCACAGCATGGCGGCTCCTTAGTATTGGTACGGCTGCAGCCCTTCGTCCGTCAGGCGCAGCACGCGGTCGCAGCGCTTGGCCAGTTCGATATCGTGCGTGACGATGACGAAGGCCGTGCCCAGAGTGCGCGACAGTTCCAGCATCAGGTCAAAAATTTGTTCGGCCGTGGCGTGATCGAGGTTGCCCGTCGGTTCATCGGCGAGCACGCAGGCCGGCTGCGTGACGAGGGCACGGGCCAGGGCCACGCGCTGGCGCTCGCCGCCCGACAATTCGCCCGGCGTGTGCGTGACGCGCTTGGCCAGGTTCACGCGCGTGAGAATCTGCTGCGCCAGCTCGGTAGCGGGCGCGCGCTTCATGCGCCGTATCATCAGGGGCATGGCGACGTTGTCGAGCGCGGAAAACTCGGGCAGCAGGTGGTGGAACTGATAGACGAAGCCCAGCGAGGCGTTGCGCAAGTCGCCGCGCGCCTTTTCGCTGAGGGTGGCGAAATCCTTGCCCAGCAGGGTCACCTTGCCGCTGGTGGGCGTATCGAGCCCGCCCAGCAGGTGCAGCAGGGTCGACTTGCCGGAGCCGGAAGCGCCGACGATGGCGACCCGCTCGCCACGGTGGACGTCGATATCGATGCCGGCCAGCACCTGCACCTTGTAGCTGCCCTGTGTAAAAGTCTTGCCCAGGCCGCGGCAGGACAGGACGGCGGAATCAGCGGAAGCGCCGTTGGAGGCAGGTTTGTTCAGATCGGTCATGGTAGTTGTCAGTGGTTTATTCATAGCGCAGGGCTTCCGCAGGTTTGACGCGGGCAGCCCACCAGCTTGGGTACAGGGTCGCCAAAAAGGCGAGGATCACGGCCAGCACACCGATCTTGCTGACGTCGGGCCAGCGCAGGTCGGACGGCACGGTGCTGATGAAGTAAATGTCCTTGGAGAGGAATTGCACGCCCAGCAAATGCTCGATGAAAGGCACGATGACGTCGATGTTCATCGCCACCAGCACGCCGCCGCCCACACCCAGAATTGTGCCCAGGATGCCCACCAGCGCGCCCTGAATCATGAAGATCTTCATGATGGAGCGGGGAGAAGCGCCCAGCGTGCGCAAAATCGCGATATCGGCCTGCTTGTCCGTCACCGTCATCACCAGGGTCGACACGAGGTTGAAGGCGGCCACCGCGATGATCAGGGTCAGGATGATGAACATCATGCGTTTCTCCGTCTGCACGGCGGCGAACCAGTTGGCGTTCAGCTTGGACCAGTCGCGCAGCCACAGGTCGCCCGGCATGGATTTTTTCAATTCGGCCGCCACTTGCGGCGCCTGGTTCATGTCGGCCAGGCGCAAACGCAGGCCGGACGGGCCGTCGAGGCGCAGCAAACGCTGGCCGTCTTCAATATTGATGAAGGCCAGGCCGGCGTCGAACTCATTGTGGCCCGCCTGGAAGATGCCGCTGACGGTGAAGCTGCGCATGCGCGGCAGCACGCCGGCCGGCGTGACCTGGCCCTGCGCCAGCATCAACGTCACTTTTTCACCGAGGTTGACGCGCAAGGCGCGCGCCAGCTCGATGCCCAGCACGATATTGAAGGTGCCCGGCTGCAGCGCCTTGAAGCTGCCCATGCGCGTCTGGCCGGCCACGTCGGAGACGTTCGGCTCTTCCTCGGGCAGCACGCCGCGCACGATCGCGGGGCGCAGCGCATCGTCGCGCAGCAACATGCCCTGCGTTTCCACAAACGGCGCCGCACCTTTCACGGCTGGATTCTTGAATGCCTGGGCCGCTTCGGCGCGCCAGTCGGGCATGCTGCCGCTGTTGTCGAACACTTCCACGTGGGCCAGCACGGACAACATGCGGTCCGTCACTTCCTTCTGGAAGCCGTTCATCACGGACAGCACGACGATCAGCGCCGCCACGCCCAGGCCGATGCCGGCCATGGAAATGAGGGAAATGAAGGAGATAAAACTGTTGCGGCCACTGCGCTTGCCGGCCCGCGTGTAGCGCAGGCCAACCAGCCATTCGAAGGGCAGATTCTTGAAAATACTCATTGTTCAGGCGGTCTTTATCGTTTCTTGGAGTGTTATTCGTAGCGCAGCGCCTCGGCCGGCTTGACTCTAGCGGCGCGCCAGCTCGGGTAAATCGTCGCCACCAGCGCCAGGCCAAAGGCGATCAGGCCGATCTGCGCCACGTCCAGCCAGTGCACATCCGACGGCACGGCGCTGATCTGGTAGATTTCCTTGGAGATGAAGTGCAGGCCGAAGATGCCTTCGATGAAGGGCACGATGACGCCCACGTTCAGCGCCAGCACGACGCCGCCGATCACGCCCAGCGCACTGCCCAGCAAGCCCACCAGCGCGCCCTGGATCATGAAGATCTTCATGATGGAAAACGGCGAGGCGCCCAGCGTGCGCAAAATAGCGATGTCGGCCTGCTTGTCGGTCACCGACATCACCAGCGTCGAGACGAGGTTGAACGCGGCCACGGCGATGATCATGCTGAGGATGATGAACATCATGTTCTTCTGGCTTTGCACCAGCGCATACCAGCTGGCACTGGCGCGCGACCAGTCACGCATCCACAGCTGGCCCGGCATCGACGCTTTGAGTTCGCGCGCCACCTGCGGCGCCTGGTTCATGTCGTGCAGACGCAGACGCAGGCCGGACGGGCCGTCGAGCTGCAGCAGCTGCTGCGCATCAGCCATGTTGACGAAGGCCAGGCTGCCGTCAAGTTCATTGTGGCCAGCCTCGAAGATGCCCGCCACCTTGAGCGCGCGCATGCGCGGCATGACGATGCCAGTGGCCGGGTCGCCCGCCCTCGGCTCGCGCTCCAGCATCAGGGTGACGTTCTGCCCCACTTTCACGTCGAGTGCCTTGGCCAGGTCGATGCCCAGCACGATGTTGTACGAGCCTGGCGTGAGATCCTTGAAACTGCCCTGCTTCATCTGACTCGCCACGCTGGAGACGGTCGCTTCCTGCTGCGGCAGTACGCCGCGCACGATGGACGGACGCATGGTTTCGTCGTTCAGCAGCATGCCCTGCGTTTCCACGAACGGCGACACGGCTTTCACTTGCGGGTTGGCGTAGGCGGCGCGCTCCTGCGCCTGCCAGTTCGGCATGGAACCGCTGGTGTCGAACACCTCGACGTGGGCCAGCACCGACATCAAGCGGTCGGTGACTTCCTTCTGGAAGCCGTTCATGACGGAGAGGACGACGATCAGGGCGGCCACGCCCAGGCCGATACCGGCCACGGAAATGAGGGAAATGAAGGAAATGAAGCTGTTGCGGCCACTGCGCTTCCCGGCGCGCGTATAGCGCACGCCGACCTGCCACTCAAAAGGAAATTGTTTGATGATGCTCATGCGCTCCCGCGACAACGATAATATGCGAGCGCGCAGTGTGCCACACAATGGGCTTTTTATGCGTGAAACTATGTGTGCAGCGCCGCACCCCCGCAGCAATTTTCCTATTGCGCCAGGCCGAATACCTGCAACAGCAGCCCGGACAGAGCGTACTGACGCATCTGCGCCAGGGTCAAACGGTGCATCTGGTCGATGCGCCGCTGCTGTATCGTGAAGTAGCTGTCACGCGTCTGAATGATCTGCTGCAGGTTGCGCCGGCCCGCCTCGTACTGGATGGTCCCGCCGCGCACGACAAAGGCCATCTTCTTTTCCTGCTCTTCCAGCAAGGCCAGGGTGCGCTGCGCATTGGCGATACGGGGCAGCATGCTGGCCAGGTCGGCGCGCGTGCCCTGCTCGGCGCGGACCACGTCCGCGTCGGCCGCCTGGGCGCGGCTGATGCTCTCGTCGCGCTGCGCCAGGCTGCCGCCGCCCAGCGGAAACTCCCAGCTCACTCCCACCGACCAGCCGCGCTGCTGGATGGTCGATGGCGGCGGCGTGGTCTTGTTATTCAACAGATGGCTGACATCGAGGTCCACTTTAGGCGCCAGGGTGGCCGCCACGCTGCGCACGCGCAGCCGGGCGGCGGCGGCGCGTTCGCGCACGGCGCGCAATTGCGCCTGCTGCGTGTCGGCGTTTTCCAAGGCCTGTGCCGGCAGCGGCGCAAACGTGAAATCGGCAAACTGCGCCACCGGCTCGAAAGCCAGCGCTTCAAGCTTGATCTGCGCGGCCAGACGGTCCGTCAGCAAGCCGTCGTGCACCAGTTCCGCATCGAGCTGCGAGCTTTGCGCCAGCTCGCGGTCCACTTCCGATGCCTTGCCCAGCTCCGCCTGGCGCATCACCTGCTGCACCAGCTGCGTCACGTCGCGCAGCCGCTCCTGCGATTGCAGCAGGCTGCGTTCCAGGCGCTGCATGTCGAAATAGGCTTCGGCCAGCTTTTCCGCGCTGTCCGCCCTGGCGCGCTGCACGTCGAAGGCGGCGCCCGCCACCTCGCGCCCGGCCGCATCCATTTCGGCGCCGTCGGCGCCGCCGTTGTACACATTCCAGCGCAGGCTGGCCTCCACCTGGTGCGTGCGCCGTTGCACGTCGAGCGTGCCATCGAGGTCGTTGCTGCGCCCGCGCGTGGCCTGCAGCGCCGCATTCGGAAACAGGCGCGAACGGGCCTGTTTGTAGCGCGCCTCGGTGGTGGCCAGCGCCGCCTGCGCGGCGATCACTTGCGGATCGCGCGGCACGGCGCGCGCCAGCAAGGCCGGCAAGCCGCGCATGGGCGCCGGCTGGACGGACAAGGTGCCGGGCAGCTGGGCCTGCGCTTCCGGCACGATGCCGGCGCACGCCAGCGTGACAAATATCAACAAGGCACGCATCAACGCTCCTGCAGGGAAGACTGCAAACCGCGCAGCACGGGCTTGAACACATATTGCATCACCGAGCGGCGTCCCGTCAGGATGCCCACGTCGACCGGCATGCCGGGCGTGACCGGCAGCACCTTGCCATGCGCCGTCAACTGGCGGCGGTCGGTGCTGAGCTGCACCTCGAAATACGGCTCGTTGCGCTCGTCGGGGATGGCGTCGGCGCCCACGCGCACCACCTGCGCCTTCATGCGGCCATAGGTGGTGGCGTCATACGCCAGCACATTCGCCGAGGCGCTCTGCCCCACATGGATAAAGCCGATATCGGACGGTTTCACGCGCACGGAAATGAGCACCTCGGAGTCGGCCGGCACGATTTCCAGGATAGGCTTGCCGGGCTGCGCCACGCCGCCGACGGTGGCCACCAGCACGCGGTTGACGACGCCGTCGACGGGCGCCGTGATGTCGCGCCGGCTCACTTGATCTTGCTGACCCTTGACTGTGCTGGCCAGCGCGGCCGCCTTGGTTTCGTATTCGCTGCGCTGCGCACCCCACTGGCCGCGCATGCGCGCTTCAACTTCGCCGGCCTGCGCCTGCGCTTCGGCCAGGGTGGCCAGCAAACGCGGCACGGAGCTGCGCAGGCCGTCGAGTTCCGTGCGCTGCTGCTGCACGCGCTGCTGCGCGTTCAGGTAGTCGCCGCGCGACCCTGCGCCCTCTTTGAACAGGCGCTCCTCGATCGCCAGGCTCTCCATGCCGATCTTGAGACCTGTCTCGAGCTGGGCGATGCGGCCGTGCGCCTCGGCCAGCTCGCCGCGCCGGCGCGTCACGCCTTCGCGCGCGGCCGCCGTGGCCGAAGCGAACTCGCGCTGACCGTCGCGCCACAACTGCGTTTCCTTGGCGATCAGTTCGGGCGCTTCTTGCTGCCATGCCGGCTCGAAGCGGGGCGTGCCGCCCGTCAGCAGCGCGTCTAGGCGCGCCCTGCCCGCCAGCGCGGCCAGGCGGTTCTGCACACTGGCGCCCAGGTTGGCTTCATACTGGGCCGTGTCCAGGCGCAGCAGCAAATCGCCGCGATGCACCTGCTGGCCAGGTTGCACCAGCATCTCGCGCACGATGCCGCCTTCCAGGCTTTGCACTTCCTGCAGGTGCGATGGCGGCGTGATGGCGCCGCGGCCATTCACGGACACGTCGAGCTGGGCGAACGTGGCCCAGGCCAGCGTCAGCACCACCAGCACGGCGATCAGCGCCAGCATGCGGATGACGAGGCGCCGCGGCTCGCGTTCCGGGTCCGGGTGCGCCTGCGGCAAGGGACGGGCATGCAGGGCGCTCATGCCGGCGCTCCCGTGGTGGTTTCAACGGCGGCGGCAGGCTTGGCGCCCTGCCCGTTCAAGACGCGCAGCACCTCGTCGCGCGGGCCGTCGGCCACGATGCGGCCACGGTCGAAGACGATCAGCCGGTCCACCAGCGCCAGCATGGCCATGCGGTGCGTGACGAGCACGATGGTGGTGTCCTGCAAGGTGCGCAGGCGAGCGATCAGGCGCTGTTCCGTGGCCGGATCGAACATGCTGCTCGGTTCATCGAGCAGCAGGATGGGCGGCTTGACCAGCAGCGCGCGCGCCATGGCCACGGCTTGCCGCTGTCCGCCGGACAGGCGCTCGCCCCGCTCGCCCACTTCCGTCGCCACGCCGTTGGGCAGCTGGGTGATGATGTCGTCCAGGCAGGCCAGGCGGATGGCGTCGAGCAGCTTGGCGTCATCGGGCTGGCTGCGGCCCAATTCGATGTTTTCGCGCAGCGTGCCATGGAACAGGGTCACGTCCTGCGGCACATAGCCGATCTGGCGGCGCAAGCTCAAGGGTTCGAGCTGGGTGCTGGCCAGGTCGTCGAACAGCACGCTGCCGCTTTGCGGACCGTACTGGTTGAGCAGCAGGCGCAGCAAGGTGCTCTTGCCGGAACCGAGCTTGCCGATCACGCCCACTCTTTCGCCGGCGCGGATATGCAGGTTGAGTTTATCGAGCAGCGGCGGCGAGTGCGGATATGCAAACCCCACGTCGCGAAATTCGATGCGTCCGGACAGGGGCGGCGCCTGCAGGCTGGCCGCATCGTCGTCGGTAGGCGCTTCCATGATCTTGTTCAGGGCGTGATACGACAGCTTGGTCTGCTCCCAGCGCATGATCAGGCCCGCAATCTGGCTCACGGGCGCCAGCGCGCGGCCCGTCAGCATGCTCACGGCGATGATCTGGCCCAGGGTCAGCAGGCGCTCGCCCATCAGCAAGGCGCCGACGGCCACCACGGCCGTGCTGGACAGGGCCAGCACGGCCGTGTTGATGTAATTGACGCGGCTGACGATTTCGCGCGTCTCGACGCTGTTGGCGGCGATCGCCACGGTCAGGCTTTCCCATTTGCGGCGGCTCCATGCCTCGGCGCCCAGCGCCTTGATGGTGTCGAGGCCATTCATGGTTTCAAACAGGTGCGCCGTGCGCTGCCCGCTTTCCTGCATCGAGGCGGCCACATGGCGCGCCAGCGCCGCGCGCGAGGCGAAGGCAACCAGCAGCAGGATGGGAATGGCGGCCAGCGGCACCAGCACCAGCCAGCCGCCGACCAAGGCAATGACCAGCAGGAACAGCAGCAGGAAGGGCAAGTCGCCCAGGGTGGTCAGGGTGGTCGAGGCGAAGAATTCGCGCACCGATTCGAAATCGCGCACGGTATTGGCCAGCGTGCCGCCCGAGGCGGGCCGGCTGGCCGCGCGCAGGCGCAGGCACTGGGCGAAGATGCTCGACGAGAGGGCCACATCCATGCGCCGCGACGCCGTTTCCACCAGTTCGCCGCGCAGCAATCGCATGGCCAGTTCAAAACCGGTCAGCGCCACCACGGCGATCGTCAGCACCCACAGGCTGGAGGTGGCGTTATTCGGGATCACGCGGTCATACACGGCCATCGCGTAGAACGGCACCAGCGCGCTGATGATATTGAGCACCAAAGTGCCCAGCAAAGCCCAGCGAAAGACCCAGCGGTTGCGGTTGAAGACATCCCAGAACCAGCGCCCCGCCGCCGGCATGCTGTAGAGCAGGCTGCGCTGGTCGAAGAACATCACCGGACGCACGGCCACCCAGCGCCCTGCGGGCACTTCCTGCGCCAGCATGGCCGCATCCAGCCAGGAACTGCCTTCGATGCCGGGCACATGGCATTCATACTTGCCGTCGGCGATCGTCAGCACCACCAGCGCCTGTCCCGCGCCATTCAACAGCAGGGCCGGCATTTCCGTGGGGCGGCGCGGCTGATCCACCGGCAGCGCCGTGCCGGCCAGGCTGCCATGGGCCAGCGCCTGGTCGAGGAAGTCGGCGGCAGCCGGGTCGCCGTGCGCGAGCACGCTGGCGCGCAGGCGTTCGGCTTGCACGGCGGTGCCGAAAAAGCGCGCCAGGAACACCACCGCCTCGGCGATGCTGTCGGCGGAGGAAATGGAGGGAGTAGCGTCGGCGGCGTGCGCGGCAGAAGGTGGCGTCATGGTGAACTCAAGTCCGATCTCAGGCAGTTGCAATGAACAGTGAGAAACTATTGTCAAGCTTGCGCGGCGGTGGCCTGCAAAAACATTGTGCCATAGTAATATCGGCTATTCAGATAGGTGTTGTAAAAATAAAAAACTGCGGCGCGTCGTGATGGACGCGCCGCAGCAGTTACAGCAGGCTAGCGACTACTGCTTCAGAGTTGACCGGCTTTGCGGCGGCGAGCCATGAAGCCCAGCAAGCCCAGGCCGGCAACCAGCATGGCCCAGGTTTGCGCTTCCGGTACCGGCGACACGCTCAGCAGGGTTTGCGAAGCGGGGTTGACGCTGCTCAGGCTGGTGTAGTTGTACAAATTCTTGATGGTGGCGCCGCCTGTTGTTGCATCTTTCAGCATGAAGTTCGCTTCGCTCACGACTGCATTGCTCAGGCTCTTGAAGCGCAGGTCGCCCGTCAACACATTGCTGTCGTCATTGTTCAATTCCCACAGGGCCACCTGGAAGGCGGCGGCACTGTTGGCGTTGGTCGACACATTCGCGATGGACGAGGCGTAATAGCCCTCGTACAGGCGCTTGACGGCGTCGCTGGCGGCAAAGGCACCGCTGCTGTAGCTGTTCGAGGTGTTGCTCAGCGCGACATGGGGATCGAGGCAAAAGGCCAGGAAGGTGTTGCTGTCGTACTTGACTTGCCACAAGGTCGGCGAAATGGCGCTGCCGGCGCCGAAAGCGCCGCCGCTGGCCGTAAACAAACTGACGCTATGCGAGTCGATCACTTGCAGATTGGAGGCGGCCAGGGCGCTGCCGCTGGCGAGGGTGAAAACAGCGGCTGCGATGCCGGCGCGGACGATCAGTTGCATGGATTTTTTCATTGTCGATTCTCGTTATGGAAGAGTGGGAAAAGCGCCGGACCGCCTGCGGTCAGGCGGCCGGCACATATCAGCCAGGCGGATGCGGCCTGGCACAACAGGACATCAGGCAGCCATTTCCTGGGGCTGTGCAGTGGTGTGCGCCATGGCGCGGCGCAATACCTCCGCCATCTCGCACTGCGCCTGGGCTTCGACAGCGGGAGCAGCCGGGGCTGCAGCCACCGTGGCGACGCTCGCATCCTGGCCCAGCGCCTTGTCGAGCGCATGGTCGTCGCGCAGCAGGTCGGCCATGCTTGGCAGCGATACGCCGGCCTTGGCCGCATCCTTGGCATCGACGTTGAAGTACACGTCCGTCATGTCGACCGTCTTGCCGTTGGCCAGCGTGGCGCTGCTGCGCTCCAGGTGCAGGTTGTCATTGGCGTCGAGGAAAGGCAGTTCCGTGTAGGACACCGTCAGGCTGGCGACGCCGGCGTCGTGCAACGACATCAGTTCGCCGTCGTCCGTCACGCCATTGCTGTTGGCGTCGCGCCAGATGCGCAGTTCGGCAAACTTGTCATCTTTCGCGTCGACCACGCCGTCGCCGTTCGAGTCATAGCTGGACAGCTTGGCAAAGCCCGTGCCCTTTTCATTGCCGCCAAACAGTTCGGAGATGTTATCGATCTTGCCATTGCCATTGCTGTCGATGGCCAGCAAGCCGTCATGGGCCGAGACCCAGCCCGACTGGATGGCGCTGCCCGTACCCAGCAAGTCGAAGCTGCCGTGGAAATCGGCGCGGGCGATGGTATGCACGCCGTCGCCATTCAGGTCGATCACGATAGGCGTGATGGCGGCATCCCAGCTCATGTCGTTCTGGCCCGATGCCAGTTTCAGGATATCCGTGTAGACCACGTTGGCATACGAGCCATTGCTGTTGACGTCGGAATCGATGTTGTCGTTCGAACCCACGTTCTTCACGCCCCAGCGCCAGCTATCCATGGCGTAGCCGGCGTGATACACGCCCGATTTGTCGAACTTGAGCGAGTAGCTGCCCGGATCGAGGTCGGCAAACTTGTAGTTGCCATTCGAGTTGGTGTAGGTGGTAGCCAGCAGCGCGCCACTGCCCGAAAACAGTTGCACCTTGATGTTGGCGATGCCCGCCTCATTGCTATCCTGTACGCCGTCATGGTCGGCGTCGCGCCACACCTTGTCGCCCAGGCTGGCTTTGCGGTAGATGCCCGCATCCCAGCTCATGTCGTTCTGGCCGGCGGCCAGGTTGATCAGGCCGGAACGGCCCGTGCTCGCATCGATGTCGGAATCGCTGGCGTCATTGCCGACATTCGCCTTGGTGTAATAGAAACCCGATGGACGCACGACTGCCACCTTGTAGCTACCGGCGACGAGATTGTCGAACAGATAATTTCCGCTGGCATTTGTCGTTGTCGTGGCGATGATCTGGTTGTTGGCATTGAGCAGGTTGACTTTCACACCCGCCACGCCCAGTTCGCCCGCATCCTGCACGCCGTTGTAATTATTGTCTTCCCACACGCGATTGCCGATGCTGCCGGTAACAGGCGCGCATTTGACCAGGCCCGCATCCCAATCGAGCTGGACATCACCCGATTTCAGCGCGATCCAGGTGGTGGTGAGGCCGGTAGCCGGATTGACATCCGAATCGGTGGCGTAGCCGCCTACGTCCGCCTTGGTGAAATTGTAGCCGGCTGGTGGCACGAAACCCAGGTAATAATTGCCTGGCACCAGGTTGCTGAACAGATAATTGCCGCTGGCATCCGTGGTGGCGCTGGCCACCACTGCGCCTGCGGCGTTGTACAGATTGACTTTCACGCCGCACACGCCCGCCTCGCCCGCGTCCTGCGTGCCGTTGCCGTTGGCGTCAAACCACACGCGGTCGCCAATGCTGGCGGTTTTATACAGGCCGGCATCGAGGTCCTTGTAGTTCTGGCCTGCGGCAACGGTCACCAGGGCGCTCTGACCCGCCGCGTTGATATCGCTGTCGAGCGCATCGTTGCCACCCGCATCCTTGACCGTGCTCAAATAGCCTGGCGGCGCGACGACGGCAACCGAATACGTGCCAGCATCGACGCTGAAATTGTAATAGCCGGTGGCATCCGTGACGGTCGAGCCGATCACGCTGCCAGCTGCATTTTTCAGCTGCACGGTGACGCCGCTGATGCCCGCTTCGCCCGCATCCTGCACGCCGTTCAGATTGGCGTCATGCCAGACGCGGTCGCCAAGCGAGGCCGGCAAGGCCACGATGCCCGCATCCAGGCTATGGTTGCTGTCGCCGGAAGCGAGCAATACTTGCGCCGTCTTGCCGTCGATGGCGCTGGCGTCGGAATCACGCAGGTCATCGCCGCCCTGGTCCTGGCCCGTAAAGGCATAGCCGGCAGGCAGGCTGGTCTTGTCGAACTGGACGCTGTAGGCGCCCGGCTTCAGATTCGTGAACAGGTAGTTGCCATTCGCGTCCGTGACGAGCGGGCTGCCGACGGCGTTGCCCGAGGCATCGAGCAAGGTCACTTTGACGCCGGCCACGCCGGCTTCACCCGCATCTTGCACGCCATTCTTGTTAGCATCGAACCACACGCGGTCGCCCAGCTCGGCGGCGCGGTACAGACCCGCGTCCAGGCTCGAATTGGTCTCGCCCGGCGCCAGGGTGACGGGCGCCATGTTGCCGGCCGCATCGATATTGCTATCCTTGGCCGCGTCGCCGCCCTGGCTTGCAGCAGTCGCCGTGTAGCCATTCGGCGTCACGACGGTGACGGAATACGTGCCGGGATTGACATCGAAGTGGTAACCGCCATTCGCGTCGGTGGTGGTCGATGCCACCACGGTGCCGGCGCCATCTTTCAATTGCACCACGACATTGGCAATGCCCGCTTCGCCCGCATCCTGCACGCCGTTGGCATTCTTGTCTTCCCAGACGAAGTCGCCCAGGTGGGCCATCGGTACGTTGAAGGTCAGGTGGTGCGGCACCAGGCTCAGGTCTTGCGCGTTGCAACCGGCAGTGCCGCCGTCATCGCGCACCTTGAAGCCCAGATCGAAATTGCCGGCCACGGTTTGGCTCGGCACGAAGACCAGGTGGCCCGCGCGGATATCATCGATGGAGACTTCCGTGCCGACCGCCACGGCCACGCCGTTGAGCAAGACTTGCCCTGCCGTGGTGGTATTGGTGATGACGATGGACTTGAAGCCGTCGTGCTCGACGTCGTCGTGGAAGCCGAAATCGCTTTCGCTGAGTACGACGCTGGCGCCATCGACCAGGTTGAAGGTCTTGTCGGCCGCATCGGGTGCGTCGTTGACGGGATCGATGATCACTTGCAGCTCCAGCTGGACGAGATCGCCATTGCCCTTGTCGATCGTCACCTGGATGGTCGAGAAATTGCCATTGTAGTTGGCGGCCCAGTCGCCGGGACGCACATACACGGTGTCCGCGTCGAGCATGCCAAACAGGGGGGTGTTGACGGTCGATTCCGTATCATCCGGCAACAGGACAGTGAAATTCTTGATGTTCAACTCGCCTTGCGCCGTGTAGCCGGCCTGTATCAGCAGGTCGCGGATATCGAAGTTCTTGTTAATGTCTTCGCACACGTGAACCGTGGTCGACAGATTGTAGGTAGTCATGCGGCCTCCTGGCGGAGGACGGGAATCGAAAGGGCCGGGCCGCAATCAGCCTGGCCACGCAGAGTGGCAAATGTATACATAGGATGGGCTTCCAAGAAAAAGAACTTGTTTATAAAAACGCGAAGCCGGCAGCATCTTGTATACAGTTTCGAGGGACACAGGAGCTAAACGACACAACCACACATCGGGGTATGATTGTCTTTCAGGCATTTAAGTTGTCTCAATTATATTTCAAATGTTTTCAGAAGTGAATCGTTTTTTTGAAAACAAATAATGTATATGACAATTGAATTGCATCCTTGGCAATTTATATGATTTTATTGATAAAATCATCGCCACCGTGCGTCGCTCGCGGCGAAAATGCATGCGCCCTTCTCCGCCGATGCCACAATCACCTACAATCTCGGGATGAATCAACTTACCCTCGTCTTGCCCTTCGCCTTGCCCAATGCCGAACTGGCTGCCGACCTGCTCAAGGTCTTGCAGGCGCCCGCGCTGGCGGCCCTGCTGTCGCGCACCTCCACTTGCGATTTGGAAACTTTTGACAACGCCAAGCGCCTGCTGCCGCATGAAGCGTGGCTGGCGCACGCCTTGGAACTGTCGCCCGCGCCCAACGGCGAGGCGGCGCAGGCGGCCTTTGCAACCCAGGCCATGCGCGGCTACGGCCTCGTGCCGGAACCGGGCGGGCGCTATTTCCTGCTGCACCCGGCCCACCTGGCCATTGCCCGCAGCCATATCAGCCTGGAAGACTTGCGCCAGCTCAAGCTGAGCGAGACCGATGGCCGCGCCCTGTTCGACATTGCGTCCCCGTATTTCGACGAGATCGGCCAGCCCCTGGCGTATGGCGACGCAGGCACCTGGTTCATGCGCGCCGATGGCTGGAGCGACTTGCAGTGCGCCTCGCCGGACGCCGCCACCACGCAAGACCTGTCCGTCTGGATGCCGGAAGGCGAGCACGCACGCGCTGCGCGCCGCCTGCAAAACGAAGTACAGATGCTGTGGCATGAACACCCTGTCAACGCGGCGCGCGAGGAGCGGGGCTTGAAAGCCATCAATTCCTTCTGGATCTGGGGCGGGAGCGTGGCAACAGTGGACGCTGCGCGCTGCGCCGCCAGCCTGCATACCAGGGACGCACCGGGCTGGCTGGCCGCACTGGCGGAACCGGCGCAGCGCGAGGCCAGTCCAAACAGTGTGCTGGCGGACCAATCCGATGCAATCGTCGTGCTGGGCGGCCTGATCGAAGCGGCGCAGGCCCAGGAATGGGGCATGTGGCTGCAACAGTTACAAGCACTGGAAGCGGACTGGTTCGCCCCCCTGCTGGCGGCCGTAAAAGATGGCCGCATGGGCCAGCTGCGCCTGGTGCTGAGTCACCGCGACGCCTGGCTAAGCTGCACCACCAGCAAGCATGCGCAGCGCAAATTCTGGCGCGCGATTACCCTGAACAAGTTGAAAGCATCATGACCCGTACCCGCATCGCCACCCGTCCCTGCCCTTACCGCGAATCCGAATCGCTGCGCCAGGGCGGCATCCACCCAGTGCTGGCCCGCCTGTACGCTTCGCGCGGCCTGACGGACGCGAAGGAACTGTCGAGCGAACTGGCGGCCCTGATGCCGCCGTCCGGCTTGCTGCACATCGACTCGGCCGGCGTCTTCCTGGCCGACGCCATTGCCGCCAAGAAACGCATGGTCATCGTGGCCGACTACGATTGCGACGGCGCTACCGCCTGCGCCGTGGCCATCCGCGGCTTGCGCGCCATGGGCGCCGACGTCGATTTCATCGTGCCCAACCGCTTTGAATACGGCTACGGCCTGACGCCGGAAATCGTCGCACTGACGGCCCGCGAAAAGTCGCCCGACATCATCATCACCGTCGACAACGGCATCGCCAGCATCGACGGCGTGGCCGAAGCGAACCGGCGCGGCATCCAGGTGGTCGTTACCGACCACCATTTGCCGGCCGACACCCTGCCCGACGCGGCCGTCATCGTCAACCCGAACCAACCCGCCTGCGGCTTTCCCAGCAAGAACCTGGCTGGCGTGGGCGTGGTGTTCTACGTGCTGCTGGCCCTGCGGGCGGAACTGCGCCGGCGCGGCGTATTCGATGCGCAGACGCAGCCCAAGCTCGACAACCTGCTCGATCTGGTGGCGCTGGGCACGGTGGCCGACGTGGTGCGCCTCGATAGCAACAACCGCATCCTCGTCGCGCAGGGCCTCAAACGCATGCGCAAGGGCAATATGCACGCGGGCGTGGCCGCCCTGTTCCGCGTGGCGGGCCGCGAAGCGCGCAGCGCCACGCCGTTCGACCTGGGCTTTGCCCTGGGCCCGCGCCTGAATGCGGCCGGGCGCCTGCAAGACATGTCGCTGGGCATCGAATGCCTGATCACGGACGACGAAGGCCGCGCCTGGGCACTGGCGCAGCAACTCAACGACATCAACCTGAAGCGCCGCGAAATCGAGGCGGACATGCAGGATACGGCCCTGCTGCACCTGGACGCTTTTGAGCCGGCCAACAGCAGCACCATCAGCGTCTTCGATGCCTCCTGGCACCAGGGCGTGATCGGCATCGTCGCCTCGCGCCTGAAGGAAAAATTTTATCGCCCGACCATCACGTTCGCACCTGGCGCCGATGGCTGGATCAAGGGCTCCGGCCGCTCGATTCCCGGCTTTCATTTGCGCGACGCGCTCGACCTGGTGTCGAAACGGGCGCCCAGCCTGATCGACAAGTTCGGCGGCCACGCCATGGCGGCGGGCCTGACCATCCGCGCCGACGCCTTCGAGGCGTTTTCCCAGGCCTTCGAAGCCGTGGGCCAGGCCTGGCTCAGCCAGCAACAGCTGGAACGGGTAGTGGAAACGGATGGCCCGCTGGAAGACGCCTACTACACGACGGCTTTCATCGAGCTGATGGATGGGCAAGTGTGGGGCCAGGGCTTCGCCCCGCCCGTCTTCTGCGATGAATTCCGCGTCGTCAGCCAGCGCATATTAAAAGAGCGCCATTTGAAACTGCTGCTGGAAAAGAACGGCGTGCGCTTCGACGCCATCTGGTTCGGCCATACCGATTCCCTGGGCGAACGCAGCCGGGTCGCCTTCCGGCTCGATGCGAATGAATACAATGGCACGACCAAAGTGCAACTCATGGTGGAGCACGCCGAACCTGTGTAGTGACACCTGACAGTACCTACTGCGCGTCGGTATAGGCCGCCTGCGATGCTCACCGTACCAGAAGTACGGTTGCGCTTCTCGACCGCCTCTCCCTTCCGCTCGCTACGGTACTGTCAGGTGTTGCGACGTTTGTGGTCTTATTGCTGTGTCTCATGCTTACCTGGAACAATGTCGCATCAAACTGCAACGACGACTTGAGCCACCAGACACACCAACTAAAAACAGCGCAATGCGGGCAGCCTGGCGCAGCGGCTGGCGGCCGGCCGCGCAGCGCCGTATCCAGGCATGGTGTTCGAGGTTGACGTTTGAAAAAAGTATATTCGTGAAATTCGTTAAATTCATTCAATCATCAGGAAGTACATGCGCCGTTGCTGTGAAAAAACACTGTCACACATCGATACCCCTCTGATAACCCATGCGCCGTTGCTGTGAAAAAACACTGTCACACATCGATACCCCTCTGATAACCTTGCCTATAAGGCTTAATCAAGCTGGCAAGATTGCCTCCGGCAATAGGCAAATTCACCACATATCATTATAAAAATGAACATGTTCATTGAAAATAGTTAACACTTATTTGGCAAATTCACTAGAATTGATAACGCATCAGGAAATTTGTCGCGATGCATGATCAATTCTGAGGGCAAACCCGCCGAAAGGCGGGGACGCAAAGCCACCGGCCTACCGCGCGCAAGCGCCACGGCAGCGGGGCTGCCAATGCAGGGCCGGGACCGCCAGCGCGCGGCACCATGCCAGGATGCATTGTCGAGATGTGGCCCTCGCCAACTCGGAGAGTTTCGCCATGAAAAAATTCATCCCCCCGCATCCCCGTCAAGGGCGTTTGCTGCTGGGCGCCACTGCCGCCATCCTGCTGGGCGCTTGCGGCCCGGGCCAGGAGACCTCGGTGCCGCCCGCCGCCATTGCCACGGCGGCAACCCAATTCACTGTCGAAGTGCCCGTCATCCCCGCCGCCGTCGGTGCGCTGGTGGCGCAGCCGATGTTCCATGCCGCCCCCGCCCTGCTCGATGCACCTGACGGACGCGACAGCGCAAACAGCAGCGGCTCGGCCCACTGGCGCCCGCACATGCAGCGGGTCCCCGGTGCCATGACAGACATCAGCACGCGCCGCCTGACGGCGCAAAAGATCGCCGCCGCGCAACAGGCGGCGCAAAACATCACACCGCTGCTGGACGGCGGCGCGGCGGACATCGCCGCACCGATGGCCGGCAGCAGCGTGGTGGCCACCTACTCGCCCGCGCAAATCCGCGCAGCCTACGACCTGCCCGCGCTGCCGGCAGCGGGCACGGCGCTGACACCGGCCCAGGCGGCCCAGCTGGGCGCGGGGCAGACGATCTATATCGTCGACGCCATGCACAACCCGAACGCGGCGGCCGAACTGGCCATCTTCAACCAGAAATTCGGCTTGCCCGCCTGCACCACCAAGGCCATCGCCACGAATGCCACCCTGCCCTTGCCGCCCGCGCCGGCCAGCGGCTGTGAATTTTCTGTTGTCTACAACACGCCATCGAGCACCATGACGGCCACCGCGCCCGCCTATAACTCGGGCTGGGCCATGGAAATCGCGCTCGACGTGCAGTGGGCGCATGCCACGGCGCCGCTGGCGCGCATCGTGCTGATCGAGGCGCCCGACGCTTCCATCAACAGCCTGCTGGGCGCCGTGCGCCTGGCCAACCTGATGGGGCCTGGTGTCGTGTCGATGAGCTTTGGCGCCGTCGAAGGCAACTGGACGGCGTCCGTCGACAGCGCCTTCACGGGCAAGAACATGACGTATCTGGCCGCCACGGGCGACTCGGGCAGCAGCGTGTCCTGGCCGTCCGTGTCACCGAACGTGCTGGCCGTGGGCGGCACCACGCTCAGCTACAGCGGCACGGGCACGCGCAGCGAAGCGGCTTGGTCCGGCACGGGCGGCGGCATCAGCGCCTATACGGCACTGCCCTCCTACCAGAGCGCCAGCAACGTACCGGGCATGACGGGTTTGCTGCGCCGCAATGTGGCCGACGTGGCCTTCAATGCCGATCCCGCCACGGGCCAGTACACGGCCGTGATGGCACAGGGCAGCAGCACCGCCAGCTGGCTCAGCATCGGCGGCACCAGCCTGTCCACGCCACAGTGGGCCGGCCTGATCGCCATCGCCAACGCCAGCCGCGCGCTGCAAGCGAAGACGACGCTCGGCTTGCCGCACAGCATACTGTACGGCCAGATCGCCACCGTACCCGGCACCTTTGCCAGCAGCTTTGCCGACATCACGCGCGGCAGCAACGGCACCTGCAGCGTCTGCACCGCCAGGGTCGGTTATGACCCGCTGGGCGGCCTGGGCACACCCAACGTGAAAAGCCTGCTGACCAGCCTGTCGGGCATGCCCGCCGCTCCGGTCGCGCCCGTGGTGACGGGGGCCAGCATCAGCGGCATGGTCGGCACGCCGCTCTCGTTTACGGTATCGGCCAGCGCGGCCAATCCCCTCAGCTTTTCCATGCTCGGCGCGCCGGCCGGCATGAGCATCGCCGCCACGGGCGTCGTCAGCTGGACCGCGCCCGTGGCCGGCAGCTATGCCGTGACCATGGTGGCGCGCAATACCGTCAGCGGTCTGACCGGCCAGGCCGTGTACAACATCGTCATCGCGCCGCAACCGGCGCCTGTCGTCGCCGCCGGCGTCATCGCGGGCAAGGTCGGCACGGCGCTGGCCTTCAATGTCAGCGTCACCGCACCGAATCCCGTCAGCTATACGCTCACCGGCGCGCCGGCCGGCATGAGCATCAGCAGCGCGGGTCTGGTGAGCTGGGCGGTGCCGCTGGCGGGCAGCTATGCCGTCACCGTCACGGCCAAGGACAGCAAGACCGGCTTGAGCGGCAAAGGCATCTACACGGTGGCCATCGCCGCCCCGCTGCCGCCCGTGGTCACCGTCGCCGCCGTCAACGGCAAGCCCGGCGTGGCCCTGTCATTCACCGTCACGACGGTGGCGCCCAACCCCGTCACGTACACGCTGTCGGGCGCGCCAGCCGGCATGAGCATCAGTGCGGCCGGCGTCGTCAGCTGGGCCAAACCCGTGCTGGGCACGTATAGCGTGACCATCATCGCCAAAGACAGCAAGACCGGCCTGTCGGGCCAGGCCGTGGCCACGGTGAAAATCGCCGCCGCCGGTCCCACCATCACGGCCGCCGCCATGACGGGCGTGGCAGGCAAGGCCATGAGCGGCAGCATCGTGCTGACGGCGCCAGGGGCGACCTCGCTGCGGATCTCGATCGACGGCGCGCCGCTGGGCATGCAGTTTTCCATGAGCGGCCTGACCATCACGGCCTACTGGCCGCAGCCGGTGACCGGCAGCTATACGCTGAAGGTGGTGGCGCTGGACAATAACGGCTTGACGGCGCAACTGAACGTGCCTGTCACCGTCACGGCAAAATAAGCCAGCGCGGTCCGCCAACGGGGCGCAGCGGGACACCTGTCCTGCTGCGCCCCTTTTTCATGCGCGCGGACCTTGCAACGAATCCTGAAAAGGAGTATAAATAGTCCATAAACAGAGTTTTATTGAAGGAGTGCCGTGAATCTCGCCTACGCCTACCCCAAGAGCCGCTTCGAGCCTGCCGTGCTCGTCGACCTGAATGCCAAAGCCGAGCGCGAGCGATTGTCGCAGGCCGCATTGAAAGGGTTTTTCAAGCTGGCCGCCGCCTGGAAACTGCGCGACGACGATGCGCGCGAACTGCTGGGCGGTCTGTCCAGCAGCGCCTGGTACGAGTGGAAAAAGCACCCGGACCGCGTGCTGGAAGTGGACCGCATCACGCGCATTTCCTATTTGCTGGGCATCTACAAGGCCTTGCACATCCTGTACGGCGACAAGCTGGCCGACGAATGGGTGAGTTTGCCCAACAAAAACCCGATCTTCGCTGGCCGCACACCGCTGTCGCAGATGCTGGCCGGCGGCTTGCTGGCCATGCAGACGGTGCGCAAGCTGCTCGACGCGCGCCGCGGAGGGCTGTAATCTTGCCCGCCACCACCGCCCATGACCACCTGCCGCCGCTGGCCGCCTTGCGCCAGATCGACACTTGCCGCCTGATCCCGTCGCGCTTCGCCGACATGGAGGACTCCGTGCTGGCGCCGCTGGCCGAAGACGACGATCACCTGCGCGAACTGTTCGAGCTCGATAACGCGACCAACGCCCGCCTGGTGGCCGAATATGGCGGCGCGCCAGGAATTGGCGTGGACGAGCTGGTTTTTGGCGTGCCAAACTTTCGCATCATCAACGCCGCCTACACCTACGCCCGCCCGGAAGGGGCGCGTTTCAACGATGGCGAGCGGGGCGCCTGGTATTGCGCCTTCGACATGAAAACGGCGCTGGCCGAGATCATTTTTCATAAAACCGTGGAATACCAGGAAATCGACTATTTCGACGACAGCGTCAGCTACCAGTCGCTGCTGGCCGATTTTTCCGCCAGCTTCCACGATCTGCGCGGCCAGCAGCGCTACCAGGCTTGCCTCGATCCGGCCAGCTACATCGCCTCGCAAGACCTGGCCGCCATCCTGCTCGAAGCCGGTTCCATGGGCGTGATCTTCCCCAGCGTGCGGCACGCCAGCGGCACCAATCTGGCCTGCTTCCGCCCTGCCCTGGTGGGCAATGTTCGCAAAGGCGCCGCCTATCGGTTAACATGGCAGGGTACGCCGACGCCGCGCGTGGAAGCCCTGTAAGGCCAGCCAGCCGCGCGCAACGGCACCCGACTCACCGAACATTGATATTTCGCATGCAAACCAATCCTGAAAAAGACACCGAACTGCGCCTCAAAGTGAACAGCGAAACGGCCCGCCTGGCCTGGAGCGAACTGGAAAAGCACTTTGCCCAGGGCAACGTCGTCTGGGTCGCCAATGAACTCGACCTGGTCGAAGTAGCCGTGCGCATCTCGCACGACGACAAGTCCACCATCACGCAATGGATGGTCGATGGCAAAGTGGCCAAGGTGTCGGACCAGCAGGCGCTGGACTGGCAAGCGGCCGATGCGGCCCTGTGGGCCGTCGTCGTCAGCCCGTTCATCTTAGTGCAGCAGGAAAAGCCGACGCAACACTAAAGACTGCGCTCGAACAGCAGGCGCAGCGCAGCGCTGCCGTCCAGCCGCGTCACGCTGTCGCTGCGGCCCGCATCATCAACATACGATTGCCCTTGCAGCTGTCGCTGGCGCAGCAA
>JAEAMG010000680.1_pt1 | contig 35411 bp, 29 predicted proteins | sample 8958741 | NCBI WGS metagenome assembly JAEAMG01 (sample SAMN16933256, study PRJNA681125) | bioreactor sludge metagenome | isolation source: anaerobic bioreactor treating anionic surfactant - SDBS | place: India: Bengaluru | collected 2019-02-28 | reverse complement strand
TCCTACTGAAGTTGTGTAGATACTTATGGCCATCGGGGGCAAGCCCCCTCCCACAGTCATAAACAGGCATTCAGACCTGCGAAACGATCAACCCTGACCCTGAGGATGCAACAAACCTAACTCACTTTGGAGATCTGCCATGAGCACCAACGTCGACCAGAACAACCGCCCCGACTACGACCAGGTCCTGCAGGACATTGCCGACTATGTCCTCAGTTACCGGATCGACTCCCGGGATGCCCTCGACACCGCCCGTAACTGCCTGATGGACACCCTCGGTTGCGGCCTGCTGGCCCTGCGTTTTCCCGAGTGCACCAAGCACCTGGGGCCGATTGTCGAGGGCACGGTGGTGCCGTTTGGCGCGCGGGTGCCGGGGACATCGTTGCGCCTGGACCCGGTCAAGGCGGCCTGGGACATCGGCTGCATCGTGCGCTGGCTCGACTACAACGACACATGGCTCGCTGCCGAATGGGGTCATCCTTCGGATAACCTCGGTGGCATCCTTGCCGTGGCTGATCACCTGTCGCAAAAACGCGTGGCCAATGGCGATGCGCCGCTGACCGTGCGCGCGGTGTTGGAAGCGATGATCATGGCCCACGAAATCCAGGGTGTGATTGCCCTGGAAAACTCGTTCAACCGCGTCGGCCTCGACCATGTGCTGTTGGTGAAAGTCGCCTCCACGGCGGTCACCGCCAAGCTGATGGGCGCCAATCGCGAGCAGCTGCTGTCGGCGCTGTCTCACGCCTTCGTCGATGGCCAGGCCTTGCGCACTTACCGGCATGCGCCGAATGCCGGCTCGCGCAAATCCTGGGCGGCGGGGGATGCGTCGAGTCGTGGCGTACGCCTGGCGGACATCGCCCTGCGCGGCGAAATGGGCATCCCCGGTGTGCTGAGCGCGCCGCAATGGGGCTTCTACGATGTGCTGTTCAGCCACACCAACAACGACCTGGCGCTTAAGCCCGAGGACAAGCGTGCGTTCAGCCTGTCCCAGCCTTATGGCACCTACGTGATGGAAAACGTGCTGTTCAAGATCAGCTTCCCCGCCGAGTTCCACGCGCAAACCGCCTGTGAAGCCGCGGTGACCTTGCATCCGTTGGTCAAGGATCGCCTGCACGACATCGAGCGCATCGTGATCACCACCCATGAGTCGGCGATTCGCATCATCTCCAAGGTCGGGCCCCTGGCCAACGCCGCCGACCGCGACCATTGCCTGCAATACATGACCGCCGTGCCCCTGGCATTCGGCAACCTGGTGGCCGAGCAGTACGAGGATGAGTTTCACGCGACGCATCCGATCATCGATGAACTGCGTAACAAGATGGTCATCGTCGAAGACCCGCGCTACAGCCGTGAATACCTGGAAGCCGACAAGCGTTCCATCGCCAATGCGGTGCAGGTGTTCTTCAAGGATGGCTCCAGCACCGAGCAGGTGGCGGTGGAATACCCGATCGGTCATCGCCGTCGTCGAGTGGATGGCATTGCGTTGCTGGAAGACAAGTTCAAGGCCAACCTGGCCACGCGGTTTACCGCGCAGCGCAGTGCCGAGATCTTTGCGTTGTGCAAGGACCAGGCGAAGCTTGAGGCGACGCCGGTCAACCGTTTCATGGACCTGTTCGTGATCTAGCAGGCGACGCAGGACTAAAAATGTGGGAGGGGGCTTGCCCTAATGCCAGTCAGTTAAGAGATAGAACGGGCAAACAGTAACCTGTGGCGAGCGGGCAAGTCGAATCGTCGCACCGCCCCTCCCACACTTTGAATCGTGTTCACTCAAACCGCAGGATCACCCGGCGGTTGTGCTTGCTCTTCTTCTCGATCTTCTCGCAGAACACCCGGCCGATTTCCTCGGTGTTGATCACATGGGTACCGCCGCACGGCTGGATATCGATCCCGCCGATTTCAATCACCCGTACCGAGCCCTGGATCACTGGCGGCGCAACCGCCTGGGTGCGGGTGATCTGCAGCAGGGTGGCGTACTCCGAAGCAGGCATCGACAGGGTTTTGACCTCGTGGGCCTGTTCGATCAGCGCGTTGAGGTCACGGGTGATGCTGTCCTTGTCGAGGGTCATTTCCGGCAGGTCGAAATCCAGGCGACCTTTGTCGGCACTGATGCTGCAACCGGTCACCGGTGCGTCGATGATCGAGCACAGCAGGTGCAGGCAGGTGTGCATTTTCATGTGCTGGTAGCGCCGTTCCCAATCCAGGCCGGCGTCCACCAACACTCCGGCGATCAACTGCTCGGGGCAGTGTTCCACCTGGTGCCAGATGATCGAACGCAGCACCGGGTCGCGCACCGTGCCGGTCACTTCGACCCGCGTACCGTCCGCCAGGGTCAAGTGGCCGGTATCGCCTGGTTGGCCGCCACCCGTGGGGTAGAACAGGGTGTGCTCCAGGGCGATGCCGTGTTCGCTGACGGCAATCACCCGGGCGCTGAAGGCGTTCTGGTAGGGCGCGCTGTCAAACAGCGCCAGGGTTTCCATGGTGTGCACGGACATGTTCAACCTCCGACGATCAGTGGGCTGGCTTGCAGCAGGTGGCGCACCATCGCGCTCAAGCCAGGGGGGGAGAGCAGGGTGATTTCGAATTCCGGCCCGCAGACTTTCAAGTTCAGCGGCAGGCGCGGCAGATGGTTGCCGGACTCGAGGCGATGCAGCCTGAATTGCAGGTGGTGACGCTCCTTCACCGTCGGCTCCAGCATCAAGCCTTGCAACGGGTGAAAGTCGGCGTCCAGCACCGTGACCTTGTGGCTGGCATTAACCTCGCCGACCACGTGCAGGCGCTCATCCAGGGCGAAGGCACCGAGGTAGTTACTGTGGTCCGATTCATCGTTTTTTTGCAGTTGGATCTGGTTCACCACCTTCACCTTGGTGCCGGCGGGTACGTCCTGGGTGATCACACAGGAGGGGCTGATAAACACGTTGTCGCCGATCAGCACATAGCCCAGCACACGGGCGCCGGAGCCGACCTCGACGTTGTTGCCCAGGCGCGGATGGCGCTTGCCGTCGGGGTTGTTGGCGATGCCACGGGCACCCAAGGTCACGCCGCAGAGGATGTAGCAGTCGTTGCCGATCTCGCAGGTTTCTCCGATCACCGTGCCGTAGCCGTGGTCGAGCACAAAGCGCCGGCCGATACGCGCCGCCGGGTGGATTTCGGCCCCGGACAAGACCTTGCCCTGGTTGCTGAGCTTGAGGGCGATGCGTGAAAACACGCCGTTGGTCTGGTCGGGGAAATTCCACACCAGGTGCGCAAGCCGGTAATAGAGCACCGCCTTGAACGAGGCGTAGGACTCCAGGATCAGTTCGCCACGCCCACGCGACGCGGGGTCGCGATAGGCATACGCGATCAGGTCTTCGGCCACCGCCTGGGCGGCATTCTGGATCAGCGGCGCGAGGTGCGGCTCCAGCTGCTTCATCTGCATGGGGGTGAGGGTCTTGATGAGCTGGGTGAGCAACTCATCGTGCAACTGTTGCATGTCGATAAAGCCGCCCATGGAGGCACCCCCGCATTCTGGATGGTTGGAAAACCCGTTATTCGAAACTGGGCAGGTAGCTGTCGGCATTGTCGTAGACCATGGTCAACACCACCGTTTCGGGCGGCAATTCGGGGGCGAGCCTGGCGATGGCCACCATGTTGGCGGCGGAGGACAGGCCCAGGCTGATGGCGTCGGTGCGCATGATGCGTTTCATCATGTCGATGCAGTCCTGGCGCGAGACCTTGAGCATGCCGTCGATCACGTCCAGGTTGAGGATGCTCGGGATTAGGCCGATCGACAGGCCCTGGATATGGTGCGGCGCGTGCTGGTTTTTCAGCAGGTCGCATTCTTCCGGCTCCACGCCCATCACGCGCAGGGCGGGCCAGGCGACTTTAAGGGTTTCGCCGATACCGGTGATATGGCCACCGGTGCCGATGCCGCTGACGAAATAGTCAACACGGCGATCACCAAAGGCGCGGAGGATTTCCGGCGCGGTGGTGTCACGGTGGGTCTGTGGGTTAGCGCCGTTGCGTTGCTGGTTGAGCATCACGTAGCTGGGGTTTTCCAGCTGCAGCTCCATGCATTTTTCGCCGTGGGAGTTGTTGCCGAGGCGGCTGTCGGAGAGCACCACCTTGGCGCCGTACAGGCGCAGCAGCTTCTGTTTTTCGGGGCTGTAGTTGTCCGGGATCACCAGCACCACCTTGTAGCCCAACACGTTGCCGGCCATCACCAGGCCGATGCCGGTATTGCCGCCGCTGGGTTCGATGATGGTTTGCCCGGAATCACGGATCAGCACGCCGCGCCGTTCGGCATCGAGGATCATGCCCAGGGCGATGCGCGCCTTGTGGCTGCCGCCAGGGTTGAGGGATTCGAGCTTGGCATAGACCTCGATGCCGAGGTCTTCGGAAAACTGCGCCAGGCGGACGATCGGTGTGTGGCCGATGACGTCGAGGATCGAGTTATGCAACATCGGTCAGCCCCCGGATCAGTACAACGGCATGTCGGGTTCGACGTCGCGAACCCAGTGTTTCATGCCACCTTGCAGGACTTTGGTGTTGGCGAAGCCCGCCGCCAGCAGGGTGCTGGCCGCTTGCTCGGCGCGGGTGCCGGCGTAGCAGATCAGGTAATGGGTGTTGTCGCGGCTGAGGCGACCGAGTTGGCCATCCAGCTCGGCCAGGGGGATATGCACCACCCCCGGTAATTTGCACACCTCCAGTTCACTGGCGTCGCGCACATCCAGCAGCACGTCGGCACTGCTGTGGTGTTCGAGTACCTGCTTGAGTACGCGTGGCTTGATGTAGCGCTCTTCGGCCAGGGACGGTTGGCTGGGCATGGCATCTGCGCATACGGTCGGCGCCTGGATTTCACTGTGGCGCAGGTCGGAGCAGCACGGGCAGTCGGCGCGGCGCTTGAAGCGGATTTCGCTGAACTTCATGGCCAGCGCATCGAAACGCATCAACCGGCCGGAAAGGGGCTCGCCAATGCCGATCAACAGTTTGATGGCCTCGGTGGCCTGGATCATCCCGACCACCCCAGGAAGCACGCCGATCACCCCTCCGGCGCTGCAATTGGGCGCCAGCTCTGCGGGCGGTGCGCTGGGGAACAGGCAGCGGTAGCACGGCCCGCCTTTGTAATTGAGCACGCTGATCTGCCCGTCGAAGCGGTAGATGGCGCCGTACACCAAAGGTTTGCCCAATTGCACGCAAGCGTCGTTGACCAGGTAGCGGGTGTCGAAATTATCGGTGCCGTCGATCACCAGGTCGTAGGCGCCCACCAGTTCCAGGGCGTTATCGGCGTTCAGGGCGGTGTTGTGGGCGTTGATCTGGATATGGCGGTTGAGGTCCTGCAAGCGCTGTTTGGCGGACTCGACCTTGGGCATGCCCAGGGTGCTGTTGCCGTGGACGACCTGGCGTTGCAGGTTGCTGCTTTCCACCACATCGAAATCCACCAGCCCCAGGGTGCCGACACCGGCCGCCGCCAGGTACAGGCTGATGGGTGAGCCCAGGCCGCCGGTACCGATGATCAATACCTTGGCCTTCTTGAGGTTCAGTTGGCCTTCGCGGCCGACGCCGGGCAGGGTGATATGGCGCACATAACGTTGCACTTCCTCGTTGCTGAGGCCATCGACGTCCATCCCTCCGGACGTGGCAAGCAATACTTCGATCCTGGCTTTTTCCGGCAGCCGGTCATCGGCATCGATCAGCTCTTCCTCGGCGGTGAACAGGAAGTGTTCCTTGAGCTGGTTGTTCTTTTCGTGAAACAGGTGGGGGCGCAACTGCGGGTGGCTGCTGCAGAGGTTTTCAATGACTTCGCGCAATGTCGATCCGGCGCCCACGAGGGTCGATTCCGGCAGCTTGGCCACGCGAACCAGAATGTCGGGGAAAGAGACAGCGTTCATGGACAACTCCGTGTGCAGGTCGTTGAAGGGGTTAAGGGCGAAATGCTTGCCATCCCAGGCAAACAGCTTGGAGCCCAGGGCCTGGCCCTGGCGAACGTCGACCACCAGGTAGCTGACGGGGTAGATCGGCTCGCCCATGAACAGGGCCTTGTCCTGGTCTTCATCGCTGAAATAGGCGCCGACATCCGGGTGGGAGTGGTAGATCACCACCACCGGGTTGTCGCTGCGAAACGCCTTGTTCATCAGCAGGGTGTCGGCCACCGAGAAGGTGTAGCCATTGGCCGCGCTGCGCGGGTACATCTCGGGGTTCTTGCGGTGCAGTTCGTTCTGGATGTTGCTGCCCAGGTACACGCAGCCGTCAGCGAAGACAAAGCCGCAGCATTCCTCGGGGTAGCTGCGGCTGGCGTGGGCGTAGATCTGTTCCAGGGCTTTTGGGCGGAGGACGTCCATGTTTCTCTCGCGTTGATGGAAGGTCAATTTTTCTTGGCCAGGAGTTTTTCAACGGGCAACTTGGTGATCGCAAAGCCGGCCAGCAGGATGGCCGAATACAGCATCAGGTCGCGGGAAATCGCCACGCCTTCGTACCAGGCTCCGATGATCACCGCGAACACCGGAAAGATGATGAACACGAACGACAGGATGATCGGGCTCAAGCGCTTGAGCAGCATGAAATACACGATGAACCCTCCCACCGAGGCCACCAGCCCCAGGTAGAACAGTGCGCTCCAGGACCGCAGGGTGATGTTTTCGAAGGTCGGTGTTTCAAACCACAACCCGGCCACGAACAGCATCAGCCCGGCAATGCCGATGGGCAGGGTGTTGTAGGTGATCACGCTGATGGCACTGCCTTTTTGCTTGGTAATGACGTAGCACAAGGCATGCATGATCGCGGCAGTCAGGATCGCCAGCACCCCGAAGAACTCGGCGTGGTCCAGGTGCAGGCCCTGGCTCCTGATGATCATGTAGAGGCTGCCGAAGCCGATACCGATGCCGACCACCTGGGAAAAGTAGATGCGCTCGCGCAGGAACAACGCGGAGAAAATCAGGATAAACACCGGCATGCAACTGAACAGCAGGGCGGTGAGGCCGGATGACACATGCATCTCGCCGTAGTTGAGCAGGTAGTAGGGCACGCTGAAGTAGGACAGGGTCACGAACACGAAGAACCAGCGGCTCTCACGGGGAAACAGGATGGGCTCGCGGCGCACCATGGCGAAACACAGGAACAGCGGGAAGGCGATCAGGAAGCGCAGGCCGGCGGACGTCAGCGGCGGCACGCTCTCCACGGCGATCTTGATCCCCAGCCAGGTGGTGCCCCAGCTCAGGCACACGATCAGGAACATCACACTGGTCACCAGGCCGGCCAACCACTGTTTTTGCGTTTTGGTTTTGGCGGTGTTTTCGAGAACGGCTGACATTGGCATCGTTTATTGCTTCCCTGAGCCTGAATTGAACTCTATATTGAACTTGTAATGAGTTATGAAATTCGGCGATTGAACCCGTAAAAGCACACTATTAGGGCGAAAGATGGCTGTCAAAACAAATATTGACATGGTGTCAATTATGCGTGAGGGCTTGTCCAACGGGCAGGGCGTGAAGTACAAGCGCCTGTCCGATGTCATGGAACGGGGCATCCTCGAAGGCTTGATTGAGCCGGGACGAAAACTGCCGCCTCATCGGGTGCTTTCCGACAATCTGGGGGTGACCATCGGCACCATCAGCCGCGCCTACGGTGAGCTGGAGCGCCTGGGGTTGGTGGTGGCGCGCGTCGGTGACGGCACGTTCGTACGCAAGCGTGGGATGGAGCGCCAGCGTGATGAAGGCTTTCGTAACTTCAGTGAGGAGCCGCGCCAGTACTTCGACATGAGCCGCAACATGCATATCCCGGGTCAGGAAACCACCTTCCTGGCACAGAGCTTCCAAACCCTTTCGACTAACGCCAAGTTCCTCCAGGACATCAGCGCCTACACCCCGGACGCCGGCCTGCCGCGTTATCGCGACGCGGGCGCGCAGTGGCTGGTGCAGCGTGATTTTCATCCAATTCCCGAGCAGGTGATCTGCGTCAACGGCGGCCAGCATGGCCTGCTCTGCGCGATGATGGCCCTGCTGCGCGCCGGCGATACGGTGGTCACCGAGCAACTGACTTACCCTGGGCTGATCACCGCCGCGCGCATGTTGGGTATCCGCTTGATCGGCCTGGAGATGGACGAAGAAGGCGTGCTGCCGAGCGCGCTGGATGAGGTCTGTCGTAATCACCGGATTTCAGCGTTGTATTGCACGCCGACCATCCAGAACCCGACCACGGCGGTGTTATCGGTGGCGCGCCGCGAAGCACTGGTGAAAGTGTGTCGCGAACACAACCTGCTGATTCTTGAAGATGAGGCCCACGGTGTGCTGGTCGAAGACCGTCCGCCGCCCCTCAGCCATTTCGCCCCCGAACGTACGATATTGATCAGCAGCCTGAGCAAGGCTGTGTCTGCCGGGCTGCGTGTGGGCTATGTGCATGCGCCCCCGGCGCTGGTCAGCCGAATCTCGGCGGCCTTGCGCTCCACCTGCTGGATGGCTACGCCGGTGACGCTGGAACTGGCGACCCAGTGGATCGAAAACGGTACGGCGGAATACCTGCTGCGCCAGCAGATCAACGAGATCAGCCGGCGCAAAGCCCTCGTGCAGGATTTGTTGGCGGGCCTGGCGTATCGCACCCATCTGAACAGCCCGCACTTTTGGATCGAAGTGCCGGAGCCCTGGCGCGCGTCGGAAATCGAGGCGGAGCTCAAGCAGAATAATTACCTGATCGCCACCGCCGAGGCGTTTGCCGTGGGGCAGACGGCGGTGCCGCAGTTTATCCGGGCGAGCATTTGCAATACGTCGGGCGATGATCAGTTGTTGCGGGCGGGGTTTGATGCGTTGGCGACGGCGTTGGGGCAGGGTGGGGGCAGGTTCCACCTGTAGATTTGAATGTACGCCGCCCCAAATGTGGGATGGGGCCTGCCCCCTCCCTCAGGTTATTTGAAGCGCCGCTCCACACCTTTCTCCACCAGAATCTTCGCCGAAATCTCTTCCACCGAAAAATGCGTGGAATTGATGTGCGCAATATTCTCGCGACGGAACAGATTTTCTACTTCGCGCACTTCGAATTCGCACTGGGCATAGCTGGAGTAGCGGCTGTTGGGCTTGCGCTCGTTGCGGATGGCGGTGAGGCGGTCCGGGTCGATGGTCAGGCCGAACAGCTTGTGCGAATGGGCGCGCAGGGCCGCAGGCAACGTCAGGTGCTCCATGTCGTCTTCGGTCAGCGGGTAATTGGCCGCACGGATGCCGAATTGCATGGCCATGTACAAACAGGTGGGCGTTTTGCCGCAGCGCGACACGCCGACCAGGATCAGGTCGGCCTTGTCGTAGTAATGGGTGCGGGCGCCGTCGTCGTTGTCGAGGGCGAAGTTCACCGCCTCGATACGTTCCATATAATTGGAGTTATGCCCAATGGAATGGGACTTTCCGACCGAATAGGAGGAGTGTTCGCTCAACTCCTGTTCCAGCGGCGCCAGGAACGTCGAGAAAATGTCGATCATGAAACCATTCGACGTTGCGAGAATCTCACGGATGTCTTGATTGACGATGGTGTCGAAAATGATCGGCCGAAAGCCGTCTTTTTCAGCGGCCAGATTGATTTGTTGTACCATGGCCCGCGCTTTATCCACGCTGTCGATATAGGGCCGCGTGAATTTGGCGAAGGTAATGTTTTCGAACTGCGCGAGCAGGCTCTGACCCAGGGTTTCGGCAGTGATGCCGGTGCCATCGGAGATAAAGAAAGCAGATCGTTTCATTTGAGCCCTGGGCCTTAAGCTGATGACGAATCTTGGATATGATAGGCGCGATTTTGCCGTCCCATAGTGGGCTGCATTCTCACTTATTTTCCAGGTCCAGGCCACAAACGCGGGTAATCGCTCCTACGAGCAGCCAGCGTCCTGAGCTTTTCCAACACAGTTAGTGGAGAGATCACCTTGGTAGAGTACGTAGTTTCCCTCGATAAGCTCGGCGTCCATGATGTAGAGCACGTAGGGGGCAAGAACGCATCCCTCGGCGAGATGATCAGTAATCTTGCAGGCGCTGGTGTGTCGGTGCCCGGTGGTTTCGCCACCACGGCCCAGGCTTACCGCGATTTCCTCGAACTGAGCGGCCTCAACGCTCAGATCCACGCCGCGCTGGATGCCCTGGACGTCGATGATGTCAATGCCCTGGCCAAGACCGGTGCCCAGATCCGCCAATGGATCATGGAAGCCGAGTTCCCCGAGAAGCTCAACGAAGAAATCCGCAGCGCCTTCGCCACATTGTCGGCGGGCAACCCTGACATGGCCGTTGCCGTGCGCTCATCGGCCACCGCCGAAGACTTGCCGGATGCTTCTTTCGCGGGTCAGCAAGAGACCTTCCTGAACATCCGTGGCGTGGAAAACGTGATCCGCGCAGCCAAGGAAGTATTTGCCTCGCTGTTCAATGATCGCGCCATTTCCTACCGTGTGCACCAGGGTTTCGACCACAAGCTGGTGGCCCTGTCTGCCGGTGTGCAGCGCATGGTGCGTTCGGAAACCGGCACCGCCGGCGTGATGTTCACCCTCGACACCGAGTCGGGCTTCCGTGACGTGGTGTTTATCACCGGCGCCTACGGCCTGGGCGAAACCGTTGTACAAGGCGCGGTCAACCCGGACGAATTCTACGTACACAAGCACACCCTTGAAGCCGGCCGCCCGGCCATCCTGCGCCGCAACCTGGGCAGCAAGGCCATCAAGATGATCTACGGCGACGAGGCCAAGGCCGGTCGTTCGGTGAAAACCGTGGATGTCGACAAGGCCGAGCGCTCGCGTTTCTGCCTGAGCGACGCGGAAGTCAGCGAATTGGCCAAGCAAGCGATGATCATCGAAAAGCACTACAAGTGCCCGATGGACATCGAATGGGCCAAGGACGGTGACGACGGCAAGCTGTACATCGTGCAGGCGCGTCCGGAAACCGTGAAAAGCCGTACCTCGGCCAACGTCATGGAACGCTACCTGCTCAAGGAAACCGGCACCGTGCTGGTGGAAGGCCGTGCCATCGGCCAGCGCATCGGCGCCGGCAAGGTGCGGATTATCAAGGACGTGTCCGAGATGGACAAAGTCCAGCCCGGTGACGTGCTGGTTTCCGACATGACCGATCCGGACTGGGAACCGGTGATGAAGCGTGCCAGCGCCATCGTCACCAACCGTGGCGGGCGCACCTGCCACGCGGCGATCATCGCCCGTGAGCTGGGGATCCCGGCAGTGGTCGGTTGCGGCAACGCCACCCAACTGCTCAAGGACGGCCAGGGCGTGACTGTGTCCTGTGCCGAAGGCGATACCGGCTTCATCTTTGAAGGCGAACTGGGCTTCGACATCAAGCAAAACTCCATCGACGCCATGCCCGACCTGCCGTTCAAGATTATGATGAACGTCGGCAACCCGGACCGTGCCTTCGACTTCGCGCAGTTGCCGAACGCCGGTGTGGGCCTGGCCCGCCTGGAGTTCATCATCAACCGCATGATCGGCGTGCACCCCAAGGCCCTGTTGAACTACGACGGCCTGCCGCCGGACATCAAGGAAAGCGTGGACAAGCGCATCGCCGGCTACAACGACCCGGTGGGCTTCTACGTCGAGAAGCTGGTGGAAGGCATCAGCACCCTGGCGGCGGCGTTCTACCCGAAAAAGGTCATCGTGCGCCTGTCGGACTTCAAGTCCAATGAATACGCCAACCTGATCGGCGGCAAGCTCTACGAGCCGGAAGAAGAAAACCCGATGCTGGGCTTCCGTGGCGCCTCGCGTTACATCAGCGAAGCGTTCCGTGACTGCTTCGAGCTCGAATGCCGCGCCCTCAAGCGTGTGCGCAACGAGATGGGCCTGACCAACGTCGAGATCATGGTGCCGTTCGTACGTACCCTGGGCGAGGCGAGCCAAGTGGTCGACCTGTTGGCCGAAAACGGCCTGTCCCGAGGCGAAAACGGCCTGCGCGTGATCATGATGTGCGAACTGCCATCCAACGCCATCCTCGCCGAAGAGTTCCTGGAGTTCTTCGACGGTTTCTCTATCGGTTCCAACGACCTGACCCAGCTGACCCTGGGCCTGGACCGCGATTCCGGGATCATCGCTCACCTGTTCGACGAGCGTAACCCTGCGGTCAAGAAGCTGCTGGCCAACGCCATCCAGGCGTGCAATAAGGCCGGCAAGTACATCGGTATCTGCGGCCAAGGCCCTTCCGATCACCCGGACCTGGCCAAATGGCTGATGGAGCAGGGTATTGAAAGCGTCTCGCTGAACCCCGATTCCGTGCTGGAAACCTGGTTCTTCCTGGCGGAAGGCCAAGCGTCCGCCTAAGGTCGTTATGTCAAAAGTGCCGGTCACTCGTCGAGGGTGACCGGCATTCTTATCTGTGCAGGGCGGAACTCCTTCCGGACGCCGCCCTTTTTTGTGCAAGAGCATTATGCAAAGCAGCAGCAACCTGTTTCCCGTCGCCCTGATCAGCGCTGAACGTCGTGGCGACCTGAGTGAAGATGTGTACCGCCTCAAGCCCGGTAACAGCCCCGACGGTACCGTCGAGCTGGCCGTTACCCGTTTGGGCCTGGCCGATGTCCCGGAAAACCGGGGCATCCCGGTTATTTTGTTGCACGGCAGTTTTTCCAACCGGCGTTTCTGGTACTCGCCCAAGGGTATCGGCCTGGGCGCTTACCTGGCACGCCAGGGGTTCGATGTGTGGATCCCGGAAATGCGTGGTCATGGGCTGTCCCGGCGCAATCAGGACTACGCCCGCAACCGCGTCGCCGACTACGCGCGTTACGATTTGCCGGCCATTGGCGCGTTTGTGCGTGAGCAAAGTGCGCAGATTCCCCATTGGATTGGTCATTCTCTCGGCGGCACTACCCTGGCAGCGGCCCTGGGTGGGCAGCACCTTGGTGCGCCGGCGGTGGCCTCGGTGGCGCTGTTTGGCTGTCAGGTCAGTCGCAGCCACTGGCCATTGAAACTTCCGCCGGTGGAGTGGACCGGCCGTCTGCTTTTAAAGCGCTTCGGCGAAGTGTCCGGCTCGCGGCTCAAGCGGGGCCCGGAGGACGAACCGGCGGGCGTGCTGATCGAAGCCATGCGCTGGAATGGCCTGTTCGGTCGCTTTGGCGAAGGTAAGCGGGATTGGTGGAAAGGCCTGGCGGACGTCGACGTGCCGCTGTTGGCCGTCAGCGCGGCGGGCGATCAGCAAGATCCGGACTGGGCTTGCCGCAAGCTGTTCGAGCAGATTGGCTCCGAGCACCGTCAATACCTGTGCCTGGGGCGTCAGCAAGGGTTTACCGGTGATTTCGGACATGTGGAAATGCTGGTCAGCAAAGCCGCCCAGGCTGAGGTCTGGCCGCTGGTTGAGCAATGGTTAAACGATCCGTTGACACCTTTGTTGGGTGCCAAGCCTGAGGCATTAGTCGTAGTTTGACCCAAGGCTCTGCCAAGGGCGTTTCGCTCGTGTGTGGTTGCGGCTAATATATGACGCGTTAAACGCTTCTGGTCATATTCAGTCGCGCAGTGGTTATTGCGTTGCGCCGAAGCGGATGGGATGTTGCGCACCGGCTCCGGCCGGTGCTTCTTTCGAAAGACACTTCTTTGACGGAAAGGAATTTTTCAATGAACCATTACGTGACCCCCGACCTGTGCGACGCCTACCCGGACCTGGTGCAGGTGGTCGAACCGATGTTCAGCAACTTCGGCGGCCGAGATTCCTTTGGCGGCGAGATTGTCACCATCAAATGCTTCGAAGATAACTCCCTCGTCAAGGAGCAGGCCGACCAGCCGGGCGCCGGCAAGGTGCTGGTGGTCGATGGGGGTGGTTCCCTGCGCCGCGCACTGCTGGGCGACATGATCGCCGAGAAAGCCGCGAAAAATGGTTGGGAGGGGTTGGTGATCTATGGCTGCATCCGTGACGTCGATGTGATCGCCCAGACCGATCTAGGGGTCCAGGCGCTGGCCAGTCATCCGATGAAAACCGATAAGCGCGGCATCGGCGACCTGAACGTCGTGGTGACATTTGCGGGTGTGACGTTCCGCCCAGGTGAGTACATCTATGCCGACAATAATGGCGTAATCGTCTCGCCAAGCCCGCTGCAAATGCCTGAATAAACTGCAATAACCAACAGGGGTGAGGATGTTCGAGGAAGAAAACGCGCAGTGGGGGCTGGTGCATGCCCTGGTGCTTGATGGTAAAGGCGGTGCGCGTTCGATTGCCCGGACTGAGCTCGACGAGTTGCAACTGCAGCCCCAGGAAAGCCTGTGGCTGCATTGGGATCGCAGCCATCCCCAAACCCAGACCTGGCTGCGCAAGTCCAGCGGTTTGAGCGAATTCGCCTGTGACCTGCTGCTGGAGGAAAACACCCGCCCACGCCTGTTACCGCTGCCGGATGCCGAGTTGCTGCTGTTTCTGCGCGGGGTCAACCTCAATCCGGGGGCCGAGCCGGAGGACATGGTCTCGGTGCGTATCTTCGCTGCCGCCAGCCGCGTGATTTCCCTGCGTCTGCGCCCGCTGCGCGCCACCGATGAGTTGCTGGTGCAGTTGGCGGATGGCAAGGGGCCGAAAACCGCGTCGGAGCTCATCCTTTATATGGCTCAGTACCTGACCAACAAGGTCCAGGATCTGGTCACGGATTTGTCGGAAATCGTCGATGCAGAGGAAGAAAAACTCGATACCGACGAACGGTACACTCCTGAACATGGCAGTGTTTTGCAGATCCGTCGCCGAGCGGCCGGGCTCAAGCGTTTCCTGTCGCCGCAGCGGGATATTTTTGCCCAGCTCACGCGGATAAAATTGCCGTGGTTCTGTGACGACGATGCCGACTACTGGAACGAATTGAACAACAGCCTGACCCGCTACCTGGAGGAGCTCGAATTGACCCGGGAGCGCGTGGGGCTTGTGCTTGAGGCCGAAGACCGGCGCTTGAGCGTGCGCATGAACCGCACCATGTACCGCTTCGGGATCATCACGGGGATCTTTCTGCCGATGAGTTTCCTGACCGGCTTGCTGGGTATAAATGTGGGTGGCATACCATTCTCCGCCAGCCCCTACGGATTCGTGATTGCATGCCTGTTGATGGTATCGGTGGCGCTCGGACAATGGTGGCTGTTTCGACGATTGCGCTGGGTTTGAGCTGAATATGAGCTGAACGTAGGAAGGGTCCTATGTGACCCCAGGAATTTTACCCTCGTCTTTTAAAACACTTGCGAGAGGTCTTTATGCACGATCCGTTCGAACAGTCTTTGCGTGACATGCTCAATGCCTCGCCGTCCAACCGCGATGACGATGCCTGCCTGGGCCGCGTGTTGAAAACCGCTAACCGTCAGGTGGGCGCGGGTGACCTGTTCGGTCTGCTCGGCCGCTGGATGCCGGCGTTGATGATGGCCCTGAACAACGGTTCGGCCCACGTATCGCCCGTTTCCCGTCGTAAACCTCTTGCTCGCACTGCTGATAAGGCTGATTGAATATGGAACTTGATCTCTGGACCCAGAGCCTGGTCACCGCGATGACCGCATTGTGGACCAAGGTGGCGAATTTTATTCCCAACCTGTTTGGTGCCCTGGTACTGGTGTTGCTGGGCTTTGTCGTGGCCAAGCTGCTCGACACCCTGCTGTCCAAATTGCTCGCAAAACTGGGCCTCGACCGCCTGATGGCCGGCACTGGCCTGACCAAGTTGCTGGGCCGGGCCGGGTTGCAAGTACCGATTTCCACGTTGATCGGCAAGATCGTTTATTGGTTCGTTTTGCTGATTTTTCTGGTTTCTGCGGCTCAATCCCTTGGACTTGAGCGAGTTTCAGCTACGCTCGACATGCTGGCGCTGTATCTGCCGAAGGTTTTCGGTGGCGCACTGGTGCTTCTCGTAGGCGTGTTGCTTGCACAACTGGCCAATGGGCTGGTGCGCGGCGCCGCTGAAGGTGTGGGATTGGATTATGCCGCTGGCCTGGGTCGAATCGCCCAGGGGCTGGTGATCATTATCAGTATTTCGGTCGCGATCAGCCAGTTGGAGGTCAAGACTGACCTGCTCAACCACGTGATTGTGATCGTTTTGATTACCGTTGGTCTGGCCGTTGCGCTGGCCATGGGCTTGGGAAGCCGGGAAATTGCCGGCCAGATTCTTGCGGGAATCTATGTGCGTGAGTTGTATCAAGTTGGGCAGCAGGTACGTGTGGGCGAGGTCGAAGGGCAAATCGAGGAGATCGGCACAGTCAAGACTACGGTGCTGACCGATGACGGCGACCTGGTGTCGTTGTCCAATCGGATTCTCCTCGAGCAGCAGGTCAGTAGCCGCTAATCCGGCAAACCCTGCTAATGTACGCCGCCGCAAACCCGGCTGACCGGGCTGTAGCGGACATTGACCTGACTGTCGGCACGACTTGTTTTGAATAAAGCCCAAACGCTGTCCACGCGCTATGACCCCCGTGAGCTCTCTGATGAGGAGTTGGTCGCGCGCGCGCACACGGAGCTGTTTCACATAACTCGCGCGTATGAAGAATTGATGCGCAGGTATCAACGCACTCTGTTCAACGTTTGTTCAAGGTATTTAGGGAACGATAGAGATGCGGATGATGTCTGTCAGGAAGTGATGCTCAAGGTGTTGTATGGCCTGAAGAACTTCGAGGGCAAATCGAAGTTCAAGACATGGCTCTACAGCATCACCTACAACGAGTGCATCACGCAGTATCGGAAGGAACGGCGAAAGCGTCGCTTGATGGACGCTTTGAGTCTCGACCCCCTTGAGGAGGCGTCTGAAGAAAAGGCGCCGGCACCCGAGGAGAAGGGCGGACTTGATCGCTGGCTGGTGTATGTGAACCCGATTGACCGGGAAATTCTGGTGCTACGATTTGTCGCAGAGCTGGAATTCCAGGAAATCGCTGACATCATGCACATGGGTTTGAGTGCTACAAAAATGCGTTACAAACGTGCTCTTGATAAATTACGTGAGAAATTTGCGGGCGAGACTGAAACTTAGTGCGTGGCAAATATCTCTTACGTGTAGGCAAGTTCTGTTAGACTTGTCGCCGAGTTGTCCCCCGGTTTGTGGGACTGCTTTACAATCACCAGATGGGGATTTAACGGATGAAACTGAAAAACACCTTGGGCTTGGCCATTGGTACTCTTATTGCCGCTACTTCTTTCGGCGCGCTGGCACAAGGCCAAGGCGCAGTTGAAGGCGAGCTGTTCTACAAAAAGCAGTTCAACGATAGCGTTAAGCACATCGAAGACGGCTACAATCCTGGCGCTCGCATCGGTTACTTCCTGACCGACGACCTGTCCTTGAACCTGTCGTACGACAAAACCAACCACACCCGTTCGAACGACGGTACTGGCAACCAGAAGATCAAAGGTGATACCGGCAGCCTGACTGCTCAGTACCACTTCGGTCAGGCTGGCGTTGACAGCCTGCGTCCATACGTAGAAGGCGGTTTCGGTCACCAGAGCCGTACCAACGTACTGGCTGACGGCCACAGCGGTCGCGATCAGACCACTCAAGCCATCGTTGGTACCGGTGTTAAGTACTACTTCACCAACAACCTGTACGCTCGTGCCGGTGTTGAAGCTGACTACGGTCTGGACAACGGCAAGTGGGACTACTCCGCACTGGTCGGCCTGGGCGTGAACTTCGGCGGTAACGCTGGCGCAGTTGCTCCAGCTCCTACCCCAGCACCAGCTCCAGAGCCAACTCCAGAGCCAGAAGCTCCAGTTGCTCAGGTTGTTCGTGTTGAGCTGGACGTGAAGTTCGACTTCGACAAGGCCGTTGTTAAGCCTAACAGCTACGGCGACGTGAAAAACCTGGCCGACTTCATGGCTCAGTACCCAGCTACCAACGTAGAAGTTGCTGGTCACACTGACTCCGTAGGTCCAGACGCTTACAACCAGAAGCTGTCCCAGCGTCGTGCTGACGCTGTTAAGCAAGTCCTGGTTAAAGACGGCGTGGCTCCTAGCCGTGTAACTGCTGTAGGTTACGGCGAATCCCGCCCAGTTGCTGACAACGCAACTGAAGCTGGTCGTGCTGTTAACCGTCGCGTAGAAGCGTCGGTTGAAGCTCAAGCTCAGTAATTACTGAGTGGTAGAAAAAAGCCCGGCTCAGGCCGGGCTTTTTTTCGCCTGCTGTTTGCCTCAGGCGCTGGCCGCCGAGGCTATGCAGGCGGCCTGTTCGGTGGCGGCAACGGCGCCGATCACCAGGATTGCAGGGCTCTTCAAGGCAAATGCCTGGGCGTCTTCGTGCATCCGCGACAGCTCACTGCGGCATTCGCGCTGTTGGGGCAGTGATGCGTTTTCGATCATCGCCACCGGCATATCGGCCGCCATCCCACCTTCCAGCAATTGCTGGCGAATCTCTTCCAGCTTGGCCACTCCCATATACACCACCAATGTCGTGCCGCCTTCCGCCAGCGCGCGCCAATTAAGGCTGCTGTCGTCCTGGGTATGGGCCGTGACCAGGGTCACTCCGCGGCTGACACCGCGCAACGTCAGTGGAATCGCGCAATTTGTCGCGCCCGCTAACCCAGCGGTAATACCGTTGACCAGTTCAACCTCGACGCCACGTTCACGCAGCCACATCGCCTCTTCGCCACCGCGCCCGAAAATGCACGGGTCGCCACCCTTGAGCCGCACCACGCACTTGCCTTGGCGGGCGTAACGCAGCATCAGGCGGTGGATAAAGTCCTGCGGGGTCGAGCGGCAGCCGCCGCGCTTGCCGACCGTGATCACTCGCGCCTCGGCGCAATGCTCCAGCACCGCCGGGTTGACCAAGTCATCGATCAGTACCACATCGGCTTCGTGCAGGGCCCGTACAGCCTTGAGGGTCAACAGCTCCGGATCGCCAGGGCCCGCGCCCACCAGCCAGACTTTTGCGTTCATGGGGTTTTCCTCGTCTAGAGCCGACGTCAGTTGTGAAAGATTGAATACAGAAGAATCAGATTGATCAGCATCGAGACCAGGCCCAGGGTGCGCCAGACCTTCAACGGTTCGCGCTCCAGCAGGGGCCTGGGGCGGATGCTCAGTTCCTGGCGGTCAGCCTGTTCCAGCACCAGCAGCCATTCCTCGGCGGTTTCGTAGCGATGCGCCGGTTGTGCGGCCACGGCCCGTTCAAGGCTCAGGGGGAGCCAATCCGGGAGATCCGGACGATAGCGGCTGGCGCTGACAGCCTGGGTAAATCGAGGCCGTTGGAAGGCTTCGATTTCCCCGTAGGGGTAATGCCCGGTCAGCAGGTAGTACAAGGTGACACCTACGCTGTATAAATCCTGCTGGGCTGTCGGACGGTCGCCATTGAACGCTTCGGGCGCGATAAAGCTCGGGGTGCCAGGCAGTACATGGGCACGGTCCTCTGAAAGACCGGGGCAGTACGCCAGACCGAAATCAAGTACGCGCAATTCACCGTCGTCCCCCAGCAGCAGGTTTTCCGGCTTGATGTCGCGGTGCAGGATCTGTCGCCGATGCAGCATGCCCACTGCGCGCAGCAAACGCTCGGCTACGGACTGCCATTGCGCCAGGGGCAAGGGGCCCTGGTGCTGGAACAGCTCGGCCAGGGTTTGCCCTGGGTATTCACGCATCACGTAGTACAAATGTTGACGCCCGCTGGCGGCATGCACTTCAGGAAATGCACGGCCGGCTACCCGCCGCAAGAACCACTCTTCCGACAGCAATGCCTGGCCGGCGTCGCTGTCGTCGTCGCGGCTCAGTGGCAGGGTTTTCAGCAGCCAGGGTTGCTGTTGGGCGTCGCGCACCCGGTACAGCAATGACTGCCTGCTTTGCGCCAGCACGCTGTCCACCTGCCAGCCTTCGAAGCGTTGCCCGGATTTCAGCAGCGGGGGCAAGGGCCATTGCTGCAACTGCACCAGGGCGTCGCCGAGCGTGGCGGCGCCGAGTGTGTCGACGCGCACCAGCAAGGCGCTGGCATTGTCCTGGCTGCCCGCCAGGTGTGCGGCATTGACCAGCGTGGTCACCGCCAGGTCCAGGTCGGTTTGTTCGCGCAGGATCGCGCTGATGCTGTGATCGCCCAGCGTGGCCCAGACGCCATCGCTGAGCAGCAGGAAGCACTCACCTTGGCGCAATTGGCCGTCGAGAAAGTCCAGCACCAGGTGCTGATCCAGGCCGAGGGCACGCTTAAGCACGTGCTGCATGCCCGGTTGTTCCCACACATGGTCTTCGCTGATGCGCTGCAGTTCACCGTCCAGCCAGCGATACGCCCGGCAATCACCGACATGGGCCAGGGTGAAGCGCTGACCGCGAAAGACCAAGGCACTGAGGGTGGTCAGCAACGGCTGGCCGCCGCCATTGGCCTGCAACCAGCGATTTTGCGCCAGCAGCAAACGCTCCAATGCCTGCGCCACCCCCCAGGTTTGCGGCGTGGCGTAGTAATCCAGGGCCAGGGCTTGCAAGGTCGAGCGTGCCGCCAGGCCGCCGTCGGCGCACTGGCTTACACCGTCGGCCATGGCGCACAGGTAGCCTTTGCTCGCCGCCAGTTCCGCTGCGGGGGTGACGACCCGCAGCGCATCCTGGTTTTCCGCCCGTGGGCCGATGGCGCTGGCATGGGCGACGCTCAGTTGCAGGCTCATCAGACGCGCGCAGCGGTCACTGCCGCCGAACCCCAGGTGGTTCTCCAACGACGCTTGACGCCATGCAGGCCGAACCAAGCCAGGACGCCCAGGCTGGCGAACAGCCACAGGGCCAGTTGATAGCTGCCGGTGCTCTGCTTGATTGCGCCCATGCCCGCGGCCAGGGCGAAACCGCCGATGCCGCCGGCCATGCCGATCAGGCCGGTCATCACGCCGATCTCACGACGGAAGCGCTGTGGCACCAACTGGAATACGGCGCCATTGCCCGCGCCCAGACCGAGCATGGTGCAAACGAAGAGCGCCAGCGCCGCATAGGAATTCGGCAGGTTGAAACCCACTGCCGCAATGCAGATCGCCGCGACACTGTACATGCCGAGCAGGGTGCGGATCCCGCCGAAACGGTCAGCCAGGGCGCCGCCCAGTGGGCGCATCAGGCTGCCACCGAACACGCAGGCGGCGGTGTAGTAGCCGGCAGTCATGGGGCTCAGGCCGTATTGGTCGTTGAAATAGCCGGGCAGGGCGCTGGCCAGGCCGATAAAGCCGCCGAAGGTTACGCTGTAGAAAAACATGAACCACCAGCTGTCGCGGTCGCCCAGGGCCTTGAAGTAATCGGCCATGGACTTGGCTTTCGGCCGCTCGGGCGCATTGCGTGCCAGCCAGGCGAAGACGATCAGGGTCAGGATCAGCGGAATCAGTGCAAAGCCGAATACGTTGCTCCAGCCAAACGCCGCCGCCAGCACAGGGGCCAGCAGGGCCGCGAACACCGTGCCCGAGTTGCCGGCACCGGCGATGCCCATCGCCTTGCCCTGGTGTTCGGCCGGGTACCACTGGGACGCCAGCGGCAGCGCCACTGCAAAGGATGCGCCGGCCATGCCGAGGAACAGCCCCAGCAACAAGGCTTGTTCGTAGCTGTGAATCCCCAGCTTCCAGGCGCCGAACAATGCGACGATCACAATCACCTGGCCAATCAGCCCGGCGGTCTTGGGCGACAGCTTGTCCGCCAGCATGCCCATCAGGAAGCGCAGCACCGCGCCGGCCAGGATCGGCGTCGCTACCATCAGGCCGCGTTGCTGGGTGGTCAGGTGCAGGTCGGCGGCGATCTGCACCGCCAGGGGACCCAACAAATACCAGACCATGAAGCTCAGGTCGAAATACAGGAACGCGGCAAACAGGGTCGGGGTGTGCCCGGATTTCCAGAAGCTTGATTTCATCACGCACCTCAACGGTTGGGAGTCTTGTAAGAAGGCCTGGTGATGGAACAGCCGGCTAGGGCCGCCCCACCGGCCCAGTGCTAGTGGGCCAAAACGAAAAAACGCCGCCACCGGGTTCGCGAGGGCAAACCGGGTGTGCGACGTCTTTGTCGTGGAGGGGCAACCGCCGTTGGCTACCTGTGATGATTACTTAGCAAGTCCTGCGCCAACATGCCGGCCGTAGGTCCCGTCTTCTCCAGCTCCGCGCAAACCCGTAGCTGTCGAGCCCCAGCGAGGCTGCGTCAGGCGCGCTGCCGATTCACGCCCGAGTCGCGTCCGACGCAGCCTCGCTGGAGCTCGACAGCTGCGGATGTTTAACCGAGCAGTTCACTCATGGCGATGATCTGCTCCGCCACCTGGATCAGTTTCTGCTGGCGGCTCATGGCTTGGCGGCGCATCAGGGTGTAGGCCTCTTCCTCATTGCAGGCCTTCATTTTCATCAGCATGCCCTTGGCCAACTCGATGCGCTTGCGCTCGGCCAACTGCTGGTCCCGCGCCTGAAGCTGGGCGCGCAAGGCCTGGTCGCTCTCGAAGCGGGCCATGGCGACGTCGAGGATCGGTTGCAGGCGCTGGGCCTGAATGCCTTCTACGATGTAGGCACTGACCCCGGACTTGATCGCCTGGCGCATCACGTCGGGGTCGTGCTCGTCGGTAAACATCACGATGGGCCGGGGTTGGTCGCGGCTTACCAGCACCACTTGCTCCATCACATCGCGGCCCGGTGACTCGGTATCGATCAGGATGACGTCCGGGCGCACCGTTTCGACGCGCGCAGGCAGGTCGATGGTCAGGCCTGACTCATCGATCACTTCAAAGCCAGCCTCGATCAGTGCTGTCCTCAAGCGGCCGACTTTGCGCGGAGTGTCGTTGATCAGCAGGATTCGCAGCATGGAAGACCTCCTGTCAGCGCAAGGCTTGGCGGCTGGTGTGGTCGGCCATGGCATGCAGGCGGAAGCTGCGCGCGTAGCCGGCGGGGTCCGAGCCGTCCCAGATTTTGCCGTCGATCAGTTGGCTGCTACGCATGTCGTACCCGTTGTCGCTGAGGCCCAGTGCCTCGGCTGCCTGACGATACAGCGCCAGTTGTTGCACTTGGCGAGCAACACCCAGGTAGTCAGGGTCTTCGCGCAGCAGGCCCCAGCGTCGAAACTGGGTCATGAACCACATGCCATCGGAGAGGTAGGGCAGGTTGACCTCGCCATCGGCAAAAAAGCGCAGGGCGTGGGGGTCTTGCCACTGGTTGCCCAGGCCGTCGTCGTAGGCGCCCAGCAAGCGTGGCTCGATGCAGTCGAGCGGGGCATCGAGGTACTCGCGGCTGCTGAGCAATTGTGCGGTGGAGCGACGGTTTTCGGTGTTTTGCTCGATAAAGCGGCTGGCCTCCAGGATCGCCATCACCAGCACGCGTGCGGTGTTGGGGTATTGGTCGACAAAGGCCTGGGTGCAGCCGAGCACCTTTTCCGGATGGTTCGGCCAGATCGCCTGGGTGGTCGCCAGGGTAAAACCCTGGTTTTGCTTTACGGCGCTGGCGCACCAGGGCTCGCCGACGCAAAAGCCATCGATACGCCCGGCCTGCAGGTGCGCGACCATTTGCGGCGGCGGCACCACGACGCTGTCCACATCCTGCAACGGATGAATGCCTTGGCTCGCCAGCCAGTAGTACAACCACATGGCATGAGTACCTGTGGGAAAGGTCTGAGCGAAGGTCAGTTTTGTTCGGCTTTGGTGCACGTGGCGATCCAGTGCTTCAGGAGTGACCACGCCCTGCTGCTGCAGGCTGTGGGACAGGTTGATGCTTTGACCGTTCTGGTTCAGTCCCATCAATACTGCCATGTCGGTAGGTGCCACGCCGCCGATGCCCAGGTGCACGGCATAGACCAACCCGTACAGGCTGTGAGCCGCATCCAGTTCGCCGCTGACCAGTTTGTCCCGCAGGTTGGCCCATGAAGGTTGGCGCCTGAGGTTCAGGGTCAAGCCATAAGGCTGTGCGAAGCCCTGGGTCGCCGCCACTACCAGGGATGCGCAATCGCTCAAGGCCATGAACCCCAGGTCAAGGCTGCTCTTCTCCGGGGCATCACTGCCGTTGACCCAGGCCAGCGGGTCGTTCATCGGGCTTTTGCCAACCGAATCGTTCATCAACACCTACCTTTTCTTTCAAAAAAAAGCGTCGTTCCCTCAGATGGCGATGCAAGGCCATTGCGGGTAACGACGCCTTTGTCCGTAAGCCCGCTCCGCCGTTGGTGCGCGCTCTGTACAGAGTGCAAAGCAAGGCACATGCCACGGGCCGATGGGCGCAGCCAGCCGTCAACTTTCCATCAAGATTGAAAATGGGCTGCCTCTCAGTATGGCCGCTTCTTACTGCCAGGCCGCCCAGGAATTCAAGGTGTACGCTCACTTCTCCGTAACGACTGCCTGCCTCTGGCTACTGCTTGCCACGCTGATGTCAGGAAGTGTCGATGCCAGGGGCGAGACCTATCAGGCGCAGAACGAGAGCCTGCATACCGTCTTTACCGCCTTGTCCGTGCCCATGGGGCTGCCCATCGTTGTGAGCAGTGAAGCGGCGCGCATACGCATCAGCGAGGTCATTGACCTCGATACACCTCAACACGCCCTGGAGACGCTTTCACTGCAATACGGCTTGATCTGGTACAGCGATGGGCGGGCGCTCTACCTCTACGACGTGAGCGAGGCAAAAAGCTCGGCTGTGGAGTTGCAGCATATTTCTGTCGACAGGTTTCGTGTCCTCATGCGTCGTTCTGGGCTTGATGAAACACGCTACCCCCTGCGCGTCCGCGGGGAGCGGACGTTCTATGTGTCCGGACCACCTCATTATGTCGACCAGGTGCTACACCTGGCCCAACTGATGGATCGCGAGCGTGCTGAAATGCAGTTAGGCACCCAGGCGTTTGCTGTCGTTCAGGTCCTCAACACCCATGTGGAAGACCGTGGGTACGCCATCGGCGACGAACAGGTCACGGTGCCGGGAATCGCGTCAACGATCGAAGCCGTGCTGGCTTCTGAGGAGGAGGGAGCGCTGTCCGGCAAGAACCTGGTGGTGATTGCCTACCCGGATACCAACAGCCTGCTGATCAAGGGCGAACCTGCACAGCTGGGTTTTATCGAGCGCTTGGTGGCTGAGTTGGACACACCCAAGCGGGCTATCGAAGTTTCGCTATGGATGGTGGATGTGGAGAGTGACGAACTGAAAAAGCTGGACCCTGTCTGGGACAAGGAGGCGAAGGCCCAGGTCTCGCGAATTCTGGAGCCCATGGACGATAAGCGTTTGATGGAACAAATCGCCATGCTGGAACGTCGGCGGCGAGCGAAGGTGATGACGTTGCCGGTCATACTCACCCAGGAGAATGTGCCGGCCGTGTTTCAGGATAACCACACCTTCTATCTGCCGGCTCCCGGAGATGACCGTACTGATTGGAAACCCGTGCAATATGGCTCCCAGGTCAGCGTGCTGCCGCGTTTTGCAGAAGCGAATCAGATCGAAATGCTCCTCCATGTTGAGGACGGCCGCCAAATGAGCCAGGCAAGGCGGCGCGGCAAACCGACAGCGGTCGGTCGGGTGAGTGCCAGCAGCGTGGTGCGGGTGCCGCAGGGTCAGCGCCTGTGGTTGGGATCGTTTAGTCGCGAGGCGCATTATCCGGGACGCCGCGCAGTCTCAGCGGGTTCGACCATGGTTCGCCTGTTTGTGATTCAGGCTCGGGAGGTAGGAAACGAGTTGAAGGCGTTGCCGACAGGCGTTGGTGCACCACCGTTGAGTCCGGCGCAATACGAGCGTGTGCACCGAGCGTTTGTTCACCCGCAGAGCGATATCGCTCCGTGAATCAGGTGTTAACTCATGCATTTTGAATTCTTCTACAGGGCGTTGGGCGAGTGGGTGCAACGGGCGGATCAGTTGTGGGGGGAGTTGCACGAGGTCTATAAAAAGGGGCGTCTGACGGCTGTGCGTGAAGCGTCTTACAGCATGTTGCTTAAAAGCGCTGGTTGTATGAGTTTTCTCCTAGCGTGGGCTGCACGGTGGTTTTTTATAGTCGTGCCCTTGGCGCAAAAGCCAGTACTGGAAATAAGGATTTCAATGACAGTAGTCGGATGCCGAGGTCGATATGGTCGTCGTAAATGATGGGTTGACGGCGACTTTCCTGCTTTTTTCCCAGTGGACGCTGCATGGCGATGGTCGCCTGACCGGCGAAGGCCGCGATGTTCAGTTGCCACCTAAGGAGCTGCATGTTTTGCGGCTGCTGCTTGTTTCTGGCGGTGTACTGATGACCAAGGATCGTTTGCTGGAGTTGGCCTGGCCCCAGGGGGAGGTCGCCGAGGAGTCGCTGACCCGTTGTATTTACTCGTTACGCAAGTATCTTGGCGCTGACAAGGGGTTTATCAAGACCATCTATGGTCGGGGGTATCGTTTTACATGCCCGGTGAAGGTCGAACGGCATGGGCCCGGGCCGATGGATGCCGTGCAGCATGTGTGTTCGGCCTGTGGCCAAGTCAGTCATGGCTAAGTTCTGCGCAGGTTGCTGTTGCCTGGCCAGGTGAGGAGTGGCGACCAGACAATGGCCTATCGCTGGTAGGAAACCGCCTGCCGCTACCTAGGTGGCGGCAGGGGCCTTTGTACTACGCAGAAAAATCCGGGCACGTTACGAGGCCCCGGTACAGCAACGCTGCTGACGTTTAGGCGGCACGCCTCGCGTGCACCCTGTCACCCCGGCTATAATCGCTGCCACCTTTCGCCGCCATCCGAGTCTAGCCTGCCCATGTATACCCTGGCCCGCCAGCTGTTGTTCAAACTTTCCCCGGAAACCTCCCACGATCTGTCCCTGGACCTGATCGGCGCCGGTGGCCGTCTGGGGCTCAATGGCCTGGTATGCAAGGCGCCGGCAAAAATGCCGGTGTCGGTGATGGGGCTCGACTTCCCCAACCCGGTCGGACTGGCCGCCGGCCTGGACAAGAACGGTGCGGCCATCGATGGCTTCGCGCAGCTGGGTTTCGGGTTTGTGGAGATCGGCACCGTGACGCCGCGACCGCAACCGGGCAACCCCAAGCCGCGTATCTTCCGCCTGCCGGACGCCGAGGCGATCATCAATCGCATGGGGTTCAACAACCTGGGCGTCGACCATCTGCTGTCGCGTGTCCAGGCCGCAAAGTACACGGGCATCCTGGGCATCAATATCGGCAAGAACTTTGACACACCGGTCGAGCGCGCGGTGGATGACTACCTGATCTGCCTGGACAAGGTCTACGCCCACGCCAGCTATGTCACCGTCAACGTCAGTTCGCCCAACACCCCAGGCCTGCGCAGCCTGCAGTTCGGCGATTCGCTCAAGCAATTGCTCGAAGCCCTGCGCCAGCGCCAGGAAGACCTGGCCGTGCGCCATGGCAAGCGCGTGCCGCTGGCAATCAAGATTGCCCCGGACATGAGCGACGAAGAAACCGTGCTGGTGGCCCAGGCCCTGGTGGATTCGGGCATGGACGCGGTGATTGCGACCAACACCACCCTCAGCCGTGTGGGCGTCGAGGGCTTGGCCCATGGCGATGAAGCGGGTGGTCTGTCGGGCGCGCCGGTGCGTGACCAGAGCACCCATATCGTCAAGGTGCTGGCCGCAGAGCTGGCCGGGCGTTTGCCGATCATCGCGGTGGGCGGCATCACCGAAGGCAAGCATGCAGCCGAGAAGATCGCTGCGGGTGCGAGCCTGGTGCAGTTGTACTCTGGCTTTATTTATAAAGGCCCGGAGCTGATCCGCCAGTCAGTGGATGCGATTGCGGCATTGCGCGTGTAGGAGCGAGCAAGCTCGCTCCTACGGTAGTCCTCATTATTTTCATGCCAATAAAAAGGGCTCCTTAAAAGGAGCCCCTGGGCCGAAGCCCGCCGCCTGGATAGGGCGTGCGTGGTTAAGTCATTACATATTCGTGGTGGTGTCGGAATTAAATGCCCTTGATTAGCCGACGGCGTGAAGTTCGTTGAGTCTGTGGATTCCCGCAGTGCCAGTCATACCGTCCCAGTTGTCGCCGCGTCCTTCTCGCCAGCCGTTGATCCAGGCTTGGCGTACCGACGGTAGAGTAAATGGGCAAAGCTCACGGGATTTGCCATGAACGCCATATTGATATCCGCGTAAAAATGCTCTTTCCAACGGATCACGCTTAAGTCTTCTCATAGGGTGTTTCCCTCACTTGTTGACTGTCTTGATATCCTTCGGCCTCGTCTGAGGCCGGGCAGAGTTTTTCTGCCGTTGGTGGGCTCGCTGCCGGCGTGGCGAGCCTAGGTGTCGGCGTCATTACGGCGCCAACCTGTGTTGAGTTCTAACCAATAGGTCACATGGATTCAATGATCGTTTTGTCATAAGCACGTAACGATAACGATGCTATAGCCATAAGCTGGGATGGCTTTTCGCCCCATTTGTTGGGCAAAGCCAGCTATGATGCACCCTGCAAAGAGGATGGGTTTAATCCTTTAGTGAGAATGTCCTTCTGTTGCTGTCGGTTATTATTCGACGAAGGGTCGGGATATTTCTTTTTGTTGCTGAAAATTCTTTTTCTGCCCCGTCAATAAAGGCCCTAAGGCCCGTCAGACGGGGTGGAACGGCACATTCGTGCCACGCGAGCACTCTTCAAGAAAAGTGCTTGCTTGAAAACCGAGCCGGCGATGCGTCGCCCGTTCATTTATTGCTGAAAAGCCTGGAATGCCCCATGTCGGACCGTTTTGAACTCTTCCTCACCTGCCCCAAGGGCCTCGAAGGCCTGCTGATCGAGGAAGCCGTCGGGCTTGGCCTTGAGGAAGCCCGCGAGCACACCTCGGCCGTGCGCGGCATGGCCGACATGGAAACCGCCTACCGCCTGTGCCTCTGGTCGCGTCTGGCCAACCGTGTGTTGCTGGTGCTCAAGCGCTTCCCGATGAAGGACGCCGAAGACCTCTACCACGGCGTGCTGGATATTGAATGGGCCGATCACATGGTCTCTGACGGTACCCTGGCAGTGGAATTCAGCGGTCACGGTTCGGGCATCGACAACACCCACTTCGGTGCGCTGAAGGTCAAGGATGCGATCGTCGACAAGCTGCGCACCCCGACCGGCGAACGTCCGTCCATCGACAAGATCAACCCGGACCTGCGCATCCACCTGCGCCTGGACCGTGGCGAAGCCATCCTGTCCCTCGACCTGTCCGGCCACAGCCTGCACCAGCGCGGCTACCGCCTGCAGCAGGGCGCCGCGCCGTTGAAGGAAAACCTGGCAGCGGCGATCCTGATTCGCGCCGGCTGGCCGCGTATTGCTGCCGAAGGCGGCGCGCTGACTGACCCGATGTGCGGCGTGGGCACCTTCCTGGTGGAAGGCGCAATGATTGCCGCCGACATGGCACCTAACCTGAATCGCGAATTATGGGGCTTCACCACCTGGCTCGGTCACGTCCCGGCGTTGTGGAAGAAGCTGCACGCCGAGGCCACTGAACGCGCGGCCATTGGCATGAACAAACCGCCGTTGTGGGTGCGGGGCTACGAAGCCGACCCGCGCCTGATCCAGCCTGCACGCAACAACATCGAGCGCGCCGGTCTCAGCCACTGGATCAAGGTGTACCAGGGCGAAGTCGGCACCTTCGAGCCGCGCCCGGACCAGAACCAGAAAGGCCTGGTGATCTGCAACCCGCCCTACGGCGAGCGTCTGGGTGACGAAGCCAGCCTGTTGTACCTCTACCAGAACCTCGGCGAGCGTCTGCGTCAGGCTTGCATGGGCTGGGAGGCGGCGGTGTTCACCGGCGCGCCGGACCTGGGCAAGCGCATGGGTATTCGCAGCCACAAGCAGTATTCGTTCTGGAACGGCGCGCTGCCGTGCAAATTGCTGCTGATCAAGGTCAACCCGGATCAGTTCGTCACCGGCGAGCGTCGTACCCCGGAACAGCGCCAGGCTGAACGTGAGCAGGCCGTTTACGACCAGGCCCCGACCGAGCCACAAGAGCGCCAGTACAACAAGAACGGCAACCCGATCAAGCCAGCCCCGGCCCCTGTGGTCGAGCAGGCGCGCCTGAGCGAGGGCGGGCAGATGTTCGCCAACCGCCTGCAAAAGAACCTCAAGCAATTGGGCAAGTGGGCCAAGCGTGAAGGCGTGGATTGCTACCGCGTGTACGACGCCGATATGCCCGAATACTCCATGGCCATCGACCTTTACCATGATTGGGTCCACGTCCAGGAATACGCTGCGCCGAAGTCCATCGACCCGGAAAAAGCCTCGGCACGCATGTTCGATGCCCTGGCCGCCATTCCCCAGGCACTGAACATCGACAAGAGCCGCGTGGTGGTCAAGCGTCGCGAGCGCCAGAGCGGTACCAAGCAGTACGAGCGCCAGAGCGCCCAGGGCAAGTTCACCGAGGTCAGCGAAGGCGGCGTGAAGCTGCTGGTCAACCTCACCGACTACCTGGACACCGGTCTGTTCCTCGATCACCGTCCGATGCGCATGCGCATCCAAAAGGAAGCGGCCGGCAAGCGTTTCCTCAACCTGTATTGCTACACCGCCACGGCCAGTGTGCATGCAGCCAAGGGCGGCGCGCGCAGCACCACCAGCGTTGACTTGTCCAAGACTTACCTGGACTGGGCCCGTCGCAACTTCTCGCTCAACGGTTTCTCCGACAAGAACCGCCTGGAGCAGGGTGACGTGATGGCCTGGCTGGACGCCAGCCGCGATGAGTTCGACATGATCTTCATCGATCCGCCGACCTTCTCCAACTCCAAGCGCATGGAAGGCATCTTCGACGTCCAGCGGGACCACGTGCAGTTGCTCGACCTGGCCATGGCGCGCCTGGCACCGGGCGGCGTGCTGTACTTCTCGAACAATTTCCGCAAGTTCCAGTTGGAGGACAACCTCAGCGAACGCTATGCGGTCGAGGAAATCAGCGACAAGACCATCGATCCGGATTTTGCGCGTAATGCGAAGATCCACCGGGCGTGGAAAATCATGGCTCGCTGATCACCGCCACAAAAAAGCCGCAAGCCTGGATTATTCACGGCTTGCGGCTTTTTTACGCTGGTCAAACTCATGGCCGATGGCTATAACTTAGGGCCTAACCAAAGTGGCCCCCCCGCAGGCTGGCGTTGTGAGTGTTGCCTATGCCGTTGCAAGCTGTTCGCCCGAAAATCCTAGGCTTTATCAGTGAACAGGCGTCGGCTTGGCTGGTGGCATCGGTGGTGTTATTGGCGGGTTTTGCGCTGACGGCTATCGTCGCCTGGGCTGCCTCCGACCTCTATCAGCAACAGGTACGCCAGCGCTTTCAGTTGCTGGTCAACGAGCGTTATACCCGCTTGCAGGAACGCTTCGAGGATCAGGAACAACGCCTGAACAGCCTGCGGCGGTTCTTCGTCAACTCCGGTGAGGTGTCCCGCGAAGAGTTCGATGGGTTTGCCCAGCCATTGTTGTTGCGCGCTCGGGCCTACTCCTGGGCTCCCCGCGTGTTTCGCGAACAGCGCAGCCAGTTTGAACAAGAGGTGTCCCGCCAGCGTGGAGTACCCTTTGTCATCCGTGAGTTAAACAGCGCTGGAGAACTGGCCCCGGCGCCCGAGCGTGATGAATACGTCCCGGTGCTCTATACCCAGACTCAAAGTCTGCTGGGCTCGCCCCTGGGGTTTGATCTGCTGGCCCAGCCGCTGCGGCGCTCGGCCCTTGAGCGTGCGCAAAAGAGCGGCAAGCTGGCGGTGTCCCAACCCATGCAACTGGTAGGTGTCGAGCCTGCCTACGCGACTGGGGTGTTGCTGGTCGCGCCGGTCAGTCGCCTGCCCACCTACGAACAATCCCGGAATGAGCTTCATGGCTACGTGATGGCGGTGATCAGCATGCGCCAGTTGGTCGCCGATGGCTTGCCCAAGCCGGGACGGGACACCCTGGTGATGCAGATTGTCGATACCTCCGACCTGCAAAACCGCGTGCTCTACGAGTCCAGCAATGCGGTGGCCGAGAGTGACCTGCTAGCTGCGCGCCGCCTGACGTTGGGTGACCATGTCTATGCCCTGACCCTGCGACCGAGCCAAGTGTTCGACCAGGCCAACCATTCCTCGCTGACCAGCATCCTGACCATGGGTGGGTTGCTCAGCCTGTTACTCAGCGCCTTGCTCTATGTGCTGGTCAGCCAGCGTCAGCGTGCCTTGATACTGGTGGAGCAGCGCACGGCGCAGTTGCGTCTGCGTGAGCAGGAGTTGCGCGGTGCCCACGGCCAATTGCGCAGCGTGCTGAATGCGGCCACCCAGGTCGCCATCATTGCCACCGACCTGCGCGGCGTCATCAACACCTTCAACGCCGGTGCCGAACAGATGCTTGGGTTCAAGTCCGAGCAGGTGGTAGGCAAATTGACTCTGGAAAGCCTGCACCTGGCGCTGGAACTGGAAGCACGTTCCGCCAGCTTGAGCGTGACCCTGGGCAAGCGTATTCCTGCCGGCCAGGCGATGCTGGTGGAGAGCCCCGACAACCTGCATGAAGCTCGCGAGTGGACCTTGGTGCGCCAGGATGGCAGCCCGTTGACCGTGAACATGCTGGCCACTGTGCTACTGGATGATCACGGTTTGTGGATCGGGCACTTGGCGATCTATCTGGACATCACCGAGCAGAAACGGGCCTACGAAGCGCTGGCGGTACGCGATCGCCTGCTCAAGAAACTCAGCGCCCATGTGCCTGGCGGGATCTTCCAGTTCACCCTGGAACCCCAGGACAACTGGCGGTTTATCTACGCCAGCGATGGTATGCGCGACATTTATGAGATTGAAACAGGGGTATTGCAGCAGGATGCGAAGAAGGTATTCGAGCGAATCCACCCGCTGGACGCGGACCGGGTGCGGGCCTCGATTCGTCTGTCGGCGTTGCAGTTGAGCCACTGGCGCGAAGAGTACCGGGTGCAGTTGCCGCAACGGGGTTTGCGCTGGATTCGCGGCGAGGCCACTCCGGAAGAGTTACCGGGGGGCGGTACGCTGTGGCATGGCTATGTGTCGGACATTTCCGATTTGAAGCGGGTTGAAGAGGAACTGCGCGCGCTGTCCATCACAGATTCCCTGACCGGGATTCACAACCGTCGCTATTTCCAGGACCGCCTCAGGGCCGAGATGGCCAGGCTCAATCGGACCAGCGGGGCACTGTCGGTGATCATGCTCGATATCGATCACTTCAAGCGTATCAACGACCAGCATGGGCATGCGGTTGGCGACGGAGTGTTGCAGGAGTTGTGCAAGCGCATCAGTCAGCGTCTGCGCCGTACCGATGTGTTCTGCCGCCTGGGGGGCGAGGAGTTTATGGTGCTGTGCCCCAACACCAATGGCGAGCAGGCTTATGGCCTGGCGGTGGAGTTGTGGCAGTCGCTGCGTAGCCTGCCGATGGAACCGGTGGGCATCGTCACTGCCAGCTTTGGCGTGGCCAGTTGGCGGGCGAATGAAGGCATCGATGGGCTGCTGTTGCGCGCCGACTCGGCGGTGTATGTAGCCAAGCAAGCGGGCAGGGACCGGGTGGAGGCGGAGAGGGTGCGGGCTTGAGGGCCGACACAGGGTCCAATGTGGGAGGGAGCAAGCCCCCTCCCACAAGGGGATTGCGGTGTGTTTAGAGGACGGGAGCCGCCGCTGCCAATTTAGGCTGGCGGTACAGGTCCAGCAGCACCTGATCGAGCACCGACGACGCGCCCCACGGCTTCGGATCGTTGAGGATCGCCACTACCGCCCAGGTGTTGCCGTTGTTGTCGCGGCTGAACCCGGCAATGGCGCGCACGGTGTTCAAGGTACCGGTCTTGACGTGGGCTTCGCCACGCATGGCGGTGGTCTTCAGGCGTTTGCGCATAGTGCCGTCGGTGCCGGCGATCGGCATCGAGCTGATGTATTCCGCCGCGTAGGGGCTTTTCCAGGCGGCTTGGAGCATGGCCGCCATCTCGCGGGCGCTGACCCGTTCGGCACGGGACAGGCCCGAACCGTTCTCCATCACCAGGTGTGGCGCGGTGATGCCTTTCTTCGCCAGCCACTGGCGCACCACACGTTGCGCGGCCTTGGCATCGTCGCCGTCGGCATCGTTGCGGAACTGTGCGCCCAGGCTCAGGAACAACTGCTGGGCCATGGTGTTGTTACTGTATTTGTTGATGTCACGGATGATTTCCGCCAGGTCCGGCGAAAACGCGCGGGCCAGCACTTTGGCATCCTTGGGCACCGGCGCCTGAATATCGCGGCCCTGGATGCTGCCGCCCAGTTCCTGCCAGATCGCTCGTACGGCGCCGGCGGTGTAGGTGGCGTGGTCCAGCAGCGACAGGTAGGTTTGCGAACTGCAGCCATCGGCCAATTGGCCGCTGACGGTGATCGTCATACTGCCATCGGCGCCTGTGACCGGGTTGTAGCGTACGTCGCCGGTGCACTGCTTGGCGTTGGAGGCCTTGACCTGGTTGTCGATACGGATGCTGGCAATCGGCGGCTCGACCGATACGAGCACGCGGCCCGAGTCGTTGCGGGTCACAAAGCGCAGGGCCTTGAGGTTGACCAGCAGGGCGTCGGGCTTGACCAGGAACGGTTTGTTCTCGTCGTTGCCGTCATCATTGAATTCCGGCAACTGCGGTTGGTTGAAGAAACTGCGGTCCAGCACCAGGTCGCCGGTGACTTGCTGCACGCCATTGGCCCGCAGGTCGCGCATCAGCAGCCAGAGTTTTTCCATATTCAGCTTGGGGTCGCCGCCGCCCTTGAGGTACAGGTTGCCGTGCAACACGCCACCGCTGAGGGTGCCGTCGGTGTAGAACTCGGTTTTCCACTGGTGGTTGGGGCCGAGCATTTCCAGGGCCGCATAGGTGGTGACCAGCTTCATGGTGGAAGCCGGGTTTACCGAGACGTCGGCGTTGAATACCGTGGGGGTGCCGGGGCCGTTCAGCGGGATCATCACCAGGGACAGCGCAGTGTTTTGCAGCTTGGCCTTGGCGAGCGCCTGCTGGACGTTCGGGGGCAGGGTGTTATTGATCGGGGCAGCGGAAGTGGAAAAGGCCAGTGGCAGGAGAAAACCGGCGAGTAGCAATGGACGCAAAGATTTGATCATAAGAAGTAAAACCCTACTGCTGAGGAGGGTGAAAAAGGCGAGGGGTAAATAGGAAAATTCCCTCAATGGTCATGAAAGTGTCGGCATTATGCCCCAAGGTGAAGGCACTTGTAGCTGAACGATAGCTGGTAATCAGCGTTTTTTTAACGGCAAACTGCCGCCTGTCCCAGAGAGTCGGGCAATCGTCGCCTTAAACTGCTAAAGTGCCGCCCGTTATTACTTATGAGGATTGTTCCAATGGCGACTAACCGTTCCCAGCGTCTGCGCAAAAAACTGTGCGTTGATGAATTTCAAGAGCTGGGTTTCGAACTGAACCTGGACTTCAAAGAAGGCCTGAGTGAAGAAGCTATCGACGCTTTCCTCGAAGCATTCATCAAAGAAGCCATGGAAGCCAACGGTCTGGGCTATGTCGGCGGCGATGACTACGGTCTGGTTTGCCTGCAGAAGCGTGGCTCGGTCTCCGAAGAGCAGCGCGCTGCTGTCGAAGCCTGGCTGAAAACCCGTTCCGAGCTGACCAAGGCTGAAGTCAGCCCGCTGCTGGACGTGTGGTATCCGGAAAAGCCGATCAATTCCAAGAATTGAAGCGGTAAGTTACAAGCTTCAAGCCGCAAGCTCATGTGGCTTGAAGCTTGAAGCTTGAAGCTTGAAGCTTGAAGCTTGAAGCTTGAAGCTTG
>JAEAMG010000674.1_pt1 | contig 35591 bp, 32 predicted proteins | sample 8958741 | NCBI WGS metagenome assembly JAEAMG01 (sample SAMN16933256, study PRJNA681125) | bioreactor sludge metagenome | isolation source: anaerobic bioreactor treating anionic surfactant - SDBS | place: India: Bengaluru | collected 2019-02-28 | reverse complement strand
GGGCTTAGCCTCCTCTTTTTATTTGCAGCCATGTATAAACCATATATAAAATAGATGCTCTATACTGCTGTCAGCTTATTCGTCTACAAGAAAGCGGGAGATAGCAACGCGTAATTGCTTTAAATATCCAGTAAAGAAATGATTTGCACCGGGTAAGATGGTGAGTAAATGGCGTTGCGGTTTGGCCCATTCAATTAAGTCGGACAACAAGGTTACTTCGTCAGCTTCACCATGCAGGAACAGAATATCACCTTTAATGTGTGGTGTAACATAATGACGTACACCTGCAACTGTTGCAGTCGGTAGTCCACATAAAATCAATTGTTTGGGTTTAATTTCATCGGGCAATACATGAAAACACTTTGCCATGACATGGGCACCAAAACTAAAGCCTGCTGCATAAAAAGGCAAATTGATATGCTTACAGCGAATCTGTTGAATAATTTCTAGAATATCATCCGTTTCGCCATGGCCTTTATCGTGCTCACCCGTACTTTGGCCAGAGCCTCGGAAACTTGGACGATAGACAATACAGCTGCGTTCAAGAAACATCTGAGCAAGCAGAACTGGAACTTTATGCTGCGGAGTGCCGCCTTGTAGGGGGTGAGGATGACATACCAGCGCAAATCCTTTCACTTCACCCTGTGGATAATCAACAAAAACTTCCAGTTGACCTGCAGGACCTTGAATGAAAATTTGCTCGGACATGTAATAACCGACTCATGACAGAAGAGAGGGCTATTTTAGCGTTAAGACCCAGTAAAAACACAGATTGGCAATAAGACAATGCTACTGTTATAGTCTGTTTAATTGTTTTTTGACCAGGTTATTCATGCTCGCCTTAATTTCTCCAGCCAAGACTTTAGATTACGAATCTGCACTTCCAACCGATGCACATACACTGCCAAGATTACTAGAACATTCACAAGAACTTGTAAATGTGAGTCGTAAGCTTTCTGCAGCAGATATCGCCAATTTAATGAGCGTGAGTGAAAAAATTGCCAAGTTGAATGTCGAGCGTTTTAATGATTGGCAGCCAGAGCTGAGCTTTTCTAATGCGCGTCAGGCTTTATTTGCCTTTAAAGGGGATGTGTATACCGGACTGGATGCTTATGCGCTGAATGATCAGCATATTGCCTATGCACAGCAGCATTTGCGTATGTTGTCTGGACTGTATGGTTTGTTGCGTCCTCTAGATTTAATGATGCCCTATCGCCTAGAAATGGGAACCAAGCTCAAAAATCCACGTGGTCATCATCTTTATGATTTTTGGGACAATATCATTACTGATTTGATTAACCAGGATTTAGCCGAGGTGCACTCAGAACTATTGGTGAATCTTGCTTCGGATGAATATTATAAATCGGTCAAACCAGGCAAAATTAAAGCCGAGATCATTAAGCCGGTTTTTCTGGATCAGAAAAACGGCAAATATAAGGTGATTAGCTTCTATGCAAAAAAAGCACGCGGATTAATGGCACGTTTTATCATTGAAAATCAAGCAGAACGTGCTGAGGACTTAAAATCATTTAATCTGGATGGTTACTATTTTGATGCAGAGAGTTCGCTACAAGGTGAGCTGGTCTTTAAACGCGACGAGCAGCAAGCTGCTTAAATGAGAGTAACAAGGTAAAAATCCCGATAAATTTCGGGATTTTTATTGCGAAAAAATAAACAGGATTTTGAAATATTTTATCATTATATTTTAATTCATGTTTGTTAACATCATGATGAATTGTTGAACAATAAAATTTTATGATGAAAAGATTATTAGTTCCAACCTTTATTTTTGCAGTGGTTTTACTGGGGTACGGGGTTTATCGCGACAGTCAAATGAAAAAAAGACAGGAAATGGATCAACTGATTCAGGATGCGCATCGATCTTTGAGGGCTGTAGAAGCAAATCCAAATAATAGGGTGGTAGAGCAGAGTGAAACTTCGGATCCCCATTTTGCAGCACCCTTGCATGTGAAATCCAGCAAGTTTTAACGCCTGGGTTTTTACTATATGTTTTAAATATATTGTTAAGTTATTTAAATTTAATTAAAAATAAATTTTAGAAACAATAAAAAGCATTGTGTTATAATTTGCCAAGATCTGAATTCTTATATTTACATTGTAAGTGTTTCACTTTCTATCTCAGGAGGCTGCATAAAAGTTATGCGGCTTTTTTGTTTATGGTTTTTGTTATCCGGTTGTTTTGTCGTCTACGAAACATTGTAGAAAATATTTGTTTTTAATGAAAATATTGGCATATCGATTGCTTGGACATCTATAAACTTAATGGTGATTTGAGAAACGGATCATTAATTTTATAGCGTGCTGATAGCATAAAGTTTACTTACAGGGGTAAAGTCATGACGACTCCTAATCCATCTTCAGAGAATATGCTAGAACGCTTATTTAAGCTCAGTGAAAACAAAACCAGTTTTCGCACAGAAGTTCTTGCAGGTGTAACCACTTTCTTAACCATGTGTTACATCATTATTGTCAATCCAATGATTTTATCCGAAACTGGGATGGATCATGGGGCTGTTTTTGTTGCAACCTGTCTTGCAGCTGCAATTGGCTGTCTGGTGATGGGGCTTGTTGCAAATTATCCGATCGCGCTTGCACCGGGTATGGGGCTGAATGCCTACTTTACCTATTCGGTGTGTATGGGCATGGGGATACCTTGGCAAACGGCACTGGCTGCCGTGTTTGTTTCAGGGCTGGTGTTTATTGCCATCAGTATGTTTAAAATCCGTGAAGCGATTGTCAATGCCATTCCTATGTCGCTGAAATTTGCGATTGGCGGCGGCATTGGCTTGTTCCTTGCACTGATTGCATTAAAAAATTCAGGCATTATTGTCGATAATCCGGCTACCCTTGTAGGCTTGGGTGACTTGAAACAACTGACAGTATTGCTGACCTTGCTGGGTTTCCTGATGATTGTGGTGATGCATCACTTTAAAGTCCGTGGTGCCATCATTATCAGTATCCTGGTGATTACCGCGATTGCTACAGCAATGGGGCTGAACGAATTTAAAGGTGTTGTAGGAGCCATTCCATCGATTGCTCCAACCTTCCTGCAAATGGATTTTGAAGGCCTGTTCACGGCCAGTCTAGTTGGGGTCATCTTTGTATTTTTCCTGGTGGATTTATTTGACTCGACGGGTACCTTGGTGGGGGTTTCACATCGTGCCGGCCTGTTAAAAGATGGCAAATTACCACGTTTGAAAAAAGCACTCTTTGCTGACTCGACTGCGATTGTAGCGGGTGCAGCATTGGGTACTTCCTCTACAACACCTTATATTGAATCGTCTGCGGGGGTTGCTGCAGGTGGTCGTACAGGTTTGACCGCTGTGGTTGTTGCCGTGTTGTTTGTGCTGTGCTTATTCCTGGCTCCTTTGGCGCAATCGGTTCCAGGTTTTGCTACTGCACCTGCATTATTATTTGTAGGTGTGTTAATGATTCAAGGGATCGTCAACATTGAATGGGATGATATCACTGAAGCCGTTCCTGCATTTTTAACCATCGTATGCATGCCATTTACCTATTCAATTGCCGACGGTATTGCAATGGGCTTTATTAGCTACGCATTAATCAAGCTGCTGACTGGGCAAGCGAAAACTGTACCTTATATGGTCTGGATTGTTGCGGCTCTTTGGGCATTGAAATTTGCTGTATTTGGCGGCTAATTCACCCCATTCAGAATAGGGTGTAAACTCGGTTTGCACCCTTTTTTATTTTTGAAAAATTTTATAAGGATAAGATATGAATCAACTTGAGCTTATTCAAGCCATGCCAAAGGCGGAGTTACACGTCCATATTGAAGGGACTTTTGAGCCTGAGCTGATGTTCGCGATTGCTCAACGCAATCATATTGATATTCCGTATAAATCTGTTGAGGAAGTGAAACAGGCGTATAACTTTCATAATTTACAGTCTTTTTTAGACATCTATTATGCGGGTGCCAATGTCCTGATTCATGAACAGGACTTCTATGATCTGGCTTGGGCATATTTTGAAAAATGTGCTGAAGACAAAGTGGTTCACACCGAAATGTTCTTCGATCCGCAGACCCATACCGATCGTGGCATTGCTTTTGCAACGGTGATTCAGGGTTTAAAACGTGCCTGTGATGATGCGCAAAGCAAATTGGGCATTAGCTCGCATTTAATTATGTGTTTCTTGCGCCATTTAAGTGAAGAAGCCGCATTTAAAACTTTAGAGCAGGCTTTACCTTTTAAAGAGCAAATTATTGCGGTGGGGCTGGATTCAAGTGAAGTTGGACATCCACCTGCAAAATTTGAACGTGTTTTTGCCAAAGCACGTGAAGCAGGTTTCTTAGTGGTGGCACATGCAGGTGAAGAAGGTCCGGCTGAATATGTCTGGGAAGCTCTGGATTTGCTGAAAGTAAACCGTATTGATCACGGTGTGCGTTCTGAAGAAGATGCGACGTTGATGCAGCGCTTGATTACAGAAAAAATGCCTTTAACCGTGTGTCCTTTAAGTAATTTAAAACTCTGTGTGGTTGATGATATGGCACAGCATAATATCAGCCGTTTATTGCAACAGGGTGTACATGTAACGGTCAATTCAGATGATCCATCTTATTTTGGTGGTTATATGAATGATAATTTCATTGCAATTACAAAAGCTTTAGACCTGTCAAATGATGAGCTAAAGCAATTGGCGAAAAATTCGTTTGAAGCTTCATTTATCTCGGATGCTGAAAAGCAAAAATGGTCACAACAGATTGATTCTTTGGTGTAATCCATTCCTTTGAAAAATGCTTTTGGATTGGGCAGATTGATATATTGATCTGTTCAATAACTATTAGGTTCTAATGTGAAAAAGTTTTTTTGCTGGGTATTTGCAGTCGTTTTATTGATTGGCTCTGTATCAGTTTTTGCGACCGATAAAAATGCTACTCTAACCCAGAAAATGTTGAAACCAGTGATTGAACAAGGCTGTAAAAGTGAATTGAATGCTTCAAAAGTGTGGCAATCCGCAGCTTTGTTCATGAGTTCAGAGCGGCAATCAACCGTACAAAAACAAATCTGTGGTTGTGTGGGTGAACATGCCTTGCAGGACGTTTCGGTCAAAGAGTTAGCTATGGCATCGATGAGTGAATCTGCAAAAAATAGCCTGATTAAACAAGCGGTGGTGAACAGTGTTAAAGGTTGTGCCCAAGACGCTTTGAAATAACTTAGGGTTATAAATTGAACTATAAAAAAGCCGCATCAGTAATACATCAATGCGGCTTTTTTATGGAGACAAAATTGATTATTTTGCTTGTCGGGTCATGCTGCGCAAGATGTTATCTTTATCGATGAAATGATGTTTTAATGCCGCCGCAATATGACCAATGACAAGTAAGCCTGCAAACCAGGATAAATAAATGTGTACAGGTTTTACGATGGCTAAAAGGTTGGGATTATCCTGGACCAAACGTGGAATTTCGAATAAATACAAAACAGGTGCCGGATGTCCTGCACTCCAGCTAAATAAGCAGCCGGTAATCGGTAAAGCCAGTAACATGAGATATAAAGCTAAATGTCCCAGATGTGCCAAGACTTTCATCAAAGGTGACATGCTGTCGGGTAGTGCTGGAACAGGGTGGGTATAGCGCCAAAATATACGAATTAGGACCAGAAAGATAATGGTGGTGGCGATGTTCTTATGTAGAGTAATGACCTGACCTTTAAAGCTTCCATCAACCTCATAACTTAGAAAATTTCCGCTATAAAAACCAATACACCATGCTGCAATAAAAATAGCAGCCATGAGCCAATGCAGCATTTGTGCCGTACGCGTATAGTATTGTGAGGTATTTTTCATGTTATACCTATGTATCCATATGTCATTTTCAAGTCTGGGTATGCTAATCAAAAAGCCCATATTTAAAAATGATGGATATGGAACGAAGCGTGTGCTTCTTGCAACACTGAAAAGGATGCTGTTTTTTTAATCGGATTATCCGGATGTGGAAAATTCAACTGAAATATAGATTTCTTCCTTGGGAAAGTTTCGGCAAAATATGCCTAACAGATTTTATATTTAAGGATTAAGCTGTGAAAAAAATAATTGCGGTGCTTGTACCTCTCACTTTGGCTTTAACTGCCTGTGTAGCAACGAATACTACAACTGGCACAATGCCGGCTACACAATCGGCAACTCAACAACTCGGTATGGCTGCAATTAAAATTGCAATTAATGCCAAATGTACCACCGAGTTGAATACTATTCCTGCATGGCAAAATGCAACCAAGTTAATGACTGCAACTCAAAAGCAAAATATTCAGACTGAAATCTGTGGTTGTGTCAGTGAAAAAGCACCACAAAATGTAACTGCAGTCGATTTGGCGACAGCTGCGATTGATCCGGCTGCACGTAATACTATTGTTTCAAATGCAGTGACTAAAACCATTAATGCTTGTGTTGCTGAAGCCATGAACTAATACAGCTTTAATTCATGTTAAAATTAAAGAGGTTGATGTGATTCGGCCTCTTTTTTTGTAGGTAAGTATTGATGAAAATTGCCGGTGTAGATGAAGCGGGGCGTGGCCCCTTGGTAGGTTCGGTGGTAGCGGCAGCAGTTATTTTAGATCCCAATAATCCGATTGAAGGGTTGAATGATTCTAAAAAACTCAGCGAAAAAAAGCGTGAAAAATTATTTGTAGAAATACAAGAGAAAGCCTTGGCTTGGGCCATTGCTGAAGCCAGCCACGAAGAAATAGACCAGATCAATATTCTACAGGCCTCTTTATTGGCTATGCGCCGTGCTGTAGAAGCTTTGCATCTTCAGCCGGAACATGTGCTGGTTGATGGTAATAAAGTTCCGCAAGGCTTAACCATGAGCTGTGATGCGGTGGTCGGCGGGGATGCACTGCATGCAGAAATTTCAGCGGCCAGTATCCTGGCAAAAGTAACGCGTGACCATCAAATGGTAGAGCTGGATCGGCAATATCCGCATTTTGGCTTTGCCAAACATAAGGGTTACCCAACTAAAGCCCATTTTGAAGCGATTGCTGAGCATGGCGTGATTGATCAACATCGCCGTAGTTATGCACCGGTTAAAAAGGCATTGGCCTTGCTGGGACAAAAATAAGCAGCAGATAAATTTAAAGCGGCCATATAGCCGCTTTATATTAGAACAACCTTTAACGGTTTAACGATTAAAGTCGTTCTGGGTATTTTGTGGGAAATTATCTTCTTCAAAAGAAGGCTGATAATCCTGATCCAGGTGTTGCAGATGTTCATGCATAGCGCGTTCATGTTGAATTCGTTGGTAGATTTCTTCACGATGAACAGATACTTCTTTTGGAGCATTTACGCCAATACGAACCTGATTACCTTTTACGCCAAGCACAGTTACACTGACTTGATCCCCAATCATTAATGTTTCACCGACACGTCGGGTTAGAATCAGCATGTTTATCTCCTTGCAAAACGCTAAACGTGCAATTGATTTTAAAATTTAAAAAGACACAACCTTAATATTATAGAAATATTATCAAAACAATCTGTCAAGAATTTGACTAAAATAATTCTGTTAATATTTTCAAAATCCTCAGTTACAAATATAACAGAGCCACTATAAAAAAAACTATAGTGGCTCTGTTCTTTTTGTAGTATTTCGCAAATTTTGTTCAACAAGGACTAAATTTGTTACTCTACATATTAAGCGCGTGCGCTTGATTCGCCAGATTCACGGTCTAAACCGAAAGCTGTGTGAAGCGTGCGCACGGCAAGCTCTAAATAATTTTCTTCAATGATCACTGAGATTTTAATTTCCGAAGTTGAGATCATTAAAATGTTAATGCCTTCTTCAGCTAGAGCAGTAAACATTTTGCTTGCTACGCCTGCATGAGAGCGCATACCCACACCTACGATAGAAACTTTTACGATGTCTGAACGGGTCGCAACTTCACGAGCACCAATTTCTTTTGCAGTTTGTTCCAGAATTGCTTTTGCTTTATTGAACTCACCACGGTTGACTGTGAACGTGAAGTCAGTGGTACCGTCTTCTTCCACATTCTGAATGATCATGTCAACTTCGATATTCGCTGCACCAATTGGCGCCAGGATTTTGGATGCAATGCCAGGCAGGTCAGGCACGCCCAAGATAGTCAATTTTGCTTCGTCACGGTTAAACGCGATACCAGAGATAATTGGCTGTTCCATGTTGTCTTCCAATTCAGTAGTAATAAGAGTTCCGACGTTGTTTTTGAAGTCTTCGTCAAATGCGCCATCATCGTCGTTATCGAAGCTTGATAATACGCGTAAAGGTACTTGGTATTTGCCAGCAAATTCAACTGAACGGATTTGCAGGACTTTCGAACCAAGTGATGCCATTTCCAGCATTTCTTCAAAAGAAATACGATCAACTTTTTTCGCTTTTGGTGCAACGCGTGGGTCAGTGGTATAAACGCCATCTACGTCTGTATAAATCTGACATTCATCTGCTTTAAGTGCAGCTGCAAGTGCCACGCCAGAGGTATCTGAACCACCACGACCTAAAGTTGTTGTATTGCCCAATTCATCAAAGCCCTGGAAACCGGCAACCACAAGTACGCGGCCTGCATCTAGGTTTTCAGTTAATACATCAGTATCAATAGATTCAATGCGGGCTTTGTTGAATGCGCTGTCGGTTTTAATGCCAACCTGGCGGCCAGTAAGTGATTTTGCTTCTACTCCAATTGAGTTGAGCGCCATCGCTAACATAGAAATCGTAACCTGTTCACCCGTAGACACCATCTGGTCTAATTCGCGTGGATCAGGGGTTTCGGTAATGGCCTTCGCTAAAGCAAGCAGGCGATTGGTTTCGCCACTCATTGCTGATACCACAACCACAACCTTGTGGCCGTGGTCATGCCAGCGCTTTACACGACGAGCAACATTTAAGATGCGCTCGGGAGTACCCATAGAGGTACCGCCATATTTTTGAACGATTAATGCCATAGTTGTTCCATATAAACCATGACCCTGATTTTCCGATCAGGATCAGTTACACAAAAGGTGAAGTTTTATTTTGCTTCAAGCCAAGCAGTCAAATCTGCCATCACTGTTGCAAACTTCTCGTTAAGTGGCGCGCCACCTTGTGCCAAGTCAGGTTTACCACCACCTTTACCACCGAGCTCGGTTGCCAGGTGTTTGATGATGTCACCTGCTTTAATAGAAGCAGTAAAGTCTTTTGCTACAGAAGCGAGAAGGCTGACTTTATCACCTTCTACAGCAGCAAGTACAATCACTGCATGATCTAATTTAGATTTTACACCGTCGTGCAGGTTGCGAAGCGATTTCGCATCCATGTTTTGTACAGTAGTAATCAATGTTTGACGACCAGCCACAGTTTGAACTTGGCTTAAAAGTTCAGCTGCCTGGAAGTTCGCCAATTTCTGATTGAGTTGTTCAATCTGCTTTTGCAGACTGGATGCTGTATCTGCCAGCGCTTCAACTTTCTCGATGGTTTGTTCTTTTTGCGCTTTTAACAGACCATTGATGGTGTTGATATCACGGTCGGCTTTTTGAACCACTTCAACCGCTTTTGTGCCAGTCACCGCTTCAATACGACGTACACCTGCCGCTACACCACCTTCAGATGTGATTTTAAACAGACCGATATCACCGGTACGTTTGACGTGAATACCGCCACACAGTTCGATCGAGAAGTTTTTCTCATCGATAATTGAACCCATGGAAAGTACACGTACTTCGTCACCATATTTTTCACCAAACAGCATCATCGCGCCTTTTTCTTTGGCAGATTCGATGTCAAGAAGTTCAGTTGAAACGGTAGTGTTGGCGATAATTTCACGGTTTACAATGCGTTCAACTTCCTGCAGCTGTTCGAATGAAACAGGTTGGTCATTGGCAAAGTCAAAACGTAAAATGTCAGATGCAACCAATGAACCTTTTTGCTGTACATGTGAACCCAACACTTGGCGAAGGGCAGCATGTAGCAGGTGGGTTGCAGAGTGGTTGCGTGATGTTGCTTCACGGATGTCTGCTTTAACAATCGCTTCAACAGATTGAGCAGCTTTTAAGCTACCCATGGTCACAATACCTTGGTGTACGAATGCACCACCAGATTTTTTGGTATCCTGAACTTCGAAAATACCGGTATCGTTTTTGAAGATACCTGTATCACCAATCTGACCGCCGCTTTCTGCATAGAAAGGGGTTTGGTTTAATACGATGAGCGCTTCGTCGCCTTCTACAACTTCATCAACCTGTTCGCCATCTTTATAGATCGCAACAATTTGGCCTTGAGCTTGAGTGGCTTCATAACCTTCGAACTGGGTTTCACCTTCAACTTTTACAATACTGTTGTAGTCGATGGCGAATTTACCTGCGTCACGCGCACGTTGACGTTGTGCAGCCATCTCTTTTTCAAAGCCGGCTTCATCAATGGTCAAGTCGCGTTCGCGTGCAATATCAGCTGTTAAATCAGTCGGGAAGCCATAAGTATCATAGAGTTTGAATACTGTTGCGCCTGGAATCACAGAACCTTTAAGTTGAGCCAATTCACCTTCAAGCAATTTCAAACCTTGCTCTAAAGTTTTCGCAAATTGTTCTTCTTCTTTCAGCAGTTGCGCTTCGATGCGTGCTTGGTTGGCTGCAAGTTCAGGATATGCAGCACCCATGACTTCGATTAATGGCTGAAGCATTTTGTGGAAGAATGAACCGGTCGCACCCAGTTTGTTACCGTGACGCACAGCACGACGGATAATACGACGCAGTACATAACCACGGCCTTCATTCGAAGGGTTTACACCGTCAGCAATAAGGAAGCAGCATGAACGTGCATGGTCAGCCACCACTTTAAGGGAAGCAGGGTAGTCAACTGGCTTACCTTCAGTTTGTGCTTTGGCTTCAAGTTCGGACGTGTCTAAACCGATAATTTCAGCCGCAGCTTTTAACAAGTGCTGGAACAGGTCGATTTCGTAGTTTGAGTTTACATGTTGTAAAACTGCGGAAATACGTTCCAGGCCCATACCTGTATCTACAGATGGTGCTGGAAGAGGATGCAGTACGCCATCAGCAGTACGGTTGAACTGCATGAATACGTTGTTCCAGATCTCGATGAAACGGTCGCCATCTTCTTCAGGTGTGCCGGGTAAGCCACCCCAGATGTGGTCGCCATGGTCAAAGAAGATTTCAGAACAAGGACCACAAGGACCTGTATCACCCATTGCCCAGAAGTTATCCGATGCGTATTGACCGCCTTTGTTATCGCCAATACGGATGATGCGAGATGCATCTAAGCCAATTTCTTTGTTCCAGATGTCGAAGGCTTCGTCATCGGTATGATAAACAGTGGCATAGAGTTTGTCTTTTGGTAAGCCTAGCCATTGCTCATTAGTCAAAAAATCCCAGGCAAATTTGATCGCATCACGTTTAAAGTAATCACCAAAAGAGAAGTTACCTAGCATTTCAAAGAAGGTGTGGTGACGTGCAGTGTAGCCCACGTTGTCCAAGTCGTTGTGTTTACCACCGGCACGGACACATTTTTGTGAAGATGTTGCGCGAACATAGTCACGTTTTTCAAGACCCAGGAAGCAGTCTTTAAACTGGTTCATCCCAGCGTTGGTGAACAATAATGTTGGGTCGTTGGCAGGAACCAGAGAACTCGACGCGACACGTGTATGCCCTTGCGATTCAAAATAGCTTAAAAAAGCTTCGCGAATTTCAGCTGATGTCATAAAACGAGTACTCACAACCAAGTCACTCCATAAATCTTGTATTTGGCTAATAGCACGTCAAGCAAGTCTTACCTTTATAAAGCTGGCTTGAGATACTGGCTTAAAATTTTAAAACGCTAAAGTATAACGGAAAAAGCGGCATGCACCAATCACTTTAAGGCGAATTAATCACAATTCTATTTAAGCGGTATTAGGTTTCATGCACTGAATTAATCAGCCAAATTCTGCTTTATGCATAAGATATCAAGTAAGTGAAAAGTGAAGTAAATATTTTAAGGCAATCTGGTCTGAATAAAATTTGCGACAAAATAAGCTTAAAAGCAGCAGGCTGAACCCTTTGTTGCGAGATATTTTATAAATACAGCAGCAGAAATGGTATCGGTATCTGGTTAAAATCCATTAACATAGAGCGGTGTTTACATCTACCCAAGAGTTAAGGATATCTGATGCAACGAGTAGCCATTAATGGTTTCGGGCGAATTGGTCGCAATGTATTACGGGCTTGGTTTGAAAATCCTAAGGATTTTCATTTTGATATCGTGGCGATTAACGATGTTGCAGATGTAGAAACACTGGTGCATTTGTTTAAATATGACACCACCCATGGTCGCTTCAAAGGCAAGGTCGAAGTGCTTTTGCAGGATGAACAGATTTTTTTGCATATTTCTGCAGGTCTGGCGCAATTAAAGGTACAGGTTTTTAGCCAGCAACAGCCTGAACGCTTGCCTTGGAATAAGTTAAATATTGATGTGGTGCTGGAATGTACCGGTTTATTCCGTTCACGTGCAGCAGCCACAGGACATGTTACTGCAGGGGCGAAGCGGGTCATTATTGGTGCTGCACCCTTTGACACGGTGGATGCCGCCATTGTGTATGGGGTAAACCATCACGAAGTCAAAGCTACGGACCGGATTATTTCCAGTGTATCCTGCACCACACAAGCCTTGGTACCTTTAGTTAAAATCATAGATGATGCTTTTGGCATTGATACAGCACTGATGACAGAAATCCATGCAGTGACGGCAGATCAGTCAGTACTGGATCATGCTCACCGCGATTTACGCCGTGCCCGTGCTTCAGGACACAATATTATTCCGACCACATCTTCGGCCCTAGGGGCCTTAAAACGGGTCATGCCGAAAATGGCAGAGCGCATAGATGGTTATTCCATACGCGTACCGACCATTAATGTGGCTGCTATTGACCTTACTTTTGTTGCGCAGTCGCATGTCACAGCACATAAAATTAATGAAATCCTGATCAAGTCGGCACATCAGGATTATGCGGAAATTATGGATGTTACTGATGAACCTTTGGTTTCATCAGACTTTAACCATTCGCCTTATTCATTGATTGTGGATTTGAGCCAAACTATGGTGGTGGGTCATCAGGCTAAAGTTTTTGCCTGGTATGATAATGAGTGGGGTTATGCAAATCGCTTGCTGGACCTGTGTGAATCTTTTACTCATAAATAGCGAACCTTATTTAAAGAAAAGAGTGCAAGATGGATTTTCCATCTTGCTGCTTTTGAAAGGCATGGAGTTTTATGGCGTATGGGGGTAAATAATGAGACCTGTAACTCAATTATTATCAATTTGTTCGAATGGTTTATTAATTCTTGAGTAAAGATGTTGGCTTCAGTAGGATGGATAGACTGCTAGGAAATGCTCTATGGACAGTGGCAGTGGATAATCGACCCAGAAAAATGCTTATAATAAATATTCTCTAGCTAGACAGAGTTAATTTTACAGTCACTTTTTAATTGTTATACGAAAATTATAAGTCTTTTTAATTTAATCACCTCGATTCATGATAATAATAAGTCAGGAATCAATAACATGAGCAGCACATCTATGTTGATATTTATATGGGGATTTATTTTCCTTTTGGCCATAGCAGTGATCTTTTTGATTTGGGCACAATTTACCAACCAAGGTGCTGCACTCAGTGAAATTCAGTTGAATCAACAATTGGAAAAAAAAGTGGTTCATCTGGAAGAAAACCTTAAAAAAACGCTGGAAATTATGCAGGACCTGGCGAAGAAAATGCATATTCAGCAAGAAGTGATTGATAAAACCACGACCAAACTGAACCAGGTGGAATCGCAAAATGCTGAATTGGTTGGACTGCTGGCAAAAACGGTTCACTCAACAGACAAGCCTTCAGTCTAATTTTAAGGTGAGCTTATAGTATTCTCTTAAAGCAGCTGTAGAGCGATCTTTCAGAATATGCGACTAAACCAGCTTTGGAAACGTTGCTATAAAAAGGGCCTGACTCGTCACTGGTTTTTTTGGAAGAATGGCTTTGTACAAATAGCCTGGATTGGCGTTTGCTGTTTTAGCGGATTCCAGTATTTTTTATTTTATAATGGTTGAATTTGCGAGAGTGCTGATCAATCGTGAATGATTCAGCTGATTCAGTTTTTTAAACGGCATAAATTAGTTGGTAAAAAACGAACAAATCTGCAAAAAGTCATGTGCACAGCTAAAGTGATCGTGCTAGACTAGGAGAAATCGGGTGTGCTCCCGATTTTTTTATGCGGATTACTTCCGCGCTGACAAGTATTTAGGTTTACAACATGCCCATTTCAGAGACATGGTTATTACCTGATGGTGTAGCTGATGTATTACCAGAACAAGCGCAAGTAATTGAAGCTTTGCGCCGTGAAGCATTGGATTTCCTCGCATCTCGAGGTTATCAGCTGGTGTACACGCCATTTATCGAATACATCGAATCTCTTTCTTCTCTCTCAGAATCGAATCAAGATTTAGACTTGGCCACTTTTAAAGTCATCGACCAGCTCTCTGGTCGTTTACTTGGTGTGCGTGCCGATATGACACCGCAAGTGGCCCGTATCGATGCGCATGTACATCCGGTCGAAGGCGTAGCGCGCTATTGCTACGCTGGCACGGTTTTACACACCAAACCTCAAGGTTTTAATACCACGCGTGCACCGCTGCAACTGGGTGCGGAACTTTTTGGTTCAGACAGTATTGATGCTGACGTCGAAATGATTGACGTGATGCTTAACTTATTAAAAACAGCAAGTTTTGTAGATGGCATCCATCTGGATTTAGGTCATGTCGGCTTATTCCGTAGTCTGGTTAAACATGCTGGTTTAAGCAAGGCGGAAGAAAGTCAGCTTTCGGATCTTTATCAACGTAAAGCATTGCCTGAACTTGCTGAATTTACACAGGAATTAAAATTTGGTGCAGATTTTTATGCACTGGGTCGTTATTCAAGTGATTTAGATGCTTTAGAAGCCAACCTGAGTGCTGAAATTATTGCAGACCCGGCATTCAAACAGGCATTTGACGCAGTAAAAACCACACGGTCTGAAATTCAGGCACGTTGGCCAGACTTGCATATTGGTATTGATGTTGTAGAGCTTCGTTCATATCACTACCACACCGGTTTAATGTATGCCGTCTATGCACCAAACCGTGCAGCACCCCTGGCTCAAGGCGGTCGTTATGACGGTATTGGTGAACATTTCGGGCGTGCGCGTCCTGCAACAGGCTTCTCTTGTGACTTATATGCACTCAGTGCAGGTCAGTTCAAGCAAGTTCAAAAAGTGGTTGCACCGAAAGGGACAGACAAAGCATTACTGGATGCAATTGCTGCTCTGCGTGCACAAGGCTTAAGTGTTATTCAGTTATTAGGCAATGACGATTTAAACTCAATTCCGTTTGCGACTCACCAATTGGTGAATGTAGCAGGGGAATGGAAAGTCGAACAGATTTAATGACCTGAATCAGTATTGAGTCACTGATTCAAGTTTTCAATTTTAACAGCATGATGCAATGAGGCTATTATGGGCAAGAATGTTGTGGTACTCGGTACCCAATGGGGCGACGAAGGTAAAGGTAAAATCGTTGACCTGCTCACAGATCAAGCGGCAGCGGTCGTTCGTTATCAAGGCGGACACAACGCAGGCCATACTCTTGTGGTTGGTGGTAAGAAAACTGTATTACACCTCATTCCATCTGGTATTTTACGTGAAAATGTACTGTGCTTAATTGGTAACGGCGTGGTTCTTTCACCTGAAGCGCTTATTAAAGAGATGGATATTCTTGAAAAAGAAGGCGTGCCAGTACGTGAGCGTTTACGTATTTCTCCAAACTGTCCGTTAATCCTTCCAAACCACATTGCACTTGACCAAGCGCGTGAGAAAAAACGTGGCAATGCAAAAATTGGTACAACTGGCCGTGGTATTGGTCCCGCTTACGAAGATAAAGTTGCACGTCGTGCAATTCGTGTTGCTGACCTGGTACGTGGTGGTGAACATCTTAAAGCTCAACTTACCGAGCTTCTTGAATACCATAACTTCCAATTAACTCAATTCTACGGTGTAGAAGCAGTTAATCTTGAAGATGTACTTGCTCTTTGCGACCAATGGCGTGAAGTTGTTGCTCCATTAGTTGTGGACGTAACAGGTGAACTTCATAAATACCGTAAAAACGGTGATAACATCATGTTTGAAGGCGCGCAAGGTTCACTTCTTGACGTTGACCATGGTACATATCCGTATGTAACTTCTTCAAACACGACTGCTGGTGGCGTAAGTTCTGGTTCTGGTCTTGGTCCATTACACCTTGACTATGTATTGGGTATCACTAAAGCGTACACAACACGTGTAGGTGCTGGTCCATTCCCAACTGAGCTTGTTTACGATGCTGCGAACGATGTGGGTGATGCAATTGGTAAACACTTGGGTACTGTAGGTTCAGAATTTGGTGCGTCTACTGGCCGTCAACGTCGTTGTGGTTGGTTCGATGCTGAAATTCTTCGCCGTTCAGTAGAAGTAAACTCACTTTCTGGTATCTGCTTGACTAAACTTGACGTTCTTGATGGTTTAGAAGAAGTGAAAATCTGTGTCGGTTACGAAGCTGCTGATTCTGGTTGCGTAGGTTCTTCTGATGCGCTTGCATTCGAAACTTTAAAGCCAATTTATGAAACTATGCCAGGCTGGTCTGAGTCTACTTTTGGTGCTAAATCAATTGATCAGTTACCAGAAGCCGCACTTAACTACGTAAAACGTCTTGAGCAATTGATTGAATGTCCAATCGACATCATTTCAACTGGTCCAGACCGTGAAGAAACGATTATTCTTCGCCATCCATTCGAAGCTTAATCTGCCAAGAATTAAGATGTACAAAAAGCCTCGCATTTGCGAGGCTTTTTTTGTCCATTTCATTTGGAAAATATATCTACGACCAGTATGCAGACTGTTTTGCCCGACTAAAGTTGCATCAGAGAATACTGTTTAATTTATTTGCGCTTGCTAGAATGTTAAATATAAAAGAAATACAAGGTTGTGCATGATGCATAAAAATATATCAGCGACGATGTTTTATTCATTACTGTTTGCAATGGGTGGGGCACCGACCATTGCCATGCTGGTTATTCAGGCACAAACACAAGATCCCGCAATTATTAATGCAGCACTTATTGGATTAAGCGTTATCATTGCCTGTATTCTGGTCCCCATTGTTCTGATTCAAAATGCATTTTTATTTTTTAAGCGCAAAAATGAACAACTGGAACAGAAAATTAAACCCCTTTCCCAGATATACTTGGGGCTAAATGTTTTATGTTTGCTTTATTGGCTTAGTTTTCAATTTCTTAAATGACCTTGTTTACATAAATGATATGATTGTGAAGAGAATATCAATTTAAAGATTATTCACTATTTCATATAATCTCCTGAAAAGAGATCTAGTTTTAAGGCGGAGATTATTATAATGAACAGCAAGCTGATTTTAAGTTTGTGTGCAGCGAGTGTAATCACTATTTCAGGTTGTACCACTGTAGCGGATATGGCTGGGGCAGATTCATCCACATTAAATGTTACTGCTGCGCAGGGCTTTAATAAAACTGTTCAGGAAGCAAGTGCCAATAAAACCTTAGATACTTCATCTACCACTTATAAGCGAATTAATTCGGTATTTTTACGTCTAAAACCTTATGGTGATCAAATCAACCAGACAGGCCAAAAGTTTGACTGGCAATTGGCTGTGCTGAAATCAGACCAGATTAATGCTTATGTGGCACCAGGGGGTAAAGTGGTGTTTTACACTGGTATTGTGAATAAACTTAATCTGACCGATGCTGAAATTGCAGCTGTGATGGGTCATGAAATGGTGCATGCCCTGGAAGAACATTCCAAACAAAAAATTGGTGCACAAGCTTTAACTGACCTAGCTTTAAACATTGGTTTAGGCTATGCAGGCAATAATGTCGGTCAATTGGGTGCAGCAGCAGCTCAGTTAGGCACACAAGTGGGTGTGGGCTTGCCATATTCACGTAGTCTTGAAAGCCGTGCAGACCAAGGTGGTTTAATGCTAATGGCACGTGCCGGTTATAACCCGCAAGCCGCGATTACCCTTTGGGAAAAAATGAACAAGTTAGAAGGTGCAGGTGGTACATCATTCCTGTCGACTCACCCTTCAAATGGTCAGCGTATCGAAGCAATGCGTAAAAACTTGCCTGCAGCTCAAGCTATTTATAACAGACGCTAATTGTTGTTTTATTCATAAAAAAGGATGCCTATAGCATCCTTTTTTGCTTTTACTCCCTCTTCCTATGGGGGATGAGCATCCTCAGAATATATTCTGAGTGCGCAAGGGAAGATGGTGTCCATAATTTCGAAGTGATCGAATATAAAGCTTTAACTTTTCTAATTTCATTTTAAAGCAGTGCTTAAAATGAAATTAGGGCGCTGGATTCGGCTGCTGGCGGTGAATATCTTCAATGCCCTGTAAAACTTCTGCTGATAAATCAATGTCAAAAGCCTGAATATTTTCTTTCAGTTGATCCAGGTTGGTTGCGCCAATAATGGTACTGGTGACAAAGAACTGCTGCTTAATAAATGCCAATGCCAGTTGGGTTGGGGTTAAGCCATGTCGCTCTGCAAGCTGAGCATACTGTTCAGTTGCCCATTCACTTTCAGGATTGCTATAGCGGCTAAAACGGGAAAATAGGCTGACCCGTGCATTGGCTGGACGAGCACCATGACGGAATTTACCTGTCAAGTAACCAAAGGCTAAAGGGGAATAGGCAAGTAAGCCGACATTTTCATAATGGGCAATTTCAGACATGCCAATTTCATAAGTCCGGTTCAACAGGCTATACGGATTTTGTACGCTGACAAATTTTTCCAGGCCTAACTTTTCAGCCAGATGTAAAAATTTTAAAGTTCCCCACGGGGTTTCATTGGACAGCCCAATATAACGGATACGGCCTTTTTTAATTTCATCACTTAAGGCGCTTAAGGTTTCTTCTAAGGCAGTGACTTGCTGTTGATTGTGCGCTTCTGTATTGCCATAACCCAATTTTCCGAAGAAATTGGTTGGACGTTGTGGCCAATGCAATTGATACAGGTCAATATAATCACTCTGCAGGCGTTTTAACGAGCCATCGATTGCCGAGCTAATCTCAGCTGCAGTAAAGCGTGTTTGGCCATCACGGATATGGCTGCCGCCTTGTGAGGGACCGGCGATTTTTGAGGCAATGAACAGCTGGTCACGCTGACCACGTTGTGCAATCCAGTTGCCCAGGATGGTTTCTGTTGCTCCTTGAGTCTCAGGTTTTGGTGGGACCGGATACATTTCTGCGGTATCCCAAAAAAACAACCCCTGATCCAGAGCATATTCAAGCTGTTGAAAGGCCTCTGCCTGGGTATTTTGTTCACCAAAGGTCATGGTGCCTAAACAAATTTCAGGCACAAGAATCCCTGTATTGGCTAAAGATTTGAGTTGCATAGAGGTTGATCCCTTAATTTTTATCAAGTTTAACATTGTGCATTAGGCTAACTGATTTTTGCATCAGGGTTAAATCATGAATTGTTTTAAAGTTGTCATAAAAAATTTAAAAAGAACAGGTTGCAAATTACGGACATAAAAAAAGCAAATCTTAGGATTTGCTTTTATGGTGAATGGAAGAAAACTTATTCTTCATCATCCTCGTCTTCTAAAGCTGCATTGCTATCTTCAGCAGAAACATCATAAATCAGGATGGCTTTACCATCAGTCTGGATCATGCCTTGTTCTTCCAGTGTTTTGAGGACACGACCGACCATTTCACGGGAACAACCAACAATACGGCCAATTTCCTGACGGGTAATACGGATTTGACGTCCATTCGGTAAAATCATGGCTTCTGGTTGAGAAGACAGGTCAATCAGGCAGCGTGCAATACGGCCAGATACATCAATAAATGCCAGGTCAGTCACTTTACGAGTGGTATTTTTTAAGCGACGTACAAGCTGGGCAAATACGGCATAGCTCAGGTCTGGATACTGTTTGCTTAATTCGTGGAAGTTTTCATAGGTGATTTCGGCAATTTCACATACGTCGCGTGTACGAACTTCTGCAGTACGTTGTGGATTTGCTTCAAAAAGACCCATTTCCCCAAAAAAGTCTCCAGCATTCAAATAGGCAACCACAATTTCACGATCATCATCTTCACGTAAAATAATGGATACCGAACCTTTTAAAATCAAATAAAGCGATTTTGATTCTGAGCCTGCATCTACAATTGCAGTGCGTTTTGGATAACGATTTATATATGCACGTTTTAATAATGCTTTTACTGACTCAGGGAGTTGACCAGGAGACAGCGCATCAGTGCTAAGTTGTGAAAAGTTTGAAGTCATGCTAACGGTTCCGAATATGGATAATTAATAGATCGCACAAGACCTAAAGTGAACTTGTCACACAGAAGAGCTGAAATTCCTTATCAACTCAATTTATGTTAGTGTACAGGTACGTCGTAAATTTATAGTTTTTTTCAGGTAGTTGCAATGCAAACAAGCGTTCATTGGCTAGAGAATGTTGCTTTTGAAGCAAAATCGGAAAGTGGTCACCAAATTGTAATGGATGGGGCCGAGGCATATGGTGGTCAAAACCGTGGACCACGTCCTATGGAGTTGATATTAATGGGACTTGGTGGCTGTGCTTCCTTTGATATTGTGACTATTTTAAAGAAATCTCGCCAAGATGTGACGGATGTTGTATGTCAGCTCAAAGCTGAACGTGCGGATAGCATCCCAGCCGTGTTTACCAAAATCCATTTACATTTTGTGGTAACGGGTAAAGCAGTCAAAGAAAAACAGGTCGCTAAAGCAGTTGAACTTTCAGCTGAAAAATACTGTTCTGCAAGCAAAATGTTATCGGATGGTGGGGTGGAAATTAGCCACGATTTTGAAATTATTGAAGTTGAATAATGAAATCCAGATGGCAATCCATTTTTGGATTGCCATTTTTATTCTGCATCACAATTAAAAATGTATAAAGTAAAAACGAATTTCACTCTAAGAGGGATTCAACAGTAACCCATTATACTTTTGATGAATCCTGTCTTCTAAACATGCATTTCTAGAATATTCATCAAGCTGATTGATGTATTCATAATCACAATAGTTTTTTAAAAGCTTTGATGATCCCATTCCTTATTAAAAGATACAAAATGCCTAGGGAAGAGAATTTCATACATAAATGATTACAATACGCTTGAAAAAATTAGCTTAAACACCCATATTATAACTAACATCCAAGCTTTATATTAATTTGGTTTAGTTGTTGAAAATTAAAAATATTTTTTAAAAATGTTATTGAAAAATATCAAGCCATTCCCATCTATTATCCAAGTACAAAATTTGTTGTGAGGAAAAATAAGAATGCGTTTTGAAAAATTTACAAATCGCTTGCAGCAAGCCTTATCAGATGCTCAGTCTCTGGCCATGGGTAAAGACCATACTGCCATCTCAGGTATTCACATTTTATCTGTGTTACTGGAAGAGCCTGCCAATATCAGCCTGTTTCAGCAAGCCGGAGCAAATCTGCGTGATCTGCAAACCAAAGTGCAGCAAGCGCTTCAAGATGCGCCGACCATCGCTAATCCAACTGGGGACATCAACTTAAATCCTGAAGCGGTACGGGCTTTAAATCTGGCGGACAGCTATGCCCAAAAAGCCGGGGATGAGTTTTTATCTACCGACTGGGTGCTACTCGCTTTAGCGGAAACTGGTGCAACCAAAACTTTATTAAATAATGTCGGCGTAACTACTGAAAGCTTACGCAAAGCGATTGAAAAAATTCGAGGTGACGAAAAAGTCATGAGTAATACCCATGAAGATCAACGTGATTCACTTAATAAATACACCATAGACTTAACTGAACGTGCCATGTCCGGCAAACTTGACCCTGTGATTGGTCGTGATGAAGAAATCCGACGTACCATTCAGGTCTTGTCACGCCGTACCAAAAATAATCCGGTACTGATTGGCGAGCCTGGAGTGGGTAAAACGGCAATTGTGGAAGGCTTGGCACAACGCATTGTCAACGGTGAAGTTCCGGAAGGCCTGAAAGGTAAACGGGTTTTATCTTTGGACTTGGGTTCATTGCTGGCTGGTGCAAAATATCGCGGTGAGTTTGAAGAGCGATTAAAAGCAGTTCTGAAAGATTTGGCCAAACATGAAGGCGAAATCATCCTCTTCATTGATGAATTACATACCCTGGTGGGCGCAGGTAAGGGCGAAGGTGCCATGGATGCAGGCAATATGCTTAAACCTGCATTGGCCCGTGGTGAGCTGCGCTGTGTTGGTGCAACCACATTAGATGAATACCGCCAGTTCATTGAAAAAGATGCTGCACTGGAACGCCGTTTCCAAAAAGTATTGGTCGATGAACCAAGCGTTGAAGATACTATTGCAATTCTGCGTGGCTTAAAAGAGAAATATGCGACCCATCACGGGGTACAGATTCTGGATTCAGCGATTATTGCCGCAGCGAAAATGTCGCACCGCTATATCACTGACCGTCAATTGCCCGATAAAGCCATTGACCTGATTGATGAGGCAGCTTCGCGGATTAAAATGGAAATTGATTCCAAACCTGAGCCACTCGATCGTTTGGATCGTCGCCTAATTCAATTGAAAATGCAGCTGGAAGCGGTGAAACAGGATGCAGATTCGGTAAGCAAGGCAGAAGTCAGCCATCTGGAAAAACAGATCGAAGAAGTACAGAAAGAATACAGTGATCTGGAAGAACAGTGGATTGCTGAAAAACGACTGGTTGAAGGCACCAGCCAAGCGCAAGTTGAACTCGATAAAGCGCGTACCGCATTTGAAAAAGCCCAGCGTGAAGGTGACTTGGCAGAAGCCAGTCGTTTGCAATACGGGGTTATTCCTGAATTACAAAAACGTCTTGCTGCAGAAGAGGTTGCTGAGGAAAATGGTGAAGAACCGAAACTGATCCGTACCAAAGTTACGGAAAATGAAATTGCCGAAGTGGTCAGTGCTGCAACCGGTATTCCTGTAGCGAAAATGCTGCAAGGTGAACGCGAGAAATTGCTGCATATGGAAGAATTCCTGCATAACCGTGTGGTAGGGCAGGATGAAGCCGTAGTAGCAGTCTCTAATGCAGTACGTCGCTCACGTGCAGGATTGTCTGATCCGAACCGTCCAAGTGGTTCATTCCTGTTCCTCGGACCAACCGGGGTGGGTAAAACCGAATTGACCAAAGCCTTGGCCAACTTCCTGTTTGACAGTGATGATGCCATGGTGCGTATTGATATGAGTGAGTTCATGGAGAAACATTCGGTCAGCCGTTTGGTGGGTGCGCCTCCGGGGTATGTCGGTTATGAAGAGGGCGGTATCTTGACTGAAGCGGTACGCCGTAAACCTTATAGCGTAGTGTTGTTTGATGAAGTGGAGAAAGCACATCCAGACGTATTTAATATCTTGCTGCAAGTACTGGATGATGGCCGCTTAACCGACTCGCAAGGTCGTGTGGTGGACTTTAAAAATACGGTGATTGTGCTGACTTCAAACCTGGGTTCGCAAGATGTCCGTGAATTGGGCGATAACGCAACTGATGATGAAGTTCGTGCAGTGGTGATGGCGGCTGTATCTCAACACTTCCGTCCAGAATTTATTAACCGTATTGATGAGCTGGTGGTGTTCCATTCACTGAAAAAAGCGCAAATTCGTGGTATTGCCGATATTCAGCTGGACCGTTTGCGTGCACGTTTAAGCGAAAAAGACATGCGTCTTTCAGTGGATGACACTGCATTTGATCAGTTGATTGATGCCGGTTTTGACCCGGTATATGGTGCTCGTCCATTGAAGCGTGCTATCCAGCAACAAGTAGAAAATACATTGGCGCAAAAAATCCTGAGTGGTGATTTTCTGCCAGGAGATACCATTTTCGTAAAAGGGGAAAATGGTCATCTTGAATTTGAAAAAATGAAATTAAGTTAATTTGCTGTAAATAGAAAAAAACCTGGCTTCGGCTGGGTTTTTTTATGCCTGACAATTTCAGTCGAAAAAGTGAAATTTTAGGTAAAAAATTGACATAATTTTTAAAGTTTTTTTTGGTTTTTTATGTGTATAAGTTATTAATTATTAAAAAATAATTATCTTTTATTAAAAAATTTAATTATACTTATTATTTAATAAAAACATATAAATCTAGAGCAGATACTATGTCAAAATTAACTTGGGGTCTGGGAAGCATTGTGGTATTGGCAACAGCGGTCATAGGAGGGAATTTATATGCAGACAAAAGTTTAACTTCCTATTATCAACAGTCTCAAAAATCAAATTTCATGTCGATTCAGTATAAAAATTTTAATATGGGTGCGATGCAGGGTTCTGCCGACTGGACGGCCGAATTTACTCTTGATCCCTGTAAGCCTAAAGATATCCTGATGATTAGCGGTCAAGATAAAATCAAGCGCAGCTGGAATGGCTATCAGATTCAATCAAAAATCTCACTAAAGCAAGGTGATGCAACCTTCCAACGTTTACTGAAGCAACCGTTAACGGTTCAAACAAAAATTGATTGGTTGGGAAGAATGCATACTTCACTCGTCACTCCGGTGTATGAGAAAAATGATGCAGATATACAAACCCGCATTGATCCCATGACTTTTACAATGCTTGCCAAATCAAAAGATGATCAATTCGATGTGTTGAATGTAAAATTTCAAATTCCGAATATGACGGTGAATGATAAGTTGGGCCAGATGCAGATGCGCGATTTAGAGTTTGAAAGCAATCATGGCTTAAACACGGTTCTGAAGGAGGGGGAAGCTCGTTTAAATATTGCTTCAATTCAGCGTACGGATCGAAATGTACAGCAGTTTGGCAGTGGTGAATTAAAAGGCTTTGCTTTGCGGGTAAATACTCAGCTCGATAAAACCAAGGTTGCTTTTGATACTCAGGTCAAAATTGATGAAATGACCATGTATAAAACTCCTAGTTTTCATGATTTTGAAATGAATTTTAAGCTGACTGATCTTAATCGACAAAAAGTGCAGAATTTTTTTGATTTATTGGAAAAAAGTAGTGCAGCATGTATAGCAAAAGAAGAACTCAATCAGGATATGGTGAGCAGTTTCCTGGCCATTGTAAATGACGGTTTTGCTTTTGAATCGCAGAATAATCAAATTAAGGTGGGTGAGGGTTATGCCAAAGCCAGCCTGACAGGAAAGGTGATGCCGGGGCATCAATCCTCTTTTGAAAGTTTGGTTAAAATGGCACCGAATCTGGTCGAATATCAGGCCAATCTTGAATATGATAAACAGATCATGAAAACCATCATGAAAAACTATCTGCAACAGGGCGGTAAAACCTTATCTGACCAGGAACTTGAGCAAATGCTGGATGGTATGCAGCAGACGCTGCAAGCGAAACGGGAAGGTGATATCTTAAAAATCGGTATTGAATATAAATACGGTGAAAAGAAATTTTTAAATTAACATATGTAAAAACAAAGGCTGCCAGATAGGCAGCCTTTTTAGTTAGTGCAGTATCTAAAATATATTAGCCATTTTGTGGATGTTGAATTTTCCATGCACGGTGGATTTTGGTATTACGTTTAAAGTCTGGTCCAATGGTTTCATTGGTAATTTCCTGAACATCAAAGAACGCCAGAATTTCTTCATCCATCTCGAAACCACGATAGTTATTCGAAAAGTATAAAGTTCCTTCTGTAGTCAGGCGGTTCATGGCACGCTTGATGAGGGATAAATGGTCACGTTGTACATCAAAGGTACCATAAAACTTTTTCGAATTCGAGAAGGTTGGCGGATCGATAAAAATGAGGTCATATTGTTCATGACCTTCTTTTAGCCATTCAAAACAGTCACTGGCAAAGAACTGGTGTTGTTCATCGGCATGATCTACGGTTAAACCGTTCAAGACAAAGTTTTCTTTGGACCAGTTCAGGTAAGTGTTGGATAAATCGACACTGGTGGTACTGGCAGCGCCCCCTAAAGCTGCATGCAGGCTGGCAGTTGAGGTGTAACTATACAGGTTGAGGAAATGCTTGCCTTTCGCTTCTGCTGCAATACGCAAGCGCATTTGACGATGATCCAGGAACAGGCCGGTATCCAGATAATCCGTCAAGTTGACTAAAATTTTGGCTTTGCCTTCCTGTACGATAAAACGTTTAGACGCAGTACTCTGTTTAGTGTACTGGTTTTTACCTTCCTGACGTGCACGGGTTTTAATGAAAATGGCATCACGACCTAAACCGGTCACTGCACGAATGGCTTGTAAAGCAAGATTAAAACGCTTTTTAGCTTTTTCCGGATCGATGGTTTTTGGTGGTGCATATTCTTGCACATGTAAACGGTCACCATATAAATCTACCGCAACATTAAAGTCAGGCAAATCGGCATCATATAAACGCAAACAGTAAATGTTTTCTTTTACTGCCCATTTTTTTAGATTCTGCATGTTTTTTTGCAGACGGTTGGTAAAGTCCTGAGCACCTTCAATCGGCTCGAATTGCTGCGGTTGCCAGTGAGCCAAGAACGGTTCTGATACTGGTGCAGGCTTAATAATGCCGAAACGTACATAAATCGGCAGTTTACCATTCATCAAACGCAGAATTTGCGGTTCATTGAATGCCAGCACGTCGGCTTGTTCAACCTGCGCAGCAATTACCGCAGCATACTGGTTCGGGAAGTTCTTTTGTAGCAGGGCAGATAAACCTAAATATAAGGCACGGTTAGAGGCTTTGTCACCTAAACGCTCACCATAAGGCGGGTTGGTGACAATAAATGAGGTTTTGCCTTCAGCCTTGAAATCAGGCCAATCAGCCAGCGTGCGCTCTTCAATTTTGATATGGTCAAGCAGCTTTTCAAAACCGGCTGCAATGATGTTTTGCTTGGTGGCCTTGACTGCTTCCCAGTCTGCATCATAGGCATAAAACTGCGGTAAAGGCTGTTGTTGCAATGCTGTTTGATGGCGTTCTGCGGCTTCTGCCTTAATTGACATCCACAGTTCATGGTCGTGACCATTCCAGCCATTAAAGCCAAAGCGACGTACCAGGCCAGGAGCACGGTCAGTCAGCATCATCAATGATTCAATGATAAAGGTCCCTGAACCACACATCGGGTCGAGAATAATATCGGGATTACGTTTTTTTAATTGGGCTTTTTGCAGAATGGCTGCCGCAAGATTTTCTTTAATCGGCGCATCGGTCATGTAATGACGATAGCCACGTTTATGTAAGGAATCGCCAGATAAATCCAGACAATAGGTATGCGCAGTTTTACCAGCAAGTACATAGAGGGTAATTTCTGGCTGTTTGATGTCGATACTTGGGCGTTTACCCACAGCTTCCATAAAGGAATCCACCACACCATCTTTTACCCGTAAAGTTGCGAATTGTGTATTGACCTTGATTTCACGTTCTACATGTAAACGAATGGCAAATGTACTTTGTGGTGCGAAAATGAGTGACCAGTCAAAGTTGATTGCACCTTCATAGAGCTCTTCTGCAACATCACGTGCGTCATGGGTAAATTCAAGTTCATGAACATGAATAGGGGTTAAAACACGTGAAGCCAAACGAGACCACATGCAAATACGGTATGCATCTGCCAGTGTGCCTTTGAAAATCAAACGACCCGGTAACTGTTCAATATTTTGAACACCTAAACCTTCAATTTCCTCGCGGAGTAAGGTTTCAAGACCATCTGCACAGGTGACCCAGTAATTGCTTAAACGTGAAGAGGTATTCATAAAATAGAGAGACCGAAAAAATAAAATAAAAACTTGTATAAGTTTAACTTATTTTAGTGCTGAAAACTTTTTATATTTTGAAAACTTCAAGCGACTTAGGTCAGTGTATTAATTATAAAAAGCTCTAAATGTTGGAATAAAAAGCCAATTGAAAATTCAGACGATATGTAAAATTACATTGCGCTTAAAAGTAAGTTTTAAAGTTTAATGAATGGATTTTATTGAGTGAAAAATGTGAATATTACAGCAAAAAAGGATGATATTTTTTCAGTTGCGACATTATTATATGCACGCTTAAGGAAAGTGAATAGCCGGGTTATTGATGTCATGTATTTAATGCAGGATCGTTCCTATGCACATCATGTGGTCACACTTGCACTTGAGACAAAGGATCCAGAGCTTGCCAGCTATGTGGAACGTTTGCGAGTGCTTTTAGACTTACAGGATGATCGTGAACTTACAAATGGAGAAGATCAACAGATTCGTCTTTCGAAGGAAAATAATGCCAATAAAAAAGTTTTTGACGAAGGCCATGTAAGTTTTAGCCTATTCTAAAATATAATAAAAACATCATTTTAAGAGAGCTCATATGTTGAATCATGTGAGCTTTTTTTGATATTGGTACAGATATTGCTGCATAGCCCAGTGAGGCTGCTTGATCAAGAAGAGCACTTGATGCCTCACTTTCTTTTTTAGAGATGGGAATGACAAATGTCAGAAAGTGTAATCATTACAAATGAAGTTTTTTCAGTGGCAACACTTATTTATGCACGGTTAAGACGGGTATCAGGGCGTGTGATTGATGCAAGCTATCTTACAGAGAATGTCGAATATGCCGAACATGTGGTGGCAATGGCGAAACAGACACAAGACCCTGAATTACTTCGCCTAGTTGAACGTTTGACTAAAGTGCTGGGACTAAAAACTGATGAAGAGCCTGAAAATGAAATTCAGTTCACCCAACATGAAGAATTAATTTCGGTTGAACCCACTCAAGAAGATATAGAGCGTGCACAAGGGGCAAACCGCTACATTGGGGCTCTACGTTAGTTGTCTAGGGTAACTCGGAATCAGGCTGAGTTACCTGTTTTTATTTTAAAAATCAGATGGCTAAATCATTGAATGGTTAATTTATCTTATTGAAAAATTAAATGGGAATTATATTTTTTATTCCAAATACCGAGCTGCTTTTTAGACAAGTAAGATCAAGCTGAACTATTTAAATCGCTTAAACTCTGTATAATACGTTGACTTAACGTATAAGGAATCTCTCATGCACTTGGCGGCATTGCATACTCCGAGCCAGATTCAACTCAACCAAGATGGTAACTTAAAACACTTCCTCACCATCGAGGGTCTTTCTAAAGAAACACTCACAAAAATATTGGACACTGCGCAGTCCTTTTTTAATGACCAAAATCAGCTGATTACCAATAATCTTCTCGAAGGTCGTACGGTGATGAACCTGTTTTTCGAGAACTCTACCCGTACCCGTACCACTTTTGAAGCTGCAGCAAAGCGTTTGTCTGCCAATGTGCTCAACATTGATATTGCGCGTTCTAGTACCTCTAAAGGCGAAACCCTGCGTGACACCTTGTGGAATCTGGAAGCCATGGCAACCGACATTTTTGTGGTGCGTCATTCATCTTCAGGTGCGCCGCATTTTATTGCCAAAGATGTCTGCCCGAATGTTGCCATTATTAATGCCGGTGATGGCCGTCATGCACATCCGACACAAGCGATGCTGGACATGCTGACCATTCGCCGTGAAACCAAAAAGAATTTTGAAGATATCAGCATTGCCATTATTGGTGACATCAAGCATTCACGTGTAGCACGTTCAGATGTTGCGGCACTGCAAACTTTAGGCTGTAAAGATATCCGTGTGATTGCGCCAAATACCTTGCTGCCTTATGGTTTTGCTGAATATGGCGAAGGTGTCCGTTTATTTAACAACATGGAAGAAGGCATTAAAGATTGCGACGTGATCATTACCCTGCGTATTCAAAACGAACGTATTGATTCACCCGCTTTATCTTCACAAGCTGAATTTTACAAAATGTACGGTCTGAACAAAGAGCGTCTGGCTATGGCAAAACCGGATTGCATCGTGATGCATCCAGGCCCAATGAACCGTGGTGTGGAAATTGATTCCAGTATTGCCGATGGCACCCAGTCAGTGATTCTGCATCAGGTGACCAACGGTATTGCAGTACGTATGGCGGTATTGGCTCTGGCAATGCAAGGTCAGTTGCAAGAAAAAGGTTTGTTAGAAGCGGTTGCGGGATAAGGGAAAGTCATGAGTATTGTAAAAATTGAAAATGTACGTGTCTTGGACCCCATCAATAAAACCGACAGCGTACAGACTGTATATATTGAAAATGGCAAACGAGTTGCTGAAACTGCTAATGTCACTGAAACGATTAACGGGCAAGGTAAATGGCTGATGCCAACTATGGTGGATCTGTGCGCGCGTTTACGTGAACCGGGTCAGCAGCAGCATGGGACTTTAAAGTCTGAAGGCAAAGCTGCCCGTGAAAACGGTATTCTGCATGTGTTTACCCCACCAGACTCAAAACCGATCGTACAAGACAATGGTGCTTTAATTCATGGTCTGGTGGAAAAAGCCATGCTGGATGGTGGCATTTATTTGCAGGTGATTGGTGCACAAACGCAAGGTTTGAAAGGCAATCAACCTGCCAATATGGCGAGTCTGAAAAAGGGTGGCTGTACTGCAGTTTCCAATGCCAATGCACCGTTTGCCGATGATGATGTAGTGATTCGTACCCTGGAGTATGCTGCTGGGCTGAATATGACCGTCGTGTTCTATGCGGAAGAACCACAAATTGCCAAAGACGGTTGTGTGCATGAAGGCTTTATTGCTTCACGTCAGGGCTTGCCGATGATTCCAGCTTTGGCTGAAACCGTTGCGATTGCAAAATATCTGCTGATGATTGAAGCGACTAAAGTCCGTGCTCACTTCGGCTTATTGTCTTGCGGTGCTTCTGTGGAACTGATTCGTATTGCAAAAGAAAAAGGTTTGCCAGTAACTTGTGATGTGGCTATGCACCAGTTACATCTGACCGATCAGCTGATTGATGGCTTCAATTCACTTGCTCATGTACGTCCGCCTTTACGTTCCGAGCAAGACAAGAACTTGCTGCGTCAGGGTGTGAAAGATGGCATCATTGATGCGATTACGACTCACCATGAACCACTGAGCAGTTCTGCAAAAATGGCGCCATTTGCTGAAACCCAACCAGGTTTTACTGCATTTGATACATTTGTACCTTTTGGTATTCAACTCATCAATGAAGGTTTATTTGAGCCTTTGGAGTGGGTGGAAAAAGTTACCGTTGCACCGGCAAAAGTAGCAAACATGCTAGAACGCTGGACTGAAGAAGCGGGCTGGGCTTTGCTTGATCCTCAACTTGAGTGGACAGTCAGCAAAGAAAGCATCGTGTCTCAAGGTAAAAATACCCCGCTGATTAACCAGAAAGTGGTGGGTAAAGTGATTAAAACTTTTGCGGCTTAAGCGATTAGATTGAATGTAAAATTTAAGAAAGTCAGCTTCGGCTGGCTTTTTTATTATTGAAAAATAATAGTATTCAAATAATACAATTTATTACACTGACTAAAAAATGAACGAATAGACTAAAAAAGGACATGATAAAAAGACAATAAGAGGAATAAGCCATGAATCTTAATTTGATTGATTTATTAAAGCAGAAAGTATCTGCAACGGTTTTGGAGGGTGAAACCGAATACCTGAGTGAGAAAAGTCAGGCCTTAAGTAGTTTTATCCCCATTTTGTTATCTATCTTCAAATCTAAACCCGAGTTTATTATAAATTTACAGAATCAATTAAATCCAAGACTGGGCGATATCTTCAACATCAACCCCTCTTTAAAGCAGGAGTTTTTGCAACAGGTTTCCGGCACGGTACCGACCGAAACAATCGAATCAACTCTCAATCGTTCTATAGCACCCACCTTGGGGGTATTGGAAAATGAGGCTGGATCTTCCGAACCCGGTGCGATTACCCATCTGATTGAAAGCCATTGGCCTGCTGTAACCAGTGCCTTGCCACATTGGGCTCCTGCACTCCTCAGTGCTTTAGGAATCAGTACGGCATCAGGGCAAAGTCTACATCAAGCGCCACCCGTTGACCCTTATCGGGTCACTGAGGGAAAAAGGAAATCAGGCTTTTTAATTCCCTTGATTGTTTTCCTTATTTTAGCTGTGCTATTAGCATTTATTTTTAAGTCGTGTTCAGATAAAAAACAGATCAGTCCAGCAAGTGGCATACCTGCTGAAACTGCGAGTAGTGAACCGGCAAAATTACAGTTAAGTACCGGTTCGACAGGAGATTTAACCACATGTCAGCTCTATTCCGGCAATGCAAATTATATTGATATTTTACAACAAGAAATTAAACAGATTTTTAATCACAACATCGGTTGTGGTGTAGAAAACAATAGTCGTTATCATTCAGAATTTATCGATCAGGATGTCATTCCAAGCGTATTGAAACTGCTCAAAGGTGTACCTAATGTCTCATTAACCTGGATGGGAGATCAGCTCTCCATTCAGACTGCTCATCCGGCGGATGCTGAACAGCTTGCAGCTCAAATTCGTCCTCTAGCGAAAAACATGACTGTGCTGACTCCGGCTGGAATGCAGAGTGCATCAGCAGTTGTAAATCCCGATAGTGCCATTGCTACCGGAAATAGCAATTCAGAACAAGCATTGGCGGAAATTAATCCAGAGCAGATTCGTGCACTGGATATTGCAACCGCACTGAATATGCAGATTATAAATTTTGCTACCGCAAGTGCCGAGATTCCAGATGCCAATAAATCGATTCTGGATCAGGCTGCTGCATTGATTAAACGCGCGCCACAAGTTCAATTAACAGTAAAAGGGCATACAGATGCCGTAGGTAATGCTGAGGCGAATAAAGCATTATCACAAAAACGTGCTCAAGCCATTGTAGATTACCTGGTCAAACAGGGTGTTGATTCGTCGCAGTTGCAAGCAGTAGGGTATGGTTCGGAACAACCTGTAGCGGATAATGCAACGCCTGAAGGACAGTTTAAAAATCGCCGTATTGAGTTTGAAGTATTAAATACCGAAACAGGTGTGGTGCGTGAAGTGGATGAGCAGGGTGTAAATAAGCAGTAATAAGTGAAAGGTGAACTTTATCTCGGTTTAAAAAAGTATACTTATTCATACGTGTTGAATCGCAATTAAATAAAAGGACGAATTGATTCGTCTTTTTATTATTGGCATGCTTGTACAGAATTGTAAAATGTGAACTTAGCTATGCGAATTAGTTTTATTGGTGCGGGACGCGTGGCGCATCATCTGGCTGCTGTTCTAAGCCAAAATCATCAAATTGTCGGGACGCGTGGCGCATCATCTGGCTGCTGTTCTAAGCCAAAATCATCAAATTGTGCAAATTTATAGCCGGACTTTAGAACATGCCCAGACTTTGGCAAGTCAAGTCGCTGCAAAGGCTACAGTCAATATTGCAGAACTTGAAGCAGATGTTGATTTGGTGATTATTGCAGTGAGCGATCAGTCGATTGCCGAGGTCATTCAACAGGTACATGCACAACTGGCCGATGTCCTAATTGTGCATACATCAGGCAGTACCGATATTCAAGTTCTGGCAGAGGTTCATCCACGTGCCGGGGTATTTTATCCTTTACAAACTTTTAGCCTGGCCCGCGAAGTGGATTGGCAGGCCACGCCATTGTTCGTGGAAGCTACCCAGACGAATGACCTGGCACAATTGACCGAGTTAGCAAATAGCCTAAGTTCACGTGTCTATGCCTATACATCGGCACAGCGTTTAAGCTTACATCTGGCGGCGGTCTTTGCCTGTAATTTTAGTAATTACTGTTATGACATGGCAAAACAGGTGGTCGATGCGCAGCAAGTCGATTTCTCGCTGCTTTACCCGTTAATTTTGGAAACCGCCCAGAAAGCCGTACAGTATGACCCTAAGCAGATGCAGACCGGGCCTGCAATGCGAGGAGATCAAAATATCCTGAATATGCATCAACAGATGCTGGATAATGCCAAACGGGAAGATTTGAAAAATATCTACAATCTGATGAGTCAACAGATTTTGCAATCGCATCATCCTGATGAGTCACTTAAACTTAAATAAATTCAGGTCATGCATTGTAAAGGGAGCCACTTATGGCAAAGGATTTTAATAGCCAGTATGTGGTAGATGGTTATGATTTACACATCCGTAAGCTCATTCCTGGTTATGAAGTGGTACATCAGCAAATTACAGCTTTATTAAAAGCTTATGTGGATGAGTATGCGCATGTGCTGATTGTTGGTTGTGGTACGGGCTATGAGCTGGGTCATCTGGTCCAGTTGTTTCCTGACTGGACCTTTACCGCAACAGAGTTGTCGCAAAACATGCTGGATAAAGCCAGACATCATATCCACACCTTAAATGCATCACATCGGGTGGAATTTGTATTGGGTGAGGTAGACCAGTTAAAAACGGGCCCATCCTATGATGCAGTACTTTCCATTCTGGTGACGCATTTTGTCAATTATGCAGATAAGCCCAAGTTCTTTAAGGCTATTTCTTCGCATTTAAAATCGCAAGGAATATTCATAACTTTTGACTTAACCAAAATAAACTCGGTCTATGAGCTGGAAACATTAAAACAGATTTGCGAAGCCAATGGTTTGACCCCCGCACAAGCTGCTGCCATGGTAGAACGCATGGAGGATGATTTTTATCCATTATCGGAGCAGGAAACTTTTGAACAACTGAAAGCGAGTGGTTTCGATGCTGTGCAGCGGTTTACCCAGATTTTATCCTATCAAGGTTATATGGCGATAAAAGCTTAAACTTTGAGTATAAAAAATGGCTCATTGATATGAGCCATTTTTTTATTCTGTCGATTAAGGTTATTTGATTTTCTTGAACAGGAAGTCGTTAATTTTATGACCTTCCTCTAAACCGCGACGTTCAAATTTGGTTTGTGGGCGCCAGTCTGGACGTGGATAGCTGTTGCCTTTGCCGGCCATATTTTCAAGGTTTGGACGGTTATCCAAAACGTCCAGCATCCATTCAGCATAAGGTTCCCAATCGGTTGCTGAGTGGAAAGTCCCGCCCATTTCCAGTTTCTGTTCCACCAGTGGCATACGGTCATGCGATACAAAGCGACGTTTGAAATGACGTTTCTTTTGCCAAGGATCAGGAAAATACAGCTGAATGGCATTAATGCTGTTGTCTGGCATTTCACGAAGCACCTGAATGGCATCGGCATCCAATAAACGTAAGTTAGTTAAGCCTGCCATACCGGCTTCATACACACATTGTGCGATACCCGGAACATGGACTTCAATGCCGACATAGTTGCGTTCAGGATTGGCTTTTGCCATGAGTACCAGTGAACGACCCATACCAAAACCAATTTCCACCGTAAGTGGGCGTTCAGGATGTTCAAAATGCTGACGCAAATCACCCACCGGATATTCCAAAATTAGCTGACCATATTGTTCAAGCGCAGTACGTTGAGAGGTATTCAGCGGAGATGAACGGCGCATAAAAGTGACAATTTCGCGATGTTCATTCAAGTTGTCCAGCTCTACGACTTGCTGGTCTAATTGATCGTTCGACATAACTTTGGCAAATGTAAAAAATTCGAATGCGGTATTTTAAGTCCTGCGCCTAACAAGTCAAACTTTTCTCGGTTTTTTCGGTCGCTAAAAGCAGCTTTAAAAATAAAAGAACATGAAAGCTGTTTATCTTTCATCAGGATTGATTAGATCTCTTGCGAAAGTCATTATTGAAAATTTATCCGGTTTACCAGTGCAGC
>JAEAMG010000673.1_pt1 | contig 35739 bp, 27 predicted proteins | sample 8958741 | NCBI WGS metagenome assembly JAEAMG01 (sample SAMN16933256, study PRJNA681125) | bioreactor sludge metagenome | isolation source: anaerobic bioreactor treating anionic surfactant - SDBS | place: India: Bengaluru | collected 2019-02-28 | reverse complement strand
GGGTAGTAAGTACTATCTCTGGAAGTGGCATGTGCGCTGGTGCCCGGAGCCGGAATCGAACCGGCACGCCCTTACAGGCGGGAGATTTTAAGTCTCCAGTGTCTACCAGTTTCACCATCCGGGCAGCGCGGCGAGATTCTAGCACAAGAGATAGGCGTTACACCACCTTATGCAGGCGGGCGTTGCAAGGCATGGCGACAAGTGGGGCGGCTCAGTCGGCGAAGGCGATCCTCAATATCCTATCGCCACAGAAAAAATCCAGTGCATAGACGGACTGTGCCGGCAGGAAGACAGGCTCTTCCAACGCCTTGCAGTCGGCACTGCTGCGCAAGTGCCAGCGAGCCGGGCTGATGATGTGATTGCCTTTTCCAGCTTGCTTCATGGCGGGCAGGGAGATGCTATATTCGCCTTGCCCTGCAGCGATCAGCAAGGCGGGGCGGCCTTCTGTGTGTTTTGATACATCGCGTATGACGATGGGAAATTGTTGTGGTATATAGCGGTGCTCTCCCAGGAATGAGTACGCGTTGAGCCTGCTTGTCGCGATTTGGCCGGTTTTGAAATCATGGTATTGCAGCTCGTGTACCGTGTTGACAAAGGCAGCGGACTGCCGCTCTGATTGAAATGCTCCGGTGACGGCGATGGGGATATCGAGTGCTGCGCGGGTGGGAGCGATCATATGTTGGCCGAAATGGTGCGCACGCCGGTTGAAAAAGCTGACTCTCAACAGGTGGTGCGCATCCCTGGCATACCAATGCACGCCGGCAAAGTGGCCACCTGGCGCGGGATCGAGCAAAGGGCCGCTCAACATGTCCGAGAAAAAGCCAAATTCGCTATTGTTCATGCGCTTGTCGCGCTGGAGTTGCCCCTCCTCGAGCATAGCCAGCTGCATCACGTCAGAACAAAAACCGGATGTGCATGGCGTTTTCCTTTCCACAAACAATAACGGTACTTGCCCTGTATAAGTTTCCTCAAAATAAAATGGGAACAAGAGCAGTGTTGCATCCAGCGGCAGATGCGCGACGCGAAAGCCGTTGTCGAGGTAATACAAATTGCGGCTGATGGGGCCTTTGGCCGTCTCGCTACGATGGGGCTGGCCTTGCAGGTCGCGGGGGGCGTACACCCGAACCAACTGTTTTCCCTCGCCACTCCACGCGGGTCGCATGACATTTCCCAGTCTCATCCAGCGAACTTGCGTGGGCCTGCTAAAACGCTCATCCTGAATCTTTTGATAGACTAGCAGACGCATCTGCTCGTCAAAGATCAGCAAATGGGCGGCTTGCGGATCGGGTGGTAATTCGGCGGATCTGGCAGGCCGGTCCTCGGCGAGCAGGAGGATATATTCGCTTTTGCCGTCGAAGTCGATATCGAGCTTGCTGTGTTGTTGTACGTGGCAGTGCTCCAGCAAACCATTGATTGCAATACTGGTCGGTGCGGATAGCGCTAATTTTTCATTGTTCGATGTGGCCAGGGCAAGCCGGATTGCGTGCGGATTGACCGGATCGGGCCCCATGGCCAGGTAGTCGTGTGGCCTGCGATCAAGGTCGGATTGCTCGACCCTGCGCAAGTGCATGCCTGCTTTTAGGCTACCGCTGATCGGGTAGCTTGTGATGTGCGGCCCGCCCATCGTCTTGCCGACAGAGCGGTATAGTGTGGCGCCGATGTCGAATGGAGACTGTGCAACGCCATTGATGCTGACTGTTACCGTGTAGGCGAGGTCGGACGGAATGGGACGGTCGCTACGCGCCGGGTCGGGCAGCTGTAAGTGGATAGCGAAGCGTTTTTCCTGTTGTGCCGGCCAGTTACCATTGAAGGATGCGCGGTCGATGGTGGCCGATGGAAGCACCGTATCGTCACCGGCGGGCCGGATAGTGATCGCGAAGTGCGCAGCAGGGCTCGATTCCCAGACGTTTTTCAGTGCCAGCTCCAACGCGACGGTCTTTGCGACGCCGTCCCAGGCGATAGCCTTGACTTCTTTGTTCGCCGGCAGTATCAAGGTCCGCGCGGGCAACGCCAAGGCGGCAGCGATATCCAGCTGGCCGGATCGCAGCGGTATGTCATGCGGATCCAGGCTGTCGACGGCATGGCCGCTGGTGTTGACGGGCCCTTCGATGACTCGGGTTTCAGGCAGCATGGACCGGGCGCCCAGTACCAAGCGCGGATAAACGTCTGCCGCTGGAATGCCTCGCGACAGCAAGAGGGCTGCGGCGCCGGCGACCATGGCTGCGGCCTGGGAGGTGCCCGATCTGTTGTCGTAGGCATATCCCGGTTGCCGGATTGATCGGCGGCCAACTGGTATCGGCCCCGGTATCTCGACACCTGGCGCTGCGATATCGACGCCAGGGCCGATATTCGAAAAACTGGCGATGGCGCCATCGGGCCGGCTGGCGGCGACACAAATGACGCCGCTTAACTGGCAGGGGACGGGCAGCGTGGTCGATGCATCATTTCCCGCCGCCGCGACGAGCAGGACGCCACGGGCCTGCGCCTCGGCGATTGCCGCCGCGACCGGGTCGGTGTCGGCGGTGCGTGGCCAGCCGAAGGGTAGCAGCATTAGCTGCACCGACCTGTCCGCAAGGCTGCGAATAGCAGCAGCCACGCGCTGAGACAATTCTTGCATGCTCACAGCATCGACGCCCATCCGTTCCGACACGGCATCGATAAGATGGGGTTTGACTGGCGCGTTGCTTGCGCGCTGCAATACCTGCATTGGGATGATGACAATGTCTTGCGAGATCGATGCGACAATGCCGGCCAGATGCGTGCCGCTGCCATCGGTATCGCGGTAGCCAGCATTCTCACCGGACGCGGCCAGGCGTGGTGTGCTTGTGTCAGTTCGGGCAAGCAGTTTGGCAAAGGCGGGATGACTGGCATCAAGGCCTGTATCGAAGATTGCTATGGTGACGATCTTGCGCGCCGTCGCCGGCGTCGGCCCGGGCAGGCCGATATCCTGCCCGGCGACAGCTTGAATGCGGTAGCTCTGCATCTGATCCAGATCCACCGGGATCAGGCCCCCCTCGTTATGCAAAGCCCACGATGGCGGCACGTCTGGGGCGGCTTGCACCGGCAGGGCTGTCATGCAAGCCAGGCAAGCGGATATCATCAAGCACCATGTCCACATATAGCCTCCTGCAGGTCGGAGCCTCCATCTTCGCGCGTCATGCCAGCGTTTGATTGATATTTATCACACTCGGTGTTCATGGATAGCTGACCATGGATCAAGCCGGCAGCGCTGCCGCCGGAGCACCACGGTCCATCCACCACCGGGAGGTTTTCATCATGCGTCCAACCCATCAGCAATACGGCATCGCTACACTGCTGCTGTTCTCGATATTGTCGGCCGGTTGCAACACGGAACCGAAGACAGTCGAGCCAGTCGTCATCACGCCGCCAAAAACCGGCTTTCAGTGCCTGCCAGTGCCCAGCACCTGGATGGCCGCTGGCAGTATCTTTTCTGTCGACCAGGCCGGCACGTCGTTCCAGATCGGCATGGTGGACACCATCAAACCAAGCGGTCCGTATCCGGCGGGATTTCCACAATATACGGCCAGCACGAGTTTCAATGTTGGCCTGTTAATGTCGACGTTGGCGACCCTGACCAAGTCCACCGGTTGGGATGCGCAAGTGAGCGCCAACGCCGCCAAAAAGCTGTGGGTGAGCAGCAAATACGAGGCGCCCACGCTGATGGTGGTCGAAGGACAGCCTGAAGCCGAGGCTATCAACTGGTTTTCCAATACCAAGCACTATCGTATTGAACCCGGCGTTCGATATTACCTGGTGCGCGAGGCGCTGCGCGCCGACAATGTCGCTTACGAAATCAAGCGTGACGATCTCAGCAAGATTGGTGCCGAGGCATCGGTGCGCGATATGGTCAAAGGCAAACTGAGCTTCGGCGACAACCAGTCCAATACCGCCTATATGTTGAGCGCCAGGTTTCCCGAGCCCTTGAATGTCTGCGTCAAATCAAAAGAGTTACGCATCGCGTCATCCGGTGCCGGGGGTATCCAGCGCCTGGAACTCGTCGACGTCGACCAGCCGATTCTGATTACTGGTGTGGGCCATTGATGAGCATCTACGCGCGCTGCCTGTCGCTGGTGCTGGCTTGCGCGCTATGCTCATGCCGCTCGGTGGAGCCCGGGCCATCCGACACGCACAGCATGCTGACGCGCATTGATGCCGTGGTGAGCAGGCTGGACGAGATCGAAGCTGCGCTCGGTGCTACTTTGCGCAAACGCACTGTTTTGCTGCGCGTGAACGCACTGGCCCAGCATGGCGAACCGATACTGCCGTCGCAGTTGCTGGTACAAATGCCCGCGGTAGACCACAGCGCGCTGGGCGCGGCGTTCTTTGCCTTGCTCGAAGACGTCGGTTCAGGCAATGAAATCGCCCCCAGCTACGGCTGCAGCCGGTGGAGCGATAGCCAGGCGCAGAGCGTGGCGCGTACATTTGGCGAGCGCCAGCGCGAGGCTGCCGCGTATCTGGATGCGGTTGTCCGTGTACAGATCACCGGCTGCGTGCCGACTGTCCTTGGCATCAATACGGCCGGTGCTTCGCCACCTTCCGATAGCAACTCCAAGGCCCAGAAATCGGCATCCGACAAGGCGGCTGACGCGGCAATGAATTTGCCTTTCCAGGTCACCGAGGGTGAAAGGCACTTTGTCATGCTGGGCCAGGCTTTTCGCTTCGGCAATGTTGATGACGACAAGATTCCCCTGGCTGCTTACTTGCAACGGCAGGTACAGAGCAATGTGCAGGCAGTGCAACGATTGATCTTGCAGACGCGACCAGACGCGAGTCCGTTCACCGTTCTGTTCGACCGTAATGTCACCACTGCCACTGTCGCGGCATCGATGCAGCGCGACCCCAGAGGCTGGTTCAATGCCGAGGTGCAGGCCAATGCACGTACGCTGTACATTTCTCCGACCGTGCCACGTGCCGTATTGATTTTTTGTGCAGTTAACCGGCATTATCGGCTGAGTTTGAATGAAAACCTGAAAAAAAACGTGAGACCGGAACTGCTCAAAAGGGCGTTGACCGCAGGTGATGTCGCAGCAACGGTGGCGGCGGCGGAAAAATCCGCAGACGGGATGGCGCAATGCCTGACCGATGAAACTTTCTTTTTGTTGGCGCATGAACTTTCCCATGGCATGCTGAAGATCAGTTCGGAGGCGATGGCCGATTGTTCGGCGCGCGCGCTTGGCGCTTCGGTGGGGCGGGAGAGCCTAGGCGTGTTTGCCAGCCTCATTTTTCCGGTGGCTCACAGTCAGGATTTTTATCGGCTACTGGGCTTGAACACAGTTGGGCGCAAAGCGCTGCTATGTCGCGAACGCTTACTTCAACAAACAAAGGTCTCGTTGATAACGCCTTTTGCCAAGTCACTTACAGCCTGCCTGGCTATGAGCGACCCCTGCCCGTGAACCGGTGCAAAGATGCCGGTCGGCTTGCACCGAACGGCATCCTCCTTGCTTAGTCTTCGCCAGCGCTTACCCATCAAAACGTCGCCTTGAACGGCACCCCATACGTGCGCGGCTCGTTGACGCTACCCGTCAGGTTGTTGAACTCGACGTTGGTGCCCTGTTTCAGGATGTTGGCGTGGAACAAAGTGGCCGTGCCGTCGAGGTTGCATGGACAAGGATGTCGCCATAAGGTATCTACAGGCAAGATCTCGCGTAGAATATAATTTATTGCAAATTGGAAATTTGTATTTATGCCATGTTAATCTTATCCGCAAGTGCGCCGCCCGTTGACGGCATCCGGCTTTCCGAACTGATCGCCGCCCTGAGCCAGGCCCTGGACATCACGGAGGGACAGCCAGAAGGCCATTGCATCCGCTGTTGCTGGATCGGCATGCACGTGGGACGCGAACTGGGCATGGTGGATGAAGACCTGTGGAATCTGTATTACACCCTGCTGCTCAAGGACCTGGGCTGCAGCAGCAATGCCGCGCGCATCTGCGAGCTCTACCTGACGGATGATCTGTCTTTCAAACAAGGCTTCAAGACGGTGGGCGACAGCCTGCCGCAAGTGCTGAAATTCGTCCTCAAGCACACGGGCCTGAAGGCGGGCCTGGCCGAGCGCTTCCGCGCCGTGATGACGATCTTGCGCGACGGCGCGCACATCGCGCAGGAGCTGATCGCCACGCGCTGCCAGCGCGGCGCCGACATTGCGCGCCTGCTGCGCTTTCCGGAATCCGTGGCACAGGGCATCTACAGCCTCGACGAACACTACAATGGCCAGGGCAAGCCGGACAAACTGGCAGGGCAGGCGATTCCCCTGTTTTCGCGCATTGCCCTGCTGGCACAGGTGATCGACGTGTTTCATACGGCCGATGGCGCGCGCGCCGCCCAGGCCGAGGTGCGCCAGCGCGCGGGCAGCTGGTTTGACCCGCAACTGGTGCTGGCGTTCGAACGGGTGGCGCAGTCGGCCGCCTTCTGGTCCATGTTGCGGTCGCAGGATCTGACGGCCGCCGTGGCGGCGCTGGAGCCGGCCAACCGTTCCCTGCCGGTGGATGAGGACTATCTCGACGACATCGCTGCCGCGTTCGGTCAGGTGGTCGATTCGAAAAGCCCGTACACGAGCGGGCACAGCGCCCGGGTAGCCTTGTATGCTGACATGATCGCCGAAACCTTGGGCGTGACGCCGGAGCGGCGTCGCTGGCTCAAGCGGGGTGCTTTGCTGCACGACGTCGGGAAACTTGGCGTCAGCAATAGCGTGCTGGACAAGGCCGGCAAACTCGACGCGGATGAGTGGTTGGCCGTGCAGCAGCACGCACACTATACACAAACGATTTTGTCACGCATTGATGCGTTTGCCGAACTGGCGGTCGTGGCAGCTGCGCACCATGAGCGGCTCGATGGCAAGGGCTATCCGCGCGGCTTGACGGCCGACGACATCAGCCTGGAAACGCGCATCATCACCACGGCCGATATTTTCGACGCCATCACGGCCGACCGGCCATATCGGGGGCCAATTCCCATTCCAAAAGCGCTCGAGATCATGGCCGAGACCGTGGGCACAGCCATCGACGCGCAGTGTTTTGCCGCCTTGAAAGTGGCGCTGGAGCGCTTGCCCGACCTCGCGTAGCCGGGGAGCGAGTGCCTGGCGGCGTGAGCGCGGGCTTGCGCAGCATGACGCAGATGGGAAACGCGCCTTCGCCCGACACATGCATCCTGTCGGCCAGGGGAGTGCGTAAGGTCCAGGCAGGCGCAAGTTCGCTGGACGAAAAATCATGCTGGCGTGTTATTGCAACGTGACAGGGGAGGTGCCAGTCGCGGCCTTCCCCCTGTGCCTGTGAGCTGCTTAAAACTCTTCCCAATCGCCGGCCGTCACGGCTTGCGCTTGCACCGCACGGGGTTTTGCCGGCGCGGCCTGGCGCTTGACGGTGTTGCTGGCTGGCACCATGCGCAGCGGTTTTGCGCTGGCGCGTGCTGCAGCCGTCGTGTGTGCCGGTGCCGCCACCTGGCGGTCTTGCGTCTTGAAGATACTCACGGTTTGCACCAGGTTGCTGGCCTGGTTGCGCAGAGATTCGGCCGCCGCCGCCGCTTCTTCCACCAGCGCCGCATTTTGTTGCGTGACGCCATCCATCTGCGCCACCGCCTGATTGATCTGCTCGATGCCGGCGGACTGTTCCTGGCTGGCCATCGTGATCTCGGCGATGATATTGCTGACGCGGGCGACACTGGCGACTACCTCGGACATCGTCGTGCCCGCCTGCGCCGCCAGCCTGGAGCCGGCGTCGACGCGGCTGACGGAATCGTCGATCAGCGTCTTGATTTCCTTGGCCGCGCTGGCGCTGCGCTGGGCCAGGCCGCGCACCTCGCTCGCCACGACGGCGAAGCCGCGGCCCTGTTCGCCGGCCCGCGCCGCTTCCACGGCGGCATTCAGGGCCAGGATATTGGTCTGGAAGGCAATGCCGTCGATGACGCTGATGATGTCGACAATCTTGCGCGACGATTCGCTGATCAGGTCCATGGTGCCCATCACTTGCCCGACCACGGCGCCACCCTTGCTGGCGACATCCGATGCGGTTGTCGCCAGCACATTGGCTTCGCGGGCATTGTCCGCATTCTTGCGCACGGTGCTGGTGAGCTCTTCCATCGAGGAAGCCGTTTCTTCCAGTGAACTGGCTTGTTGTTCCGTGCGTGTGGACAGATCGTTATTGCCAGTGGAAATTTCCTCGGCAGCCAGGGCCACCGTGTCGGAATCCTGGCGCACGGAGGAGACTACCGAGGTCAGCGAAACTTGCATGCGTTGCAGCGCCGACAGCACGCTGGCGCTATCGTTCGCCGCGACGCTGAGTTTTCCTGTCAGGTCGCCGCCGGCAAGCAGGCTGACGGCGTCGCACAATTGGCGCGGTTCGGCGCCCAACGCCCTGAGCAAGTGGCGCGTGATGAGCCAGCCAGCCAGGGCCGCCAGCACGATGGACAGCACGCTGGCGCCGATGAGGATGTTCCGGTTGAGAAGGTACTGCGCGTCGTCTTCCTCCAGGATGAGGGCGGAGCGTTGGTCCGTCAGCGTGAAATATTCATCGGTGGCGGCGACGAGGGCGGCCAGCAGCGGACGGCATTCCTCGTTCATCTTGATGATGGCTAGTTCGGTTTTCTTTTGCAGCGCCAGGTCCACAATGCCCAGCGCCACGGGAGCATAGCGTTTTTCGATGTTGTCGATCTTGTTGATGATGACGCGCACCTCGTCCGATACCCCCGGCTGCTGTGCCAGCTGCAGCAGGTGCTGCATGTTCTTGGCAACATTGGCATGCGCCTGCAAGATGTGTTTGTGTTCGATGTCCAGCTCTTCCGGCTTGGTGAGCAGTACCAGGTTCCTGGCCGCCACGGCGCGCATGTCGATCGCGTTACGCACGCGGTGCGCCGTATTGGCGCGCGCCGTGATGCCGGTGACATACTGCTCAAAGCTGGCGTTGGAGTTGGAAAAACTCCGTATGGACAGGATCGAGATACCGATAAGGAAAAAGACCAGCAGGCCGAAGGCCAGGGTCAGTTGCTTGCGAACAGTCAATTTATCCATGATGCCTCTCCCAGAATACGTTATGAAATTAGAAAGGGGGCACGCGTGGTGCCGGTAGCCATATATGGTTGGCCAATGGGCCGCGCCTTGTGCAGTGCTTCTCTATCCAGAACACGGATTCGTGGTGTGAGGACCGGCTAACTTAAAAAATGATTTTGATAAATTATTTGGTTTATTTAGTAAATTCATTTTTACATAGAAATTTCAGTAAATCAATGAAATTTTCGTGCCCAAAAACAACTTTTTGGCGAGCAAGGCTTGTTCCGGCGCCGCCGGAGCGGGCACGGGAAAGCATCTGGGAGGGAGGATCTGGCGGGATTGGGCGGGCGCTGGTGAAAAAAACTGTGCCAGCGCGCGTTGCGGCATTTCCACAGCGAACTGCGCAAGCTGGCGCTGGCGGGCAGGTCAGCAAGGCAACATCCTCGGCCGGCTAGCGGACCTGTGTCATGTCCCTTGCCAAGGTCTTTAGATGGGAAATGCGCCCGCGCCCGATACATTCAGGCAGGCGACCTTGTCGCTGGAAAAGTACTTGATTTGTCCCAGGCCGATGGCGTAGCAGCCGTCGCTGAGCGGGGAAATGGGGCCGGTGAGTTTTTCGCCGCTGACCAGGGTCACCACCCAGGGCGTGGTGGCCGGTTTGCCCGCGTGGGCCAGTGCGTGTTGTACCAGGTCTGACATGCTTCCTCCGATGGAAATCAAAACCCGATGATAGCAGTGTACGGTGTCGGATAGCCGCTGTTTGCCGATACGCCGGGCCCGCGCCTTACGCGTCGGCCAGCAGATTCTTGGGCAGCGCCACCGACACCAGTTTCCAGCGCCACAGGCCGTCGCGCGTCAGGGTCAGCTCGCCGATATGGCTCTTGCTGTGGGCACGCTGCACCACGACGCTGTCCCAGGAGGTGTAGCGCAGCTTGTAGTCAGGCTTGGCATTGCGCTTGCGGCCGCTGATGTCGCTGACCTTGGCGATCGGTTTTTCGTAACGGTCATTGAGCCTCATCAAGGCGACTATGCCTTCAGGCATCAGCATGGTATCGAGCAAGGGGTCGATGACGTCGGCGCTGATGTCGTCGGCCACTTCCGGCGCCGAGAACAGGGCATGCAGTTGCTGCCCCAGGCTGCCGCGCAGCTGCGCCAGGTCGATTTGTGCCGCCAGGGCCTGGGTATCCTCGTCCATGGTTGCCGCGCGGATCTTGTTCATGGTGAAATACGGGCTGCCATAGAAGGCGCCGGCCAGCGCGACCAGTGCCACTAGAGCGAGAAGCAACATTCTTTTCATCGTGCAATCTCTCGGATGCCTGGCGACCCGGTGCGCCTGAAGTACTAGCATTCTACATAATATTTCCCAAAATCAATATGGTGGTTTAGGTAAGTGTTGTTTTAGATCAAGTTTCGTCAGAGTAATTCCGGCGGCAAAGTAATATCCGTCAGCTTCCAGTCCCAGATGCCATGCCGGCGCAGCAAAAACTGGCTGGCGGCGGGGCCGGCGCCGCTGCGCTGCAGCACCACTTCGTTCCACGAGCGGTACGCCATGCCGAAGTCGTGGCGCTTGCCATCCGCCCCTTGCTTGCCGTGCAGTATCAGCAGCGTGATGCCGGGCGGCGAGACGATGGTGTCGAGCATTTCCTTGAAATCCTCGTCATTGGCCTTTTCGCCGGCCACCCGCAACTGGTGCGCCACGCTGGCGCGTATGGCGGGCAGGTCGGCCTGCTGCGCGAGGTTTTCCAGACGCACGGATTTCGCCGCGATGCTGATGCGGTACATGGCGATATAGGGGCTGACCCAGGTGAAGCCGATGGCGGCAACGCTAAAAATGATCGCGGTGGCGTACTTTCTTTTCATGGTCCGTGTTTTTGTATGAGCTGTGCCGCCGTGATTTTACCCGGCCAGGGGCGGTGGATGGTGTAGCATTCGTGCCGGCGCGGACCATCGCGCCGCAATATTGAGGACAACCATGAATATCACTATCAATCAGGTGCTGCAGTCGTATATCGACCCGCTCACTGCCAGCGAATACGCGGCGCTCGAGCGCAGCCTGCTGGCCGAAGGCTGCCGCGACGCGCTGGTGCTGTGGAACGACGTGCTGATCGACGGGCATAACCGCTACGCCATCTGCCGCCAGCACGGCATCGAATTCAAGACCATCCAGAACACCAGCTTTACTTCGCTCGACGACGTCATGCTGTGGATGATCGACAATCATCTGGCGCGCCGCAGCGTGTCGGACTTCCAGCGCGGCGTGCTGGCCTTGCGCAAGAAGGAAATCGTCGCCGCGCGCAGCCCGGCGCCCGTCAGCGCGGCTGACGCGCCGGAAGGCGAAAACGCGCCGAAACCCCCCATGAGCACGCGCGAAGAGGTGGCCAAGGCGGCGCGCCTGAGCAGCAACCAGATCAGCCAGATCGAAAAAATCCAGAAGGCGGCCGCGCCGGAATTGGTGGAAGCGGTCCGTTCGGGCACGATTTCCATCAATGCGGCGGCCACCGTGGCGTCGCTGCCGCCGGAAGAGCAGGTGGCGGCCGTCGCCGGTGGCAAGAAATTATTACGCCAGGCGGCCAAGGAAATCCGCGAACAGCGCGCCGCCACGCGCACGCCGCGCGAGCCGAAAGCGCCCCACGTGTCGCAGGACACGCCGGAAACGGGCAACGAGCCGTGGGCGGAAAACGCGGCGCAGGCGCCGTCCGAAGCGGAGCGCCTGCGTGGCGAGATCGCCAGTTTGAAGCAGAAAGTGGCGCAATTGCAGGCGGAAAATGTGGAACTCAACCAGCGCATCGCCACGCTGATCGACGCATCCTGATTACTGGAGTAGTTCATGCTGGCTCGCCGCACCCTGTTTGCCGCCATCGTCTGCGGCGCCGTTGCAGTTCCCCCGGTGCTGGCGGCGCCCGCCGCTTCTGTCACCGACATGGCGCGCTGGCAGGCGCAGGCCGCCAACGTCAGCATCGCGCGCGACACCTGGGGCATTCCCCACGTGACGGGCAAGACGGATGCGGATGCCGTCTTTGGCCTGATGTATGCGCAAGCCGAGGATGATTTTCCCCGTGTGGAATTGAACTATATCAATGCCATGGGGCGGCTGGCGGAAGTGGAGGGCGAACGGGAGCTGTACCGCGACCTGCGCATGAAGCTCTTCATCGACCCGCTGGAGCTGCAGGCGCAGTACCGCGCCAGCCCAGCGTGGCTGCGCAAGTTGATGGATGCGTTTGCCGATGGCCTCAATTTTTACCTGGCCACGCACCCGCAGGTGAAACCGCGGCTCATCACGCATTTCGAGCCGTGGATGGCCTTGAGTTTCAGCGAAGGCAGCATCGGCGGCGATATCGAATCGATCAACCTGGCGCAGCTCGAAGCGTTTTACGGCCAGCAGGCCAGGCCGGCCGCCGTGGCGCTGGCCAGCATCGAGACCGGGTTGGCGTCCGGATTGGAACCCGAGCCTAGCGGTTCGAACGGCTTCGCCATCGCGCCCGCGATCACGAAAAATGGCCACGCGCTCTTGATGATCAATCCGCACACCTCGTTCTATTTCCGCCCCGAAGTGCAGTTGACCAGCGGCGAAGGCCTGAACGCGTACGGCGCCGTCACCTGGGGCCAGTTCTTCGTCTACCAGGGTTTCAACGAGCGCCTGGGCTGGATGCATACTTCGGGCGGCGGCGACGTCATCGACGAATACCTGGAAAGCATCGTCGACCGTGATGGCGCATGGTTCTACCGTTATGACGGCGCGCTGCGCCCCTTGAAAGCCGTGCCGATTACCTTGCCATATAAACTGGCCGATGGCGGCATGGGGGCGAAAACCATCACGGTCTACTACAGCCACCACGGTCCCATCGTGCGCGCGCAGGATGGTAAATGGGTGGCAGTACGGCTGATGAATGAACCGTTGAAGGCTTTGACGCAGTCGTACACGCGCACCAAGGCGCGCGATTACGCGGCGTTTTACAAGACGATGGAACTGCGCACGAATTCGTCGAACAATACGGTATATGCGGATGCGGACGGCAATATCGCCTATTTCCACGGTAATTTCATCCCCGTGCGCGATCCGCGCTTCAACTGGAAGCAGCCTGTTGACGGCAGCGACCCGGCCACGCAATGGCAAGGGCTGCACACAGTGGCGCAAACCATCACCCTGTTCAATCCGAAGAACGGCTGGATACAGAACACCAACAACTGGCCGTATTCGGCGGCCGGCGCCAACAGTCCGCGCCAGCAGGACTATCCCGCCTACATGTCCGTGTATGGCGAAAACGCGCGCGGCCTGCATGCCGTCAAGGTGTTCCAGAACAGGACGGGTTTTACCCTGGACAGCCTGATCGCCGCGTCCTACGACAGCGAACTGACGGCGTTCGAGTCGCTGCTGCCGCCGCTGTTCGCCGCCTTCGATGCGCTGTCGGAGAACTCTGCGCAAAAGCTGGCGCTGGCCGACAAGGTCGCGCTGCTGCGGGCCTGGGACTGGCGCTATTCTCTGACGTCCACGGCCACTTCGCTGGCCGTGTTCTGGGGCCAGGAACTGGGCGAGCTGACAGGCAAGCAGGCGCGCGAGCAGGGCGTGCCCGTGGTTGACTTCATGGCGACGGAGAAGGTCACTGCGGCGCAGCGCCTGGCGGCCTTGGCCAGCGCCGCCGATAAACTGCAGCGCGATTTCGGTCACTGGCAAACGCCGTGGGGCGAGATCAACCGCTACCAGCGCCTGACGGGAGATATCGTGCAACCGTTCGACGATGCGCAGCCCAGCTTGCCCGTGCCTTACGCGTCGGGCAACTGGGGCGCGCTGGCTGCGTATGGCCAGAGCAGCAAGAGCACCACGAAACGCATCTATGGCGAGCGTGGCAACAGTTTTGTGGCGGCCGTGGAATTCGGCCCGCGCATCAGGGCGAAAAGCATCCTCGCCGGTGGCCAGAGCGGCGACCCGCAGTCGCCGCACTTCCAGGATCAGGCGGTCATGTATGCGCGCGGTCAATTCAAGGAGGTGCTGTTTTATCCCGAGCAGGTGGAACAGCACCTGGAGCGCAGGTATCGGCCGGGGGAGTGAGCGGTGTTGCTTATGCCAACGAGGTGTCGGATTACGCACGGCGTTGCCGTGCTAATCCGACCTACGGCGTACCGTAGCATGTAGGTCGGATTAGCGGGGCCGCCGAGGCGCAGCGCAATCCGACACTGTCCCCTCAAATCGCGTCGAGCGCCGTGCGCAAGTCATGCCGCAGGTCTTCGATGTCCTCGATGCCCACGGACAGGCGGATCAGGCCGTCGCCGATGCCCAGCTTGGCCCGCTGTTCGGGCGGGATGCTGGCATGCGTCATCAGGGCCGGGTGTTCGATCAGGCTTTCCACGCCGCCCAGGCTTTCGGCCAGGGCGAACACTTCACAGCGCTCCAGGAAGCGGCGCGCGCCGGCCAGGTCCGTATCGAGGTCGATCGAGATGATGCCGCCGAAGCCATCCATCTGGCGCTGCGCCAGTTGGTGCTGCGGGTGCGAGGCCAGGCCCGGATAAAACACGCTTTTCACTTCCTTTTGCTGTTCCAGCCATTGCGCCAGGGCCAGCGCGCTTTCGCAATGGCGCTGCATGCGGATGGCCAGGGTTTTCACGCCGCGCAGGGCCAGGAAGCTGTCGAACGGGCCGGCAATCGCGCCCACCGAGTTTTGCAGGAAGGCCAGCTGCTCGCGCCATTCGGCCTGGCGTTCTTCCGCGCCGACGATGGCGATGCCGCCGATGATGTCCGAGTGGCCGTTCAGATACTTGGTGGTCGAGTGGACGACGATATCAAAACCGTGTTCCAGGGGGCGCTGCACCAGCGGGCTGGCGAAGGTGTTGTCGGCCACGGCGATGATGCCGCGCGCGCGGCAGATGTCGGCAATCGCCCGCAGGTCGGCCAGTTTCAGCATGGGGTTGGTGGGCGTTTCCACCCATACCATCTTCGTTTCCGGGCGCAGCGCGGCCAGCAGGTTTTCCGGATTGGTCAAATCCACATACGTGAATGCGTGGCCGGCCGAGCGGCGGCGCACGCGCTCAAATAAACGGTAGGTGCCGCCGTACATATCGTCGCCGGCGACGATGTGGCTGCCAGCGTCGAGCAATTCCAGCACGGACGAGATAGCGGCCAGGCCGGAGGCGAACGCGAAGGCCGCGCTGCCGCCTTCCAGGTCGGCCACGCAGCGCTCCAGCGCCCAGCGCGTGGGATTGTGCGAGCGGCCGTAATCGAGGCCCTTGTGCACGCCGGGACTCTCTTGCACGAAGGTGGAAGTGGCGTAAATGGGCGGCATGATGGCGCCCGTCGATGGGTCGGGCGACTGGCCGGCGTGGATGACCCTCGTGGCGAGGTGGCTCTTGCGGGTGGTTTCGTGGCTCAAGATAGTGTCCGGCGTAAGTGGTTGAGAAGGTCGAAGCGGGTGATCAGGCCATAAAAGGCGTCGGCGTCGGCGACGACGGCCGTCAAGCCACGGTCCAGGGTGGCGCGCAGGGCGGGCAAGCCGCTTGAGGGCGCCAGGGTTTCGATCTGCGTCGTCATGGTGGCGCCCACCAGACCGGCGAAATGCGCAGCGTCGCCGGAGACGTGCAGCAGCAAGTCCGATTCGTCGAGGATGCCGACCAGCTGGCCGCTGTCGATGACGGGCAGCTGCGCCAGGTCGGCCGAGCGCATGCGGTTGAAGGCGGTGAGCAGGGTGTCGCCCGGCGCCACGCTGACGACGTCGCCCTCGTCGTAGCGGCGTCCGATCAGGTCGCGCAAGTCGCCCGAGGGCGCCCGCTGCAACAGGCCCTGGTCGCGCATCCAGCCGTCGTTGTAGACTTTGGATAAATAACGCGTCCCCGTGTCGCACACGAACGTGACGACGCGCTTGGGCGTCGTCTGTTCGCGGCAGTACTTGAGCGCTGCGGCCAGCAGGGTACCGGTCGACGAGCCACCCAAGATGCCTTCGGCAAGCAGCAGGGCGCGCGCGGAATCAAAGCTTTCCTGGTCCGTGATGGTGTAGGCCTGCGTGACGCTGTCCATGTCGGCGATCGACGGAATAAAATCTTCGCCGATGCCTTCCACGGCCCACGAGCCGCTCGTGTCGCTGACTTTGCCGGACTCGATGTATTCCGTGAGGATGGAGCCCTGCGGGTCTGCCAGCACGAATTCCAGCTTCGGCTGCACCTTGCGGAAGTAGCGCGTCAGGCCCGTCAGGGTGCCTGAGGAACCGACGCCGACGACGATGGCGTCCACGTCATGCCCGCTTTGCTCCCAGATTTCGGGCGCCGTCGTCGTTTCGTGGGCCAGCGGATTGGCCGGATTGTTGAACTGGTCGGCGAAGAAGGCGCCCGGCAGCTCGCGCGCCAGGCGCGCCGCGTAATCCTGGTAGTACTCGGGATGGCCCTTGCCCACGTCCGAGCGCGTGGTGTGCACTTCCGCGCCCAGGGCTTTCAGGTGCAGCACTTTTTCCGTCGACATCTTGTCGGGTACGACGAGAATCACGCGGTAGCCCTTGATGCGGCCCACCAGGGCCAGGCCGATGCCGGTGTTGCCGGCGGTGGCCTCGACGATGGTGCCGCCGGGCTGCAAGCGGCCGTCGGCTTCGGCCGCTTCGATGATGGACAGGCCGATGCGGTCCTTGATGGAACCGCCGGGATTTTGCGATTCCAGTTTCAGGAACAGCTGGCACGGGCCTGTGGCTAGCCTGGTGACTTCGACCAGTGGGGTATTGCCGATCAGCTTGTATAGCGCTGGCGGCTGGGATGGGGATGGCATTCGATCATTCATGGTGGCTCCTGTCAGAGAAACAGCCGCTCCGGATTGTGTCCCGAGCAGCCTTCCGTGCCGCGCAGTGTAGGCGGGTGGACGAGTGCGGCGAACGAATGTTTATATGCTTGCATATGCGCGCTGCGCATATCGGCGGCAAGGTGCGCGATGCGAGTATGCGCCGTTTTTTGTCCGTTTGCCGCGCCAAAGGCAGGACTATTAAGCTGCCGCAAGTCCTCCATTGCGATTTATAATCACGCCTCGAAAAGATACTAAATAGTATTGAAAATCAACCAGACAGGGCAGGCGGCGGTGGCAAAACTTTATTTCCGGTATTCCGCGATGAACGCGGGCAAGTCGACGGCCTTGTTGCAAGTCGCGCACAACTATGAAGAGCAGGGCCAGCAGGTGCGCCTGTACACGGCAGCCATCGACAGCCGCTACGGCGTAGGCCGCGTCACCTCGCGCCTGGGCCCGCAGCGCCAGGTCGATATCTTCCATGCCGACACGAATTTCCTCGACGATATACCCCAGGTCGCCTGTTTGCTGGTCGATGAGGCGCAATTTCTCAGCACGGCCCAGGTGCAGCAGCTGCACCAGCTGGCGCAAGTGAAGGGCGTGCCCGTCATCTGCTATGGCTTGCGCACGGATTTCAAGGGCGAACCGTTTCCCGGCTCGGCCTATCTGCTGGCGCTGGCCGACGATATCGAGGAATTGAAGAATATTTGTACTTGCGGCAAGAAGGCCACGATGAACATCCGCGTGGATGAACAGGGCCACCGCATCAAGGAAGGCGAGCAGATCAGTATTGGCGGCAACGAGAGTTACCGCCAGGCATGTGGACGCTGTTTCTACTCCTAAACTTTACTCGGCGACGGGCACTCCCACGTCGGCATCGTCCGCCAGCGCCAGGTCGCCCCGCTCGAAGGCGGCCAGGATGTCATTCGCGCGCGCCACATCGTGCTCGCGCACCATCACGCGGGCGCCGCCGATGGCGGCTGCCAGCAGCATGTCGGCCTGCATGTGCTGGTCGTCCGTCAGCAGCACGTCGATGCCGGCCGCTGCGAGGCAGCCGCGGATGACGTGCGCATCCGTGGGGATCATCAGCCGGGCTATTAAAACGTAGTCGTCGTGCATCGTGTCTCCTGGCAAGGTGGATTTTTCCCCATCTTAGCACCAGGCATGACCTTACAGCTTGAACACGCCCACCACCTGGTTCAGCTCCTGCGCCTGTTCCTGCAAGGCGTCGGCCGCCGCGGCCGCTTCTTCCACCAGGGCCGCGTTCTGCTGGGTCACCTGGTCCATCTGGGCGATGGCCTGGTTGACTTGCTCGATGCCGCTGCGCTGCTCGTCGCTGGCCTGCGCGATCTCGGCCATGATGGTGCTCACTTGCTGCACGCTGGCCACCACGGTATCCATGGTGGCGCTGGCCTGGCTCACTTGGGCGTGGCCCAGGTCCACCGTGCCGGCGGATGCCTGGATCAGATCCTTGATGTCTTTCGCGGCGGCCGTCGAGCGCTGCGCCAGGGTGCGCACCTCGGTGGCGACGACGGCAAAGCCGCGTCCCTGCTCGCCGGCCCGCGCCGCTTCCACGGCCGCGTTCAAGGCCAGGATATTCGTCTGGAAGGCGATGCCGTCGATCACGCCGATGATGTCGGCGATCTTGCTTGACGAGCTGCGGATGGCGTCCATGGTGCTGGCCACTTGCGCCACGGCCGCGCCGCCTTCGGCTGCCAGGCTCGACGAGTCGCGCGCCAGCCGGCTTGCCTGCTGTGCGTGATCGACGTTCTGGCGCACGGTGGAACTCAGTTCTTCCATCGAGGCGGCCGTTTCTTCCAGCGAACTGGCTTGCTGTTCCGTGCGGCTCGACAAATCCAGATTGCCGCTGGCGATTTCACCGGACGCCGTGGCGATTTGCCCGGCGCTGCCGCGCACATTGCCGACCACTTGCGAGAGGTTGTCGCTGATGCGGTTCATGGCGCGCAGCAGGCGGCCGATTTCGTCCATGCTGGTCGTATCGAGGTGTACCGTCAGGTCGCCGGCGGCAATCTGCGCGGCGGCCGTTTCGGCGGCGGCCAGCGGGCGCGAGACGAGCGCGCGCACCAGCCAGTACAGCAGCAGGGCGAAGACGAGCAGGGCGATGAAGCCGGAAATGGCCAGCTGCTTGCGCAGCTGGCGCGCCTCCAGGGTGATCTCGTCCGTGAACGTGCCGCCCGCGATGATCCATTGCCATTCCTTGAATTGACGGTAATACAGCTGCTTTTCGCGCGCGCTGGCACTCGTTTCGCCCGGCGCCGTCCACGTATAGCGCATGGCACCGTCTTTCTGCGCCAGCATTTCCTGGATGAACAGGCGGCCATCGCTGGCCTTGAAATCGAGCGCGCTCTTGCCTTCGCTGTTCGGGTGCAGCACCAGGTGGCCGTAATTGGCACCGGGGGCCGTGTCGACGATATAGATGTAGCCCGTCTGGCCGATCTTGACCTGGCGAATCTTCTCTTTCAGCATGGCCAGATTCTTGCTGATATCGAGACCGATGAACAGCACGCCCACCACCTTGCCGCCAGCATCGCGCACGGGATCGTACTGGGTGATGTATTGCTTGCCAAACAAGGTGGCCATGCCAACGAAGCGCTGGCCTGCGTGCAGCGGCGCATAGCTGGGGTGATTGTGGTCGAGCTGGGTACCGATGGCGCGTTCGCCATCCTGCTTTTTCAGCGAGGTGCTGATGCGCACGAATTCATCGCCGTTGGCGGCAAAGATGGTGGCGATCACGCCCGTCTGCGCCGTGTAGCGGTCGACCACGGCCGTGTCGAGGTTGAGCACCTTGCCGCCGTTGGCCAGGGCGGGCGTGGCCTTGCCGGCCACGGCCACCATGGCGCCCGCGTCGACCGTGAACGGGCCGGGAAATTCGGCCGCGAACAGGCGGGCGAAGCTGGCCGCCTCGTTGACCATGGCCGTGTGGAATACTTGCGTGGTCGTCATGACGCTATTGAGCTCGCTGGTGACGGCCGCTTCGGCGCGCTGTTCCAGTACGGTCGAGATGCGGATGCTGATCAAGGTCGTCAGGCTGGCGAGGATCAGGCTGACGAGGGCAAACGTGAAGACGGTAATCTTGCCGCCGACACTCCAATGGCGGGGGGAGAACGATTTTGTAGGCATAGTGTGAGTCTGGCAAAGGGTAATCAGCTCGGCCATTCCTGGTCATGACATGACACATGGGGAGGAGATCTGGTGGGGGATGCGCTTGAAGCGGAGGCGTGCCCGCTTGAGAGCTGCACGCGTGCAAGCAAAATTTCAGGCCGCGATGATAGCATGTTGCTTGCCTTTTGTTACTAAGTGTTTCCCGCAAGAATCATTTTTTTGCACAAAAACATCGTCTGCATCAAGCGTTGCGAAAATGCCCCATTGACTTTTCTGATTTCAATGGCGCAAGTTGATCTTCATCGCTGGCGGGCGATGCGATTTTTGTCACGAATGTTTCAGTTTGTAATGAATGAGACGCGGCCTTTAATCCGCGTTTAAGCTTCCAGGAAGAAACTGATCTTCCATGGGAGACTGCCAGGCCGTATCCTGTAGAATAATATGCAGACCAGTCGTGTATTCCCCTTACTGTCTTGCTGGCTGGCGCATGCATAGCTGCGCCGCCTGGAATTGATTCAACTAATTTTCGGAGAAGCCGATGAAGAAGCAAATGATGCTGGTCACCCTGGTGCTCGCCCTGTCAGCCCACGCTGGCGCAGCCCAGACGGACAAGAGCGCCGCTCCTCCGCTCACCATGAAGCCGCTGGCCCAGCAAACGCAGGCCGCCTTGTGGGCATCGCGCGTCTTGACGCGCGTCCATTACAAGGCCACGCCGCTCGATGACGCCATGTCGGAGAAAATCTTCGACCGCTATTTCAAGTCGCTGGACGCGGAAAAACTGTTTTTCGTGCAGGCCGACATCGACCGTTTCGCCCCGCTGCGCACCCGGCTGGACGATGCCATCATCAATGAAGACTTGACGGCGCCGTTTGCCATTTACAACCTGTACCAGCAGCGTTTCGACGAGCGCATGGCGTATGCGCGTGAATTACTCAAAACCAAGTTCGACTTTGCCGCCGACGAGAGCTACCAGATCGACCGCGAAAAGGCGGCCTGGCCGAAGAACGACGAAGAAGTGCGCGACCTGTGGCGCAAGCGTGTCAAGAACGACTGGCTGCGCCTGAAACTGGCGGGCAAGGAAGACAAGGCCATCCGCGAAACGCTGGACAAGCGCTATGAAAGCTACACCACCCGTTCGCGCAAGCTCAACAGCGAAGATGTGTTCCAGATCTTCATGAACGCTTACGCCATGTCGATCGAACCGCATACCAATTACCTGGGCCCGCGCGCCTCGGACAACTTCGACATCGCCATGCGCCTGTCGCTTGAAGGCATCGGCGCCGTGCTGCAGACGCGCGATGAATATACGGTGGTGCGCGAAGTCGTGCCGGGCAGCCCGGCCGGCTTGTCGGGCAAGCTGAAAGTGGGCGACCGCATCGTCGGCGTGGGGCAGGGCGAAAGCGGCCCCATCACCGAAGTACTGGGCATGCGCATCGACGACGTGGTGCAGCTGATCCGCGGCGCCAAGGATTCCGTGGTGCGCCTCGATATCCTGCCGGCCGACGCCGGCCCGGACGCCAAGCACGTGGTCTTGCCGCTGGTGCGCAAGAAAATCAGCATGGAAGAGCAGGCGGCGAAGAAATCGGTCATCGAAGTGCGTGAAAACGGCGTCAAGCGCCGCATCGGCGTCATTTCCCTGCCGACGTTCTACCAGGATTTCGAGGCGCGCCGCCGTGGCGACAAAGATTTCAAGAGCGCCACGCGCGACGTCAGCCGTTTGCTGACCGAGTTGAAGAAGGATAAGGTCGACAACGTCCTGATCGACTTGCGCAACAACGGCGGCGGTTCGCTGAACGAAGCCGTCGAACTGACGGGCCTGTTCATCGACAAGGGCCCGGTCGTGATGCAGCGCAATGCCGAAGGCAAGGTCGACGTGGAAAGTGATACGAATGCCGGCCTGGCATGGGATGGCCCGATGGGCGTGCTGATCAACCGCGGCTCCGCATCGGCCTCCGAAATTTTCGCCGCCGCCGTGCAGGACTACGGCCGTGGCGTCATCATCGGCGAAGGCAGCTTCGGCAAGGGTACCGTACAAACCTTGTTCAACCTCGACCGTTTCGGCGGCAGCGAGAAAGCCCGCTTCGGCGAGCTGAAAATGACCATCGCGCAATTCTTCCGCATCAATGGCGGCACCACGCAGTTGCGCGGCGTCACCCCCGACATCAAGCTGCCAGCCATGTCGGACACGGAAAACTTTGGCGAATCGAGCTATGACAATGCCCTGCCATGGGTGGCCATCAAGCCGGCGCAATACATGCCAACGGGCGACCTGAAAGATATCGTGCCGCTGCTGGACAAGAAGCATGAAGCGCGCGTGGCCAAGGACAAGGATTTCCAGTACTTGCTCGATGACATAGCCCTGGTCGTCAAGCAGCGCAAGGAAAACCAGATTTCGCTCAATGAAACCGTGCGCCGCAAGGAGCGCGATGCCCAGGAAGCGCGCGCCAAGGCACGTGAAAAGCGCCTGATCGCACAAATTTCGAATCCTGCCGACGACCTGGTGGTGATTCCTGATCCAAAAGACGTGCTGAAGGGCGCGAAAGCGGCCAGCAAGACGGCCAAGCAGATCGCCGCCGTGAAGGGCGCCTTGCGCACCGACGACGGCTTGCAGGGCGACGAGCGGGCCCTCAGCGCCGAGCTCGATGCCGAAACGGCCGCCAAGAGCGCCAAGGACGTGCTGCTGAACGAAGCGGCGCGCATCCTGGCCGATGAAGTGGCGCTGATCAAGGCCGATACCCGCATGGCATCGAAGGTCTTGCCGTATGGCGCCGATACCAAGGCGACGCCGGTGACGGCAGCGAAGTAAGGCTTGTTGTGAGGTGGAAAACCGGCTCCTGAAGGAGCCGGTTTTTTTTCGTCCCGATCAGTTATCTGTTTGGCGTATTTCTATCATTCCAACAATCAATTGGATTGATATGCCGCGATGCAGCATAATGCACTTGTCTCCTCTATTCTCCTCCAAGAAAATAGATTCAGCCCGCTCTCGCAGCGGGCTTTTTTTTGCCTCAGATTTTGTGCGTTGGGAGTTGCACGTCGGGCTGGGCAGCCAGCAGGGCCGTGAGCCAGCCGGCAAACGCCTGCAGCTTGGGCGTGGCCAGCCGCCCTTGCGGCGTCAACAGCGACATGGGCATCGGCGTCGGCGGGTGGTCGGCCAGCACGGCCACCAGCGCGCCGCTGTCGAGGTGCTCGCGCACCTGGTACAAGGCCGCTTGCGCCAGGCCCAGCCCTTGCAGCGCGCAGGCGACGCTGGCGTCGGCATCGTTGACGGCGATGGGGCCGGCCATCTGCACGCGCACGACCTCCTTGCCTTGCAGGAAATCCCAGTCGAAAGCGCGTCCCGTGCGGCCCGAATAATGCATGATGCCGCTGTGCGTGGCCAGGTCCGCCAAGGTGTGCGGCGTGCCGTGGCGCGCCAGGTAGGCAGGGGACGCGCAGGTGACAAAGCGCATCAGGCCGACCTGTTTGCCGATGAAGGCGGAATCTTGCAAAGTGCCCACGCGCAAGGCGCAATCGATGCCTTCCTGCGTCAGGTCGACCAGGCGGTCCGTCAGGCTCAGCTGCAATTGCACGTCCGGCCAGGCGGCGTGGAAGCGCGCGATATGCGGCACGACCAGCCTGCGGCCTACCGTATTGGGCAAGTTGATGCGCAACAAGCCGCGCGGTTTTGTCGCGTCGGGCCCACGGAACGCCAGTTCCGCCGTGTCGACGGCCTTCAGGATATCGATGCAGTGGCGAAAGTACTCGGCCCCTTCCGGCGTCAGGGACAGGCGGCGCGTGGTTCGCTGCAGCAATTGCGTGCCCAGATAGGCTTCCAGCTTTTGCAGGGTGGCCGTCAGCGCGGCGCGCGGCAAATTCAAGGTCTCGGCCGCTTTGGAAAAGCTGTTGGCTTCGACGATGCGCACGAAGGTCTGCATGGCCTTGATCTTGTCCATAGGATAGCTTCCATTGTTCATTTTATGTGAAAAGTGTAGGTAGATTATGCGCTAATTATCTTAGGCCCGGTTTTGCCTAGAATGGCAACATCCCTATCGAACCGAGGAAACAACATGAACAAGGCCTCATCTTCTGCTCCCCACGACATTGCACCCGCCATGGTGCTGCTGCTGGCCGTCGCTTCCGGCCTGATCGTGGCCAATCTGTATTATGCGCAAACCCTCGTCGGGCCCATCAGCGCCTCGACGGGCCTGTCGGCCAAGGCGGCCGGGCTGATCGTCACGCTGACGCAAGTCGGCTATACCCTGGGCCTGCTGTTTGTCGTGCCGCTCGGTGATTTGCTGGAAAACCGCCGCCTGATCATCACGGCCTTGCTGGTGACGGCCACCGCCCTGGTGGTCGCGGCGATGAGCACGGGCGCCATCGTGTTCCTGGCCGCTGCGCTGGCCATCGGCCTCGGTTCCGTGGCGGCGCAAGTGATCGTGCCGTTTGCCGCCCACCTGTCGCAGGAAGCGACGCGGGGCCAGACGGTCGGCAAGGTGGTCAGCGGCTTGTTGCTGGGCATCATGCTGGCCCGTCCCGTGGCGTCATTCGTGGCCGCGCACGCCAGCTGGCACGTGGTGTTTGGCGGCGCCGCCGTACTGATGCTGGCGCTGGCAGCAGTCCTGCGCCGCGCCTTGCCCGTACGCCAGCCCGTGTCGAATATGAAATATCCGGCCCTGATGGCCTCGCTGTGGCATCTGCTGCTGGGCACGCCCGTGCTGCGCCGCTTACCATGCGGGCCTGTTTGGTGCCTTCAGCCTGTTCTGGACCGTCACGCCGCTGGTGCTGGCCAGCCCCGCGTTCGGCCTGTCGCAAACGGGCATCGCCATCTTTGCCCTGGTCGGCATGGCCGGCGCCGTCGCCTCGCCGATTGCCGGCCGCCTGGCCGATGCGGGCCACACCTTGCCGGCCACGGCTGCCGCACTGGCGCTGGGCATCGTCGCGTTTGCCTTGCCGATGTTTGCGCCAACGTCAAAACACGTGGCACTGGGCTTGCTGGTGCTCGCTTCCATCGTGCTCGATATGGGCGTGGCGGCGAATCTGGTGCTGGGCCAGCGCGCCATCTTCAGCCTGGGTGCGGAAGTGCGGGGCCGCCTGAACGGCCTGTATTTCGCGCTGTTCTTCGCCGGCGGTGCGGCTGGCTCGGCCATCGGTGCCTGGGTGTACGCCAGCTACGGCTGGCCAGCGACCTTGCTGACCGGCATGGCGTTTCCGGGCCTGGCCCTGCTGGTGTGGCTGGCAGAATTTTTACCGCTGGCCACGCGCCGCCCGGCTTGAAACCCTGATGTCTGCTCATTATCACTGGCAGTAATTTCTATCATCATGAATATAAAGTGGCGTGATATGCCGCGATGCCGCAAGATGCACTTGTCTCCTCTATCTCCTCCAAGGAAATAGATTCAGCCCGCTTCCGCAGCGGGCTTTTTTTTGCCTGTTGAAATTAAATCAATACCAATTAGATTACTACCAGATCGAGCGCGCGCATGAAGTTCGCTGCCTGCGCATGCGTGATGACGGCGCCTTTCAGCAGCGCCGCTTCGCTCAATTTGAAACCGTCGATATCGACGCCGCGCAAGTCCGCGCCCTGGAACTTCGCCAGTTTGATGGTGGCGTTGCGCAAGCTGCCCCCTTCGAAGACGGCGTCGCGGAAGTCGCAGCCGGCCAGGTAGGCGTCGGAAAAATCCAGCTGTTTCAAGATGGCCTTGCGGAACGAGAAGCCGCGCAAGTCGGCGCCCACCAGGAGGCTGTCTTCGAAGGTGAGGCCCAGGTGGGCCACTTCCTCGAACGAGGCGCCCGTCAGCTTGCAGCCGCGGAACGTGACCGAGGCGAGTTTGGCGCGGCGCCATTTCGTGTTGTTCAGGTCGCAGCCTTCGAACGTGGCGTCGACGGCGTCGACGGATTCGAAATCGGCGCTGCCGGCGCGGCAGCGGCGCCAGGTGCTGCGCGCCAGCTTGCTGGCGAACAAGCTGGTTTCGGCAAAGGTGCAGCGTTCAAACGTGCAACCTTGCAAATCGAGGCGCGACAAGTCTTCGCCGTCGAAGGTGCACTCGATGAAGTGGTGCACTGATTGCGCCAGTTGCTGCTCGATGCCGGCGCGGTCCAGGGTCATGCTGCTTGCTGCGGTGTCGTGTGTTGCCATCCGTCTCATTCCTAAAGTAAAAAAGCAGGGGAGGGATGGCGCGGCGGGAAATGCACGAACCAGAACACCTCCCCGGCTGGTGTAACAGCCAAGGGTCAGCGCCGTGGGTCCGCTTGGGCGGGAGCATGCCGGACGGTGCCGGGCACTTACCGGGTTACCAACCGGTGCGCTCATTTTCGATCAGCCTTCATTGTAACGGCTCTGCAGCACCCTTGCCAGTGCTGGATAAACCGGGTTAATATCGTTGCAGGCACAGCCACTGTGCCAACGTCGCTCGGACGGATCCGGGCGCTTACGTAAAGAGATATCATGACCGACAGCCAAGCTCCGCGCAGCTTTTCGCGCATCAATCGCCTTCCCCCCTACGTTTTCAATATCACCGCCGAGCTCAAGATGGCCGCGCGCCGCCGTGGCGAGGACATCATCGACATGTCGATGGGCAATCCCGATGGCGCCACCCCGGCCCACATCGTCGACAAGCTGATCGAAACGGTGAAACGTCCCGACACGCACGGCTATTCCGCGTCAAAAGGTATTCCGCGGCTGCGCCGCGCGATTGCGCACTGGTACAAGAAGCGCTACGAGGTCGACATCGACCCGGACAGCGAAGCCATCGTCACCATCGGATCGAAAGAGGGCCTGGCGCATTTGATGCTGGCGACACTCGACCGTGGCGACACGGTGCTGGTGCCGAACCCCAGCTACCCGATTCACATCTGGGGCGCCGTGATCGCCGGCGCCGACATCCGTTCCGTGCGCATGGGGCCGGGCGTGGATTTCTTTGCCGAACTGGAACGGGCCATCCGCGAAAGCTACCCGAAGCCGAAGATGATGGTGCTGGGTTTTCCGTCCAACCCGACGGCGCAATGTGTGGAACTGGAGTTTTTCGAGCGTGTCGTGGCGCTGGCAAAACAGCACAATATTTTGGTGGTGCATGATCTGGCCTACGCCGACATCACCTTCGATGGCTGGAAGGCGCCGTCGATCATGCAGGTGCCCGGTGCGCGCGATGTGGCCGTGGAGTTTTTTACCATGTCGAAAAGCTACAACATGGCGGGCTGGCGCATCGGTTTCATGGTCGGCAACGCGGAACTGGTGTCGGCCCTGGCGCGTATCAAGAGCTATCACGACTATGGCAGTTTTACGCCCGTGCAAGTGGCGGCCATTGCCGCACTGGAAGGCGACCAAAGCTGCGTGACGGAAATCTGCGCCCAGTACCAGCGCCGCCGCGACGTGCTGGTGAAAGGCTTGCATGAAGCGGGCTGGATGGTGGAAAAGCCGAAGGCGTCGATGTACATCTGGGCGCATATCCCCGAGGCTTACCGCCACCTGGGTTCGCTGGAGTTTGCCAAGCTGCTGCTGCAAAAAGCCAGGGTCAGCGTCTCGCCCGGCATCGGCTTCGGCGAGTACGGCGACGAATACGTGCGCTTCGCCCTGATCGAAAATGAGGCCCGCGTACGGCAGGCCTTGCGGGGCATCAAGAATATGTTGCGTTCTGGCGACGGGAAAGCGCATGCGGCAACGTAAAAAGTTGTCGCACGGAATGATCTGTTGCCCCTAATATCACTACTGCGTATTTCTGACATCACGAATATAAAGTGGTTTTATATGCTGCGACGCGGCATCATTCATCTGTCTCCTCTATCTTCCTCCAAGGAAATAGATTCAGCCCGCTCCCGCAGCGGGCTTTTTTTTTGCCTGGAAATTCATATTTGTTGTCTGAAGAGTATTCTGTGGACGTTGGTGGCAATGCATGTTTCAATGCGCGGCTATCCTCCTATGAAAGTCCGACATGGCACATGAAAATTTGAGCAAAGGACAGCAAAAAGTTCCTGAGGCGGACACGTTTTTCATCAATAGCGATGCAACGTCCAATAATGAGTTCAGTTTTCATAACGAATGGTTAGTCAGGGGCGTTGCGGTGACAAGTGGCGGTCCCGAGTTCCTGGAAAAGATCAAGCGGCCCAGGCGCGGTGACACCCTGCTGTTATGGGTAAACAAGATCGGCATCGTTGCTGCTGGCACGGTGCTCGATGACGCGCCAGTCATCGTGTATCGCGGCGGGGGAGTGGTCAGTCCGAATGAATCGGAAGAGTATCACCGCATGGTGCGCTGGTATGCTGATCTGCGTAGTACGCCTGTCTCCTCGGCCGAAGTCGTCGTTTTTCACGGCACCAATCCCCGACAAGCTTTCGGGGCCTTGAACAAAGGGAAGGAAGCCATCCTCGCATTGATCGCCAGCAGGGTGGAGCAAAATGATATCCATGATTTGCTTTCGAGGGGGAAGGGGCGATCAACGGAGATAGAAATACTGTGCCAGGCCCGGCGTGGCCAAGGCAGGTATCGGGACGAATTGCTCGCATTGTGGGATAGAAAATGTGCGGTAACGGGGTGCGATCTTGAGCCGATTCTGCGTGCTTCGCATGCGCTGTCCTGGCAAGGAGCCACTGATCAGCAGCGCCTTGATCCCCATAATGGTTTGCCGCTGATCGCGACCCTGGATGCCTTGTTCGATCGGGGCCTGATCAGCTTTGCTGATGATGGCGCCATGTTGTGCTCCCCCTCGCTGCTGGGGCGGCATCGTGAACTCATCGGTTTGCCTGCTCCGTTGCGTATCGTTTTGAGGGAAGAACAGAAATATTATCTGCGCATGCATCGGCAACGCTTTGCCTTTTGTTCGCCGCCCCAGGATTGAATAGTGGCCGCAACTGCCGTTGATGTCGCTGCCTGTTTCGCAACTTGTACGAGATATGGATAATTCATATCTCCGCTATCACAACATGTAATTGGATTGATATGCTGCAATGCGGCATCATGCATCTGTCTCCTCTATCTTCCTCCAAGAAAATAGATTCAGCCCGCTCCCGCAGCGGGCTTTTTTTTGCCCGTCGCCGTCACACAGTGCCGGTAGGCTATGCGGTCGTCCGTTTCAGCGGCGCGGGCGTGACCCGCGCAAGATGGCCAGATGCGTTCGAGCATGATTTCACATGAGTGGTATTCATGGATATATAAAATATTATCATTATTTTTAATGGATGGAACCTTCTATGATGTGTGCATACTTCATAAGGAGCACCGTCATGACCGTCACGACACACAATCTGGGCTACCCGCGCATCGGCGCGAAACGCGAACTGAAATTCGCCCTGGAAGATTACTGGAAGGGCCAAAGCAGCCTGGATGCGCTGGAAGGCCAGGGCGCGCAATTGCGCCAGCGCCATTGGCAAGAGCAAAACGCGCTGGACTTCGCGCCCGTGGGCGACTTTTCCTTCTACGACCAGGTGCTGGACCTGAGTTTTACTCTGGGCAATTTGCCGCAGCGCGTGCGCGGCCTGGAAGGCGCGGCGCTTGACAACTATTTTCGTGTGGCGCGTGGCCGCTCGGCCAGCGACAGCGATTGCAGCTGCGTCCACGCCGGCGAAATGACGAAATGGTTCGACACCAATTATCACTACATCGTGCCGGAATTTGCGGCCGACACGCAATTCAAGCTCGACAGCAGCCGCCTGTTGCAGCAACTGGCGCAAGCGCGCCAGCTCGGTGTAAAAGCCAAGCCCGTACTGATCGGCCCCGTCACCTATTTGTGGCTGGGCAAGGCTAAGGATGATTCCGACAAGCTGGCGCTGCTGCGAGGCTTGCTGCCCGTCTACGTGCAATTGCTGCAGGAACTGGCTGCGCAAGGCGTGGAATGGGTGCAGATCGACGAACCGATCCTCGTCACGGAACTGGGCAGTGAGTGGCGGCAGGCGCTGCTCACGGCCTACGCGGCCTTGAGCAAGGTCCATCACCTCAAACTGCTGCTGGCCACGTATTTCGGCAAGCTGCAAGATAACCTGGAACTGGCGTGCAAGCTGCCGGTGCAAGGCTTGCACCTCGACGCCGTGCATGCCCGCGATGAAGTGGGGCAAGTCATCGCGCAATTGCCCGCCACCAGCGTCTTGTCCCTGGGTGTGGTGAATGGCCGCAATATCTGGAAGACGGACTTGAATGACGTGCTGGCATGGCTGGAACCCGTGCATGCCAGCCTGCAGTCGCGCCTGTGGATCGCCCCGTCGTGCTCGCTGCTGCACGTGCCCGTCGACCTGGCCAGTGAACAAAAGCTCGATGCCGATATCCAGTCCTGGCTGGCCTTTGCGCGTCAAAAGCTCGATGAAGTGCACACCATTGCCGGCGCCCTGAACCATGGTCGCGCCTCCGTGCAGGCGGCGCTGGATGCCAACCATGTCGCCGTTGAAGCGCGCCGCCAGTCGAGCCGCGTGCACAATCCGGATGTGAAAGCGGCCGTGGCGCGCATTGATGCGACGCTGGGCCAGCGCGCCAGCGGCTATGCCGTGCGTGCCGCCAAGCAAGCTGCACTGCTGCAACTGCCACTGTATCCGACGACGACCATCGGCTCCTTCCCGCAGACAGCGGAAATCCGCCAGGCGCGCAGCCAGTTGCGCAGTGGCCAGCTGGACGAAGCCAATTATAAAAAGCTGATGCAGGCGGAAATCGCCCATTGCGTCAAGGAACAGGAAACCCTGGGCCTGGACGTCTTCGTGCACGGTGAAGCGGAACGCAATGACATGGTGGAATATTTCGGCGAACAGCTCGATGGCTACGCCTTCAGCCAGTTCGGCTGGGTGCAATCGTACGGTTCGCGCTGCGTCAAGCCGCCCATTTTGTTCGGCGACATCAGCCGCCCCCGCGCCATGACGGTCGAGTGGAGCACCTACGCCCAGTCGCTGACGGACAAGCCGATGAAAGGCATGCTGACTGGCCCCGTCACCATCCTGAACTGGTCCTTCGTGCGCGACGACCAGCCCCGCTCCGTATCGTGCTACCAGCTGGCGCTGGCCATGCGCGCCGAAGTGCTGGACCTGGAGCAGGCCGGCATCCGCGTGATCCAGATCGACGAGGCGGCGCTGCGCGAAGGCTTGCCACTACGCAAGTCGCAATGGGCCGAGTATCTGCGCTGGGCCGTGGAATCGTTCCGCATCACGGCCAATGGCGTGGCTGACGAGACGCAAATCCACACGCACATGTGCTATTCGGAATTCAACGACATCATCGCGCAGATCGCCGACATGGATGCGGACGTCATCACGATCGAAACCTCGCGTTCCGACATGGAGTTGCTCGACGCCTTCGATGATTTTAACTATCCGAACGCTATCGGCCCCGGCGTCTACGACATCCACTCGCCCAACATTCCGAGTCAGGAACAGATGGTGAAACTGATGCGCAAGGCCGCTGAACGTATCCCCGCGCAGCGCCTGTGGGTCAACCCCGATTGCGGCCTCAAAACGCGCGGCTGGAAAGAAGTCATTCCCGCGCTGGCGAACATGGTGGCGGCGGCAAAAACCTTGCGCGGCGATAACGCGGCCTGAGGTTGGCAGGGGGGGAGAGGGCAGATATAAGGAATAGCTATTTCTATCATCACAACATGCAATTGGATAATGATGCTGCGATGCGGCATCATTCACCTGTCTCCTCTACTTCCTCCAAGGAAATAGATTCAGCCCGCTCCCGCAGCGGGCTTTTTTTTGCTTCATCGCTTAAGATCCCCTTGCTTGACCATGCACATAAAAGGACGCAAGTTGATGATTTCTTTGTTGCGCGCCATGGGCATGCTTGCGCTGATGGCGCTCGGTGCCTGTTGGGCGGAAAAACACCCGTTCGACCGCCATCTGGCCCAATTGCGGCCGGACACGCTCACAGCGCTGCCCGATATGGGGTGGACAGCCGGCACGCTGCTGTGTCCGATCGGTCTTTATCAGAGCGAGCTGAGCGACTCGGCGCCTCATGCAGATCGCGTTAACTTGTTCCTGAAGCAAAAGCAATTCCTGGGTGAGGAAGGCCATTGGTCGCTCATCGTCGTCAAGCCGCTGCCGCAGGGAGACGCCGGTATCGAGCAACTGTTTTTCAAGCGTGCAGATTATGACGTGATCAATGATACGCAACGCATCGCGCGCGATGCGCAGACAGTGCCACCGGGGTTTGTGCCGCAGGCTTGTGTAACCGTAGAGCAAGCCCGCGTGCTGGTGACGCGTGAACCAGGATCGCGGCGAAAACTCATTATTTTCGCAACGGCCTGACGAGATATTGATAAAACATATTTCTATCATCACAACATGCAATTGGATTGTTGTGCTGCAACGCGGCATCATTGCACCTGTCTCCTCTACTTCCTCACAGGAATTAGATTCAGCCCGCTCCCGTAGCGGGCTTTTTTTTTGCCCATTTTTGACCGCATCAACGTGCGCACGCTTGCTTGTCATCATCGCCATCGTGTTGCTTTTGTGCATGCTAAACTGGGCTTTATCAAGATCAAGGTTGTTTGATGCTTCAATTATTTCGCCACACGCTGGAGTCCACGCCGATCCTCGCCCTGTTTCTCGTCATCGGCGCCGGTTATGCGCTGGGGCGCATCAGCGTGTTCGGTTTTTCGCTGGGCGTGGGTGGCGTGCTGTTCGCCGGGCTGGCGCTGGGCGCCTTTGCTCCTGGGGCCGTACCGCCGCCGATGGTCGGCTCCATCGGCTTGCTGTTGTTTCTGTATGGCATAGGCGTGCAGTATGGCGTGCAGTTTTTCGCCGGTTTGCGCGGCGCGGGCCAGAAACACAATCTGATCGCCTTTGCCGCCGTCATGGGCGGCCTCGCCGTTTCCGTCTGGGGCGGGCAGTGGATCGATATCTCGCTGCGCATGGCCAGCGGCGTGTTTGCCGGCGCCATGACCAGCACGGCGGCCCTGCAGGCGGCGCTGGAAGCGTCGCACGGCAATGGCGATGCGGCCGTCGGCTATGCCGTCGCGTATCCGTTCGGCGTCGTCGGCCCCATGCTGGGCCTGTACCTGGCCGGGCGCATATTGAAACCCGTGCTGACGCCGCCGCCGGCGCCCATCGTCGTGTCGGAAATTACCATCGATGAAGCGAAATTGGCGGGCGCGGCCCTGTCCGAACTGGCCGATGGCCCGCTGGCGGGCGTGCAAGTGATCGGCGTGCGCCAGGGCCACCAGAACCGCTTGCCGGATCCGGGCCTGGTGCTCGGCGTGGGCGACGCCTTGATGGTGTCGGGCACGGTGGCAGGCGTGGAAGCGGCGCGCACGGCGCTGGGCCACCTGGATCCGGGCCGCTTGATGAAAGACCGCAGTGCGTTCGATGGCACGGAAGTATTCGTGTCGGACGCGGAAATCGTCGGCGTGCCCTTGGGCGAGCTGAACCTGGCAAAAGACTTCCCGCTGCAGATCGCGTTCATACGCCGTGGCGACGCCATGATTTTGCCCCATCCGTTCCTGACGCTGGAATTCGGCGACAGGGTGATGGCTATTGCGCCAGCGAAACATGCGGCCGATGTGCGCAAGATGTTCGGCAATTCCATCACGGCTACGGCCGAATTCAGCTATGTCTCGCTGGGCATGGGCATGGTGCTCGGTGTGTTGCTGGGCCTGGTGCCGATACCGTTGCCGTGGATAGGCTCGTTCAGCCTGGGCCTGGCTGGCGGCCCGCTGGTGATGGCGCTGATTTTGGGCCGTTTGGGACGCGTCGGCAAGATCAGCTGGCGCTTGCCACTGTCGGCCAATCTGGTCATGCGCAACTATGGCTTGACGATTTTCCTCGCCTCCGTCGGCATGGCCTCCGGTTTGCCGTTCGTGCAGCAGGTGGGTGCCGATGGCTTGCCCATGCTGGTGCTCGGTGCCGTGACGGTGCTGGTGGTGGTGGCCCTCGTGGTGATTTTGGGCAAGATTTTCCTGCGCCTGCCGTTTCCTGAATTGCTCGGCATTGCGGCCGGCGCCACGGGCAACCCGGCCGTGCTGGTGTTCGCCAACCGCCTGGCCAAGTCGGACCGCCCGAACCTCGGCTACGCCATGATTTTCCCCAGCATGACCATCGTCAAGATCGTCGCCGTGCAAGTGTTGCTGCATTTGTATGGCTGATTGTGGTCAGGATAGGTTCAAGACAGGCGCCGGGTGAGGTCGTCCAGCAACCATCGCCCGGCAGGCCCGAGCGTGCGGCCACGCTGATGCGCAGCATAAATGGTCAGCCCCTCGCGGTGCGTCGGGTCGTGCTCGATTTGCAGCGCAACCAAGTTCCCGGCTGCAATGAGTGGCAACACCAGATGGTCTGGCATGCGGCACCAGCCGAAACCGCCGAGCAGGAAGTCCAGGCGCCGGCCAAGGTCGACGAAGCGCCAAAGTTTCCCACTTGCCAGCCCAAAGTTTTCACCGCCGGGATTGACCGGGTCTGACAGCACCAGTTGCACATGCGGCTCCAGATCGGTCTGCGTCGCCGGACGCCCTAGCGCAGCAAGTGGATGCCCTGGCGCCACCACAGCCTGCATGCCGACGCGCAGCAGCGGATAGGCGGCAATGTCGTCTGGAATGGAAGGCAGCAGCAAGCAAATGCCGATGGCGGCCGGGTCATTTCGCAGGCGCCGCAGCGAACCGCCCAGGCCTTCCGTCGAAAAGCTGACGGGCAGATTGGGAAACGTCCGACTTAGCGCCGACAGGCTTTCGATCAAGGGTGCCGTCGGCACCAGAGGATCGATTGCAATGACAAGCTCTGGTTCCAGGCCCGAGCGCGTACCCATTGCCACTCCCTCGAAGCGGGCAGCGCTTGCTAACACCAGGCGCGCCTGCTCAACGAGAACCCTGCCAGTCTCGGTCAGGCGCGGGCGATGGCCACTGCGGTCAAACAGCAGCACGCCTTGCACATCTTCCAGCGTCGCAATGGCCTGGCTGATGGCCGATTGCACGCGACCAAGTTGTCGACCGGCGGCAGAAAAACTGCCCGTATCGGCGATCGTTACCAGAACACGCAACTGATCCAGCGTCAGACTTCCAATCAAAATAGCCACTCCATGGTGAACTCCATCATAATTGTCGATGGATATCATCAGATTTTAATCTCTATTAGAAATATATTCGCGGCGATATAGTGGAGGCACATAAGCAGCCTGATCGACAAGCTTGCTTCAGGCCTTTCCCGCAATACACTTTCTAAGGATGATGGTATGACCAAGCTATTGGTAATCGAGACCAGCCCGCGTGGCAAACACTCCGTATCGCGCAACATGACGCGTCGTTTCGTGCAGGACTGGCGTGCCGCGCACCCGGATGGCACAGTGATCGAACGCGACCTCATGGATGCCGGACTTCAGTTTGTCAACGCTGCCTGGTTGCAAGCCTACTTCACCCCGGCGGAACAGCAGTCTCCCGCGATGGCGGACGAGTTACGGCTCTCTGACGAACTCGTTGCGGAATTGCTGGCCGCCGACCACATTGTCATTGCAACGCCCGTGTATAACTATAATGTTCCGGCCGTGCTCAAGGCATGGATCGACCATGTCGTGCGCAAGGGACTGACGCTGGGCTTCGATGGACGCGGCCTGCTGACTGGCAAGAAGGCAAGCGTATTGATTGCATCGGGTGGCGTGTATACCGAGGGTTCGCCCATCCAGCATCGCGACATCGCCACCCAGTATCTGCGCCTGGTACTTGGCGTGATCGGCATCAGCGACGTGACTTTCGTTGCCGGTGGCGGGGCCAAGGCGGTCGATCTGGGCGAGGAAACCATGGAACGCTTTGTGGACAAGCTCGGCGCGGATCTCGGCCGCGCTGCGAGCGTTTGATGATGATCGTCGCGGCAAGCAGGCAAGGCTAGGGCAACTGTCCTTGTCGGCAGACGCGCCCGTCAGCTGTTCCGCTCCTGAGCGCCAGCCTGTGTAAAACCCCTGGCGTGTCTCCCATTCTGTTGTACAATCCTTGAGAACGGTCGTG
>JAEAMG010000670.1_pt1 | contig 35805 bp, 22 predicted proteins | sample 8958741 | NCBI WGS metagenome assembly JAEAMG01 (sample SAMN16933256, study PRJNA681125) | bioreactor sludge metagenome | isolation source: anaerobic bioreactor treating anionic surfactant - SDBS | place: India: Bengaluru | collected 2019-02-28 | reverse complement strand
TCAAACGCGCGGGTCTCTTCCTCAGGGGAAAAGGCGAACACACCGAGGTGGTCAAACTTCGCCTGCTCCACATAATCCATCAGATGCTCAAAATGCTCTTCCGTCTCGCCGGGGAAACCCACCAGGCAGGTAGTCCGCAACACGACGCCCGGAACTGCCTGCCGCAGACGCGCGGCCAGATCCTGCGTCGCCGCCACCGCTTTTCCGCGGTTCATGGCCCGCAAAATATCCGGGTGGCTGTGTTGCACCGGCAAATCCAGATACTTGCAGACGTGCCGAGCCGTGTTCAGCACCTCCAGCACCTCGTCGGTTACACCCGCAGGGTAGCCATAGAGTATGCGGAAACGGAAATCGCCCTCCAATGCGTCGATACACCGCATCAGCTCCGCAATGGCCGGTCCACCGGTACTATCCACACCGTACTGCAGCGAGTCCTGCGAAATCAGGTTGATCTCCTTAACACCCGCAGAAACCATGCCTGACGCTTCTTTCAGAAGATCGCCGGCTGCGCGCGACCGGAACCCGCCGCGGATATTCGGAATCGCGCAATATGCGCAGCGGTGATTACAGCCGTCCGCAATCTTCAGATACGCAAAAGGCCCTCCCGTAAACAGCAGCGTGGGATAGGTCGGCGTGTAGAGCTTGACCGGCAGGCCCTCCGCCGCGATCACGCCGCAGTTGTCACCTGCTGCCACGCGCTTGACCACGTCGCCGACCTGCTCCAACTCGTCGACGCCCAAGAACGCATCGACGTCAGGGAAGGCGAGGCTCAGCTTATCCCTGTAGCGCTGCACCATGCAGCCGGTCACGATCACGGCGCGGCAACCACCCTTTTTTTTGTACTCACAGGCGCGCAGAATAGCCTCCGCCGCCTCCTCGCGCGCGGAATCAATAAAAGCGCAGGTGTTAACCAGAATCACATCGGCCTCTTCGGGCGACGGTGCAAGCGCGATCTTGCCGCTCTTCAGGTAACCCGCCATCACCTGCGAATCCACCAGATTCTTCGAACAACCAAGACTGATAAAACCCACCGAAACCGGCATAGGAACCCCTTCCGATTAAAGTCCGGAAAAACAACTTACTCGACCAAATCGCCAAGCAGCATGAGCTGACTCATCCATACGCGCGTGCCCTGGAACTTGGGCTCTTTGAGTTCTTTGTCCGGGTCCTTGAGACGGAAGGCGACGCTCTTGCGGTCGGGCTGCTCGGGATGGATCTCGATGGTCACCTCGTGAACCTGATTCATATCGCTGTCTGACACCACGCCCAGCGTTGCGATGCGGTGATACACGCAGTAGCTGTCAAAACGCGGCACCGGCTTAGCCCCCGTTTTACCATCGACCGTAAGGGTAACCTGCCCACCGTCCGGGCCAAGCAGATCATAAATCTTCGCGACCGCACCTTTAAACTTGAAGTGCAACTTGCTTCCAGGCTGATCCGCCATCCAGAGCTGTCCCATGCGGTCACCAAACGACTTCTGGCGACTCTCGTCCGCTGACAGCGCCGTCCAGTTGCCAGACAGCATTTTTTTGTTCAGCGGCACCATTTTGGCGGCCTCCCAGTTGTCGGGCACGAACACCTTGGCCAACTTGGCCTTGTGGTCGGGGGCTGGCATATCCTTCATCCGCGTCAGGCCCGCAATGATAGCCGCCTTATAAAGCTCATGACCCTCGTCGCGCGGATGGACCCCATCATTGGCGAAAAGCAAGCGCTTATCAGCCGCAAGCAATTCGCGGATCTGTTTGTCGCGCTCCGGCGAATCCTTCGGCACCGCTGTCTCGATCACCTTCGCATCCATAAGCAGCTTGTTCTCCTTGAGCAACTGCGCCACACGAATACCGAAGTTGATCGAGGGGATGCCGTAGTGATCCGCAAGCTGTTCCATCGCCGACGCCGAACGGTTGCACATGCCGTTGACGTAGTCATTCGTGAAGGCCGTCGTAATCGTATACGTAAACACGATATCCGTAAGGGGGTCCTGCCGCCAGGTCTGGCGGACGATGCCCTCCATGCTGCGCCAGATTTGCTCAGGAGCCTGGCCGCCGTCATTCGTAGCAAACTCGACAAACAGAAGGTCGGGTTTATGCGCCAGCACATCACGTCCCAGACGGAACACCCCCAGATCGCTTCCCGTTCCGCCGATGGCCGCGTGAATCTCTTTGAACGTCGCCTTAGGATACGTCGTCTTCAGCCAATCCGTCGTCTTGTTGCGCCAGCCGTTCATCGCCGTGATCGATCCTCCGAGGTAGGCAACCGTAACCTCGCGTCCCGCCCGGATCTTTGTCATCACGTTGCCGATGCCGTCGCGCGCCCGAACCTCCTCCGCCCTGACCGCTTGATAAACCGGCTGCTCCACCACCGCTTGAACCGCACACGAAGCCATAACCATGCCCATAACCAACCCAAACAATTGACCCTTCATGCTTTCCCCTTTCGCCGAATCATTAAAAAAACGTCACGATCATACAACATGAAGCCGAATGCCTACAAGCGTCCAAACGCCACGGAATCGCAGCTTGAACGCACACCTACACCGTCCGGACTTCCAGCGCTTCTAAAAACAAGGTCAACGCCTTGGTCGATGCCTGCCGCCGCACGGCGTCGCGATCACCCACAAACAGGCACCGTTCAACACGCACCCCCTCGGCTGTCGCGAGACCGAGATAGACAAGTCCCACCGGTTTCTGCGGCGTGCCGCCGTCCGGGCCCGCAATGCCCGTCACAGAGACCGCCATGGACGCCTTCAGCCGGTCGCGCGCGCCCGCGGCCATACCCTGCGCACATTCGGCACTGACGGCCCCCGAACGATCCAAGAGCTCCTGCGGCACACCCAGCATATCGCGTTTGACCTCGTTGGCATAACTCACCACTCCACCGAGGAAGACCGACGAGGAACCCGACACTGACGTGATCCTTTCCGCGATCATCCCACCCGTGCATGACTCCGCTGTCGCGAGCGTTACGCCACGCGCTTTACAGGCTGTCACAAGCAGCACCTCCAAGGCATTCCCGCCCGTGTCTTTCATATGACAACACTATACGACCCCAGCCGTCGCGCTTCAATCTCAACTTAAGGCCTTCCCGATATTCCCCCTTCCCCTAAACGTCCTTCTCGGGTATCTTGTCTCCATGCGTGCTTTTCTTGCCATTACCCTGCCGGACCCTATCAAAGCCCAACTGACGGCAGCCGTTCAACGGCTCGCGCCGCTGGCCGTGGACGTCACGTGGTGCAACAAGGACCAGTTTCATTTGACTCTGGCTTTTCTGGGCGAGGTTTCCCCTGCCATCCTGCCTCACGTGACCGCCGCTGCGGACCGCATCTGCGGGGCACTCCCGACGTTTACCTGCCACGCCTACGGCTTCGGGTTCTTCGGAACGAAGCGCAACCCAAAAATGCTCTGGGCAGGCATCGATTCTACGCCTGAGCTAGAGGAACTGCACGCCGGGCTATGGCGGGAATTCGGAAAGTTCGGGTACGAAAACAATGAGCAGGATTTCAGACCTCATGTGACGCTGGGCCGCTGCCGTGAAGCCGCACGGAACCACGCGCTGATTGAAGCCATGGATGCCGATGAAGCGATCGATTTTGGCACGTGGGAGGTCACGCGCGTAACGCTTTTCGAAAGCCGTCTCACTCCGCGCGGCGCGGTCTACCGCACGCTCGGACGTTCCGCGCTCAAAGTCGGATGAGGTCGGCTATTTCGCCGACGGAGAAGGTGGAGGAGCAACCACTGGAGCCGGGGCCGCAGGCGCGGCGGCTGCCAAAAGGGTAAAGCCCTTACTCAGCAAATCGCGAGCCTGGGCGTCGCGCATTTTGCGCTCATCGCTACCCAGAACCACCACAATGACGCGGCGTCCGTTGCGTTTGGCCGTGACAACGATCGACCAACCAGCCGTGGCCGTATATCCGGTCTTGAAGCCGTCGCACCCCTCCACGCCTTCCTTGAGAAATGGGTTATGTGTGCGCATGTCGAAGGGTTTGGGCGTGTTGGCGCGAAACTGGCGGTAAGAGGCCGAGGTGTAAGCGAATACTGCGGGGTGCTTGCACAACTCGCGCGCGAGCGTCGCCATGTCGCGGGCGCTGGAGATGTCATTTTTCTGTCCTTCCGAAGGCGGCAGTCCATGGACCGAAGAAAAGCGCGAATTGGTCATTCCCAGTTGTGCCGCTTTGGCATTCATCAGCTCGACAAAGGCTTCTTTCGTACCCGCCACATGTTCCGCCAGCGCGACCGCCGCGTCATTCGCCGACTGGATCATCATCGCGTACAGCAGGTCTTCAACGCTAAACGTCTCTTTGGGATCCAGATACACCTGCGACCCACCGGTCTTGCAGGCCGTAACCGACACTTTTGCCATGTCGCTCAGCTTCACCTGTCCCGCATCGATCTTCTCCTGGATCACCAAGAGCGTCATCAATTTTAGCGTGCTGGCGGGATAACCCGGCGCATCGGCCTTATTCTCGAAGAGCACCGCACCGGTGTCCGCATCGACAATGATCGCGCCGATGTAAGGTGTCTTGGAAACACAGCCCTTCGGTTTTTGCGGCTGAGCGGGCGCAGCCGCCGCTTTTTTCACGGGGGCTTTCTTAACCGTTTTCTTGGTTTGGGCTTCAGAAAAAGAAACCAGACAACAGACCGCAAGCAGAGACAAGACTAGACGCTTCACAGAAAGACTCCCGTGTAAAAACCTTCAACCACGCCGCGACGGCAACCCGCGCCGTCCAAGCAGATAGGCGCATAGTAAACCACGTTCAGTCTGGTTTGAAAAGCCAACTCGTACAAACACAACGAAAGCAGAGCTTCATGGGCCCATACTTTCAACGTGCATGGCGCCGGATTCAAGGCTGGAGCCCGCCCACTCTTCTTCTTCGGCAGCCGCACCACGTTTTCCGTCCTTCTTCGCCCGCACGGGTACCCGAACGGGCGAAACGTACAGTCCGACTCCTTCCGCCGACCAGGCGAGATCCGCCCGCAGCAAGGGCTGTTCCGCAAAGGGCTCCTTGTAGCGTACCACATACTCGGCCAGCGCACGCGCGAGTCCGCGCACAATCTCGCGCGAGGACGGTTCAGCGAACAGATTGAGCTGTTCGGCCGGGTCACGGTCGAGGTCGTAGAGACAGGGGTCGGCGTTCCGAGACACAATAAACTTGTGGCGGGAAGACACTGCCATCAGCCAGCTGCCGGCCGAATTGCGTGAGAAGACCACGTCCTTCCAGCCCGACGGGGCTTGGCCCGTGAGAAAAAGTGCGGAGGCGTCTCGCCCCTCATCTCGTTTGTCAGGCGGCAGGCCGAGCAGACCGAGGACTGTCGGTTTAAAATCGACGGTTGAGAGAGCCTCGTGAATGAGGGTGCCCGGTTTGACACGTCCGGGATAGGTGAGGATGAACGGAAGGCGCGCGGAGGCTTCGTAAGGAACACCTTTGTTCACGAGCCCCCGTTCGCCGCACATGTCGCCATGGTCGGCGGTGAAAACAATGACCGTCCGCTCCAGCAGCCCGGTCTCGCGCAACCCGTCCAGAATCTTGCCAACGTTGTCATCGATACACTTAACCATACCGAAATAACGAGACATGTTCTCCATCTTCCCGTTATCGCCAGCCGAGGAGGGATGCTTGAATGCGAGCGTTGCGAACTGTGTGTCATAAGGCGGCCGCACCGTGTTAGGCCCGTGCGGGTCGGGGATGCTCAACATGAAGCAGAACGGACCGTCCTTATGCGCCCGAAGGAAGGCGACCGTCCGATCCGCGAGAAAGTCCGTCGTGAAAGACTTCTCGTCCGCGCCGGTCACGTCGTAGGATTCCTCGCCCTTCGTGTTTCTGCCTTTCACGCGCGGCCCGTCCGAAGCGTCTTCAAGCAATTTCCAGTGACCGCGGTTGAACATGAAACGATTATCTTCGAAGCCGAACTTGCGAGCCGGACTCCAGCCGGGTTTGGCTTTGCCGTCCAAGTGCCATTTGCCCGCGTACCCGGTCGCATAGCCGTGACGCCTCAACGCCTCGGCGAACGTGACCATCTCGTCACTCATCGGCAGATCGTTGTTCGGCGCACCGGTGTTCTGCGGGTAACGTCCCGTCACGAACGACGCTCGGGACGGTGTGCAGACTGGCGAGGCGGTATAGAAACGGTCGCAGAGCGCGCCACGCCGCGCCAGCGAATCAATGTGCGGCGTCTCCACCGTCACGCCCTCGCCCCACACGAAAGCGAGTTCCTTGGGCAGCAGCAAACGATAACACCCTAGCGTGCGGAAACTGTGCTCGTCCGTATGGATGACCAGCAGGTTGGGCCGCGCCGCAGACGGTGCGGCCTGCGCGGCGCCCCCTGCCGAAAAGGCGGACAAAAAGGCGGCGCTCAGCAAGATCGTGACTTGTTTCATAAAGTCTCCAATGTCCATTCTCCCGGTTGCGCGTCAAACCAGACTGCCCCGGAGGTTTCATCCGCATCGAGTTTGAGGTGCCGGGACTCGCCCGCGCGCAGGGCTTTCCAAACGCCCTGCGTCAGGTCGGTCAGGAGCACGCGACACCGCTTCGCGCCGGGTACCGTAAAACGCAAAGTATCGCCGGAGCGTGCGACGTCCTTCCGGAAGAGTACGAGCCACGAGGCCTCGAAACCGGCGATGAAACAGCCGACCCTGCCTTCCGACTCCGCCTTCTGGACCGGCCAACGCGCACCTCCCTCTCTGTCTGTCAGCTGCATGACATTCAGGAAGAGCTCGTCAGCCGACGCTTTCATCGGCGAGGCCTCGATACGCCAAGCCCCGAGTTCCATCGAGTTACGTTTAAGCGCGGCGGGCTCCACGTCGTTCGCATAGTTCTTGCCGGAGACCCAAAATTCCTTTCCAGGTCCGCCGACGGTGCGGAGGTCGAGGTTGTTCGCCGCGGGCAGCAGGACATCCAGATTCAACCTCCCGCCCTCGCCGGACCGCGTGCAGTCCGCCACAGCCCCTCCGTCGCGGAGCCTCGGCTCCTCCTGCATGTGCAGCAACCAGGTCTTGCGGAACACCGAATCGGCACTCACCACCCGATCAAACACGACCAGCGCCGCTGGTACCCGTTTATCTCGCAAATTGAGGAACACGAACGAGCGCTTCACCTGTTTGACCTTGGCGCTGTACGCGTCGGTGATGTCGCCTTGCAGAAGCGTGTAGTCCGGCGCATCATCATCGGGACCAAACCCGTGCGCAATCACCCTGCCCGTTTGATAACTGTCCCGCGGGCCCTGCAAATCAGCCAGCGTGCGCGGTTCGGAACGTCCGTTCGGAAGGCGCTGGCCACCGTCATTGCCGTAATCCCCTTTGCGGCTGAACGCCTCCTTCTCATCGTAGACAAGCAACGCGTTGTGAGCAACCGTTCGCCAGTAGTAGTTGCGGCAATGCGGACTACCGTATTGGCCCGAGGAGCCGGAGTAGAGACCGGAGTCGATCGCCAGCGCGCCCTTGTAATAAAGTTGGAACGCGCCTGCGTCGAGGTGCTGATGGTTGGTGAAATTGTATTCGTTGATTTTCATTTCAGCGATGACGGCGTCCTTGTCCCAGCCGGTACGCGCGACGGTCCAGCCGAAAGGCGAGCCGAAGTAACGCGAAAACGGCAAACTCGCGACGGGCTTGGGCTGAAGAGCCGTGTCGCGCCACAAAACCTCAAAGAGCATCTCGCTGCCACCGCCTCCACCCTGGCGATGATGCTGGTCCAGCAAGAACCCGTCGCCATAGTAACTGGCTGTGAGGAGCGAGGCCCCGTAATCGTTCCACGGCTGGCCGCGCGGCGCGCTATGCGCAAAAGTGTCCCCCGCCCGCAACCGCTGACCGTCCGGACGCGTCGTATAGATCCAGAGGTAAGGAACCCAACGCTGTTCGGGATTGTACACGTTGCCCGCACCCAACCGGTCAAAGATCCAGAGCGGGTAAAGATCCCAACTGAAGCGGTGAACGCCGTAGGAGTCGCCCTGATGATAGGCGTGTCCGTTGTAGAGCCAGTTCCGGACGGGCAGGTGCTCGCGAAAAAAACGGCCGGCAGCCAGTTCATACAGCTCCGGGAACTCGTCATAGATCGCAATGCCGGCGGAGAGCATATCGCGCATGATCATCGCCTCCGAGGCGTGGCCGGTCACAGACCCTCCCCCCGTCGGCGGATATCCGCACTCCTGCGTCTTGGCCAAGCGGATCAGTTCTGCCACGAAAGCCCGTTTCTCCTCCACGGTCAGCAACGGATTAAGCCAGTCATAGATGATCGCACCGGTCACCATGGCACGTCCGGTCACGCGGCAGGCGTCATGCTTGTCGGGCAGTTTACACTCCTTTAGAAAGGCCAGCGCGGCCTCGACTGTGGCCCGTCCCAGACGGCGATCTTTCGTCATGAGAAAATGCAGCGCGTCCCATTCAACCTTCATCTGCGCGGACTTTTCAGCGGCGACACGCATCTTTTCGACGGTCAACCGCAGGACCGGGTCACGCAGCCTCGCCTCAAGTTCCGCCACGTTGGAGGCGCGGAGGTAGAGCCGCGGATGCTCGGACGGCGGCACGGGAATAGGCGGTTCCGTGCCCGCGCACAGCAGCGCGCCGGCCGAAACCACCATTACACACGTGCATTTCATGTCCCGCATCTTCGTTTTACTCCTTTGCGCGCTGGGGAACCAAGGCTTTCATCTGTTGCGAGAGTTGCTGCAACAAGGACACATTCTCCGGCTTATCAGCCACGTTCTGGTTTTCCTGCGGATCAATGGCGTGGTCGTAGAGTTCGCAGGCCACAAGCTGTCCGGCCTTGTCGCGCCACTCGACGTAACGGTAGCGTTCCGTGCGCATGGCGACACCTTGGTTCTTGCCCTTGGGGTATTCGCTGAACGCGACTTTGTCCCACGGTGCGTCAGGGTTGTCGAGCAGCCGCACGAAGCTTTTGCCTTCGAGTCCCGCCGGCAGCGGCAACTTCGCCAGTTCGGCGAGCGATGGAAAAATGTCCACGAACTCCACCAGCGCACGCGTCTTCTGCCCGGCGGCCTTCATGCCCGGCGCGCGCACAAGCAACGGCGCGTGCGTCGCACCTTCGTAGTTGTTGTGCTTGCCACCCCACCAGTTATGTTCACCCATATAGTAGCCGTGGTCACCCCAGAACACCACGACCGTATTCTCGCTGAGTCCAAGACGGTCGAGTTCATCGAGCACGCGGCCTACGCAGGCGTCGACGTAGCTGATCGCCGCAAGGTAGCCATGCAGGCAGCGCCGTCCGAACGCATCGGTGATCTCGCGATTTTTGGGCACGTTTCCGTACCAATAGAAGTCATCGCCGGAGGTGGCGGCGAACTTCGGCGCATCCTTCGGCACGTAGCGGTTATCCGGAAGCTTCAACTCTTCCGGCTTGTAGAGGTCATAATACCGCTTTGGCGCTACCCATGGCACGTGCGGGTTCACAAAACCCACAGCCAAAAAGAAAGGCTGCTCCGGTTTCTTCGCATACTCACGCAGCGCGGCGATCGCATGAACGGCAGTGTCGCCGTCGCTCAAAGCCTCGTCCACGCAGTCGGGCGCTTCGAAGGCCGGGCCTGCAAAGATCGCTTTTTTCGGCCCTCTGTCGGGGTCTTGCACACCCTCCTCGCGCTGCTTATCGCGAGCGGCTTTCACAAGCTTGCTGCCTTCGGGGCCGAGGCGTAGCACTTTGGTCACAAACGACGGCATACTCCACGAGGCCGGATCGTCGATGCCGATGTGGTAGATTTTGCCCATGCTACGCGTTTGCCAGCCGCGGTCCTTGAAAAGTTGCGGCAGCGTCACGATATCCGGCATCGTGCTGCGCAGAGTGGGACCGATCTCGTAGATGCGCGTCGTCCACGGGTGCCGGCCCGACAACAGCGAGATACGCGACGGCGAGCAGAGCGCCTGCTGACAGAAAGCCTGTTGAAAGACCATGCCACACGCCGCCAGTTTGTCCAGATTGGGCGACTTCACGACGGGATCACCGTAGCACCCAAGCTGAGGCCGCATGTCGTCTGCAGCAAGGAACAAAACGTTCAACCGCCGCTCGGCTGCGACCGCCGACAAGCCCGCAAAAGCGAGCACCATTCCAAAGGCATTTCTCATGGTCCTTTTCACCTTTCAGGGTATGCGGCACGCCTCAGCAGCGGCGGACTGTTCGGGGCCCCTTCACTACCACAACGACCTGTCAATCACGTTTGGGCGTTGCAGAACGCGCAGCTGCTGCGCTCGGAAGAGAGAGCAATCCCGCCGTGTTCACGGCTATGACGCGATAACTGTACTGTTTGTCCGGCTCCGCTGTCGCGTCGATATAGCGCGGCTGGATCAGCGGCTGCGTGGGCGTGTCGCTGTATTGGAGATTTTGGAAGAGCGGCCGTCCGAAAGGATTCGCACCCTGCTCCGGCACGTTAGCGAGGAATCGGCCGTCGCGCTCGATGATGAAACGGGCCAGTCCGCTTTCGAGGTCGGCTTCCGTTTCCCAGGTGAGTTCGTTGCCCGTCACACGCAGGCTCGTCGGTGCGGCAGGCGGCGTGGTGTCGACCACGGCTGTATCCTTGATATACTGCATCCAGGCCCTTGCGACCGCTTCGTTAGGCAACCACGCGGCCTTGAGGGGATCACCGGCGAACGCCGCGGCAGGAAAAGCCTCGGAGCCGAGGAGAGGAGCCAGCCACGCCGTATCGGAAAGCATGGCGCAGAGCGAATCTCCGCCGGTCTTCGGCAGGCGGGCACTCAGGCACGCGTCGAGCCACGGAATGGCGAGATACCTCTGGTTACCGCACTCGTGGCTCGTGAGCGGATCGACAGCCACGCCAACCAAGCCACCCTTGGACCGCACCTCCGTGAAAAAAGCTTCGTTGGCCTTCCACACTCCCGCAAAGCGGCCACCTTTGACGGTGACACCTTCCTTCGTGCCCAGATTGCACATCACCGGCACCTTCAGCGCCGCGTCGGTCAAGCACTGCGTCTTGATCGTGAGACGCTCCGGGTTCGGCTTAAACAGCGGCACCCCCGAACGCAGCCACGCGGCGGCGACGCGCTCCGGATAAAGCAGTACCATTGCGCCCGCCCAATGTCCTCCCCCACTGTGACCCCACAGTGCCCAAGGCACGATAGCCAACTCGGGGTGGCCTGACTTTGCGCCGAGATCAGCGAGGGCCTTCTGAAACGCGGCACTCGAGCCGTTCCGCGGATCGCACCACATCTGGCAGTCGGCCTTTTCAGGCTGTTCGTAGGACGGCGCCAGCAAGGCGCAGTCGTGCTTCTTCGCCAAGGCTTGCCAATGCAAATCGTACGCGCCCGTCAGTCCAGATTTACACGAACCCTCGCCACACCCGTGTTGATGCACGATCACGCCGCGCAGCGCCTTCAAAGCCTTCGGGATCCAGACAGTGTAGGTCACCGGATAGACCAGTTCGCCCGGCTGCGTCGAGGCCTCGTAGCGCACACGGTAATAAGGTGGCTCAGCCGGCGGATAGACATCATAAGGCGTCAACTGCGCAAACACGTCTCTCGCACACGCGACGAGGACTAGGCAGAAGGCCCACGTCATATTTGACTTCAGCGGTTTCATGGGGCCTCTTTGTCATTTTGAGGCTTCTTCAAAAAAGGCGCTGTAGCTGCCGCTAAGTTTACAGCCTGCCCGTGCGCCTTGGCCCATTTCAATGTTGCGTCAAGTTTCGGGTAGTCGGCTGGCTGGCTATCGGAGTATTCCGCCAAGCCCCACGCGCCATGATTACTGTACGATCCGATACTGGAGAAGACCACAAAGAGGTCTCCGCCGACCTTAGCCCACTCATCGTAGTAACGCGTGTACAACTCGCCCATGTGCGGGTGCCGGTTACAGGCGTGCATCGTCGCGCTAACAGCCTTGACGGTCGCCTGGTCCCTCATGAAGGCCACCATGTGTTGTCCACCCTCGTATGCGATAAGCTTGAGTCCATATTGGTCAGCAAGCTCCTTGTTCATGCGCATATGCTTCAGGCTCTCTTCAAAACCGACCTTCTCGAAGTCCTCAAACATTTGTTGAACCGTCCACGTCTTCATCTGCTCTCCCAGGTCCGCCGTCTTACCGCGTCCGATGCTATAGCCCATGTAGGGCGCGATAGCCAGCGCGTCGGCGTGTTTGGCTACTTCAGGATAACGCAGAATGCCCTTGGTCACTCCACTGTTGGCGGACTGCGTGGGGATCACGCGCACGAAGCGCACGTGTCCGCCAAACACCTCTTCCCAGATCGCGAAAATATCAGCCGACCGTCTCGCCGTATATGCCCAACCCGCCTCCCAGGGCCTCTCTTTCGGTCCCAGCCCCAGTTTCACACCCTCTTCGCCCGCGTACTGGCACTGCTTGAACTGGCTATTCCAAATTTCGTTGGAGTACTCAATATAGATTTTCAGAGACGGGTCAAGGCGCTCCTTAACCATCAGCGCGAAGCAACGTATGAAATCGTCGTCCGCCAAGTGCGGCATACAAAACCACGGATCAACTTTCTGCCGATTGCAGAGATCGATCATCCACTCCAGCGCCACACCGCGCTTAGAGAAGGTCGCATGATTCAGCGAGGGCCGATCCGACCACGTGCGGATCTCCGAGCCGTTGGTGTGCATCCAGTCCATGAAGCGGTAGCAAGCGAAGCCCTTCCACTGCTTAAGGAAAACCGGATGAAACGGCTCCTTTTCGAAGGTAGACTCAAAACCGGGCATCACCACGCGGATATTGCGCACGTAGTTCTGAGGGTTGGTCTCTCGGATCTGGAGCGAGAAACCACCCCTTGACGAGTCCACGTCGATCAGCAACCGTCCCGCAGAAGCCTCCTTGACCTTCGCGTTCAGGCCAACCGCAAGTTTGCCTTCACCCTCGTAGAGCACGGTATAGGTTCCCGCCGGATAGTGCCCACCCGTGATGGTGCAAAGCATCGATTCCGCATAGCATCCGGGCTCAAGCTTTTTGACCCAGCCCAGTTCATCGATCGCCAGCTCCGGCCCCTTGCCCCAGACCTCGCCCTGCTTCTGGCTGATCCACGGCCTTGAGGTGCGGAACACATCTACAAAAGGCAGTTCGGTCATCCAGTCCGCCGGTCCGGCAAGATTAAGGCCAAGCCGCGGTTGCACAACACCATCCGCCTGCGTCAAAGATGGTGCCAGAAACGTCGCAAACCACACACATACACCTGCGAATACTCCGCACGTTCTCATGCTTGACCCTCCCCTCTTATACTCTTTTTTAGGTCTGCTTTGCAACAACCCAGACCAGTGTTGTTCACATCATACGCGCCGCCAGTCTCGACGGGCAAGCGGATTGTGTGCAGACACAATTTATCTTCGCCGAGTCAGCACCCGAAGGAGAATCCAGGAGTTAGGAGCTGCAAACACCTTTAAAGAGACATTTAAAGTTCTTCACCGGACCCACTCCCCCTTTCTTTCACCTTCCTCACCTTTCGTCGCCCAACTCGACAGGCATGGGCCATTCTGGTATATTGATGAATGCGGGCTGTGGAGGTGGCAGATGAAGAAAATATTTTTCCGTGTGCAGGTCTATCTTGTCCTCGCGATCGGCGCTTGTGCCGTCCTCTATCTTTTCCGTGCCTCGCTTACTCAACAACCTGCACACCAACCGCACTCGCCAACACAGACCGCAGCCGCCAGCGGTTTCGAGCCCCGATACGAACCGCCGCAACCTGTTGCGTCACAGAAAGTGACTCCCTCTCCCGACGCATCACCTGCAAAGTCGACCGTTATCGCCCCTCTTTCTCAAACGGGTTCCACCCCGTTTCGTAAGCGCGCATGGGACAGCAACTATCTGGCTAATCTGGGCCGCCGCGGTACAAACACTCCCATCCGTTTCGAGCTCGTGTCCGGAACATACGCCAGTGGCATAATCCGCCACATCGAACTCCGCCACGGCGATGTGCTCCGCATCAGCGGCGACCTTAACGAGCCCGAGAACGGACGTTTTTTTTTCCAAAAGCAAAGCTTGCCGGGCAAAGCCGGCGATTTCGCGGGACTCGTCGAATTCCCGGCCAGCCGCAAGGCTTACCGTATCGAGCCAACAGGCCCCGGCGGCACCTCCGAATTCGTTGAACGCCGTCTGGACGAGGTCATCTGCGAACTGATGCCGCAGCTAGATAACAACCGGTTCACGACTCTCGGCGCCGAGGAAATCCCTCCGCTGGATCCCCAGGACGTACCGGACCTCATCCCGCCCTACAATAGCGGCATCATCTCACTCCAAAGCCGTCAGGGCTCGACCGGCGTGCTCTACATCGATTATCGCGGCGGTTACACGCCGACGTGGGGTGGAATCACATACCAGAAACCGAGTGTCAGTAACGCGCAGATCAAGGATGTTTGGAAGCGCGTCGCCGAAGACTATATGCCTTTCAACATCAACGTCACCACCGACATCCGGGTCTATGAAACCGCCCCCGAAAACAGCCGTCAACGCGTCATCGTCACACCCACAACCACGGCCGCGCCATCCGCAGGCGGCGTCGCCTATATGAACTCGTGGAACTGGACCGGCGATACGCCCTGCTGGGCTTTCTATTCCACCGGTAAAAGCGCGGCAGAGGTCATCTCGCATGAAGCCGGACACACGCTTTCCCTTGGTCACGACGGTCGTACCACGCCTTCCGAAGGCTATTTCGGCGGGCACGGCAGCGGTGCGACCGGCTGGGCGCCTATCATGGGCGTAGGCTACTATCAACCCGTCGCCCAGTGGAGCAAAGGCGAGTATCAGTACGCCAACAACACCGAGGACGATCTTGCCAAGATCATCGCAAACAACAATAGCGTCGACCCCTGCGCCGACGACATCGGCGGAACCCTAACGGGCGCGCGTTGGCTTGAAATCGCCACCAACTTCACGGTGTTTGCCGAGGGTGTGATCGAGACCACCGCCGACACCGATGCCTTCCGTTTCACGACCTCCGGCGGACAGGTTTCGCTCACAGCCGTCCCGGTCGGAGACTGGGCCGACCTTGCGATCCAAACCACGTTGGCCGACGCAACAGACGTCGTCATCGCCAGTAACAGCCCGCAAACCACACTTTACGCATCTCTCGCCACCAACTTGGCGGCAGGCACATATACGTTCCGCGTAACCGGCGCAGGCCGGAACAGTGCGCTCACCAACGGCTTCTCCGATTACGCAAGCCTCGGTTATTATATGGTTACCGGACGCGTGACGAACGCGAGGCTTGCCACATATCTTTCTATAGCCGAGAACAGCACCAACGGCACTCTAGTAGGATCGATTCCCGCCACCAATCCCAACGGCGATGCATTGTTGTATACAATCGTCACCGGCAATGTAGCGAGCGCGTTTTCGCTGAACAACGGCGGAGTTTTAAAAGTCGACAACGCTGTGGCTCTCAACTACGAGGCGTTCTCCACAACAACGCGGTTCCCCGTTCAGTATGAACTCTTCGTCACCATCTCCAACACCGTCACACCCGCGCTTACAGAAGAGAACCGGCGCGTCGTGGTGCAACTTCTCGACGTAAACGAGACGCCCTCGATCTCCGGCTTCAACGCCACGATTTTAGCCCATACGTTGCCCGGCACGACTATAGGCAACATTGTCGGCAGCGACCCAGATGCTTATTCGTACCTGACCTACGCAATCACGTCCGGAAACAGCGAAGGCTCGTTTGCCATCAGCAGCGATCTCGGCACACTAACAGTCGCCGCAGACATCCCAGCCGCTACGCAAACCATCTACACCTTGACAGTCCGCGCCACCAATAACGGTATCCCTGCCAAAACGGCTGACGCCACGATTCATATCACGGTTATACCCAACTCCACCGGCCTCAACCCAGGCTCCATATCTTACGCCGTTTACAACAACATCGGCAGCGGCACCTATGTCACCAATCTGACCCTCCACCCGCGTTTTCCCCTTGACCCCGACTGGGAAACCCAGCGCCCGCTCTTCGAAGGCAACACCGATCGCGCAGACTCCTACGGGGCCGTGATGCGCGGCTATCTCATTCCGCCTGTGAGCGGGACCTACACCTTCTGGATCGCAAGCGACGATAACAGCGAACTCTGGATGAGCACCACGGCCAACCCCGCCTCCCGCTCACTCATCGCGTACATCACCGGTGGCTATACCTCTCCTCGACAGTGGACCAAATACGCGAGCCAGAAATCAGCCGACCGTGCACTCGTCGCCGGCCAAGCCTACTACGTCGAGGCTCGCATGAAAGAAGGCGGCGGAGGCGACAACCTCGCCGTGGCATGGAAGGGCCCTGCCACCGCCAATCTGACAAACGTCATCTCCGGATTCTATCTTGCGCCCCACTTCATGAATTATGTTCCACGCGCCACCGGATTTACCAACAGCATCCGGCGCAATCTGCAAGCAGGCAGCAAGGCGGGACAAATCAAGGTGACCGACGTGAACGCGAACGATGTTCCTTCCTTCGCCATCACCGCCGGCGACGACACGGGGATCTTTTCGCTTGATCAAGAGGGTTGGGTCCGCGTGACGGACGAAGCCGCTCTCCAGTCCGCCTCGTCGCCCGTCACCCTCACCGTCCGCGTAACCGACAACGGCACGCCCGCGCTGTCGGGAACCGCGACCGTAGAGCTCACGCTTGCCGACACGAACAGCCTCACTTCCAACAACCTCCGTCGAGAACTTTTCAACAACATCGGCAGCGGTTCAGCCATAAGCGATCTGACCGGTAACGCCAAGTATCCCAACCGCCCGGACGCTTTAACCTCGCTCACGAACTTCGCAACCCCCGTCAACGTCGCCGACGCATTCGGCTCGCGTATCCGCGCCTATGTCACCGTGCCCACCAATGGAGACTACCGTTTCTTCATCGCGTCGGATGACGCCAGCCAACTCAAGTTCAGCCGCAACGGCAATCCTGCCAACGTGCAGACCATCGCCTCTGTGAGCGGCTGGACAAATCCGAACGTCTTTACGCAATACGTCTCCCAAGTTTCGGCCTTGCAAACCAATCTCGTAGTCGGCCAGAAGTACTATATCGAAGCCTTGCACAAGGAAGGCGGCGGAGGCGATCACCTTTCCGTCGCCTGGTCCGGGCCCGGACTCACCGGCACGAACATCATTGAAAGCGCCTATCTCACCTCGCTGGACATCAACCATGCGCCGCAAGTCACAAACCATATCCTACGCATCAACTACACGAACCTTTTGGGTCACTGGATCGGCCGTGTCGCCGCCACGGACAGCCCGCTCGACAGTTTGTCTTTCAAAATCACATCCGGTAATACTGGCGGCACCTTTGCCATTAATCCCGACACCGGCGACCTCACACTTGCGAGTACGGCACTCACGGCCAGCCTGACGGAAGATCTTTTTGTACTCAAAGTGACCGTACAGGACTCTGGTTACGGCGGGCTTTACCCGCTCCACGAGCAGACAGCCACTGTGACCATGCTCGTCATCGGGCCTCCCTTCATGAGCGCTGTAGCGATACAGGGCGATGCCTTGCGGTTCGTTTGGGAGACTCTCCCCGGGATTCGTTACCAATTTCAGTCCACGACCAATCTCATGTCCCCTTCGTGGTCAAATATCGGCACTCCGATCAACGGCACCGGCAACCCACTGACCAACGCGATACCCATCGACACAGATCCGGCGAAATACTTCCGCCTCCTGCTGCTGGAGTGAAAGCGGCCCCGTGCTGAGAGAATCAGCTTGCCCGTAAGACCCGCAGGCTCACGAGTTGCTCGTTGATCGAAATTTCATTTTCCGATATGCTGGTGCTTATGAAAACGACCACGTGGTCCATCAAAATACCAATTGGCGTTTCCGCCTGCCTGTTGGGAGAGAAAGTCCGTTTTGACGGCGGTCACAAGCACGACGCCTACCTGACCGACACGCTGGGCCCCTACTTCGATTATGTGCCGGTCTGTCCGGAGGTCGGATGTGGATTGTCTGTCCCGCGCGAATCCATGCATCTGGTCGGCACGCCGGAAAATAACCGGCTCATCGGTAACAAGACCGGAACAGACTATACGGAACAGATGCGGTCCTTCTGCGACCGGACTGTTGAAGCTCTGAAAGACAAGGGCCTGCACGGCTTCATCTTCAAGGCCAAATCACCCTCGTCAGGGCTGTTCCGCGTCACACTCTATACGTCCGACGGCAACCCCACCACACAACACACCTCGGGGATCTTCGCCCGCACCTTCGTGCGCGCCTTTCCGAGCTTGCCGTGTGAGGAAGACGGACGCCTGCATGATCCCGACTTGCGTGAAAACTTTATTGAGCGGATTTTCGCGCTCAAGCGTTTCCGCGACGAGGTCGCCGTCGCGCCCTCTGTCCGCGCCCTCCAAAACTTCCACGCCAGCGCCAAATATTTGCTCATGGCCCATTCGCCCGAAGGCTTGCATGCGCTCGGGCGACTCGCGGCGGCCGCCGTGCCGGCGAATCTGACCGAGACTTTGTCTGCCTATGAGCAACGTTTCCTTGCGGCGATGGCTGAACCTGCGACCATCGGAAAAAATGTCAACGTGCTTCAGCATATGCAGGGGTATTTTTCTGAACAGCTCTCCACCCAGGAGCGCCAGGAACTTGGGAACGTGCTTGACGAATACGCACGCGAACAGGTGCCGCTCATCGTGCCGATTACGCTCTTCCGCCACTATATCTTCAAGTATCAGACTGGCTACCTGATGGAGCAGCACTACCTGTATCCGCATCCGGCGGAACTGAAACTGCGCAATCACGCATAGTTGTGCATGCCCGAGAAAAGGCGCGACACGTTGATCCACGTCAGCGTCAGCACCACGAAGAGCAACCCCAGCCACAGTAGCACCGCCAGTGTTTTGGGAGAGCGCACTCCGTTCTTCAGACGGTAGTGGAAATAGCCGCCGTACAGTAGCCATGTGGCCAACGACCACATCTCCTTAGGGTCCCACTGCCAGTAGTGCCCCCAACAGATTTTGCCCCAAAGCGATCCCAGCAAGAGGCCCAGCGTCAGCAGTACGAACCCCGCAGCCGCGGTTTGCCGTGATGCCGCATCCGCCTTTCGTACAAGCGCCTCATCGTCCGAGACCTGCATCAGCGGCTGTCCCGTCAGCGCCCCGGGCCCCGCTTTCGTGCCGGCCAAGGCCATGGAGTCCGAAACCTGCATCAGCGGCAGTGCCATCAGCGCCGCCCGAGCCAACATCACATACCCCGCCACATAGCTCGCCACATGCGGAATGAAAAGCGGGCTCTGCAAGGCCGGCGGCAGGCGCCGCACCTCTTCGCCAAAAACGAACCCAGCCGGAATGAGAATGAGCGCCCCAAGCAAGGCGTCTTGGATATCCGTATCTGTCCGATTTTTCCAGCGGCTCCACTGCGACAGAGGCCAGAGCGCCGCAGCCATGCAAAGAAAAAATTCAAAGAGGTTCTGCATCGGAGGGTGCCCCGTGTGCATCCCTCGCCACGCGAGCGAAGCGACTGCCGCTACAAAACCCGCACCCCAGAAGCCGCGCCCAATATTCCGCCAACCGCCTCGCAACGAAACTGCCGTCGCCACGAACAGAGTCAGCGTGAGGTAGATCAGTCCGCCTTGGAGCGTCATTTTGATCATCATGACGGCATCCCTTTCATCTCGGCACCTTCATACGGAAGACCCTGACAACGAACAGCAGCACACCCGCAAAGAGCACGATGAAACCCGCATAAACAAGCGGAAGCCCCGGGTCTCGGATAAACTGTAATACCGTATAATCCACAGGCCGGCCGAACCGATCGGCGCTCTGCCCCCAGCTCAACTGATAGATATGATACCCCTGCACGAACACCGGATGGTTCACGCGCACATTCGCCACGTAAGGCGACTTGCCTGACTCCGTGATCAGCACGCGGCTACGGTATTCGCGCACAGGAGCCTCTCGCCCAGCCTCCCGGTCATCCGCGTTTCGCTCGTACCGCTCAACGGTGAACTTGATCAGTTTAACCGTGAAGGGAACCTGCCCGACGTAGTTTGTGAGATATTGTCCCGTCCACAATTTGTCTGAGACATCCCCGTCTATCATCGCCATGGAGCCGGTCACGGGATGCTCCGGCGTGGCTGTGCGCTCAGCATGACGCCCTACAAGCCAACCCACCAACACGCATGTGCAGCCGAGGTGCAGCAAAGCGGAGTCAAAACGGCGACGCGTGACCGCGCGCAGGCCATTGAACAGGAACAAGGCTGACAGAATTGCCGACAGGCCTTGCATGACGGGGCTCGCCATGAACACTCCCGAACGCTCCGGACCGGGAAAGGCCAGCGCTACGGCACAGAGCGCGAGGAACCAACACAACCATGCCGCAACGCCCAACCCCGTCGCTCTGGTGAGAAAGGATTTCAAACCTTCTTTACCGTATCAATCTCAAGTTCGACCAACAGATTGTCGCGGCAGACATCGGCCTCGATTGTAATCAGCGGCAAAGACTCCAAACCGTGGGCCTTCAGCCACGCCTGCCAAATCTCCATGTAGGAGGCTTTTTTCAGATACATCACAGCCCGTGTCGCGTCTTTCCATCCCATATTGCGCGACACCAAAATCGCCTCGACCACATCCATGGTCAACTGGATCTGTTTTTTCACATCGTCCACATACGCCGTCGCTCCGCCGGGCTCAATACTGGCCGTGCCGGAAACCATCAGCGTCCGGTATTCGGGCGTGCCGATCTCAATCGCTCGACTGAACGAACTGCCATACTCCAACGCGGCGCACTGCAGCGGCGACGGCACGGCCTCGACCGTAACCGCTCCGCGCACCCTCGGTTTCACCGCGATGGCGCACGCCGTGATCGCCGAACCACACAGGTTGGCACTTCCGATACCGGTGCTGGCTGGCACCAGCCCGTCATACACCTTGCGAGAACGAAAAAAAGCGTCCCGCGCTTTGTTAAAAACATCGTACCAATCCAGGATCTTATCCATGTAGAGCCAGGTGCGTGCCACGTTCGCAAAGGTCATGCCCGCGTCCTTCAGAGCATCCTCGATACCTTCGAAAACCGCAGTGGTCTGCACCTCGCGCGACATATTCAGATCGGGTGGCAACACGCCCGTCAGCAGGCAGTACTCGGCATACGCGTCCTGATAAAAAACACCGACCGTGCACCCGTTGCGCCGGATCAGTCGCGGCTCGGGTCCGCCAACCACAAAGCGCTGATAAACCGGAGGCAGTTCGCCCGCGCCGCCGCACAGCCAAAGCTGAGGAACAGACGTTCCCTTCGCGCCGACCGCCGCTCGAAACAACTGCTCGCGACTGCCCCAGCCTGTCTGCGAGAAAACGTGGCTGTGCGCCACCGGAGGCACACCTTTCACCACATCCAACAGACCCATTTCCTGATGCCGCGTCACACCGCCGTGTACAACACCCCGCATATCGTCCCCTTTAATCAAACCTCCAACACATCCGACTCATCCGTCAGGTCAAAGCGACAAAACGTACTCCGCGAGCGCCTTGATTTCTTCGGGCTTCAGATCCTTCGTGACGCCGTGCGTTCCTTTTGGATTACAAGTCGTCAGCACCTCTTCCATCGTCAGCGCTCGACCGTCGTACAGGTAGGGCGCGGTACGCCACACCTCGACCAGCGTCGGAGTGTCGAACTCGCGACCTTCTTCGTTGCCCACTCCCAGTCCGAGGTCGTATTTCTTTAGGTTCGTGTAGAGCCGCTCGTTGTCCGGGCCATCCTTGCTCGTCGGATGGCACTCTGCACACCCGGCTTTCTTGTATAGCTTCGCCCCTTTTTTTGCCGCTTTGGAAAGAGATCCTTTGACCAGATAGGGGCTCGGCACGGGCTTGAGTGACATCGTATACGCGTCGAGGCATAAGCCATCTTCTTCCGGCCGCACCACAAACTGGATATGCGTCAAACCCTTCCGGTTGCAAGCCTGCAAATCAGGGCGGATACCGGTCACCATCGTTGGAGGTGTCAGGTGCGTGTAAACCAGATTTTTGCCCTGCTTCGGGTTACCGATACCGTCGTTCACGAGATCCCAGTTTAGTCCATCCATGCGCCCGTCGGGATGACAGCTCGCGCAGCTCTGCCACTGCTGGAAACATGCCGCCCCGTCATTCCACAGCACTTCGCCGCGACGCACGCGGTCCTTGCTCAGATCCACCGGCGCTCCGAGCGCGATCAGATTCGGCTTCGCCACCGCGTCGGATAACTTGACCGTTGACAAGGCGTCCGCGAAATAGAGCGGCGCATAGACCGCATCACCCACCATCGTCACCCCGCGCGGCCCGTCGCCGCCGAGCTTGATACGGCGGCGGATGGTTACGAGGAACGACAAGTCGTTCGGCACGTCGTTTGCCGATTTGGTAACCTCGGTGACCTTCTCGTTCTTGGCAGCCTTCTCCAGCCGCGCGTGGAAAGCTTCGCGATCGATCACGCTGATTTCGCGTGTGCCCGCATGCGTCACGACCAAGGTCTTCCCGTCCTGCGAAACCGTCACGCCCCACGGATTGGCCGCGCCCAAATCCACATCATCGAGCAACGCCGTGTTGACATAGTCGCCCGTCTCGCCGTTGAACACACTCAAGCCGGCCGTGTTCATCCAGCCGCGCTCGAGCTGCGTAGTGGGCAACTGATAACGCCCGAACGTGTGGGTCACATAGATGTACTTGCCGTCTGGCGAAACGCCGATACCGCGCACGCCTGTTGAGCCGTTGGGCAAAAGGATACTTTTGACAACCTTGTTCGCCGCGGTGTCAATCACAGAGACCGAAGCCGCCACCACGTCATCTGTTGCACGGCAGGCCGGCAGGTGATTCACCACAAACAGCAGTTTGCCGCCCGCGCCCAACGCCGCAGCATGCGGCTCGCGCAACACCGGAATTGTTGCCTTGGCCTTCATCGTACCCGAATCAAACGCGGTCACGTTGTTGTTGAAACGGTTCAGCACATAAACCGTCGATCCATCCCGGCTGATTACCGGTGCCATCGGCGTATGCCCGGTCCCAACCCGGGCCAACAGCTTACCGTCCGCACCGAGCTTAAGTAAAGCGCCCTCGACACCTCCTCCCGTCACATAAACCGTACCGTCTGCGGCGACGGCAACACCGCTCGGATCGCACTTGAGCGGCCACTCGGCCGATACTTTTCCACCCGCGAGATCGAAGACCAGCAATTTACCGGACGTGGCTGCGGTCACGTATAAAACCTTGTCTCCCGGCGCGACCGCCACATATTCGGGCGACAGGTAGGATACCGCACCCGCACACAACGTCAAGCCCGTCACGACCAATCCAAACAAGCCGCCGTTCACCAGCTTCATTGCTCTATCTCCTCACCCGCGCAAAACGCAGGCAAATAAGGTTCTTAGTCAATCAAATCGTTCTGCCGACCGCCTCCGCGATCAAACGCAATTCTTTGACGATCTTGTAAAACATCTCCGGCCTCTCGCTCTGATCCCCGTCGCACAGCGCCTTATCCGGATGCGCGTGGACCTCCAACATCACGCCGTCCGCGCCACACGCCACAGCCGCACGCGACATGGCTGGCACAAGCGATGCTTTTCCTGTCCCATGGCTGGGATCTACAATCACGGGTAACCACGTTCTCTCTTTTAACAGAGGCACGGCGCTCAGATCCAAAGTGAACCGCGTCGCCGTCTCGAACGTCCGGATGCCACGTTCGCACAACACGACCCGCCGCGACCCCGCGGCCAACACGTATTCAGCCGCATATAGATACTCTTGAATGGTGGCGCTCATCCCCCGCTTGAGGAGCACCGGCTTGCCGCAGACGCCCGCGTCCCGCAGCAGCACAGAATTGTGCATGTTTCGGGAACCGATCTGAATCATGTCGGCCACGGCAGCCACAACAGGAAGTTGGGACGACTCCAGAACCTCGGTTACGACCGGCAGCCCCGTCCGTTCGCGGACCTCGGCGAGAATCTCAAGCCCTTTCTCGCACAGTCCTTGGAATGCGTACGGCGATGATCGCGGCTTGAAGGCCCCGCCCCGTAACATGGAAGCCCCGGCTTCCTTTACGGCGCACGCGATCTCAAGCATCTGCTCACGACTCTCGACCGTACAGGGGCCGGCGATCAGAACCAGACGTGTGCCTCCAAAAACGACACCTCCAACCTCGACCTGCCCGCACCCCGCCCCCTCATTGTTCTTATCCACTATCATGGGTGTCACACAATCCAAATGATGCCCCCGACGCCAGAGGCAGGAGCCCGTGTCCCCCTGGGTAATCCTGCAATAGAGTCGTTCTAAAGCTTCATGGTTGATAGTATAGCGCAATTATGACGTTGCGCGCAAGCATCGAACCCGCAAATTCCTCAGCCAAAAAAACAAGATGCTCTTGACTTTCCTCCACTCCTCCCGTAAACCAAGTCCCATGCAAATGAAATACGTTTTCGTTTTTTCTTTTCTGGCGACCTCCCTCACAGCCGCAGAAGCACCCCTTCTCCGCACTTCTGCGGGCACCGTCATGTTCAGCCCCGAGACCGGTGCGATCACCGCAGTCATGCCCGCAGGCCAAACCGACTCCGTCTGGCAGAGCGGCGAGTCCGGCCTCTGGTCGGCCCGCTTCTCGGACAACGCCAAGCTCGACGCCAGCCGCTTCCACGCGACCAACACACTCTATACTTTTTCATGGAAGCCCGACCCGGACACGGGTGCGCTGACCTTCACCTATGCCTCGGCCGCCTTAACCGTCCGCGTAATTGCCCACCCGCGATCCGACGGCATCGAGCTTGCCGCCGACGTCACGCCCGCTGCCCAGCCTCTCCTGAGCCTCGACCTCCCGGGCCGCCTGCGCTTCGCCCCCGCCTCGGTCAAACGCTTCATCTTTCCCCACAACGGCAATACGGCCCTCGGCGCGGCCTTCAACGCTTCCTTCTTCGAGCAACAACCCGAAGAGCGCCCCTCGGGCTGGAGCCAAATCACCATCGGTTCCAAAGGCTACCAGACCCTTTGTAACGGCGCGCTCGTCCAGCGCGACGTGCATGATCCCGCCGTCGCCATCACCGTTACCGACGAGGGTCGCCGCTGGCTCGCCCCCGCAGTCGCCACCCGCATTGCTGCCGCCAAGGCCGTGGTTAACCGTGCGCCCACCCGTGCCCAAGCCGACCTCATCATTGCAGATTCCACAAACGGACCCTATCTCTCCGCAAACCGACTCGGCGGCACTTCCGGCGGACTCTGGCGCATCGGCGCGGGCGTCAGTGACGCCGACGCCGACATCGCTCTCACCCTCGTCTCGGCCGTCATCGAAAAGCTCGCCGTCACGCCCACCGCACCACGCGTCCGCATCGGCCTCGTTAGCTTGACCAACGGCCCTGAACGCGGCAACTGGGCATACATCTCCGTTGACGACTGGCGTGACCGTCTCGCCGCCATCGCCGCCCGTTCACGCGGCCGCGTCACCTTCACTGAACTCGCCACACCGCAGGCCATGCTCGATGCAGCCCGCCACCCCGACTTTCTCTGCATCCTCAACCCCTACGGCGAAAGCATACCCACCGCGAGTGACGATGGCATGAAGGATGTTCTCGAGACAATCCGCGACTATGTTAAAGCCGGTGGCAACTGGTTCGAAGTCGGCGGGCATCCTTTTTATCAGGCGCTCCGTCCACACCGCTTCCTCTCTTACAGCCTCTCCTATCCCGTCGCTTTCTCCGACTTCATACACCTCGAAGCGCGTTCCGGAACCGCGGCGCTTTACCGTGTCCAGCCCCGCATCGCCAAGCAACCGTGGGCTGCCGCACAGAATGCCGCCGCGATCTTCATTCCCGGCGCCCTCGCCTGCGGCGGCGATGCGCAAGGCGGCTATTGCGACCACACCTTCAGCACATATGTGCGCCCCGGCGAGACCTGGCACGCCCCTGCCGTGCGCATGACTCTTGGCACGCCAGTCTATGAGGATCTGGCCCGCTACTGCACCGCCAACGGCATCACCCGCCCGCTCGCGCATAAGGTAAAGCCCGAAACCCTCGCCCGACTCAAGCAGTCCGTGCTGCTCTTCCTCGGCGGAACCTGCCGCGAGAAGACCGCCGTCCTCGACAAACTTCCCGTTCCAATCCTCCTCCATTTCTCGGACTACCTCAAGGGCGGTTTCGACAAGGAATACCCCGACCACCTGCCCGTCCGACCCGACTTCGGCACACCCGAGGAGTTCAAGACCTTTTTCGACCGCGCCCACGCTCTCGGCCACCTCGTCAGTCCCTACACCAATCCCACGTGGTGGTGCGACCACCCCAAGGGCCCGACCTTCGAGCGCGAAGGCGATGTTGGCTTTCTCAAAGGCCTCGACGGCAAACCGATCTACGAACGCTACTCAAAAAATGACGGCTGGACCATCACCCTCTGGCACCCCGTCGTACAAGCCGCAAACCGGGTCACCGTCCGCCAGTTCACTCAGGACTATCCCGTGGACATCCTCTTCCAAGACCAGTGCGGCGCACGCGGCTGGCACTACGACACAAATCCCTCCTCTCCCACGCCCTACGCCTACAGCGAAGGCATGATCGCCATGAACGACGAGGACAGCCGCATTGTGCCCCTCGGCACCGAGAATGGATGGGACCGCGTCGCCGATTACCAGACGCTGCTGTGCGGCCTGAGCTGGGGCATCGTGCCCACGGAGCACCGCCCGACGTGGGTGCGCCTCTTCAAGGACTCCTATCCGCCCGAGACCTGGGAGATCTTTCCGCTCGCCCTCGCCGTCATGCACGACAAGGCGATCTTCCTGCACCATGACCTGGGACAGTTTGTCACCAACGACCAGATTCTCTCCTGGACGCTCGCCTTGGGCTATAGCCTCAGCTACCGCGCCCATGCCCCCGCGCTCGCGCAGGACGCCCCGCGCGAATGGCTCGCGTGGCTCGACCGCCTCCAAAAGTCGGTATGCGCCCGACACCTCGGCACACCGTTACGCGACTTCGTCCACGACCGAGCTCCTCTCTTCGCAGCGGGTGGCGACCCGCGTCGCGCAACGGACGACGGCGTGATCCGCGCCACCTACGGCGATGTGCGCCTGCTCGCCAACCTCGGCGACGTGCCGCGCACATCCGGCGGCAGGAGCCTGCCGCCATACGGCTTCCGCGCCGAAGCGCTCGGCATGACCGCCGGCCTCGCCTCAGACGGCACCGGCTATGTCACAGAGACAGCCAAAGGAAAGACCGACCTTTGGCTCTTCGCCCCCTCGCAGGCCAGCGTCTGCGTGCCAACGCCGATCCAAGGCAAGGTGCGCGTTACGTTCGACGATGGAGCGACATTCAACTCGCGACTCGCAACTGACGACCTTCTGCGCATCACGTTGCCGCAACGCGGCAACGTCAAACTCATCCCGCCGCCCGTCGAATTGGCCGCACTCGCCCCGCGCGACTGGCCCGGCGATAAACCCGTCATCGGCGTCATCGACCTCGGTTCCGGCCTCGCGCCCGCGCTGACCTCGGTCACACCTTCAGCATGGCGTATCGCTTTTGAAGCCTCGGCACTCGCGAAACAGCACGGCCTTGTTGTAAAGACGCTTTCTTCACACACCGAAATTGCCGCCGCGCTCGCGGCAGGTCCGCGCGCCTTTTTCGCGATCATTAATCCCTATGGCGAAATATTCCCCACAGCCGGTGCCGGACGCTGGCGTGAAACGCTCGACGCGATCCGCTCCTTCGTCAACAACGGCGGCTCCTGGTGGGAGACAGCCGCGTACTCGTTCTTCCGTCCCGCCTTCAGCGCCGGCAGCACTTGGAAAACCGAACACTGCGGTCCCGCCGGCCTCAGCGCTCTCCGCGTCCCGATCGGCGACGGTGACGTCGATGCTCCAGCCGAACCGCTGCACGCGACCGACACAGGGAAACACTGGCTGGGCGACGCGCTCTCGGCGCTGATTGAGCAATGCGCCAGCGTGGTCAACCGCAGCACGCCCTCGACCGACTCCGCCCCCGCGACCCTCCTCGTGGCAGGCGTTGAGAACGGCTTCATCGGCGGGTACCGTCTCGACGGCTGGGGCTACCTGTGGCGCATCGGAGGATTCAACCCCAATCCCGACATGACGGTTTCCGTTGCTGTCGCGGCGACCCTTTACCAATACACACACCCGCCCGCACCGCTACCGCCCTCCGCCACCCGCTTCCTCTTCCACGCCACACTCCAACCCGACTCTTTCTGGCAGCGTTTGATTTCTAAATTCTAATTTCCGCGTTCGGCGTAAAGCCCATTTTTTGCGTTGACCTTTCATGCCCGTTTCGCTTCACTACTCACGCGCCACATAGTGTAAACAAACGAAGGAGAGGCAGACTCATGAGCAAAACGTTCAACTACCTGATGACGAGCTTATTTGCGGCAATCTGGATCAGCGGCTGCGCCGCACCGAATAGCTACACCGGCCTCACGCCGTTCGCGCCGTTCCCGCGGCATGCGAGTAAAGATTTCTACAAGCCGGACGGCTCGTTCGACCAAGCCGTCGCGAAGCAAGCCTATTTCGACATGATGCGGGCATACCACTACCCGGTTCCGGAGATTCTGAAGACAGGGACGCTGTGGGTCGCCGATTTTATGCAGGGCGACTTCGCGAAGCTCGGCATGGCGGGCGTCTTCTGGAAAAACGTCGAGGGAACCTACGGAAACGTTGGAACCAAGGCCTACAAGGGCGAGTTCAAGGATCAGAAATACGGCTACCTCGGCCACGAGATCTTCCTGTTACCCGGACAAGTGCTCCCCGAGCACAACCACCTCGCCAACGGCGATGGGAAGGGCTTCGGCCCGAAGATGGAGACATGGCACATTCGCCACGGCTCGGTCGAGTTCTTTGGCGAATATAAGGGAGACGCCGGCGAGACGCCGATCAGCGACATGCCTGAAAGCGATCGCCCTTGGGGATACGGTCAGTCTTGGTTCAAATCCAAGTTCGTCAAAAAATGCGGCGCGGGCGAGATCTACTCTCTTAACGACCCCGAGTCATGGCATTTCATGCGTGCCGGCAAAGATGGCGCCATTGTCGCTGAGTATGCGACCTATCACAATGACGTCAAGTTCAGCAAGCCTGACATGCAGTTCGGCAACTCCAAAGCCGCCGAGATCACCAAGCTGAAGAAGTAGTCCAACTTCTTTTTCCGGCAAAGCCTCAAGAATAAGATTCTTGAGGCTTTTTTGCGCGAAGACCTAAAGGGAAGAAACGAGCAGGCTAAGGCTACTTAACGTCTTCTTTCAGCTTATGATTCCTTTTTTCTGCTGCGACCTCGGGATACAGCCTCTTCATGCAATCAGGACAGATTCCGTGGCTGAACTCGGCCTCGGTATGGTTGCGGACATAGACCTCAACCTGATTCCAGTAGCCCTTGTCGTCGCGGATTTTTTTACAGCTCGCGCAAATGGGCACGATGCCGCGCAGGGTTTTGACCTGATCAAGCGCCTGATAAAGCTCCTTGATCTTATGCGCGAGCGCTTCCTGAAGGGCGAGCATACGCCGTCCCACCTCGATGCGAGCATAAAGTTCACCAGCGTCGACCGGCTTCGTTAAATAATCGTTGGCTCCGGCATCGAGCCCTGCGATAACGTCAGCTTTCCCGCCCTTGGCTGTCAGGATAATGAGGTAAGGTTGGCGCTCGGTTTGTCGGGCTCGTATCCGGCGCACGACCTCCAAGCCGTCCACTTCAGGCATGACCCAATCAAGAATAGCCAGCAAGGGAGCATCGGGCTGCACCAGCACCGAATACGCCTCCGCGCCGTTTACCGCCGCAACCACCTCATGGTCTTGTTTCTTCAGCACCGCCATGAGCGCCATGCGCGATGTAAGATCGTCTTCAGCAATCAGAATACGCATCCGGCATTCGCCCCCTTCAAGTCCTTAAATTTTAAATTTTATCACGGCAGCAGCTTTTTTTCCATCGCTTCCTTCAAGCGACCGAATTGCTCCTCCATCTCGGCCATGCGAGCGCTGACGGCAGACAAGTCTCCCGCTTTAGCAGCCTGCTCCATATCAAAGGCCACCGCACGCAAGGCTTCGCCACCCAAGTTGGCGCATGCGTTTTTGATGATGTGCGCCTGACACTCGGCTCCTGCGACACGTCCGGCTTCCAGACAACCTTTCAACTCCATCATCTGTTTAGGCATATCCGCCAAAAACAGCGAAATCACCGCTCGAGTCACTTCCGTGTCATTCATCATCCGGGAGCGCAAGCCATCACTGTCAAATATCAGGGCGGCGCGCCGTGGGTCAAGAGGCTCCTTCACAGCACGCATTCTTTTCGTTTCGCCGGACACTCCTTCGCCTTTGTTTCCCGTTTTTTGCAGGATCGCCCGCATCACTCTCGCCAAGGACTGCGCATCAATCGGTTTAGAGACATAGTCATCCATGCCCGCCGATAAACACTGGTCCCGGTCACCCTGCAGGGCGTGAGCCGTCATGGCAATGATGGGCACATGATGATCGAGGACAGCGGAATGCATGCTGCGTATCTGCCGCGTAGCTTCCAGTCCGTCCATGTTCGGCATTTGCACATCCATCAACACAAGACCGTAGGGAATAACCTCCAGGCTTTTAAGGGCTTCCTCGCCGTTCGCCACGGCATCCGCTTGCAACCCCATTCTCTTGAGTATGCCCAGCGCCACCTGCTGATTAATGATGTTGTCTTCGACCACAAGAATGCGCCCCCCTTCCCAGTCAGCCGCAAAGTTGCATTCGCGGAGGTTGGAAGAAAAGGCCTCCTGCTTTATACCCAGCCCAGCCAGAATGTTGTCCAAGCCATCCAAGAGCTCAGACGTCCGCACGGGCTTGGCCAAGCATGCGGCGAAGCCGATCGCCCGCGTTTGATGGGTCATGTTGAGATGGCTCAACGAGGTCAAAAGGATCAGGCGGATTTCCTTCAGTGTGGCATCGTCTTTGATGGCGTTGGCCAAGGACAGTCCGTCCATCACAGACATGTGCAAGTCTAGGAGGGCCACTCGGAAAGGATCGCCCGCGTCTCGGTTCTGCCGGAGTGCAGTCAAAGCGGCGGGACCGTCCGACGCTTCTTCCGGACGAGCCCCCCATGTCGCGAGCCGGCGCATCAGCACCCCGCGCGCGGTGACATTGTCGTCGACCACCAACACATGGAGCCCGCTCAAATCAGCGATACGTTTAGCAACGTTTTCCCGCCGGGCTTGTTTAACGAGACGCACCGTGAACCAAAACTCCGAGCCCTTGCCTTTCTCACCAACGGCACCGATCTCGCCACCCATCATCTTGACCAGTTGCTCAGCAATGGCCAGCCCCAGCCCGGAGCCGCCGTAGCGGCGAGTTGTCGATGAGTCTCCTTGGACAAATTTTTCAAAAAGCATGTCCCGCTTGTCCGCGGAGATGCCGATTCCTGTATCCCGTACAGAAAACTTAACCACGGCCTCGGCAGCGGTCTCAGACACCAAAGACACCCGCAGGTCGATCTCTCCCCACCGGGTGAATTTGATCGCGTTGCCCACCAGGTTGGCCAGAATCTGACAGAGGCGGCCAGAGTCGCCGTGCAAATGTTCCGGCACGTCCGGCGCAACATCGCAGATGTATTCGAGCCCCTTGCTGTGAGCACGCATGGCCAGCGGGATATTGAAATTATCGAGCAGAGTGCACAAGTCAAAGTCCAACATTTCCAACTCAAGTTTACCAGCCTCGATTCTGGAAAAGTCAAGAATATCATTAATGATCACCATCAGCGATTCACCGCTGGCTCGTATCGTGTCGACATACTTGCGTTGTTCTTCACTGAGGTCTGAGTCCATCAGGAGCCCTGCCATGCCGATGACCCCATTCATGGGGGTCCGGATTTCGTGGCTCATGTTAGCCAAAAATGCGCTCTTGGCGATACTGGCCATCTCGGCCTTTTCCGCCAAAGCGTTGGCCCGTGCGGTCTCGGCTTCCAAGAGCTCATTGGCTTCCCGCAACGCCGATTCCGCGTGCTTGCGCATAAGCGCTCCTCCGATATGCATTGCGAGGCCCTCAAACTGTTCAATTTCAAAACGAGTGTAGCGTCCTTTTTTGAGCGAATTGAGCTGAATCAACCCCATGATTTTGCCCTTGTTCCGGATGGGGATCAGCGCCAAAGAGACGTAGTTGTGATGAACACATTGGTTGCGGGGATGGAAACGCGGATCCTCACCCGAGGCTAGCTCCAGGAGCGCGGTTGCGTCGTTGGTCCAATAACTTCCCCACGGTGTACAAAACGGATAGGCAGGATCGGCTTTGCCGGACACGACCATGCCGCACGCACATTCCAGGCGGGCACATCCGTCGGAGTCCCGGCAGACCTTGTGGTCCGCCGTCAGCGCGACCAGCGAGTCTTCCTCCAACAGGAAGTCTTCGGAAAAACCCTCGTGTTCGAAATACGGGCAATCCTCCCCATCCATGAGACGTATCCCTACCGCATCGACTGCAGTCCGCGTCTTCAAGGCGAGGACGATTTTCCGGAGATATCCCTGAAGATCTCCACTTTCGTTTTGTATCTGCAGGATCTCCTGGCGCAAATCGCGATAAATTTCCGCCTGTTTACGCTCGGTGATGTCGCTGAACATCGACTGATACGTGCCGTCCGGCATCATTTTGGTCCGCATTTCGACCATGATTTCCGAACCGTCCGGGCGCACCAGCACACGCTCGTAAACGAGGGTCTGGCCCTTCTGCAGCAAATCAAACCGAAGGGGGTAACGAGCTAAGCTATCCGGCGTGAAAGGCATGTCGCGTATATGCATGCCGATCAACTCCTCATGCGACCTCCCGCACAGCTCACACATGTGCTGATTGGCCTCTATGATCACACCCTCATGTGTTCCTAATAAAATCCCGTCAAAGGCGAGTTGGATCACGGCGCGGTAGCGATTCTCGCTATCTTGCAGGATTTTTTCCGACAGTTTGCGAGCAGTGATATCCATGACGGAAGACTGGTAGCCGATCCGTGCACCGCTTTCGTCCCGCAAACAAGTCGCCAAGCCATGGGCAATGAAAGTCGAGCCGTCCCTCCGCTTTGCGGTATAGTCTCCCTCCCATTTTCCAGTCCTGTCGAGCGTTGCAACAATCCCAACAACTTCTTTGGGGTCGACAAGTAAATGCCCGATGGTCTTGCCGATGACCTCATCCTTGGACAAATAGCCCCAGACTTCAAGGAATTTGGCGTTGACTTCAGTGATATGACCGTCGAGATCGGCGATGCTGTTTGCGGCCATCGACTCATCGAAGACCAGGCTTTTGAGATGTTCCGCACCATCCTGACGCTGCGCGGGGGTTGTCGGCATAGCTATTTCCCGCACGTTCACGTCAGTCCACTTGCGCGGTTCGGCGGCTTTTTCGAGTCGGCCATCCTTGCCAGTCATGGTTCGCCTCCTATCGCCAACCTATCGTTGCATCTCCCGCCCCTTCCGTGCCCGAGATCATCAAACACGTCTAACCCGCTTTCTCCTCAAATCCTACTACCATTGCCGGGAGATCACGGTCATTACCCCTTTGTTATCCGCTGCGTGCCCAGCAGCAAATCCTTGAGGAGTTCATAGTCATTCTTGACGCTTGACTACAGATCAAGCAAATACTAAACACACAATATGTTTTTAATTTTAGCCTGCCCTTTGTTATAAAGCAAACTGAAAAGCTGGTTATTTTGCTCAATATGCCAACTCTGGAATCTTCGAAGCCATCAGGGCCCTCCGTTTCGCGAGCATCCTGATATCGGCATCGTCCTCCGGCGATTGAAGCTCATTGGCATGTTCTTTCTTCCAATCCTTAAACTTCCTTTGAACCTCGTCGTATTCCATGCGGAGACGGCGCTCCTCCATGCGCTTTTCAAACAACCGCTCCTGCGCCTCCACTTTTTCGGCCCCGGTCGCATGGTCGCGACGGATCACTTCGGCTCGCGATTTGTCTATGCGTGCCATGAGTGCCTGATGGGCCGCCTTACGAGCTGTTCGCACCCCTCATTAGCCCTTATTCTTGGTCCAAACCCAGATAGGGCTGGACCCGGCGCGTGAAGGACTCACATCTTCATCCACGTCGGCCTGAGTGACCCGCAAATAATACCAACCGTCGATTCCGACTTAGCCTCGTTCGTCAGACCTTACGCGAAGACAGGCTGTGGCACCCTCAGTCCGAGCAATACGAGCGCCCGAAACAGGCTTTTTTTCATGGCTGTCTTTTCACCGTACGCATGAAAGCACAAAACCGGGTTCACTCTTTGAGCAACTTCCCCTCGCGCAGGCGGACACGCTGCACCTCGATGCCCAACTCCGACTCGTAGCGGCGGGCCAGATGCGTTTCCGCCTCGGTAAACAGCGTGAGCGCGACGCCTGACGCGCCGGCGCGGGCTGTGCGGCCCACACGGTGCAGATAGGCCTTGCTGAGCGTGGGCGCATCCAGGTTGAAGATGTGCGTGACCCCGGGAATGTCGAGCCCGCGTGCCGCGACATCCGATGCGATCAGCACCTTCACGCGTCCGCTACGGAAAGCGTCCATCGCCTGTTTGCGCTCCTGTTTGTCGAACGCTCCGTGCAGTTGCGCGACAGGGACGTGATGAAAGGCCAGTTTGGCCGCGACGATTTCAGCCGTCTCCGTGCGGTGGACAAAGATGATCGAACGCTCAGGCTGCAGCGTGTGCAACAGGCTCCGCAACAGGTCCGGCTTGTCGCGCTCCTCGCAAACCAGTCCTAAATGTTCAACGTTCGGGTTCATCGGCGTGACGGCGGTTTGCAGCATGACCAGCGCGGGGGCAAGCGTTGCGATGACGCCCGCACTCTCCGGATGCTCCGTAGCCGAGACGAACACCAACTGACGGTCGCGCGGCACCACGTGCAGCAGGTCCCGGATCGCGGGCAGACTTTCCTCGACCAGTAGCCGATCCGCCTCGTCGATCACGACGGCCTTGATCAGGTGCGCCTTCAGCTTGCCGAGTTGGATCAGTTCGCGGATGCGCCCCGGCGAACCGACCACCACGTGAGGCTTGGTCTTGAGCTTCTCAATCTGCCGGTCGAGCAACGTCCCTCCGATCAGCAACAGCGTGCGGACCGGCCAGCCCGCATTTTGAGCCAAATCACAGCACTGGCGCTGAATCTGGAGGGCCAACTCGTGAGTGGGCGCAACGATCACAAGCTGCGTCGCCATCATTTTGGTGTCAATGCGGCAAAAGAGCGGCAGCAGATAGGCCAAGGTCTTGCCGGTGCCGGTTTCGGCGCTGAGGTAGGCGTCTTTGCCAGCCGACAGAACGGGATAGGCCACGGTTTGGATCGGAGTCGGCTCGGTGATCTTCTGTTTCGCCAGGGCAGCGATCAGGTCGGGGTTCATGCCAATGTCAAAGAAGGTCATAGGGAGATCTCGGGACGTCGGGTTGATGCGTCATATAGAGGGCACCAGTATGTCACGTTTGCCGCGTTTCTGCACGGAAGGAATGCGAAGGCAACGCGCGCCCCAAATCGCGCCCGTCAAAAGACTTTCACATTGCCGCGGTTTATGCGATACTCCTTTCACCTTTTTTTAAGGGGGCGACTGGATTCGACGGGGCAGTCGAAATTCTAGTGGCGCGCCGAGGACTCCTGTTGGCCTCGTAAAAAAACAGGAAAAAACCTAACTGCGAACGATAACTTCGCACTCGCAGCCTAAGTAATTAGGCACGACGCGGAACCGCCAATGTCTGATAAGCGGGGAAGCGACGACTATCAGATCCTGCCGGGGGCCGAGTGGCCGGGCGCCCGTGTCTTGACGAATCGTGGTTGCTGGTCTTCAGGTAAGCCTGTCTGTCGGCATTCCTGTTGACGAGACTTAATGGCAGAACACGCGCGTAGAAACTAGAAGGAAGCTGCTTCGGACGGGAGTTCGATTCTCCCCGCCTCCACCATTTGCGTAAGTTGTTATAAACAAGCAACTTACGCTTTTTTGTGCCCACCAAAAAACACTGATTTATAACATAGCTTATA
>JAEAMG010000667.1_pt1 | contig 35923 bp, 25 predicted proteins | sample 8958741 | NCBI WGS metagenome assembly JAEAMG01 (sample SAMN16933256, study PRJNA681125) | bioreactor sludge metagenome | isolation source: anaerobic bioreactor treating anionic surfactant - SDBS | place: India: Bengaluru | collected 2019-02-28 | reverse complement strand
CCTGCCCGACCGGAATACGGTCACAGCATACGTTTTTCGAGGCCCGCCGTCAACGCCGGGCCTCAAAAAACGCCCGAACCGACCGGCCCTTGCGCCCTTTCAGCCCGCCACCGACTTGTCAGAAGCGCCGTTATCCGGCTTTGCCGTATCCCGCACCCGCCGGAAAACGCAGCTTGTACGTCCTATCCGCTTATCTCTGGCCAGCAGTTGATCGACCGTCCCGTTCCGTTCTTCGTAGTACGCGACTTCCGGGCCTTTCTGGATTGCGGCACCCTTTGCGCGGGGGCCGAAGTCGCCTTCAAGGAGCGGTTAGCCGTCTAGTTTACTGCAAAGCGATACGTTGCCGTACCCCTGTTGTTCTTTACATTATTTCCCACAACGGCGTCATTGCACGCAATCCAAATGTCACAATCATCATTGAGTGTGTAGGAAAAGCGAGTCGTCTTAGTTCCACCTGGTATAAGTTTAATCGATTCATTCTTGCGAGTATCATAAAGGCGTAAAGCAGTGCGGTAAAATCGGTGCACCGTGCCATAGTCGTCCGGACTACGTTCAGGCCACGCCTGTGGGTTGTCCGTTCCTAATGTCCACACACCTTCAACATACTGGAGTGTGATAGTTTGACCTTTCTTGAACGATCCAAGGAGTGCCCCTGTCCGCGACGCGGAATCGACCTTGATTAAGCCACTGCCATCGGAAGCTGAACCGACCGCAAGACTGAGGCGACGCCCAGCAACCTTTGGGCAACTGTTTATGTAGGTCTTCCATTCTGAGGCACCGTTGGCCACACTCTCAAGGCCTCGATGCAATTTTACGGCAGCGCTGCGGCCCACCTCCTCGTTTTCTGACGCAGCTAGTAGCCAAAATAACAGATGATGCATATCTTTGGGCAGGCTAGAGACTTCGGAAAGAAGCTGAGATGCATTACGACCGTCATCCGCGATCAGCCGTTCCATAAAGTTGAAAGTTCTCGTGCAATCAGCAGCGGACATACTTACAAATCTTCCCATTCCAAAGCGCCCAATCTTATTCACATTTGTCGCTGAAAACTTCTGAACATTCCAGACGCTTAGACCTCGGTAGGTTATGTAACGATCCCAAGAGGTGTAAACGTATGCCGATTGTTCTGGAATCCGCGCTGAAACAAGCAGGGGGACCCATCCCATTTCAGGCAAATAGGCCTCTGACCATCCATGGTCACCCGTGCTTAACCCTTCGGGCATGCAATACACGCTGTGCACCTCCCGTGAAGGAATTCCGCACGCGCGCAACAGCGTTGTCGACGCCCGTGCATACTCACCACACAAGCCTTTGCCCCATTGCAGCACTTCCGCCCCAGTATTGGGTCTGCGAACTCCGGCATACGTCAAGTGGTTATTGATGTAATTCCACACGCGACGCATCAACGCCTCCGGTGTGGGATTACCCTCCTTCAATTCCCGTGCAATCTTCAAAACCAGCGGATTATTCAGATCATACTCGTTTTCGTTTTTCAGAAAAGTCTCTTGGTCGTGCAGTTTTTCCGGCAGGCCCCTTGTCGGCAACGTAATGTAGGCATTCTGATATTGAGTCACCTCCGCCAAGTAACCTATCAGGATGGGTCTGTGTACAGCGACAGTCAAAGGTGTTTTATAGATGAAGAAGCGATTATTGCTTTTGTCTTCCCGAAGATCCCCTTTGCCCAATGGCATGATTTTTCGTATTTCTTGCGACCCATACGGAGCACCGACAGGTAAATTAAGTTGTTCGATCACACCGTTCCTATTTTGCTCACGAGTTTCGAACCACAAGAGTCTAATGATCAGCCCCGAGCGGCTGTCTCCCGTGACCCGTCCCGGTATTTCAGAGGCAACAACGGCTGGCGTTGATGAAACTTGAGCCTGCGCCTGTTGTTGGCAACTGAAAGCCAATAGGCCGAGCATTAAGCACTGCACCCTTTTCTTCAAACAGCATCGAGTCATCATTGCTTTCCCTTTGTGTTGCTTGACCTGCTGCTAAAGCTCTTTCAGCCTTCGTGGGCCGAACGATGTCTGCAAAAACAACAGAGGCCCGCGTTGCCGCGAGCACCTCTGCATGTCAGTCTCTTAAGAACCCATCATCGAACAGGGCGACGGAATGATCGACAACGACGAGGCATGGTGGTTCATGGAGAAGTTTCAATCGCAGCCTCCGCCGCCTCGCCGCCAAGACCAGCCTGCGCCACCGTCGCCGTACACATCCGACCCTCCGGGGTTCTCCGGGCAGGCGCACCAGCGCCTGCCCACACGACCGGCTTTCCCTTCCCGACCGGAAAACGGTCACATCATAAGTTTTTTGAGGTCCGCCGTCAAAGCCGGGCCTAAAAAAACGCCCGAACCGACCGCCCCTTGCGCCCTTTCAGCTCGCCACCGACTTGACCGAAGCGCCGTTATTCGACTTTGCCGTATCCCGCACCCGCCGGAAAACGCAGCTTGTACGTCCTATCCGTTTCGCCTCCCGTGGGGCAAAACCTCAGAGACTGCCGACGCAGGCCAACGTGTGACGTGGCCGGCACTCTCCGGGCTGTGAGCCCTGATCACACCGTCCAAGGCGCACGATAATCACGTGTCAGCCACCTGGGGTCGCCACCGCCGTCGCGCAGCGCGAGTTTCGCGGGGTCCCACAGGATCTTGGCGTGGTTATAGTAGGCCTGATTCATCAGGTGGCAGCAGATCGCGGAACGCCCGCCGACCTGTTCGCTGGTGATCGGCTTCTCGCGGGTCTTCACGCTGTTGAGGAAGTCGGGGATGTGTCCCTTGCTGGCGTAAAGCTTGATCTTCGCGTCCTTCAGGAATTCCCGCTCCGCGAGCGCGACCTGCGCCTCGCAGGACGAGCCGTCCTCTTTCTTGGTGAATTTGTAGAGCATTTTGCCGCCGCGCGCTAAGGTGAACTTGCCGCGGTTAACCTGCACTTCGCCTTCGGTCCCGAAGAAATGCACGCCGAAGCCGTCCAAGTGCGTCACGGTCACGCCGTTCGCGTAGACCAGCATTGCGCCTCGTTTGGCGTCTGCTTGTTCAGGCGGCCGGATCTCCACCGGGCCGCTGGCGTCCATGCCCAGACCCCACTGCGCGATGTCCAGATGGTGCGCGCCCCAGTCCGTGACCATGCCGCCGCCGAACTCGCGGTACTTGCGCCAGGACGGGAAGTGCTTGTGGATGCCGCGCGGACTGAGTACCGAATTGTAGACGACCTTTTGCGCGGGGCCGAGCCACATGTTCCAATCGAGGCCCGGCTCCATGGCTTCTTCCTTCAGGTCGTAGGGGATGCCGGGGTCGCCGAACTGGCATTCCACGCGCTGAACCTTGCCGATCACGCCGTTCTGCACCAGTTCGCAGGCAATGCGGAACTCTTTGCTCGAACGTTGCATCGATCCTGTCTGCAGGATGCGTTTGGTTGACTCCACCTCCTTCATGAGCGTGATGGCCTCATGAACATTGTGAGTTAGCGGCTTCTCGCAATAGATGTCTTTGCCCGCACGCAATGCGGCGAGGCACTGGACCGTGTGCCAGTGATCGGGCGTGGCGATACAAACCAGGTCGATATCCTTGCGGGCGAGAAGTTCACGGAAGTCGACATAGTCCTTGCATCCCGCCGCACCCTTGGTCGGATTCTGGGCATAATAGTCATCGACCTTTTTCTTGGCGGCGTCGCGGCGTGTGGTGTCCACGTCGCAGACCGCGAGGCACTGTACGTCCTGGTGCAGGAAGTTGCCGAGCAAGCCGCCCATCTGTTTTCCCATGCCGATGAAGCCGATGCCCGGACGGTCATTGGGTTTGACCTCTGCGCTCCAGATGTGGGAGGGAAGAATGAAGGGCATGCCGGCCAAGGCCGCGCCTTTGAGAAAGTTTCTACGGTTTGTGTTCATGTTTTGTGATTCCTTAGTGCTTTAAAAAACAACAACTGCAATGCAAACAAGTTGTTTGTGAAGGTTACAGGAGACAGAATAGGTTAAGCGACAAAGAGCGATTCTGTTGACGCATGTCATTCCGACTCCTGACTTCTGAATACTGAATACTTGTATTGCGGGCGCAAGCCCGCCTTAGTTGAGCACGGGTTTGAGTTCAAAATGGTGTACTTTAGGCTTGCGGGCCGCATCGATTTGGGCTTCGAAGTCAGCGATTTGTTTGTCGAGTTCTGCCAGACGCTCCTGGGGGCCATTGGCGAGTTGCACTTTGCGCCACCGCTCAAAATAGACGTTGTTCTTCTTGAACACCAGATCGAGCACCTGTAGGGCTTGAACGGTGTTGGGTGTGGAGACGGTCGCGAGGTTGAAACCTTTTTCCAGCTCCTCCCGCTTGATCGTAGCCACCTTCAGGCCGTCGATGGCGAGCTCGTAGCTCGCGGCTTTCAGGCCCGCGATTTTGAGGATGTAGCGGTTCAGCTCCTCGGTGACGGGGGCGATTTGGAGCGCCGACGTGGCGCGTGCGTCGATCGGCATCGGCAACGCGGCGTCGAGCCGGTCAAAACTGACCATCTCGTCGGCGACTTTAACGTTCGAAAGCGTGCAGTTCTTGTCGCAGACGACTTTGCTGCGGAACCAGCCACGCGAGACATCGAGGCCGCCGCACGAAACCAGCGCGGGCGCGTTGAGTTGCTTGAGAATCGTCCAGGCCATGATCGTGTGGCCGGCCGGACCGGGGTGGACTTTGTCTCCGCCGCCGATGAGGGCGTCCGGATTCGTGGCGCGCGCTTTCATCATGAGCGCCATGTAGGGGTTGAACTGGTCTACGAATAGAGTGCCTTCTTTGGCGGCGACCGCTTTGATCCCGTCCGAGAATTTGCTGAGCGACTGGTTCTTGACGTCCTGGTCCGGATCGGGCCGCTTCTCCTCGATCGGCTGAGTAGTCATCAGGGCGACCCGTGCTCCGTTCTTTTGGAGTACGTTGGCGATCTCTTTCTGACTGCGCACATGCGCTCGGAAAATATCCTCGCGGAAAGCTTGGTAGGCGTGGTCATTCATGCTGAAATCCACGGTGACGGCCGTGGGCTTGAGCGGCAGCACATCGCGGCCGAGACCCGCGCCGACGGCCTTGGTGACCATCTCGTCGAGCACGCTGCCCGTGGCGGAGAAGAGCGCCTTTTCATCGGTCGGGAATCGTTTGCGCAGCCATGCCGTGTCACCCCCCCAGCCGACATTGCGGAAAGTGAATGTGTAAGAGGGGTAGCGCGTCAGGAGGTAGGCTTCGACATAGGTGGTATAGAGTTTCTGCTCGGTGATGCTGTCCCCCAGAAAAACGACCGTGTCCTTGTCCTTAAAGAAAAGCTCCTTTTCCGCTGTCTCACAGCGGGCCAGGGACCCGACCAGCAACACGCACCCGAGCAACGCCATCCGCATGTTCATTAAAACGCTCCTTCATTCTGTTATTGTTTAGCTTAAAGCGGAAACGAATCCCCTCGAATCCAGCCATAAGCATGCGCTAAACAATACCGCGCCTTTTCCCGCTTGTCGAGCCTCGACCCGCTCGGGCCCGATGATCCGACGCATTTCTAAACGAATGAATTTCGGAGAGCGAAGGCCCGGACGGTATTCATGAGACAAAAAATCTGATCACAGTACGTGCGAAAAGTCACAAACGCGCTGTTAGTGACTCCAAAAAAAACATAAAATATTTATGGTAAGGCAGTTAGCTTAGATTTAAAACCGATTTCATCCCGCAAAACCATCTCTTTCCGATTGGTAATGTTCTCCCAAAAGTGTCTCATTCGGTCTCATTTTGCTCATTTCGTCTCATCTTCTGAAACTTCGGGCCCCAGACGAAAAACCACTGTCTGCGCTCATAATGCGTGAAAAATTAATAAAGAAAGTCTTATGATGACAGATAGAACATCACAAAGCATGTACGAGTGAACGACTGCACGAATGAACGTCTTCTTTCCCGCCGTCCTCTTGCGTTTTTCTCCAAAAGTGTCTCATTCTGTCTCATTTTGTCTCATTTCCTCCTTTTGCCTGCATCGTTGATCCGTTCTTTACCTGTCCGCCGGTCCATGCCGTCAGACGCACTCTGTTCATCCACAGATTATCACGAAAAGCCCTTTCACTTGCCGCTAGGCGCGCTTGTCCTCATGGCCAAAACCATGTTAAAGTGTAAACAGAATAAATGGATTCGAACAAAGGAGCATCCCATGAGCGAGCATACCTGTTCCGGAGAACACAAAGGACACATCTGCCTGCTGGCCAGCGCGGCGCGTTTCGATGAGATCAAGACGCTCACAAGAGAACCCAAATTCATCTGTTTCAACTGCGGACGCGTCGCCGACAGCGCGCAAAATCTCTGCAACCCCATGCCGTTGGATTGAACCCGGACGTTCAGGTTCGGCCTTGTGCGCCAGATGTGTGCGGCCTTCCTTCATCCTGGAGGTCCTGGCCTACGGGTCGTGCGGATGCCGCTACTCCTCGTTCACCCTTTTTTCGGGCGGTCACGGTACCAGTTTCGACAGGCCCTCGCGCCGGGACGTCTCTTGCCCTCGGCAGAGAACTTCGAGCAATCCTCCTCTACAAAACGGTCAAATCCCTTTTCCTTCAGAATCTCGTTTGAGCGCACGTAAAACGGATGCCCCGCCGACCGCGCAACCTCCGCCGTCGCAATCCAGAATTCTTCTTGCCGTTCCCCGCTGTACCGTCGCATGGCCATCCTTCGTTCTCCCATCCAGTGACGGGGTTTTGGGAGCAAAACGAATGCCGATACCTTCTGCATCTGAGTCGGCTTGCAGGACTTTTTCAACAGGCTGCTATTCGGATTGTTGGGCTTTTCACACGAAACGGTTTTCTGTAGACTGGCGCCGTTTTTTAAGTGTATGGAAGGAAGCGATGACATGAAAGAAACGATGCTGTTTTCTGTTTTTCTTTGTGCGTGTTGTGTCGTAAGCGCTGTAGAGGCTGAGGGCAATGGCCTGAACTTCATCGACATGAGGCGGTCGCCCGATGCCGCGTGGACGGTGAGCGGCGGCGTCACCAATGGCTTGGTCGAGAGCACGCCGCGCGTGTGGAACAATGCGGCGGCGCGTGTGGAGACCGTGGATACGCAAGCGGGTACGCGGGTGCGTGTGAGCGCGCCAGAGACCGCTCTTGAAACGGTCGGATTGCGCTGGGAGGGCGGATTTCCTGAGTCGACGAAACTGCTTGGCGACACATGGGAGCGCTCGTACGGGGATTTGGCTTGGCGATCGCTCGCGGCGGCGCGGCCGATGCCGTGGTACTTTCTGGCCTCCGACGGACGCGTCACGCACGGTTATGGAGTGATGGTACAGCCGAACGCCCTCTGCTGCTGGAAGGCGGACAAAACAGGCGTTACCCTCGTGTTGGACGTGCGTGCGGGAGGTGTTGGTGTACGGCTGGGAAGTCGCACGCTGGAGGCTTGCACAGTGGTGAGCCGCGCGTGGGTCGCCAACGAATCGCCCTTCCAGGCCGGAGCCGCTTTCTGCAAACAGATGTGCCCGAATCCGAGGTTGCCCAAAGAGCCGGTCTACGGCTTCAACGACTGGTACTGCGCGTATGGCATCAACACGGGCACCAATTTCCTCGAGGATGCGGCGTTTGTCACCTCGTTGATTCCTGAGGCCAAGAACCGACCCTTTCTCGTGATGGACGACGGTTGGCAGGTGAATCCGCCCGCCAAGCAGGGGGTGAGTGGATTCGGACCTTGGGACCGCAGCAACGCGCGATTTGCGATGGACATGGTCACTTTCGCGCAACGTGTGAAGGCGCTCAATGCCAAACCGGGGCTTTGGTACCGGCCGCTCTATGCGTGGAACGAAGTGCCTGAGTCATGGCGGTTAAAAAAGGCCCGCGATTATATGGATCCCACGGTGCCGGAGGTGAAAAGTCAGATTGTTGAAGACATGGCGCGTTTTCGCACATGGGGTTTCCAGCTGGTTAAAATCGACTATTTGACGTTCGACATGAACAACCGCTGGGGCTTTAATCTTGGTGACCGGGTCGTGCATGACGACCGCGTGTGGACGGATTCGAGTCGGACAACGGCCGAGGTGATGCTGGATCTCTACCGGACGATGCGGCAGGGTGCGGGTGACGGCGTCGTGATCATCGGCTGCAACGCGCTGGGGCATCTGGCCGCGGGGATCTTTGAGCTGCAACGCACCGGCGACGACACGAGCGGGCTACAGTGGAAGCGCACGCGCCAGAACGGGGTGAACACCTTGGCGTTCCGGGCGATTCAGGACCGGGCGTTCTTTGCGGTGGATGCGGATTGCGTGGGTTTGGCCAATGCGGGTGCGGTGCCCTGGGAGAAGAACCGGCAGTGGCTGGACCTGGTGGCGCGCAGCGGTACTCCGCTCTTCGTGTCGTGGCGGCGTCAGCTTGCCGGAACGGAGGAAAGCAAAGCGCTGCGCGAAGCGTTTTTGCTCGCGTCGCAGCCCGCGCCCACGGCCGAGCCTCTGGATTGGATGGACTCGTCCGCGCCGAAGCGCTGGCGCTTTGGGGACGAAGAGGTCAGCTACGACTGGGACGAGTAGGGAGCAAGGACTTCCTGACGTCTGTACCAATGAGTGCGGGCTTATCCGGGAATCAGGCCTTCGAGGCCGTTGACTTTCAACTCTAGGGCAAGTTGCATGATGCGTCCGAGCTCTCCCCGCGGAAAGCCTTTTTGTTTAAACCAGAGCAGGTAGTCTTCGGGCAGGTCAAGAATGCGGCGGCTGCGGAATTTGCCAAAGGGCATGGTCATCGAGGCGAGTTTCTCCATGTCTGCCCGCGCTTTGGTCTGAATGTCATGAGGCAATCCGAGGCTCTCGCTCATGCGAACCTCCTCTTCCTGTCGCATACGGATCTGGCGCGAGCGGCCCGCCCATTAATCCCTCTCCTGCGTGCAATCGGAGTCAGTCTCTTTTCAACTTTCATTTTTTTATTATGCCATGACTTATTAGTCACACAAACTGATTTCTTCGGTGCCGTCATCCCATGAGGCGGCCAGTCAGACCTGTAATAGAAAGATGAGCGCCGCGTGAACAAAAAGGAATTTCGCGTACGATGGCGGATGTGCTAATCTATTAATATGAAGTCGATGATCGTGTGTTTGTTTATCGCGTTGACGGCGCAAGCGCAGTTTTCGGCCGAGGATATGTTGAAATCGTGTGTTTACACGAATGACACAGGTGAGACCTTTGCCTATCGACTCAGCGCGCCGCAGTTCCCGTCGGCCGGCAAGAAGTATCCGCTAATCCTTTTTCTGCACGGGTCGGGCGAGTGTGGCACAGACAATCTGAATCAAATCAAGGTTGGAGTGCCGGCGCTCATGGAAACGTGTCTCAAGCGTGCAGGCCCTGTGATGGTCATGGCGCCGCAATGTCAGGTTGGAAATACGTGGGTCAAGCGTCTGGCGATGCGGGAAGACTACGCGGCTTCCCGTGAGATAGCGCCCCCCCTAGAGGTGGCGCTTGAGATTTGTCGTTATTTGGTGGCCGAACGTCAGGCTGACCCGGATCGGATCTATATCACGGGGCTTTCGCTGGGCGGCTTCGGCACGTGGGACGCGATTCAGCGCGAACCGACGCTCTTTGCGGCAGCAATTCCGATTTGCGGTGGCGGGGATATACGGCGGGTACAGGAGATCAAGCGGTTGCCGATCTGGGTCTTTCACGGGCGGGACGATAAGAACGTGGCGATCGCTTGTTCGCGTCGCATGGTTGAGGCGTTGAAGCTTGCGGGCAACCGGAAAGTTCGTTTCACCGAATACGAGGGGGCCGAGCACAACGTGTGGGACCGCACGTACGCCAATCCTGAGGTCATCGAGTGGCTGCTGCAGCAGACACGCGCCAAAAAGCCATGGTGGAAATGCTGGTGAAGGATGGGATGGATGAAAAAAACGATTTTATTGCTGGCGGTCGCTGCCGCATGCGGAACCTGTGAGGCGGCGAATGTTTTTGAGATGCCGCAGGTTTATCCGAAACACCTTCAGTTGCAGCAGGCCCTGATCCAGTCGATGCGTGCAGGTAAGACCGACGAAATGGAGCGCATCTCGCGCGCGGGAGTGGCACTCCTTCCGACGGATCCGACGTGGCAGTACAATTTGGCGTGTGCCCTGGCCTACCGGGCAGACAAGAGTGAGTCGCTTGCGGCGCTAGACCGCGCGATCGATCTGGGCTTCCGCGATTATAAGGTGATTCGCGATGATAGCGACCTCAAGCAGTTGGCTTCTCAGCCGAGATTTACGGAACTGCTGAAAAAGGCCCAAGGGCTGTTTGGCAAAGCGGTGGAAGGGTCCGTAACGGTTTCTCCTGCCCTGGTGTTTATGGGGGTGCCCGCGGAGGTGAATGCGTCTAATACGGTTTGGAATTTTGACCTCGGCTGTTTCAAGACGTTCTTCGCGCTCAACAAGGCTGACCTCAAACGGATGTCCGCCTACGTTCCGGACTATCACGGGCCAGCCGCGAAAGTGATCCGGGAATGGATGAAAGAAGAGACGGCTTCCGGTAATTTCGGCGATTTGTATGTGAACCGCGATGAATGCCATTCCACCTTGGCTGTGACGAACTTTCCGGGGCTGACTCCTGTGGTGTATAGTGCTGAGGCTCGTCAGTATAAAGTTCACACAAGTCTGCCGAACACCCTGTTCGATTATCCGGTGATCGGGAACTGCTCGATGTCGCTAACGAGTGGACCCTTCTGGCGCAGTCTGCCGCGTGCCATTGTGTCTGATCAGTATCAGCCGATCATTGCGTTTGAGTTGTATTCCGGCAACCAGTGCTGGTTCTACCCTGAACATAAGGACTTCGATCCTGAAACAGGTGACCTTTTCCCGGCCAACACGCCTTACTGGGTGATCAGCCAAGGCTCATCTTTTACCGATAAGCCGTTTATGGAGGCGTTCGCGGCGACATTTGCCGCCTTCCTTCCTGAAACAAAACGGAGACTGATTGAGCGCAAAATGCTGGCTCCGACGGTGCAAATGATATTCCGTTCAACGCAAAGGACGGTTAGAAAACCGGAGGATTATCTCACGGGTGCGGCGCATCCCGTGGTGTTCGACGTCGCGAATCTGGACGTGGAGTCTATGGTTAAAATGGCTCATGGGCTGAGGCCGGATGAGATTCCGCCGTTGGTGGCGCTGCGCACGCTTAAGGATGCCCAGCCGGAGATGGGACTGGACTATTTCGACCTGCGCCCGGAGGGTTTGTTTGACACGCCCTTCAGCATCGCGCGGGTGGTGCGCGGCGTGGCTCGGGAGCGGCGCATGGCCGTCGAGGCGCTTGCTACAACCAATCAGCGTGACTTGAAATTCCAGTGGGTTGTGCTGCAGGGAGACGCAAAGAAGATCGTCATCAAACCTCTGAACGCAAACGCTTCGCAGGTGGAGCTTGCGGTGACGTATCATGGAGTTTATCGTCAGGTGGGCTCGGATGGACTGCCGATGCCGATGTCGAGCAGCCGCGTGGACATCGGGTGTTTCGTAAAGTCCGGCTCGTACTATTCTCCGCCTGCATTTGTCTCTTTCTATTATTTGCCGAACGAAGCGCGTGTGTACCGCGACGACGGCCAGATCCTGTCGGTGGACTATGCCAACGCGGCCCACCGCTATGTCGACCCTGTGCTGACGATGCAGAAAAGCTGGAAGGATCTTTATGAATACGATCCGCAAGGTCATTTGATCGGCTGGTACCGCACGCGCGTCAGTGGGCAGCCGGAACATTTCACCCACAAGGGGCACAAGGTTTTGGAGACTGACAAGCAGAGCCGTCCGGTGAAGGCCTGTGCGGTACAGTACATGCCACGCCAGACGGGCGTAGAAGGTGCACCCCCGGCCTTGGCTTGCGTCGATACGCCGCAGCTCTTTACCTACAGCTACGCCGATGCCGCGGACAAAGTTGGAAAGGCGGACGCTGCGCAGCCAAAATAGAGAGGAAAAAGCGCCCGCCTGTGCGTCTTCTCTGGTCCTGTTGAAGTCCCGCGCTCAAACAGGCATTATTTCTTCCCTCGGTTTTTCAATTCCCGCTTGTATTGGTCAACCCGTGGGTTAGCGGCCATGATCAGCGACCTGACCGTCTGGCACTTGGCTTCAACACCGTGTTGCAGATTCTTAAACTCTGTAAGCCCGGCGGTCATCTTCACGGATAGGGCTTGATGGTCGGGATGTTGTACAAGCAGCTCGAGCGCTTGTTGGGCTTGTTCTTGGCCTGTGTCGGCGTCCAGCACACGAGTTTCTGCCGTTTTGACGGCCAGGATGGCTTCTGACACGTGTTGTGATAAATCCTTGTCAGACGACGCTTCGATCATGCTCGGCTTGAGATCGTTGAGCGCTCCTTCTAAAGGGTGCTCAAAACCTGGTGTCTGCCTTTTCAACTCCTCGACACGCGCGATGCATGAAGTGACGGTCATATAAGCCTGTGCGATCCGTTGTTGGACTGCTTTCTGCTGTGTCCGATGTCGATGTGTCGCAAAAGCGCAAATGGCGATTCCGAGTGCGATGCAGACTGAAATCGGCACAAATCTGCCTGCGGACGGAGGGCGTGTCGGCATCTGTGGTTCTTTTTTTGCTTCAGGGCCCGGCTTCTGGAGCGGGCCGGTGCCGTGCTCGCGGTGCAGCAGGATTTGCGGCTTAGGTTTTGCTGGCTGATCGGGGTTGACGCTGACGGACCGACTGTTGTCGGCACCTTCTATTTCTGATGGTTCTGCGGGCTGCTGTTGCTTGACGTGTTGAACGCGGGTTACGGTGTCGTTCTTACTCTCCTCGGCAGGCTTGTCCGCGCGTTTGAGAGGAAGCTTGAGCTTTCCGGCCGGATTGTGTTTGACCTTCATTGTCCGGTTGTAGGTTTTAGGTTTATCAACTTGCTTGTCGGGTGGGTCACGGTTGACGGTCACGGACCAACTGCCTCCAACAGGCTTGACCGGCTGTTGGAGCGGCAAATCACGGTTGACGGTCACGGACCAGCTGTTGCCGACAGTTTTTCCAGTCTGTTCTGTTGCCATCTGTTAAACCCCTCGTGCGGGCCGCGCCCGCAACACAAGAATTCAGATTTCAGATTTCAGAATGAAATGCGGCAACAGAGGCACCTTTTTGCGATGTTCCAAAGCCGCAGGGAATTGCTCGCGTTTAATAAACGCCGCATCGGTTATTCCCATTCAATGGTTGCTGGTGGCTTAGAACTGATGTCGAAGACCACGCGGTTGATGCCGCGCACCTCATTGATGATGCGATTTGAGATGCGGGCCAGTGTGTCGTACGGCACGCGCGTCCAGTCCGCGGTCATGGCGTCGATGCTGTCCACCACGCGCAGGGCGCAGACGTTTTCGTAGGTGCGCTGGTCGCCCATGACGCCGACTGACTTGACCGGCAGCAACACAGCGAAAGACTGCCAGATCGACTTGAAGTTGGGCAGCTTTTTCATTTCCTCTTGCACGCGCAGGTCGGCCTGTTGAAGCAGGGCCACGCGCTCGGCATTGACCTCTCCCAAGATGCGCACGCCCATGCCTGGTCCTGGGAAGGGTTGGCGGTCGAGCAGTTCATTGTCCATGCCCATCACTCGGCCGACAGCTCGCACCTCGTCTTTGAAGAGTTCGCGCAGCGGCTCGACCAGCTCGAATTTCAGGTCCGGCGGCAGTCCGCCTACGTTGTGGTGGCTCTTGATGGTTTGGCTCGGGCCTTTGAGGGGGCTGACGCTCTCGATGACGTCGGGGTAGATCGTGCCCTGTCCGAGGAACTTGCAGTTTTTGAATCTCCTTGCTTGCTCGGCGAAAACCTCGATGAACTCGCGGCCGATGATCTTGCGCTTCTGCTCGGGGTCCTCGACGCCCTTGAGCGCGCCGTAGAAACGCGCCTTGGCGTCGATCACGTGAAGGTCCATGCCGAGCTTCGACTTGAACATCGTCTCGACCTGCCGGTCCTCGCCATAGCGGAGCAGCCCGTTGTCAACGAAGATGCAGTGCAGGCGGTCGCCAATGGCCTTGTGCAGAAGCACGGCCACGACCGAGGAGTCCACGCCGCCGCTGAGGCCGAGCACGACCTGTTCGCCGCCGACCTGCCGCTTCAGTTTTTCAACCGTCTCGTCGACCCAGGAGGAGAGTTGCCAATCGCCGTCGCAGCCGCAAACGGAGAAGAGAAAATTGTGCAGGATCTTGTTGCCGTGCAGCGTGTGGACCACTTCGGGATGGAACTGGAGCGCGTAGATGTTGCGCGCCTCGTTGTGCATGGCGGCATGGGGGCACGAGAGCGAGCGGGCTGAGGCCTTGAAGCCCTCGGGCATCACCGCGACTTGGTCGCCATGACTCATCCAGACGTCTAACTCTTCGGGCAGTCCCGCGAAAAGGCGGCTGCCGGGGACGGTCTCGATGCGCGTGTGGCCGTATTCGCGGTGGTCTCCGGGCTTGACGGTGCCGCCCAATGTCTTCGCTGTGAGCTGCATGCCGTAGCAGATGCCGAGGACCGGGATGCCGAGGTTGAAAATTGCGGGATCGCAGAGCGGGGCGCTCTCTTCGAACACGCTGTTCGGACCGCCTGAAAGGATGATGCCGGCGGGTGCCCGGGCTGCCAGCGCGGCGGCGGCGGTATCGAAACGGAGAATTTCGGAATAAACCTGTTGCTCACGTACGCGGCGGGCGATGAGTTGGGTGTACTGTGAACCGTAATCGAGAATCGCGATCCATTTGTGCTGCATGGGGCGGAGTTCCTTAACGCTTTCGTCAATTGGTTGAATGCGAACGTAGTTTATTCGTTTCGGACGGGCTTGGGAAGAGGAAAAGGGTCCTGCCCATCCGGGCAGAACCCTTTCCTTGAACAGGGAGAGGGCGGCTGGCCCGCGCCATCGGGACAGCCGCTGGGGGGGTTACTTCAGCATAAGGATCGTGCCGCCCTCGGAGATGAGAATGAGCGCGTTGTTGCGGCGGACCAGTTTCCAGCCGGAGGGCAACTCGGTTTCGAGCGTCGCGAGGCCGGTAACGCCCTCCGTGGTCTGGATGAGGGTATAGGTCTGCGAGCGCATGAGCGCCTCGGGATTGTTGATCCGCACGGTCATGCCGGACACGTTTAGAGGGCCTGTGACATCCAGCAGATCGCCCAAGTCCGCGTGATAGCGCACACCGGGCGCGAACTGCACATTGGCGAGAGTGATCGTGCCGACCGCACCGTCGCCAGCCGGGCGGAGAATCGTATTTGCGGCTAGGACGCCGTTCGAGACTGTTCCGGCGCCGCTGACCGAGTGGACGAGCTGTGTCGAGCCGCCGAGATCGAGCACCGCACCTGCGGCGAGATGGACATCCGCGTCGGCGAGGAGGCGGCCGCTATCCTCCGGCAAGGCCGTCGGTCGGACGAAGACGTAAAGGTTGCGGACGTCGTACTGGGCGGCGTTATCGGAGAAGGTCCAGTCCGGGTAGGGCGTGGCACTCTTGCTGAAGTCGGTGTTGTTGCCGATACCCAAGCCGAGGATGTTTCCGGAGGTGCCGCAATGGGAGATGGCGAGGAGCGTCTGTTTGGTGCCCCAGTTGTGGATCTGGAAGCAACCGTGACCCATGGATGTGTTGGCGCCGCTGTCGTCGAAGTCGAAGGTGTTGGTATCGCCGCCGAGGCCCAAACCGGAGACTCCCGTCCCGTAATTGCTAGGCCAGATTTCGAGGTTGCCGGTGTCTACGCCCGTGACTTCAGTGACGCGCGGGGAGTTGGAGCGCACGTCCATGCCGGTGACCTTCCGCTGCCACATGAATGTGGCGCCGTTGCGGTTTGGGTAGCCGAGCTTGGTCCTGTCTTGGGTGTGGGCGTTAAAGGCGACCCAGACCCACGTCGACGTGGCCTCGCCGGGCTTCCTGAGCTCGTAGAAGTAGGCCACGCGGTCAAAGGGCGTGGTTGCGGCGGAGTTGTCGATGACGTAGGCCGTGCCGTTGTAGGCGGCGGCAGCGGTGTTTTGGACGGGTGAGTAGTAGACGGTGTCGTACCCGTCTGCAAGGGCACCAACCTTGGCGCGGATATCGTCCGGAACGGGCATCGAGCCTGCTGTTCCGAATACGCGCAGGGTGCCTTCGTTGATCTGCACGATGGGGGTGTCATCCATCACGGGCGCGACGTCACGGGTAAGCACGTAGAGCTCGCGGACCGTATAGTCGGTGGCGTTCTCGGTGAACGTCCAGTCGAGGTTGGTGGCGTCGCCGGGTTTGTTGCCGATACCGATGCAAGGCTTGAAACCGGTTGTGCCAAAATGATTGATCGCGAAGAGGGTCTGGTTGAGGCCGAAGTTGTGGATCTGGAAGCTGCCGTAGCCTGCGGCGTTACCGTAGAAGGTGTTGTCGGTACCGTTGTTAACATCATCGAAGTCATACGTGGTGCCGCTGCCGCTGTAGCCGCGGTCGAAGGCGTTGGCTGTGGGCAACGCGTTGTTATAGTTGTTGGGGTACCACTCGACGTTGCCGGTGTTCACATCATCGACAGAGGTGACGTGGGCGTTGGCGCTGGCACGGACTGTGAGATGGTTGACGCGGCGCTGGAAGCACATCCGCTTGGAGGTGATGGGGATGGCGAGCTTCGTGCGGTCCGTGAAGGGCGGCTCGAAAGAGGCCCAGACCCACTGGCGTCCGAACGTGGGATGCTCGAGAGCCATGACATAGGCTACGCGATCGAAACGGTTAGAACTGCCTAGGTTCTTGACGCTCCAGAAGGAGTCGTTCAGGATAGTGTCGGAGACCGTGGGGACCGTGCCCGCGTAGACAAGGGAGAAGCCCTTTGCGAGGTCGCCCACGCCCGCGGCCACGTCGGCCGGGAGGGACGGCACTGTTTCGGAGACGGGGGTGAAGGCGATGCCCAACTCGTCGTACGGATTGTTGACCGTGAAGACGGAGCCGTCGCCGGTGTCGGTAAGGAACTCGCAGTACTCGACGTTGGCAGTGTCGCGGGCGCGGCGGTCGATGCCCCAGGCCGGGCGGGAGCTGTCGGACTTGGTCCAATAGGCGCCGACGCCGCTGCCGCCCTGACCGGCTCGGATCTCGATGGCGTGGGGGCCGGGCGAGAGGGTGACGGTGCAGTGGGTGCCGGCATTGGCGCTGATACGGTAGGGCAGGATGGTGGTGAAGCCCTTGTTGAGGATGACGGTGCCGTCAAGGTACATAAGGAAGTTGTCGTCCATGTTCTGCATGAATGTCCAGGTGACGTTCGTCGGTTCGCTATTCCAGAGGTAGCCGGTGTAGGCATAGACGGAGTTGTCGGGCCACCAGGCGCCGTTGACGGTCGCGCCGCCGTTCGCGGAGGTGGCGTTGCCGAGGAGGGCGCGGGTGGAGAGCTGGACCGTGGGGCCGGTGGCGGCCGTGTCCAACGAATTTGTGTTGACACTGGCCCCGTTCAGCCGATATTCGCGTAGGCCGGGAACCTTGGCGGCACGGATGGCGGTGGCGAGTTCGGCGGCGCGAGGGGTGACGCGGGTTGAGAGGTCGAAGGTGCCTGCTCCGTCCTTGACAAGCGAAGTGGTGGCCAGCGAACCGCTGATGAGGGCGCCGGAGCCGGAGATGTGCGTGGAGCGGTTGGTGTGGGCCCTGCCGTTGAGGGTCAGGACTCCTCCTGAGAGAATGAGGTCAGAATCGGATGGCAGAGCCCTTTCGCTGACGGGCGCGAGAATGCCGCCCGCGACCGTGGTGGGCCCGCGGTAGGTGTTGGTGGCGGAAAGGGTGAGGGATCCGGGGCCGGTCTTGGTGAGGCCTCCGTCCAGCGCTGCGGGGGCGCTGAGGGTCGTGCTGCGGAGGGAGGCGGCTGAGAGCGGGCCACCCCCGTTCAGGCTGACGGACGGAGTGGAGGTGTAGCCGGTGCCGGGGGAGAGCATGCGGATGCCGGTCACCATGCCGTTGTTGAGGACCGCTTCGGCGACCGCGCCTGTGCCGCCGCCGCCGGTGATGAGGACAGCTGGCGGTGCGATGTGCCCAGCGCCTTGTGCGCTGAGCTCGATGAAGCCGACACCGGTTTTCGCCGGGGTCAACGGGAGGTCGAGGGAGGCTCCGACACCGACGGGGGTGTCGATGACCGCGCCGCCGGAGTGGACGGTCAGGATGGCAGGCGCGTTGTTTGCGCCGGTGCGGACGGCGGAGCCGGATTCGCGCACGGAGAGTATGCCGCCGTCGAAGTTGACTGCGGCCTGGGCGGTGTTGCCCGCCGCATTGTTGCCGCCTTTCTGGAGGTATTTGGTGCCGAGGACGCCGCCCTTGAGGGTGACGACAGCGAGCGGGGCGCTGTTGCGGTTGGCGAGCATCACGTTGTTTGCTGAGACGCGGGCGCTCTCTTCGAGGGTGAGGAATCCGTACCCGTTGTTATACGAGTTGACATCCGTCCATTCGCCGAGGTTGAGTGTGGTCGAGCCGGTGTCAACGGTCCCGTTCCCGGAGAGGTGGAAGTGACCGTAGCCTGCGCGGGTTCCGAGTGTGCCGTTGTAGTAGGCTGAGGGGTTGTCGCCGCCTGTGCCTTGGGCAGGTACGGTGCCGGAGTTGAAGACGGCATGGCCTTCGCCCTTGACGCGCAGGGTGCCGTAGGCGCCGGTGTTGTGTGAGAGTTGGGTGTAGCCCTTGTTGGTGAGCGCGCCGCCGGAAATCTCGTAATAGCCGAAGCCGGATTCGCCGATGCGTCCGTCGGCGGCGGCCCCGCCGGTGTTGAGGAAGACGCCCCCGGTCTGGTAGACCGCGCCGGCGGAGCCGTTGTCGCGCCCGACGTGCAGGCGGCCTTTGACGAAGGCATTGTCGTCAATTCTCAGGACGCCGCGCGAGGAGCCGAGTGTGCCGACGCCGATGCTGGGCTGGGCGCGGTAGTAGCCGGAGTCGAGGGTCGTGATAGAGGTGCTGCCGGAGAGCGGCAGGAGACCGCAGGATGCGGTCCAGTTGTCGAATCCGACCTGCACGCCGTAAGCGCCGAGATCGAGGCTTCCGCCGTTGAAGCCGTTGAGGTTGAGCGTGCCGTCGTGGACGCGGATGCCGGAGGGGGACGGCCATGTGCCCGTGAGCGTGAGGGCGTAAGGCCCGAGTTTGGCGAGGCCGGTGGTGGGCCAGTCGGCGGTGTAGGTGATGTCGGCTTCGGCGGTGTCGATGCCGAGGTAGGCGGTGCGGGCCTGGAAGGCACCCGACGAGGCGAGCGCCTCAATCTGCGCGAGCGACCAGCCGTCGGCGGCGTTGCGGGTGACGAACTCGCCGGTGCCGGAGACGGTGAGCTCGGCGGATGCGTTCGGGACGGAACCGGGCGCGTAGGCGTGGAGGAGCGAGTTGGTGACGTCGACGGGGCCTGAGAAGGTGTTGGCGCGGTTGCAGAGGTACGTATAGCCGCCAAAGGATTTGAGGAGTCCGCCGTTTCCGGAAATTTCGCCCGCGAGGGTGTGGTGCGCGTAGGAGGTTTGGCCGTCGAGGATGGCCTGTCCGCCCGAAAGGGTGACGGGACCGGCCCAGACGTTATGGTTGGTGGCTCCCGCGCGGACGGCGAGATGTGCCCCGTTCGTGAGGGCCAGGGTCCAGTTGACGGGAAGAACGAGGTTGCACAAGTCGAGGCTCGCGCCTTCGGCGACGGACGCCGTGTTCGCGGACGAACCTCCTAGGTCGGTGTTGCCTTCGAATCCGAGGACGCCGCTTTGGATGTTGATGGCCGTGCCGAGGGGCACGCCTGTGGCTTTGGAAGAGGTGATGATAAACGAGCTGGAGCCAACTTTGCTCAGCGCGTGCCCGCCGAAGTTGAGCGTGCCGTTACGGATGTCGAAACGGCCGCGAGAACCGCTGTAAGGGAGCGGAGTCGGACCGCTGCCGCCGACGGCGGCGTCATCAGCGAGCGCGACGGATTTGAAGGCGTTGTATTGAAGCGTATCGTAATCCATACGCAGGGCGCCGAGGCCGTCCGGTCCGCTGCCCGCGATGGAGACGGTCTTGTCGAGCGTGATCGAGTTGTTGGGGACCTGGCCCACGGCGAGCGCGCCGCCCGCCGCGACGGTGACAAGCGGCTGAGCGGAGCCGCCGAGTGACTGGGAATGGCCGACTTCGAGGACGCCGTTGGAGACGATCACCGGACCGACGAGAGCGGTGTTGGCGGTGTTTAGGATGACTCGACCCGAGCCGTTGAGTGTCAGGGGCGCAGGACCCGAGACGGGACCGTTGAAGGCTTGCGTGACCGACTCGCCGGGCGCGAGCGTGAGCGGCGCGTCGAGGCGGGCGGGACCGGTCAGGGAGACTGGTCCGGAGAATGTCATCGCTTCGGTGCCGGAGACGGTCAGCGCGGTGGGCGCGCCGTTGTCGGCAAAAGCGGTGGAGATGTCGAGCGGACCGGAGAGGACGATGGATCCAGACGTGGGCGGGGTGCCCGAAGAGGCGGCGATCCGCTCGTTCGACAGGCCGAAACAGCCACTTTGTACATTGCCCGAAGTCGCGACCGCGTTGACGGCGATTTTGAGGGTTCCGCTTGCCGGGGCCATGTAACGGTAGACGATGGCGTTGGCCGAATTGGGCTGGCTGGCGTAGACGATGGCCGCGTCCGGCACGGCTGAGGAGGCTGAGTAGAATCGGTACAGGCAACGGCGCTCCTGGGTCGAGGGCGGCGCGTCCCAGGCGCGGAAATAGAGGGTGACCTCGTAGATCGCCCCGGGGGTGAGCCCGGTGAGCTGGCCGGTCCAGTCTCCTGCGTAGTTCATGTCGCGGAGAAGCTGCAGCAGTCCGGAACAGGTCGCCGGCGGCAACGTGTTGGTCCAGGAGTTGAAGCCGTCATATCCGTTGCCGTTGGGGAAACCGGAGTAACCGGTACCGGTGCCGTTCGCGGCTCCTTGTGTGAAGGCCACGCCGTTGATGGTGGCTGCTGCTTGGTTGCCGAAATCGAGGAGGTGCGAGTAGGTTTTGGAGGTCGAAAGGCCGGTTGCCGCGTCCGAAATGAGCGGGACGATGTTGACGGTGCGCAGGCCGGGGTAGACGATGTTGGTGGTGGCGCTGGGTGCGGTGAGTGTGCCGTTGACGACAGAGAGGGCGGAGGGAGAAGCGTTGAGGTAGTTGAGGGCGAGGATGCCGCCGCCGAGGTCGAGCGTGGCGGGCGTGCCTGCCGCATAAGTGAACTGGCCGAGAGTGGTTAGGGACGCGGCGATCGAGAAGGTCGTTGCGGGCGCGCTGGTCGCGGTGGCGGCGGAGCCGGCGGAGTCAGGTAGGACATCGTTCACGATGGCGGCTGTGGGCAATGACAGGGGAGCAAGTCCGGTTGCGGCGCTGTAGGTGGCCGGGCCGCCGTTAAGGAAGATGCCGCTGACGGGGCCGTTGGCGAGGCCGGTGATGAAGATGCGGTTCGCGGCGGTTCCGGCCGACGGGGCGCTGATGGAGAGCGTGTAGCCGTTCAGGGCGAGCGAGGCGAGCGTGACCGAGGAGGAGGTGGCTGCGTCAGGGACCGTGATCCGTGACGGGCCTGAGAGCGTGGTGGCGGAGAGGGTGGCCGAATAGCCGTCGGAAGCTCCGGGGTTCAGGGCGAGCGTGCCGCCGCTGAGTACGAGCGGACCTGATCCGAGAGAAGCGCCGGAAGCAAGGGCGAGCGTGCCGCCCTCAACGAAGTTTGTGCCAGAATGAGTGTTGACAGCGGTCAGGGTGAGCGTGCCTGTGCCCATTTTCGCCAGACCGCCGGAGCCGGAGCGGACGCCGGAAAGCGTGATGTTGCCATAGGCGTCAAAGCCAAACGTGCCCGCGCCGGTGAAGGGGCCGGTGAGCGCGAGGGTGCCGGTTCCGGAGGTCTCTATGACGGCGCGGTCTTTGTCGACTGTGAAGGCTTTGTCGGTGGAGGACGCGGTCGCGCCGGTGACGCGCAGCCGGGCGTAGACGCCGCTGTCGAGCGGGTTGACGAAGTTGAAGTTCGTGCAGGCGCCCAAGGGGTTCGGAGTCGCGTTGGGGGCTAGGAAGGGCACTTGGAAACAGTTGCCGCGGTCGATGGTGATGGCGCCATCGATCTGGTTGTCGGGGTAGCTCAGGATGAGGGTGCCTCGGGTCCATCCGCCGCCGCCCTTGTTCAAAGTGGCTAGGCCGGTGGGGCACTCGAGGCGCACGGAAATGGTGACGGGGTTGACGGTCTGGATGGCAATGGCGGCCGGGGTGTTCGCCTGGGCATGCAGGAGACGCAGGACAGTGCCTTCTCCACCGGATATGGTGGCACCGGAGAGAGCGAATTCCCAGTCGTTGCGGCAGAAAATGTTGGTGGTGTGCGGGGCCAAGATGAGTTCGCTGGGCAGATAGGTGCTGTCTTTCCAGAGCTGTCCGATCGTGATGGGGCCGGTGCAGGTGACGGGGGCGGGGGAGCGGAGGTGAACATAGATATAGTTGTTGTCGCTAGTTTCTGTTCCGGAAGGGCGTCGGAGAGTGTCGAAGGTGACGGGGCCGCTGCCGTAGATATAGATGTTGCGGTTGGCGTTGTTGGTATAGTTAAGAGTGATGCTCTTGGACGGCTCGAAGTTGTACACATTGAGGTTGCCGCCGACAAGGAGAGTGGATGCGACACTCTGAGCGTTGCCCGAACCGGTGGAGAGGGTCAGCGCGGCGTTGGCAGAAAGGGTCAGTGTTTCGCTTGGCAAGCCGACCGTATAGGCGGCGGCGTCCGCGGCGAAGGTTACGCCGGCGGCGGTCGCCGCGCTGCCGAGCGTGAGGTTGGTTCGGTTGTTGCCGTTGCCGGTGAAGAGCGCGGTGTCCACTGAGGTCGGGGTGGCGTTTCCGGTCCAGTTGGAGATGCTCGACCAGGCGGCGTCAGAGCCGAGGCCGGTCCAGACGCGTATGTTGGACGCGTAGAAGGTGCCGACCGAGCCGGACAGCGAGGTCGTGAAGGGGCCTCCGCGCGTCGCGGGAACGAGATCGGTGATGGTTCCGGTGAAGGCGAGCGTGGAGACGGTTGTCTGGGCAAGCCCTGTCAAGGTGAGGGTGACGGTGCGCTGGTCCGCAGAGAGAGTGGAAACGGCGGTGACGGTGCCGGCGGGCACTACCGTCCATGCGGCCGGGTTAGTGACGGCAGGGGATGCTGTCTGGCTGATGGGTTTGGAGAATGTGACGGTGAGCGTGCTTGCCGAGGCGGTTCTGAGGGTGGCGACGGCGGGCGGGACGAGGTCGCCGTAGGGGGTGACAATGTTGGTTACGACCGGGAACCACGCGGCGGCCATCTTGCCGTAGCCGGTGTTGTTCGGATGGAGGTTGTCGTACATGTCCGTCCGCTCAAGATAGGCGTGCATGTCAAGGAAGTGGACGCGGCGTCCCGCCAGTTGGTGGGCCTGAACGACGCCTTCGACATACGGGTTGAAGTAGGTGTCGATGAGGACGTTCCGCGAGTCCGAGTCGTCCGCGCCGCGTTTCAGCAGGGTGGTTACGATAATGTGCGCGTAGGGGCGGGCGGCGGCGATGCGGGAGATGAGAGCGTCGAGTTCGTTGATGGTGCCGGGGTAATTCGGAGCGTCGCCGGTGTCATTCGTGCCGATGTGGACGAGGACTACGTCGGGGTCGCTAATCTGAGAGAGCCAGGAAAGGATGTTCTCGTAAAGGCCGTTGCTGGCGGCGGAAACATGCCAACCGCTGTGCCCCTCGTGGTTGATTTCCGTGCCGAGACCGGCGTGGGGGATGGAGGTCTGGGTGCCGATGAAATCGATGTTGTAGCCCGCGTTGGTGAGCGCGACGTAAAGCGGGTAGCGATAGCCGCCGCCGACGCCGTCGTTGTTGGCACCGTAGGTGATGGAGTCGCCGAGCGGCATGACGCGCAGAGGAGGTGGCTGCGAGAACGCTGTAACCGTGACGAGCGAGCAAAGAATCGCGGGTAGGTACCGGTGAATGACAGACGACAAACGATCGAAACCACAAATAGAAAAAGTCATCACAAACTCCTTTAAAAAACATTGAACAAAAACTTTTACCAATGTCTTGAAAGGATGTTACCGTTTTTTTCTTTTTTTTCAACTCCAATTACCGTTTTGTTCGGCGCATCATTCGGTTACTCTTGCGCGTCTGCAGAATATCTCATATTGTTACGATAAAAAGAGAAACGAGGTGATGGCGATTTAAATGAAAAGAAGGCGGCTTTTGACCGTGTCGACCGTAGCGTGCTGAGCCTTCTTTTGATGGCTGCACGGCTGCGGTTCAAATACTTCGGGGCGATTGATAAGCTGCCATGAAGCACCTGCCGCAAAGGCTTGAAAGTGTCTGGATTGACATGAAAGACGATAATCTTCAGACAATATACATGGCATTGCGTGAACACGTATTGGCGTTGCGCGACGAGCGGACCGGCGTTTGGACGGGAGAACTCTCGTCCAGCGCGCTGGGTACGGCGCTTGCGCTGACCGCGCTCGGCGACGGCGGCGAGTCGGATGACCGCAGGCTGGCTGAGTCTGGTGTGGCTTGGCTAGCCGCGCACGTCAACGCCGATGGAGGGTGGGGGGATACACCCGGGAGTGCTTCGAACCTGAGCACAACGCTGCTCGCGCACGCGGCATTGGTGGCAATGGAAACTAGGGGTCGGGAGTCGACAGTCGCGAGTCGAGAGACGCTGGTCGGATCGACGTTGGTGCAGGCTGAGCGGTGGATCGCGGGGCAGGTGGGCCCAGCGACGACGCCTGAGGCGGTGGCGCGTGCCCTGGCCGATGTCTATGGCAACGACCGTACCTTTGCCGTGCCGATTCTGGCGTTTTTGGCGATCTGCGGGGAGGACGCTTCTGCTTGGCCGAGCGTGCCGCCGCTGCCGTTCCTGCTGGCGCTGCTGCCGCAGCGGCTCTATCGGTTCTTTCGCCTGCAGGTGGTGAGCTACGCACTGCCTGCTTTGATTGCGGTTGGGCTGTGCCGGCATATCTGTGTGGCGCGTGCACGCGGCAGGGTGGCGTGGGGACGCTGGTTCGCGTCTTCGCTTTTGCTGCGGCTGGCTGCGTTGCAGCCGTCGCACGGAGGCTTTCTGGATGCGATCCCTCTGACCGCGTTTGTGTGTTTGACGTTACGGCATGCCGGTTATGGCGAGCATTCTGTGGTGCAGAAGGGCCTGGCGTTTCTACGGCAGGCCGCGCGGCGGGATGGGAGTTGGGCAATCGACTCCAATTTGCGCACATGGGTGACCTCCCTGGCCGCGTGTGCTGTGTGGAGGCTTAGGGTTGGCAATGAAGCGTGTGCGGATGCGTGTCCGCAAATGGATGTCAGGACCTGGCGGCTGGAGTCTGGCGGTTTGGCAGACGCGGAGCGGGTTGCGGGGTGGTTGGTGAGTGCCCAGTTGAAAGCGAAACATCCGTTTACGGGTGCGGCACCTGGCGGGTGGGCGTGGACCGATCTGCCAGGCGGCGTTCCGGATGCCGACGACACGGCTGCGGCGTTGCTGGCGCTGCGGCGGCTGAAAGACGTCGGGTGTCGGAAGGATGTGTCGGGTGCTGTGCGCGGCGGTGTGCGGTGGTTGCTTGGGTTGCAAAATGCGGACGGCGGTGTTCCGACCTTTTGTCGCGGCTGGGGCCGCTTGCCGTTCGACAGGAGTTGTCCGGATATTTCAGCCCACGCGCTGGCGGCGCTGATGGCGTGGGCCGACGTGTCGCCGCTCATTGACAAAGCTATGTCGCGTTTGGTCCGCTATCTGGATCAGTCGCAGCAGCCGGACGGTAGCTGGGTTCCGCTATGGTTCGGACATCAGGAGTCTCCGGGCGGACGAAATCCGTTGGTGGGGACGGCGCGCGTGGTGGACGCATTGCGCAGATGTCAGGAAACGGAGAGCCCGCTTGCCCTCGACGTGTCGGCATCGTTGTCGCGGGGCGAGGCTTGGTTGCTCTCCGAGCAGCATGCGGATGGCGGCTGGGGTATGGGACGCGGCGCGACGGTCGAAGAGACTGCGTTGGCGGTGATCGCGCTGACAGGCGGGATGGGGGCTTGTTCCAAGGCTGTTGAGCGCGGGTGTTGCTGGCTGGCTACGAACTGGCAGACGGGCGCGGATCGGCCCACGCCGATCGGGTTGTATTTTTCTGTGCTGTGGTATCATGAAAAACTGTATCCGCTCGTCTGGACGTTGGAGGCGTTAGGCAGAAAAGTGGCATCCCTTTGAACTTGAGGCGGCCCGGATAATCCGCTACTGTACCGGTAATTCCGTCGGGAATCAGAAGATAAGCGGTATGTAAGCAATCGGGTGAAGGTATGGCCTCTCAACGAATGACACGGCAAGACAAGGCGCAATGGGAGCGGCTGTGTGCGATGGCCGAGCGGCTGGACCGTCTCGATCCTTGGCAGTGGATGAGCGCTGCTGACTGTTTCGGAATGTTGCTTCCGGGGGTAGAGGAGCCCTGCTTTGTCGTTTTCGGAGGACAGTCGAAAGCATTCCGCAATGTCCGTTTCCTTTTGGGGTGGAAAGCGTTTTATGATCTTGTGACGCGGCTTGCTGATCCTGCCAAACAGGCGGCAACGTGGCTGTTGGAGATACGGATGATCGAATTGCTGTTTGTCAGCGCGGATCTGCTGTTCGAGCATGAGCAGCGTTTTCTGGAGGCGCTCAAGCGCGAGGCTGGCAGCACATGCGGAACGCCGATTTTCCGCTCGATCATTCCGGGGTATCATCCGTGGCTGCCGGATGCAAAAGAGCGAGGCATTTTGGAGACGGCTCTTTATCAGGCTTTCGGCTTGGCGATGCGCGTGGAGTCAGATGGCATGCTCCTCAAAGACCGATTCCCGCGCGAAATCCTGATGCGCAAACAGGACGCGCAGGGTGTGTGGCAGGACACGTGGGTTCCTGTGAAAGAGGTTGGGGATGAAGAGGTTGAGGTGCGGATTGAATCGAAGAGGCTTAAGGCGATCCGAGTGAAGCCGCTGCGGCCGATTACCGTGCAACTCGATTTGGTCTTTACGCCGCTGACGATACGCCCGGACGGGCAGCGTCCTCAGACTGCATATGTTCTGCTGGCTGTTGACGCGCAGACCGGGCTTATCATTGCGGGGGATCTGTTTCAGGCGACGGAGGGGATCGCGCAGATGTGGGCGCGTATCCCGGAGCGGTTGCTGGAGATTTTTGACAAGCTGGGAGGCTGCCCGGAAACGATCGAGATTAACGGTGACCGAATGGCTAATCTTTTGCGGCCGCTCGGCGAGTTTCTGCCGTTTAAAATGGTGCGCCGTGAGCGGTTGGCCATGCTCGAAAAAGCCCGTGAGAATTTGAGCGAATACATGACTCAGCGGGAGGCGAAGGGTTAGGCGCACGTGATATCGAACAGCAAGATACCCTGGAGGACGCTTCTATTGCTGGTTGCCATTCTTTGCGCCATCATCATCCCCTTTCTGCTGTATGGCGAAGCGATCAATGCATGGACGGATCGTCTGATCTTTCGTGCGGAAACGAACCGGTTGATGACCGGTTTACTGCTCACGCTGTTGTTGGCTTCGGATATCGTCGTTCCTGTGCCGTCAAGTCTTGTCAGCACCGCCTGCGGGATGACGCTCGGGTTTGTGGGGGGCACCTGTGCTTCGTTTATGGGCATGTCGATCACGACGGTTGTCGGCTATCTGATTGGTCGGTATGCGTCTTCTCCCGCCGAACAGTTGATTGGCAAAAACGAGATCGCCTTGCTACATGCCTTTCATCAGCGCCACGGAATCTGGCTCTTGCTAGCGATGCGTCCTGTGCCCGTTTTGGCCGAGGCCTCGGTCGTGTTCAGCGGACTTTCTCGGCAATCCTTCCCAAACATGCTGGCGGTTGCCTCGCTCGGTAATCTGGCGGTTTCTTTGGTTTATGCTGCGGTGGGCGTATGGGGAAAACTCTCAGATTCGTTCATCCCGGCGTTTGTTGCTTCAATGGTGCTTTCAGGGATTTTAATGGGATTGATGCGCGTTAAGAGTCGGACAGGCGCAAGGTCTGCACGGACAGGAGGTCGGGAAGATGCGAGAGGAACTTTCGGTCAAAGGGATCGTTGATCTAGCCAGCGCTTACTATGGTTCAGCGGTCTTGTTCGCCGCGTTGGAGGTTGACCTGTTCACGGCGGTGCAACGGGAAGGGCCTCGTGCTTGCGTAGAGACCTTGGCCGATCGAGCCGGGCTTGACCCGCGTGGGTTGCGGCTCCTGATGGACGCGTGCGTGGCAGTGGGGCTGTTGCACAAAGAAGGTGCGGTGTACGCCAACACGACGGCTGGTGCGCTGGCACTGGTGTCCGGTGCACCACATGACCTGACACGGGCGGTGCGTTATAACCGCGACGTGTACCCGGCGTGGGGCTGCCTGGCACAACTGGTCAAGAACGGCCGGCCGGTCGAGGCTCCTGAGACGCATTTGGGCGAGGATGCCGAGCGCACTCGAGGTTTTGTGCTGGCGATGCACGGACGTGCGTTAGGTATCGGAAGGTCTGTGGTTCCGATGCTTGATTTGGACGGATGCAGAAGCCTGCTGGACTTGGCTGGTGGTCCCGGCACATACGCGGTGCTGATGGCGCAGGCCCATCCGGATCTGATGTGCATCACCATGGATTTGCCCGCCGTGTCGGTGGTCGCATCCGAACTGGTGCAAAAAACAAACGTTTCCGCTCGCGTGTCATGCCGAGCTGGCGACTACCACACCGATGTTTATGAGACGGAGGCCTATGATGCGGTATCGATCTTCGGTGCGCTGCATCAGGAGTCGCCGGAAATGATTGTGTCGATCCTGAAGCGCGCGCAGAAGGCGCTTAAGCCGGGCGGGCGGATTTTTGTCTTGGACCTGATGACGGACGCGACACACACGCAGCCCGCATTCTCGGCGTTGTTCGCGGTGAACATGGCATTGACCACGCACAACGGTTGGGTTTTTTCGGACGGGGAGCTTCATGACTGGCTGGGTGAGGCGGGATTCGAGGCGTGCGAAACACATCCGGTACCGCCGCCGATGCCTCACTGGTTGGTGGCGGCGCGCAAGCCAGCTCACTTACGGCAGAAATAGCCCTCGAATATCGTGACGCCCTGATGGCGCAGAATGCAGTAAGGCCCCTTTTCATGAAAGTCGTATTGCTTGTCTTTTGAAACGTAGCATACACCGGATGTGGCGAGTGCCTGGTAGAGAGTGACCCGTTTTTTGTCCGGTAGGAGTAAACGCACCTTGCCTTCAAAGGTACAGACAAGTCCGTTAGGTAGGGTCTCCGTACGCTTCTCTTCCCCGTATTCCACCACCAACACCTCGGCATCCATATTGATGAAACGGCTTCTTCGTAAAGGTTCAAACGACGTAAAAAGGCAGCCACAAAGGCTCGCCACGGTGATAAACATGACGAGAAGCCGGGATAACCGGAAAAAAGGGTGGCCGGATTTCAATAGCGACATGTAAATAGTGTACCCCTTGCCGCGGATTCCGGCAAGGGGCGGTTCGGCGAAGTTTCCGTTTGCGTGGAACGTTCCGGTTCCGTTATGATAACGACATGAAATACGTTTTTTTACTGTTTGCGCTTGTAGGCCTCATGTTGGCAGGATGCCGTGTGTCCGATGTCCGTGAGATGACGGTGAGTGTGCCTGCCATGGTCAGCGAATCGGATGTGCAGCGGATACGTGCGGCGTTGGCACCGCTCGGTGGATTGGACAAAGAGAAAACGACCTACGATGTGGCGAGTCATACGGTGCGGGTACGTTACGATTCGATGGTGATCGCACATAAGAATATCGAAATCGCCATTGCTGAAGCGGGCTACAACGCTAATAATATTCCTGCCATACGCAAAGAAGTCTCGAAATAGACGGGCGCGTTTATGCGCAGCCAGGTCGTACAGTTTCTCGATCACATCGCCTATGAGCGTGGGCTTGCAGATAACACCCGTGCCGCCTACGAGACAGACCTATTGCTTTTTGTTGCGTTTCTGGAGGAGCATGGCTCCCTTGACGCGTTTTCACAAGTCACACGCGGGCACGTCGCATCATTTTTGGAAGAGCAGCGGTGCCAAGGGATGCGTGCCTCCACGCGGGCCCGTCGGCTGATCGCCATCAAAGTCCTGTTTGACTTTCTGTGCGCGGAGGGCGTTGTGCCCGTCAACGTGACCGAGGTGATGGATTCTCCCGCTAAAGGAAGGATTTTGCCGCGCACATTGTCGGAGGCGGAGGTCGCGCAGCTCATCGGTTCGGTTTCGGGTGACTCCGCCTATGACGTGCGTGACCGCAGCATGCTGGAACTTTTTTACGCGTGTGGCCTGCGCGTGTCGGAAGTGACGGCGCTGTCTGTCGGCGACGTGCGGCTGGATGAGTGTGTGGTGCGCTGCACAGGCAAAGGCGACAAGCAGCGGATGATTCCGTTAGGTGCTGTGGCTGCGGGGTGGCTCAGGCGGTACCTTGCGCAGGCGCGCCCGCGTTTCTCGCATGGAGACACGGCAGAGAAGTGTTTGTTCCTGACGCGGCGAGGAGCCCCTTTTACGCGGCAGGGCGTTTTTGCCATGCTGGAAAAACGCGTGCTCGCCTCGCATATCGGCACTTCGATTTCGCCGCATGTCTTGAGGCATTGCTTTGCCAGCCACTTGCTTGCGCATGGCGCACAGCTTCGCGCTATTCAAGAGATGCTGGGCCACGCGGACATTGCCACAACACAGGTTTACACGCACGTGGATGAGAGTCATGTGACGAACACACATGCGCAGTTTCATCCTCGCCACTGAGGTTTAAAATTAGAAAAAAGAAGGTTTCCCTTTAAAAACGCAAGTGAGAAGGATGAAAAAAACTTGGTCTTTTTTATTTTTGGAGTTGCTTCTTAACCAAAAACGACTATGTTGTGAATTGTTGTGGGGTTAGTATCCCTGCAAAAAAAGGAGTTAACTTATGGCTAAAAAGGCAACGCCGAAGACGAAAAGCGAAATCATGGCTGCCCTTGCAGAGGCTGCTGAGATTAGCAAGAAACAGGCTGGGTTGGTTTATGAAACGCTGCTCGCGATCGCCTACGCTGGCGCGAAAGACCCGAAGGGCATCATGTTGCCCGGGTTGGGCAAGCTGATTAAGGTTAAGCGTCTTGCACGCACGGGCCGTAATCCCGCCACCGGCGCTACGATCAAGATTCCTGCGAAGACGGTTGCGAAATTCCGTCTGGCGAAAGCCGCCAAGGATGCCGTGCTCAGCAAGTAATTGCTGCATTGGTAATCTGTTTGAGGGCACCGCACGAATGTGTGGTGCCCTTTTCTTTTGATTGCGGCTTTATCCCGTGTCAGGGCTTTGGTATCATTTTACCGGTCATGAATGAGCGCTTAGAAACGGGTGATAAAAATCAGATCGCCGGAATGAGGGGTGACGATGCAGCGGCTTGAGGAACGGGTCAAAAACGAAATTATGATTTGCGATGGCGGGATGGGAACTCAGCTTCACGCGCTGGGCTTGCAGCCCGGCGAGTGTCCTGAGCAGTGGTGCTTGAGCAAGCCCGATCGGGTGAAGTCTGTCCATCAAGCGTACCGCGATGCGGGTAGCCGGATCGTCGAGACCAACACGTTTGGAGGCAACCGCTATAAGCTTGCGCATTACGGACTGGAGGGGGATGTCACGGCGATTAATCGCGCAGGCGCGACCTTGGCGCGCGAGGTCGCGGGCCAGACACAATATGTGATGGCCAGCATGGGGCCGACCGGTGCATTTATGGAACCTTATGGCGACGAGACCGAAGCTGCGTTCTATGAGGCGTTCGCGATGCAGTCCCGCGCGTTCGAGGCGGGTGGTGCGGATGCTGTGATCGTTGAGACGATGATGGCGATCGAGGAGTGTTGCGTGGCGGTCCGGGCGGTGCGCGAGAATACCGGGCTTACCTGCCTCGCCAGTTTCACGTTTGACCCCCAGCCGGACGGTGGGTATGCGTCGATGATGGGCGTGACGCCGGAGCAGTTTGCGGAGCGGGTTATGGAGGCGGGCGCACAGCTCATCGGAGCGAATTGCGGCACGGGGCCTGACCATATGATTAAAATCATTGCTCGTCTGCGCGCTGTCACACAGGCCCCTCTTATCGCCATGCCCAACGCGGGCATGCCCGAATTGTTGCATGGCGAGACGATTTTTCCTGAATCACCGGATGAGATGGCCCTGAAAATCGGGCGGCTGGTTGAGGCTGGTGCGACGATTATCGGAGGCTGTTGCGGCACCACCCCCGAGCATATCGCGGCTATGGCGCGCCAATTGAAGTTGTTCCGTTAGATGGGACCTGCAAGGAAGATACGATGCTGTACTGGATTGCGCCATATCTGACGTCCCTGTGGGGGCCGTTCCGCTTGTTCTCTTCGCACTTGATCCTGCTTGCTGCGGGCACGTTAACGGGAGGGCTGGTTGTCTGGATGTTGTTGCCTCGCCTTTGGGATCGGTTGCCGACGGATCGCGGTAAAGTGTTGGCCGCGGACGGCGGCATGAAGTCTGCGGGTAAGCCGACCGGCGCGGGACTGTTGTCGTCCCTTCTGCTCCTTCCTGTGCTGGCCCTGTTTGTACCGATGGGGATTTGGGAGATGGGTGTGGTGATCTGTCTCTATCTCAGTATGTATTTTGGGTATTTGGATGACCGAAGCAGCTTGCCCTGGGGAGAGTTTAAGAAAGGCACGCTCGATTTGGTTGTGGCTTTGGGAGCCGCGTACTTCATCTACATGGGGCAAGGTTCAACGGTGTGGGTGCCGTTTGTGAAACAGGCTGTAACGGTGTCACCTTATGCTTATATGCCCTGTGCGGCGGCGTTGCTTTGGTTCACGATGAATGCCACGAACTGTTCGGACGGCGTGGATGGGCTCGCAGGATCGCTGACTCTGCTCTCGCTTTTCGCTTTGGCGGCTTTGCTCTACGGTGTGGTGGGGTACCGGCCGATCGCCAATTACCTGCTGATTCCTCACAATCCAGACGGCGCGCGGTGGGCCATCCTTGTGGCGACGGTGGCCGGATCGCTTGCGGGGTATTTGTGGCATAATGCTGAGCCCAGTCGCGTGTTGATGGGCGATGCGGGTTCTCGTCTTCTGGGCATGCTGGTGGGCGTTGCCGTGTTGGTGGCCGGCAATCCTTTTCTGATTTTTGTCGTTTCGCCGGTGGTTCTTGTAAACGGCGGCATCGGGCTGTTTAAACTGATCTTGTTGCGTGTCTTTCGTCGTATCGGGTTTGACGTGAGGCCCCCGCACATGCTCACGCCGGAAGCGGCCTCTCGGCAGTGGGTGCTGGTCAAGATTCTGCATAGTGTCCGCTTCCCGCTACACGATCACTGCCGCAAAAATATGCACTGGAGTAACGCGCAGGTCCTGATGCGTTTTGTGCTGATTCAATCATTCCTCACGCCGTTGCTGTTCGTGATCCTTGTGAAGATCCGGTAAGGTGTGCAAAAGGGGTGCCAGCCACCTTGTTGGCTCTTCGCCTCCTGGATCGGTTATTTAAAGGAACACGCGATGAAAAAAGTGATTCTTGTCTCGCTGGGCGCACGTGACCATCTGCTCGTGGACGGGCGCGCGGCACTGGCGGCTCACGCGGGCGTCTCGCCGGAGTCTGTGGTAGGGCTGGATGATTTGGCTGAACTGGCGCTGAAGGCGCACGATGGCGTGCTCGCCTCCTACTTCACTCTTGCCGACGGTTACATAATCGGTTGCTCGAGGCCCCGTGCGGTGAAGGCGCTGTTGTCGTTCGCGGGTGTTCCCTGGCAGGAGCTGCACGTTGAGTGGTTCGCGTTGCCTTTTGACCGCGAGGCTCTGCAGCGAGAGTATGGTGTGCCGTGGTATCCGGTCATTGACCGTACGCGTTGTACCGGGTGTGGTACGTGTCATGAGTACTGCTTGTTCTCGGTGTACTCGAAGGCCGGGGACGTTCAGCAGCAGTCGGAGCGGGTGTGCGTGACCGCGCCTTTGAACTGCAAGACCGGTTGCCCAGCTTGCGCGCGGCTCTGCCCCGAGGCTGCTCTGATCTTTCCGTTCTGCGCCGAGGCGGAACTTAACGGTGAAATCGCTCAGCCCGAGCGGAGAACGCGTGAGACTCTGGCTGCGGCGTTGGGCGATGACCCCATGCGTATGCTCGCTGAGCGGCGGGAGAAAAAACAAAGACTGATTGATCCAGCAAAATTTGAACAGGCCGAAAAGGACCGCATCCTCTATTCGGGAGTGCTTTAAGTCGTGAACTTGTCGCTGCCGATCAGATTGTTATGTGAGGTGCCACCGCGCCTGCTGTGGAAGTTTTGTGTCAGCGCCGGCCTGGGCAATCTGACTGCGATTCGGCGCTTCGAGTGGCGGAAGAAACACGGAGTGGTATTCCCTCCGTTCGTGTTCATCAGTGCGACCCAGCGCTGTAACTTGGTGTGTAAGGGATGTTGGGCGACCGGGGTTCAGCAGCCGGTGGACATGTCTTCTGAACTGTTGCACACAATCGTGACGGAGAGCCGTTCGCAGGGATGCCGCTTCTTTGGCATCCTCGGTGGCGAGCCGCTGCTGTTGCCTTGGTTGATGGACTTCTTCGATGCTCATCCGGATTCGTACTTTCAGCTTTTTACCAACGGACAGCTTTTAGATGACGACGTGGCGCGGAGGTTGCGCAAGGCCGGTAATGTGTCGCCACTTTTGAGCATCGAGGGCGGAGCCGCTTCGTATGCGGACCGGCGCGGCGATGGCGCGGCTTACGGCACGGTGCTAGAGGCGCTGGCTCATTGTCGGAGGCACGGGCTTATAACCGGCGTGGCGACCAGCGTGTCGGTCTCGACGTATGCCGATGTGGTGACGCCCGCGTTCCTAGACGACATGGTCGCACGTGGCGCGCATTATGTTTGGTACTACATCTATCGGCCGTCGGGACCTGAGCCCTGCTTCAGCGAGGCGCTGAATGACGAACAGGTGCGAAGTCTTCGCCGGTTTCTGCTGGAGCAGCGCAAACGGTGTCGGGCTGCGGTGATTATCGACGCGTATTGGGATCATGAAGGAAATGCGCTGTGTCCGGCGGCTACGGGGATCAGCCACCACATCAATGCGCGGGGCGAGGTCGAGCCGTGTCCGCCGGTTCAGTGTTCGGATTGCCGTGTCAGCGAGGCGGGAGGCGTGGTTGACACGGTCGTCCGTTCTCCGTTTTTGACGGCTTTCCGAGAGACGGTGCCGGGCTTGACGCGCGGATGCGTGCTGATGGATCATCCGGCTGAACTGTCGGCGCTGGCCGCGCGATGCGGTGCGCAGGACAGCAGCGGTCGCGGACGGTTCTTCGACGAACTGGAGGGGCGGCCTATGCTCGGTTGCCACAATCACGGCGGTGATCCAATGCCCGAGACATCGTGTGCGTATCGTTTCGCGAAAAAACACTTTTTCTTCGGTTTTGGCGCTTACGGGTGAGAGAGGGACTCGCTCGGATGGTCGCATGTTCCCATTAGCGGATACAGAGAAACGCGACGCCAACTAGGATGGCAACGAGGGCTATTGCCTTTTTACGCACGTTGCGCTCGTGAAACAGAAGAACGCCCGCGGCAAACGAGAGCATAACGTTCGAACGTCGGATCAGCGAGAGCACGGAGATGGCTACGCCTTCCTCGCTGAGAGCTCCAAAGTAGAACCAGTCGGCCGCCATGAGCAAGATTCCCACGGCGGGAATTGTCCAGCGCCAAACGAAGCGCGTACGCTGAAGTCCTGCGACACGCTGCACGAACACAAAGGCGGTGCCGACGTGCTCGACATCCTCACCCGCACCGAGCCCGCACCGTCCGCCTGCGACCGCCACCGCACCCGAGGCGCACCCGTCAGCGTGGCCGAGCACCACATCGCCCGCAAGGAAGGCAAGCCGGTTCCCTGCCGCCCGTCCTTCATCGTCGACAACGTCATCACCAGCGGCAACACCCTCCGCGCCTGTTCGGAGGCCCTCGGCTTCGGTACCGGCCTCGTTTTCGGCGACGCCTCTTTCCACCACGAATGAACACACACCGCCCGCCCGTGGGCATCATACGCGGGCAGAAAGGCACACATGAACACCATGCTAACCACGCTCGGCACGCAGGCCGAATTCCACCAGACGTGGCAGGCCCTCATGCAGCAGCTTGAGCGCGTTCTGTCGCTCGCCCACCAGCGCCACCCCGGCCGCACCGAGACCCGCGAGGCGGTCAGCATCGCCAAGCACCTGCTCGGCAAAGTC